>Ga0181519_10000553_pt1 | contig 34126 bp, 25 predicted proteins | sample PEATcosm2014_Bin_26_FD_121102 | JGI IMG/M metagenome (GOLD analysis project Ga0181519, IMG submission 121102) | Peatland microbial communities from MTU Mesocosm Facility, Houghton, MI, USA - PEATcosm2014_Bin02_10_metaG | ecosystem: Environmental > Terrestrial > Soil > Wetlands > Peat | place...
ACGCACCTCGAGCTGCGCATTGCCGACGACGGCATCGGCTTCGAGCCCGCGGCGACCGCACCCGGGCACTACGGGCTGGTCGGCATGCGCGAGCAGGCGGAGATGATCGGCGCCGAGCTCATCGTCGCGAGCGAAGTCAATGCCGGAACGACGGTGACCATACGGCTACCGCTATCGCCGGAGCCGCTCGGCTAGCGGCCGCGGCAGCCCGCCGTGAGCCGTGGGGCCGGCGGCACGCGCCAAGGCCTCCGGCGACCCACCGACTCGTCGTTGAACCTCGGCGTCCTTAGGGACGGTAGGGCTTGAGCGCGGCGACGTCGCGGCGCACGGCCGCGAACTCGCTGGCGTGCAGCGGAATCAGGCCGCGCTCCACCAGGTAGCCGTCCTGGCCCATCGCCTTGTCGCTCGAGAACTCCGCGATGAATTCCTTGATGCCCGGAATCACGCCGACGTGCGCCTTCTTGACGTAGAAGTAGAGCGGTCGCGCGAGCGGATAGCTGCCGTCCGCGATCGAGTCGATCGAGATCACCTTGCCATCGACGGTCGCGGCGGAGAGCTTCTCGCGGTTCTGGTCGAGGTACGAGAACGTGAACACCGCGAGTGCCTGTGTATTCGAGGCGAGCTTGCCCATCACGAGCGCATAGTCCTCGGAGACGTCCGTCCAGGCGCCGTCCTCGCGGATCTGCGTGCAGGTGCGCTTGTAGGCATCCTCGTCCTTCGCCTTCAGCGCCTTGAGCGCCGGCAGTTCCGAGCAGCCGGGCTCGAGCGCGAGTTCGGCGAACGCATCCCGCGTGCCATGGTTCGGGGCGGGGCCAAAGACGTTGATGGCGACGGCAGGCAGCGCCGGGTCGACCTGCTTCCAGGTCTTGTACGGGTTCGCGACCAGCGCGGTCGGGTTCCTGGGATCCGGCACTTCCTTGGCGAGCGCGAGGTACAGGTCCTTGCGGGTGATCGCGTAGGCCGGTGCGCCCTTCTTCGCCGCGATCAGGATGCCGTCGTAGCCGATCTTGACCTCGACGATGTCCTTGACGCCGTTCTTGGCGCAGAGGTCGATCTCCGAGTCCTTGATCCGGCGCGACGCGTTGGCGATGTCCGGATAGGCCGCACCGATTCCACCGCAGAACACCTTGAAGCCGCCGCCCGTCCCGGTGCTCTCGACCTTCGGGGTCTTGAACTTCGGCTGGCTCTTGCCGAAGTGCTCGGCAACGACGGCCGAGAACGGGAAGACCGTCGAGGAGCCGACGATGCTGATGTAGTCACGCGCGGCCTGCGCCCGGGTGAGGCCCGGCACGAGCACGACTGCGACGATGGCAGCGACAACGGATCTCTTCAGCATCGGAAGTCTCCCGGGAATGGACTGGGCACGGCGCCAGACGGCGATCGATCGACCGCCGACGGCGTTATAGGCAATGGCTGTGACGAATGAATGACAATCCGCAGACGGGCTCGCAATGGCCGGGCGGCGGGCGGTCATTCAATTAGAAGCCTTAAATAAGGATCCTAAGGTACTGTTTATATTGGACAACGTATCGACGCGCCCGTTCGCTGGAGAGTCCCGCACGCCGCGCACAGTATAAAAGTAGGAGGAGAGCGACTTCCAGCGCGCCCATCCCGCCTCCTCCGCCTCCGCCGCCGCCCCCGCCGCTCCCCGGCGTCACGTCTATGGTGACGCTCGCAGGCGCCGAGGTACCGCCAGGACCCGAGCAGGTGAGCGTGAATGTGGCGGTCGAACTGAGCGGTCCCTCTGCAACGCTCGCGCCCGATGTCGGCTGCGTACCGGACCAGGCGCCGGAGGCTGCACAGGCGTTGGCGCCGGTGGACGACCAGGTGAGCCGGGTGCCCGAGCCCGACGCGACGGAAGTCGGATCGGCCGACAGCGACACCGTGGGCACCGCCGCGTCGACCGAGATGCCGTAGAGTCCGGCGCCGATCGTCGCGTCGGGTACCGCGCTGTAGGTGAGGAGATAGTTGCCCGCGGGCAGGTTCACGGACACCGTCCCGCCCGTGTAGATCTCGGAGACGATCCCGGCTCCCGAGGTGACGAACAGCGACAGCGTCTGGAACGGCGCCGGCCACGCAGAATCCGTCAGCGTGATGTCGTATTGGCCTGCCTGTGAGGAGATCACCGGCAGCGACTGCGTCCCGGTGAACACGCCGACGGCCTGGGATATCGCGAGGAGGCTGCTGGGTGATGATCCGGTCGTCAGCACCTGCGCGCCGAAGATTCCGGATCCGCCGGTCTGCGCCGCGGCGACGACGACGAGCTGGGCCCCGCCGGCCGCCGCCGTGAAGGTGATCGATCCCGCGCTTGTCGACTGGGCACTCGCCAGGGTTCCGTTCTGGTAGACCGCGAACTGCACCGACGCGAGCGGGGCCGGGGCCAGCAGATCGGTCACCTTCGCCGTGTAGCTGCCTGCAGCGGGTACGGTGAACGGAAACGTAAACGCCTTGGTCGAACTGTTCGAATTGGGCGCGGCGACCGAGTCCGAATCGGAATAGACGGTGGCACCGGCATCGGTGACCGAGATCAGGTAGCTGCCGGCACCGGTGCCAGCGGCGACGGCACGCCACAGCAGGAGGTACTCGGGCGCGGCGATCGTGGCCATGGGCGAGTTCGGCGCGCTGCAGGTCGTCACGCAGTTGGTGGCGACGGGCGTGCCGCTGGTGGTCGTGAGAATCGCGCCGAGCGTGCCGAGGGGATCCGGGAACTCGAAGTCGGTGACGTTGAGAGCAAGGCTGCCGGCTGCGGTCACCGGGACCTGGACCGGGCCCGTGACGCCGCCGATGGCCGTCATGCCGCTCGCGCCATTGGTCGGATAGACGAGTGCCCCCGAGGGCGAGGCGATCTGCAGGCCAAAGAGGCCCCCGCCCGTGGCGGGCACGGCGATGGTAGTCAGGGTGTAGGGAACGCCGACGTTGCCGGCCGGCACCGTGAACTGCGCCGGGGTCCCAGGATTGATCGGCGTCACGAGCGTGGCGCCCTGGAAGATTGCCGCCGTCAGCTGGCCGGCCGGAAATGACGTGGGCAGGCCGAAGTCCGTCAACGTCGCCGTGTAGGTGCCGGCCGCCGGGAAGGTGAGCGTCTGACTTGGCAGGATGCCGCCGTTCCCCGGCGTCACAGGCGCCTGGAACGCCGCCGGGAACGACAGGTACGACACCGTCGGGTTCCCGGCTCCCGCGACGTCGACGATCACGGCGCCGCTTCCGGTCGCAGTCGATGGGGCGCCGAGCACCCGGATCGCATATCCGGTCCCTGCTGTCGCCGTGAAGTTGAGCGTTACCGTTGCCGGGGCACCTGCCGTCGCGGTGCCTGCGGTGACGACCGTCGTGCCCTGGGTCACCGCGACGTAGAGCGCGGCGAGGGCCGCGGGAAATGCGGTATCGGTGATCGTCACCTGTACCGGGCCCGCCTGTGCGCTCGTCGGCGTGAAGGTCTGCGAAACCGGCGCGATTCCGGTGTACGCCGTCTGCACGCTCGAGTAGAGCGCGGCGCTGCCCGCGCCCTGAGACGCACCGGCTGCAGCGAATGCCGCGAGCAGCGCGAGCCATCTGGCCCAGGCAAAGGCGCGCACGGCGCTGGATGACTTCACTCGTGATCCTCCATGACCGCGTTCCGCGTGCATTCCCGGCCGCCGGCAGCGGCCCGTCACCGACTGTGGCTGGGCGGCCGGCATTATGTTTAATTCGTGACCGGCGCCCGCTGACGATCGTACGAGCACTCGATGACGTGGCGGTGACAGGAGACCCGTCCGTCGCGGACCGGGACACTGCTGGAGCAGGCCCGGGAATGTCCGCGCGGTCGACGGGCCGCTCGGGCAGTCAGCGACCCGGCGGTACGCGACCGTGCCGAGCGGCGGCTAGATCGGAGCCGCGCTCGGCGACCCCGCTGCGCCGATCGCGGCATCAGGAGCGATGCCGGAGGCGCTCGAGCATCGCCTCGGCGTCGGTGCGTTCGGCAAACACCGAGCTCTTGGCGAGAACCTCGGTCAGCATCACCTTCGCCTTGTCCGTCTGCCCGCTCGCAGCGAGCGCCGCCGCGACGTGGTACTGAAAGTCCGGCAGCGGCAGCGCCGCCTCGGCCTTCTGCAGCACCGGCAGCGCCGCGGCCGCATCGCCCTGCTTCAGCTTGACCCACCCGAAGGTGTCGAGGAACCGCGGATTGGTGGCACTCGCGAGCGGCGCCACGAGCTGCGCCGCCCGCGCGAGACTCGCGGCATCGCTGCGATGGGTGACGAGCACCATCGCAAGGTTGTTGGCGGCGCCGAGCTCGTCGGGATTGGCCTTCAGGATTCCCTCATAGATCGCGACAGCGCCATCGTAGTCGCCGAGCGCGACCGCGAGCTGCGCCTGCTCCATCCGGATTGGCTTCGGCTCCTTGACCTTGGTGAGTGCGTCCGCGAGCAGTGCCTTCGCGCCCGCGGAATCTCCGCGCGCCACCGCCACCTTGGCGCGCGTCCGGTACGGCACCCACCAGTCGGGCGAGCGCGCGATCGCGCCGGCGAGCGCGGCGTCTGCCTCCGGCAGATGCTGCTCGGTAAGCAGCAGTTCGCCCTTGAACGCGAGCGGCACGCCGCTCTTCGGCGCGCGTTCCGCCGCCTGGTCGAGTCGCTTGAGCGCGTCGGGCACACGCCGGTGCGCGACGAGGAGCCGTGTCATTGCTTCGAGCGGCTCGACGGCGTCCGGCTGGAGACCGAGCGACGCGTCGTATTCCTTGAGCGCGCCGTCCACCGATCCCGACTCCTCGGCGAGCAGGCCGAGGAAGTAGTGGCCGATCGGCGAGTCCGGGTGCGCGGCGACGAAGCGATCCGCCGCAGAGCGTGCGGTCGGGTAGTCCTTGGCCGCGGCGCTCGCGCGGAAGAGCGCCGACTGCACGGCGACATCGCCCGGGTGCCCGGCGGCAAACGTGGCGAGCACCTCCTTCGCCTGCTCGGGCCGGCCCTGGCCGATCAGGAAATTGGCGAGGTCGACGCGAACGTCGACGTCCTGCGGCGCACCCTCGACGCCCTGCCGCAGCGCCTCCTCGGCGAGCTGCAGGTCGCCGCTCATGATGTGAGCGCGCGCCAGCTCGCGCCGCACGGTGGCGGAATTCGGCTGGTCGCGAAGCACCGCGCGCAGGTCGCTGACCGCAGACTTGGGGTCACCCTGCTCCATCTCGAGGGTCGCCCGCAGCTCGAGCGCGCCGCCGTCGTGCGCGCTCTGCTCGAGCACCTCGGCGACCAGCTTCGTGGCACCGGCACGATCGCCGCGGGAGTTGAGGACGCTCGCAAGCCTGGTGCGCGCCTCGAGTCCCGGTCCATGGGAGCCCTGTGACTTGATCGCATCGCGATAGACCTGTTCGGCCTTCGCGCCCTCGCCGGCCTGCAGATAGAGCGCCGCAAGGGCAAACGATGCGGACGCGTCCTGGTCCCCGGCGGCGATGATGCGGCGTAGCTCGGCCTCGGCCGCCGGACGCCCTTTCTTCTCGACCAGAAATCCCACCAGGACGCCCTGCAGCTGCCTGTTCTGCGGCAGCGCCGCCGTCGCCTCGCGCAGCACCGCCTCGGCACCGGCGTTGTCGCTCCTGTCGGCGAGCAACCTCGCGAGCCGCACGCGCGCGCCCGCCTCGCTCGGCTTGATCCTGATGAGGTCGCGCAGCGTCGCCTCGGCCTTGGCGTCGTCCTTCATCGTGACGTAGAGCTCGGCGAGCGCGCCGCGCAGGCCCACGCTCTCCGGATGCACCCGGATGCCCTCCACTAGCACACCGCGCGCCTTGTCGAACTGCGAGCCCGAGCTGTAGATGCCGGCCAGCATGCTGGCGATGTCCTCGTCCTTCGGGTCCATCGAGTAGGCCTTCTCGATGTCGGCGAGTCCTGCGTCGGTGTTCTTGAGCCGCTCCTGCGCAAGACCGCGGAACGCCAGCATTCGTGCGGAGTCCGGATGCTTCTCGATGCCGGGCTTCAGGACCTCGAGCGCCTTGTCGGCGACACCCGCCAGAATGAAGATCCGTGCGAGTTCGGTGCGCGACGGCACGTTGTCCTGGTCGACCGCGAGGGCTCCCTGGAACATGCCGAGCGCCTCACGCACGTTGCCGAGGCGCTCCTGCACGATGCCGTTCCAGTACCGCGACTCGGCATCGTTCGGCGAGATCTGCAGCGCATTGCGGAACTCGACCCGCGCCTTGTCGAGGTTTCCGGCCGTCAGGTACTGCTCGCCCTTGTCGAGCGCCCGTGCCCGGCGCGACTCGGCACTGCCGCAACCTGCGATTCCGGCGGCGACGGCACCCACCAGCACCCAGCCCAGGATCCGCTTTGTCGAATCACGCATCAAAATGTCCTTGACCTTCCCGTCCGCGCTTCGTGTTCATCATCGCCTGGCGACTGCGGTGCCCGGCCGGAGCATCCCGGCGGTCACGAACCGCCGCGATAGTCACCAACCGCGCGGCCGCACCCACTCCGGGCTCGCACCACGCCGTACAGCGCCTCGTTGCCACCGCCGCGGCCCGTCAACGTAGCGACAACAGGTTACAATGCGGTGACGCTCCGGGACCCGCGGTGTGCGAGCAGTGGTGGTGCACACGCGCCTTGATGGGTTGCCTCGGGCGGCGCAGACGTCGCGCAATCTCTGCCCTGCCGAGTGCCAGCCCCCAGGGCAGGTCAGTAGGCGTTGTCGCCCTTCAAGACGACGATCACGGTCTTCACCAGGATCCGCACGTCGAGCGACAAGGACCAGTTGCGCAGGTACTCGAGGTCGAAGCGGACGCGCTGCGCCATCTTGTCGACCGTATCGGTCTCACCGCGCAGTCCGTGCACCTGGGCCCAGCCGGTGATGCCGGGCAGGACCTTGTGCCGGATCATGTAGCCGTTGATCTGGCGGCGATAGAGTTCGTTGTGCGCAACCGCGTGTGGCCGCGGACCGACGAAGCTCATCTTGCCCTGCAGTACGTTCAGGATCTGCGGCAGCTCGTCGAGGGACGTGCGCCGCAGAAACCGTCCGAGCGACGTGATCCTCGCATCGTCGCGCGACGCCTGGCGGATCTGGCCGCCGTCCTCGCAGACGGTCATGCTGCGGAACTTGTAGACCAGGATCTCCTCGCCATCCATCCCGTAGCGGCGCTGTGCGAACAGCACCGGGCCGCGGGAACTCAGCTTTACCGCGAGCGCGATGACCGCACACACCGGCACGAGCACGGGCAGCGTCGCGAGAGCGAGTGCGAGGTCCAGCATCCGCTTCATGAATGCGTTCGTGCCGCGCAGCGGCGTGTCGCAGATGGCGAGCGCCGGGATGCCATTCAGGTCGACGACCCGCCCCTGAATCAGATCGAAGGCGAACACGTCCGGCACGAAATACACGCTTGTCGTGGAATTGCGGAGGTCCGCAAGGAGGTTGCGGATGCGCGGTGCGTTGGCGATGGGGAGCGCAATGTACACGGCCGCGACTCCGTGCTCGCGCACGAAGTTGCCGAGGTTCGCGCAGCCGCTGACTGCCGGCGTGTCCGGGGCGGCGAGCGCCAGCCGTTCCCGGCTGCGGTAGTCGAAGAAGCCGAGAAACGTCTGGTCCGGAATGCGGCGCACGAGTTCGAGCCCGACCTTGGTCACGCCGACGACGACGAAGGTCGAGGCGAACGTGCCGCGCGCGTACAGCCAGCGCGATACCTGTCCCTGGATCTCCTGGGTCAGCGCCAGGGCAACCGCAGTGACCGTGAACCAGGTCAGCAGCACGGCCCGCGAGAACGAGTCGGAAATCTTGAGCGCGAATCCGGCGAACAGCAGGATGCCGACGACCGTGGCCCATTCCATCAAGAGCCGCGGCATCATGACCAGCGTGCGGGCACCGAAGCCGAGGTTGCTCCTGAGGTCCGGGCGGGTGATGAATCGACCGCACAGGATCACCGCGACTCCAGCGAGGCCCGCGTAGTCGCCTGTCAGCGGCTCCTGGAAGGCGAGCAGACACCCGAACAGCGTCAGCACGACGACGAACAGATCGAGACGCTCGAGTGCGAGCAACGCCATCGACGGCGTTTCACCAAACTGCACGTGGGGCGCCGGCCCTCCCTCCGCCGGGCTGTCCTGGCGCAATACGGGTTCCACGACGGACGGTTCGGCACTCATGGCCGCGAGCCTAGCCCAGGATCCGAACGACGCTGGCTACAGTTCCGTGACAGCTGCATGACATGCCGCACGGGCGGACCGCGCCGGCGCCCATCGCTCGGGTCAACGCCACCGGACTACGGGAGGGCTCGTGGATCACTTCACTTAGTGCGGCAGAAAGTCGCGTGTGGCCGGCACCGCCTTCGTGGCGAAGCTGGCCAGCCGCGCATCTGCGGCCTCAACCGGCTCGGTGCGACCGAGCGGTGTCACGAGCCGGATCATCGCCCCGTCCGAACGGTGTCGCGTGACGGAATCCCAGAACAGGTACCACTTCACTGACCACTCACTCGTCAGGTTGCGTCCGCGCTGGTCGAACCAGTAGTACACCAGCTGCCGCGCATCGCCGTTCAGGACCAGCATTCGGTTAGCGTGTACCGAGGTTCCCGGGATCTCGATCTGCTTGATGCTGTCGATCTGCCAGCCGGCGCCCGGAATGCATGCCCGCGGCGAGTGAACAACGCGTCTGTCGCGCTGCGTGCTGTAGTACGAGATGTAGAAATTGACTACCTCACCCGCTGGATCAGCGTAGTTCGCGATGATGTAGTCATCGACTTGCAGAACATCGAGCACGTCCGTCCCGATTGCATCGCGACGTCCGGCCCATGCGCCCAATTGCAGCGGGAAGGTCGCAAACGTGCTGCGCGTCGGCACGATCTCGTTGCGCGCCGGCAGCACCGCCACTGCCAACGCCATCCCGAGGAGTACGCTGACTGCGAGGACGAAGGTCCACGGCACCGGCCTGATCGAGGCGGCTGCGTCGCGTCGTGCCGGAGCCGGCAGCGCGAGCCCGAACAGCTGCTGCCAGGGTGCCGACTCGCGCCCGACGCGGTTGAGAAGCGCCGCAGCCCCGAGCAACAGCGCCGCGCTCAGCATGAACACCATCCAGCCCTGGAACTCGTGCAGAAAGCCTTCCGCCATCCCGGTCCCCCAGTGCTCGACCAGAAGTCCGATCGATCCGACACGAAGGCTGTTCATCACGACAGTGATCGGGACACTTAGCAGAAACACGCAAGCGCGCTTCCACATCGCGCCTTTGTAGAAATACGCGATCAGCAAACCGATGGTCATAAGCGGAAAGAGGTAGCGCATGCCGTCGCAGGCCTCGACGACCTGCAGCCGGTAACCGCCGAGGTCGATTACATTGCCTTCCAAGAACACGCTGATGCCCATCGCCCGAATGAAAACCACGCCGAGGCTGGAGGAGAGCAACTGAAGATTCGCTGACAAGTTGTTCAGGATGAAGTCAGGCTGCGGAATCATCAGGAAGAGCACGGCGAGCGGCGCGAGCAATTTCCGGAAGGCAGTCGGTCCTGTCAATGTGAGCGTCAGTCCGGCGATCATCACGACCATCGCGTACTGCTGAACCGTATAGACAGCTCCGCTGGCACCGAGGGCGAACAAGAGTCCCGCAAATGCCATGACTGCGAGGCCGCGCCAGTCTGCGACGAAGTCGGTTTCGCTGAGGTCGGCCTTTCGCTGCCACACAAGAAAGGCCGCGATCAGCGGCATGATCGGCCCATGGCTATATTCCGGGCGGTCCATCCAGGTGCGCCACAGCCACCCGATCGGCTGACGGAATGTCCAGGCGAGCGTGACGATCGCGACGACGATGAGCGCCAGCCCGAATCCGCTGAACACGTGCCCGCCAGAAGACCCAGAGCGAGGGTCGAGCTTTGCCGCGCGCGGCTCGTTGACCGGCTGTCGCGCACGCAATTCAGCAACCATGGAACCCCCGTACTGTCCGCACACCGAGGAGCCGCCAATGGCGCGTAGGCATCCGGTCAACCGTCAATGTTTCATCGGCGGACCCGCGGACGGTTACGCGCTTGCGGCCGGCCCACCCGTGACTAATTAGATTATCGCCACGAGGTTACACATCCATTACGCGCAGGACAGGTGCCGCTTTCGAGTTACACTCCGCGCCCGTCAGGAGTGAGACGTCTTGAAGATTCTTTTGGCGCATGAGTTCTACCAGTCAAGCTCGCCGAGCGGCGAGGACTCCATGTTCGTTGCCGAACGCGACCTCCTCCGCGGCGCTGGTCACGAGGTCGTTACCTACGAAGTGCACAACGACGACATCGGCACCGGACTCGTTGAGCGCCTCGGCGTGGCGGTCGCCACCCCGTGGTCGCGGGCGACCATGCGGGCGCTGTGCGATCTGCTGGGGCGCGAGCGCCCGGACGTCGCGCACTTCCACAACACCTTTCCACTGATATCGCCAAGCGCCTATAGGGCGTGCCAGGCAGCGCGAGTGCCAGTCGTGCAGACGTTGCACAACTACCGGCTTGTGTGTCCGGGAGGGTTGCTGCAACGGGGCGGACGACCGTGTGAGGAGTGCGTCGGCCACTCCCTGCTGCCTGCGGTGGTCCATCGTTGCTATCGCGATTCTGTGGCTGGCACCGCGGTAGCCGCGGGCATGCTTCTCTTCAATCGCGCGCGATCGACCTACAGAGACGACGTCGACCGCTACATCGCGCTCACGGAGTTCGGCCGCGAGATACTCGTGCGGGGCGGGCTGCCGGCGGAGAGGATCGTCGTGCGACCGAACGGCCTGACCGAGGATCCCGGCGTTGGCGATGGAGCTGGCGGCTTTGCGTTATTCGTGGGGCGCCTCAGCGCTGAGAAGGGAGTCGGGACCCTCATCAATGCCTGGCGTTGCGTACCGGCCCTGCCCCTGGTCGTCGTCGGCAGTGGTGAACTGCGTGGCAAGCTCGAAGCGCTGGCGCGCGCGGCCGAGATAAACGTGACGTTCCTCGGCCAGCGCCCTCGGTCCGAGGTGCTCGCCTTGATGCGCTCGGCGACCTTGCTCGTGATGCCGTCCGAATGCTACGAGGGACTGCCCGTGAGTTATGTTGAGGCGCTCGGATGCGCGCTCCCGGTTGCCGCGTCACGCCTTGGCGCGCTCGGCGAGATTCTCTGCGACGGCGAGAATGGCGCGCATTTTCCGCCGGCGAATCCCGACGCGCTGGCCGCAACTGTCAATGCAATGGTGGCCGATACCGCCGCGCTGACTCGAATTCGCCGCAACAACCGCAGCCTGTATGAAGCGCGGTACTCGCCGGCGGCGGCACTAAAGTCCCTGGAAGGGATCTACAGGTCGGTGCTGCCCGGCGCGACCTGAAGGCTAGCCGTCGCTGCGCTGGGTGCGCCGCACGCGCAGCTCCGCCCAGACGAGCCGCGCGAAGAGCGGACCGGAGATGAGGTATTTTCTCCAGACGCGACGCGGCTCCTGCGCCAGGCGGAAGCACCACTCGCATCCAATGCGCCGCGCCCACGCAGGCGCTCGGCGCAACGTGCCAGCGTAATAGTCGAATACGGCTCCGATACAGACGATGCTCATCGCGTTGACCATATGAGCGTTGCTGGCGGCCCATATCTCCTGCTTAGGTGCGGACATGCCGACGAAGACAACGTCTGGTCGGAACTCGTCCACCCGGGCTGTGATGAGCTTGGTCGGCTCACCTGCAAGGTCACCGAAGGGTGGCGAGAGCACGTCGACGTGCACCCGGGGATAATCCCGCGCGGCATTCGCACGGATCCGTTCCAGCACCGGCGGCCGCGAGCCGACGAAGAGCGCACGACCGCCCCGAGATTCCAGGCTGGCCATCACGTGTTGGAACACGTCGTAACCGGTGACGCGAGGTCCGGCCGGCTCCCGCAGCAGCCGTCCGGCGGCACGAACAGGCGCCCCGTCCGCGGTTACGTGTGATGCCGCCTGCAGCGCGGCGAAAAAAGCCGGATCCCGCGACGCAGTCGCGAGCGAATGCAAGTTCGCGCAGGCAACCATTACCGGCGAATCACCTGTGCGACGTCGCGCGGTGCAAGCCGCGGAGATTTCGGCAGCAGTTGCGGCTGACATCCGGACACCAAGCAGCGACCAGAAACGCGGCGTGGCTGCTGCGGCAGGCGTCGTCACGAGGGGCACTGCAGCCCGGTCGGCTCGATGGCGGCCAGAGCTCCTGTCGCCGAACCTTCGTCTACAGGGCCTGCCCAAAGGTCCGACACCGCTATTCGCGCGGCGAGTTCGGCGCGCCAGCTGAGGTCGGACCGTGAAATGCCCGTCGTCATTCAATCTCCGTCGCTCCCACTAACCGTACTCCAGAGAGCGTGCGCGAATCTTACGGCAACTGATGCGCCTGAATTGCTACGGTCCGATGTCAGTGCACATGTTGCGCTTTCGTGACATTGCATCGTGGAGACCGGGATTCATGGGGAGGCCTACCGCAAGAATCATCAACCTGCAGGCTTCGATCACCGCCCGCGATGAAGGCGGCGCAGGCGGAGCAAACAAACCGTCACATTGCTTTATTAGTCTGTCGAACAAGTGGACCGCCATACCAGCGGCGCGCCCCGGGACAGCGCGCAACCGGCTGCGGCCGCTGCGCGGTACAGGGTGCCTAACGACCTCAGCCGCAGCATGGCGACCTCAGAAATGGCAGCGCATCCGAAATCGACGCTTCCGACAGCAAGGCCGGTGCCCGCGCCTGCGCGTCGACGGGTCGTAGTGCTGTGGCGGAGCTACCTCCCCTACAGCATCGACCGGCTGTCTGACCTGATAGGCCGCGAGGATGCGCTCGGTATCGAGGCGATCGGCCTCCAGGTGACCGCAACCGACCCGAGCTACGCATTCCTCGGCGGTGCCCAAAGAGCGGGTGTCCGACTTGAGACATGTTGTCCGCACGCGCGATTCGACGAACTTGACGTCACGGACGTTCGTACCGGTGTCTGGGCAGCCCTCGACCGCCTCGACCCTGTTGCCGTATTCGCGCCAGCCACGCCGTTTGCCGAGGGGATGGCGGCAATCACGTGGGCGTTGAGGCACCGGCGGCATGTCGTCCTGATGGACGACGCCTGGGAAGCAACAGACGCTCGGGGCCCGATGGTCAACAGGGTCAAGACTCTCATTCACGAGTGCATCGATGGCGTCCTGGTTCCGCACGAGGTCTATCAATCGTATTGGGTGCGGCTCGGTGTAGCACGCGAACGCGTCATCAGCGGGGTCGATGTGCTCGACAACCGACGCTTTGCACGCCCCGAGCGCCAAGCAGCCAGAACGCCATCGTTCCTCTTCGTGGGCCGCGACCTGCCCCGCAAGGGCCTCGACGTGCTGCTTGATGCATACGGTCGCTATCGCGAACGAAGCGGAACTTCGCCGTGGGCTCTGACCGTCGTCGGGCCTGTCGCGGTGCGGCAGGCCGACGGAGTTCGTTTTACCGGCCCCCTGACGGGCGCCGCTCTGTGCGAAGAGTACTGGAGTGCCGGGGCCCTCGTTGTCCCCAGCGACTTCGAGCAATGGGGCCTCGTTCTGAATGAGGCGATGAGCGCTGGTCTCCCGGTCCTCGCCACCACGACAGTCGGCAGTTCCCGGGTGCTCGTCACGGACGGGGTTACGGGATGGCTGACGCCACCCGGCGATTCAGGCGCCATGGCCCGACGCCTTGATGAGATTGCATCCCTGACAGAAGCCACGCGCAGTCGCATCGGTCGCGCTGCAGTTGAGGCGGTGAATCATCACTGTCCGCTCAGCGCGTTCGCCGCCGGCATCGCGTCAGCGCTCGCGCTGCCACCGCGGCGGCCTCCGTCCCTTGCCGCCCGGCTTGCAGCGACAGGCTGGCGCGGGCGAACTCGGCTGCTCGGCTAGTCCACAGCGGCGCTTCGTCCAAATGCTCATTTTCATCGGCGAAGGCCGTCTCGGCAACCAAGTCTTTCAACTGCGTTATCTGCGCAGCGCGCGCGCCCCCGGCGAGACCATCGTCGCGGTCGGTCTTGAGAGTACCGCGGACATCTTCGAGTTGGAGCCAGGAATTCGCATCATACGGCTCGGCAAGTGGGGCAAGCGCATCGTTCGTCATCTGCTCCTAGCTCTCGTGCTGAGGCCACTCGCGGCTAATCTGAGACTCATCAACTACGCCACGGAAGTGCCCGCATCCTGCGGCGACGGAACAGACGGCTCGGGCCTTGCGAACGTCCGCACAGGACTCTTCGCACGGCTGACTCTCGTTGACGGAGGCTATTACCAGGCGGCCAGACACTGGCCGGCCGTGCTGCCGGCCGACGACTTCAGAATCCGGCCAGCGCGCCAGGCGGTTGCCGATGCCCTATACCGGCAGGTGGGGTCGGGGCAACCGTGCGCCTTCGTGCACGTGCGACGCGGCGACTACACGCAATGGTCAGCGTACGGGCAGAGTGATTTGGCGCTTCCCGCAACCTACTACCTCGCGGGAATCCGCGAAATTCTCGCGCTCGCTCCCGAGGCGCGAATCGCCTTCGTCACTGACGATCCCGCCTGGGTACGGGAACACCTGGCGCCCGCATGCCCAGGCTCCACGGTCGTAGCCGGCACCGAAGCTGACGATTTTTGTTTCATGCGGGCTTGCGACGCGGGCGTAATCTCAAACAGCACATTCTCGCTCGCCGCCGCACTCCTCATGTATCGCGCCGAAATTATCGTCGGCCCGCGCCACTGGCTGGGATTCAGGTCTGCGGAATGGCTGCCACCGGGCATCGAATTCTCGAATGCACGAATTCGGTACATCGCGGTCGGGAGCAGCTGATTGCTGCGGCCAACGATATTCGCATTCGTAGACCAGGCATTGTTGAGCGCTTTGTCGTTCGCGCTCTCGCTCGCGCTCATCCGCTACGCACCACCGGCGGAATACGGTCTCTATGCGCAGCTTCTTAACCTGCAGTCGCTGTTCAGCGTCGTGCACGCAGGACTGTTCGTGTCCGGCCTCCTTGCAATACATCCGTCGCTAAACACCGATAGCCGACCGACATTTACCGGTCGTCTCGCACGATCGGACGCTTGCTTCGGAATCGCAAGTGCCCCTGTCATTGCCGCCGTAACCTACGTCGGCGCGCTTTCGCTGCGCAGCCCGATCTCGGCTGCGTTCGCCGCCGCCAGCGCACTCGCGGTCGTCGGACTGTGGTGGCGAGAATTCTCCCGGGCGGCCTACTTTGCTGACCTGCACGCCGATCGCGTACTGGCACTCGACCTTTTCTATGCCATGGCGGTCGCGCTGGTGCTCGCACTGCTCACGCAATTCATCGCGGTCAGCGCGGCTAGCGTGGTACTCGCCACCGGGGTCGCCGGCGTCGCCGCCGGCGGCTTCGCACTGATCCGATTCGCGGGCCGCAGTCCGGTAACGGTCGGTGTCCCGTCCCTGCGGCAGGCCTGGCGCCACGGCCAGTGGGACACCTATGGATCGGTTGTGACCTGGCTTCAGTCGCAGAGCTACGTCTTTTTTGCCGCGGCGGCAGGCGGACTGGCGATGGCTGGTGCCGTATCTGCCGCTCGACTGATGGGAATGCCCCTCGCGCTCGCTTGGGCAGGCGGCGCGAATGTGCTCCGGGTCTCGATCGCAAAGGCCCTGGCCGCCGATGATGTAGCGAAGGCGGCGAACGTCGTGCGCCACGCGCTTCTTCTCGTCATCGTGGTATCTGCGTTGTATGTCCTTTTCATCACCGCCGCGTTCCCGGCCGTAGATCGCTATCTCTACCACTACAAGTTTGTCGGGCTCGGTACTCACGTGTCCTGGTGGCTTGCGTACTTCGTATTGACAGGCATCAGCACGACCGGCGCGGCGGTAATGCGCGGTGCGCTGCGGATGGCAGCCCTGTTCCGGTGCTACGTCATCGCGTGCGCGGTGACGCTCGCAGCGCTTGGACTCGCGTCACTCTTGCAGCAGTCGATGAGCGTCGTGACCGCGCTTGCGGCCGGCGAAGTCACGCTGTCCACGCTTATCTGGATTGATCTTCGCCGCTTCCGCATCGTGCTCAGTGAACGCATCGCGGCAGCCGGATACCCGGGCCCCATCGAGGCTGACGCTGTTGTCCGTTGTCGCGTCTGCACTCCGCCACGGTCGTGACGGCAGTTCGGGCGTCTGGCCATCCGACCAGGTCCGGCGATACCTGTAGGCCAAATGGGGTGCGCGCCGCGGCTGGTAGAGGTGCGTCGGCCTGGATCCGTCTGCGCCGCGAAGCTACCTACCTGCCATTCGTCGCTCCCGGCCCCATCAATCGATGACATTTTGAAAGGCGCGTGGCCGCTCTTGGCCCATAGGCCGCGCCTCTGCCGTCGAGACCTCTCCTGGCTCGGAGGACGAAGCGGCACCCGCGAGGCAGAATACCCAGACGCCAAATTGGGTGACGTAGTTCAAGGTATTGTCCGTGAACAGCGTCAGGCAGTAGCACGCAAGCGCCGCCAGAGCGATGCGTGGTGCCGAGGCCTGACCACCGCCAACCGCATTTGTCGCGCGCACCGTGCTGATCAATCGAAAGACGAACGACGAAATGGCAGCCACGAAGAGTAGGAGACCGATTACGCCGAGGTCGAGGTACAGCCGGAACACGTCCGAGTGCAGTTCCGCTCCTCGAACATAGCGATCGCGGATCCACCGATCGACTGAACCGATACCGCCCCCAAAGGTCGCCGATTCGTCGCGGAAATCATGGAGCGCCTCGCTCCAGAGTTCGTCGCGCCCCGACGTGTCAATATTCGCCAGGAAGGTCTCGCGGTCCGTGACCAGCATCGACCAGCTGACATGTTCGGGATCGAAGAACATCCTCGTCTTGAACGACTCGGTGTTCGCCAAGATGACGGCGCCCAACACGATCACTGCCACGGCGATGACGGACTGATAGATCTTGACGCGTCGGCCGGCGACATGAAAGACAATCAACCCGAGGACCGCTCCGGCGATGGCTGCGCGACATAGCGCGAGCAGGAGGCCCACCGCCATTGCAATGACGATTGCCAGCATCCAAGGGCTTCGGCGTGCGTTCCAAGCGCCATAGGCCACGAACAGGGCGCCAGACAGGGTGAAAGAAAAATCCGCCGGGCTCGTGAACGGAGCGGACACCTCCGTGAGACCCAGCAGACCAGGCGATTCCAGCCGTGGAGCGATGATTCCACCGCTCGCATAATTGATGATTGCCAATGACAGCGATATGACTCCCGCTGCGCAGATCGCGTTCTGAATCCGGCGCTCGGTCAGTCCCTGACGAACGGCAATGGAACTCAACACGAGAAAAAGCAGCGGGCAGGAAAGCTTGGCCAACATCCGGATCCCGTAGACCATGCTGCCGGCCCAGGCAAGTCTTCCAACGGCGTAGCAGATCAGGACGACGAGCATGGTCCGCCGATGCAACTCGTCTTGTAGTTCGTTCAGCTGCAATATCAGTGCAAGGGCGGTTCCGCTCGCAACCACGAACATGTAGATGGACTGAGTGTTGCTGTCGAGCGCACCCGACAGCAGCCGGTCTCCCGTGAACAGCGTCATTGGAATACCGGCGAGAAGTAGAGTGGCTACACAGAATCGCGGAACGTCCGTCGCTGCGAGCCAGAGCAGCAATAGCATCAGCAGCGCGAATCCGAGCAGCCCCATGGAGTCAGCCGCCCGGCCACACCGAGCGTCTGGGCGCGGCGACGTCGACTGGTCCACCGTCTGCAGAGGAAGCCGAGAACGGCAGCCCGAGGACCAGCCCGTCCCCGGACGCGGCGACAGTCTCATGGTACGGCGCGCGAACGGCGTTCTCACACGCTACACAGGGCCAAATCTGATTCGCAAGCGCGGCCACGTAACTGACGGATACCGCGCGGCGATAGACCCGCGAAAATTCGTCCGTAATTGACCCCCAGGACGGTGCGGACAGGAGCGGCGGGACGGCGGCGTTGACCCCTGCGAGTACCGTCATTGCGTCGCTCTTGGCCTTCGCACAGCCGGGGCACGCGCAGCTGGCGCGGGAACGGACCCTGCGAACACCGGCAGCGCGTCGGCAGCAGCACGGTCCGAGAGGACCTTCAATACGATCTCCGCCGTGATGAGCCGGTACCCGTCGGCGTAGCCGTAGACCAGCGCTACGTCGCACAGCTGGTTGATGAGACGTGGCACGCCGCCCGTATGCGCGTGCACCAGCGACAGGCTTTGTGCGTCAAACAGGTCGGCTGTAACGCCCGCGGCACTGACGCGATGACGCACGTACGCAGCCGTTTCGTGTTCCGCCAGCGGCTTTAGGTGAAAATCGACCGAAATTCGCTGCGCCAGTTGTCGCAGCTCCGTCCGTAGCAGGCTAAGCCGCAACTCCGGCTGCCCGACCAGGAGAATCTGGAGCACCAGGTCCTTCTCAGAGTTGACGTTGGACAGCAGGCGTAGCTCCTCCAGAAGCGGTAATGAGAGGTTCTGCGCCTCGTCGATGATCAGGAGAGTTCTGCGGCCACGCGCGTACTCTCGCACCAGGCAGTCAACGATTGCCCCATACAGGACGCTGTCGCTGCGCTCCACAGCAGCGACGCCTAGCGATTGTGCCACCCACGGGTAGACCGACTGGAAGCCAGAGTGCGTGTTGCTAACCAGGCCCACAGCTGCCGAATCGCCCACACTGCGAATGAGGTACCGCAGCAACGTCGTCTTGCCACTGCCGATGTCGCCAGTCAGAAGCGCGAACGCCGCCTGTGACTCCAGGCCGTACTCGAGCAGCGTCAACGCCATCGAATGTTGCGGAGACAGGAACAGGAACGCCGGATCCGGCGTCAGCGCGAACGGTCTTGATGAGAACCCGTAAAAGCGGTCGTACATAACGCTAGCCGTATGCCTCGGAGTGGATCGCTTCCACCGATCGATTCAGTACGGTGCCGACGACAGGCGTGTCCCTGATCAGCGCCAGGGTGCGAGTGAGGTCCTCGCGCGCCGTGCGGCCTTCCGACACCACGAGCAACAGGCAGTCGAACTGCGACGCCAGGGTTACGGCGTCGTCGGCCTCGAGGACCGGCGGCATGTCGAACAGCACGATACGGTTGACAAAGCGCTCGCGCAGCTCGGCGACCATCGCGTGGCACTCGGCGCCAGCAACCACGCTCGACGAATTCGGCACCGCGGCGCGTGCGGGCAACAGTCGCAGCCGCCCGATTGACTCCGGGTGTGTGAATGCCAAATCGAGCTGCGAACGCCCGGCCAGTACGTCGTCGACGCCGACTTGCGGAGAGATGCCGAATAGCGCAGCCACCGTCGGGCGCCGCAGGTCTAGGTCCACCAGCAGCGCCGTGTGACGAGGATCCGTGGCGATCGTCACCGCAAGGTTCGCCGCAACCGTCGTCTTGCCGTCAGCCGAGCGTGCGCTCGCGATTCCGATTGTCCGCCAGTCACGCTCGCGCATCCGCTTCAGGACCTGTGTGCGGAGCAGGCGCAGCGCCGACGCCGCGGGCCCGAGTGCATGCGGCTGCAGTATCCGGTTGCGCTCGAGGACGCTCCGGTCTGACGTAAACGGGACGCTCCGGGCGTGCTCGAGGCTGACGCTCGGCTCGTGCAGGCCGTCGTGGTCGCGCAGCGCGCGTTGGGCAGCCAATGAGGCATCCCGCGCATGCGACGACGGCTGAACAGCTACCCGCTCCGGCTCGCGTTCCGCCAGCGCGCCGGTCAACTGGGATCGCTCGAAGCGGGCTTTGTCCAGAGCTTTGCGAATCTTGTCCACGCCTTCCCCTAGAGACCGACGCGCCGCAGTACCGTAAGCCACAGGATATCGAGTGGCCTCACGAAGAGATGAACCAGCAGCAGCAGTACCGGAATGGAGACCGCCGAACCGATCCAGCGCATCCGCCGCGCATTTGCGTGCTGCGCCCGCTCCGCTTCCGTGGTGATTTGCGGGATCGCAGCAAGTGGCGCGACCTCGACGAGGCGCGTGAGGTCCGCCGCTCCGCGAATCGAGGTGTCGACCGCGTCGAGCACGCCCACTGTCAGCAGCGCGAGTCCACCGCTCAACAGAAGACCCAGTACCAGTACCACCGGGCGGTTCGGACTGACCGGCTCCTCGGGCGGTAGCGGCGGCTCGATCAGCGTGAACCGCTCGCCCTTCCGCTGCGACTCGAGATCTTGCGCGGCCGAGGCTTCACGCTGCTTGGTGCGAACCTCCTGATACTTTAACTGAGTGTTCTCGTACTCCCGCGTCAGCGCACGGTACTCGCGCTCGACGGTTGGCGACTGCGACAGGCGCCTCTCGAAGTCCTCGGTGCGCGACTCGAGCTCCTTGATGCGGCGCTCCACGCCCTCCCGATCCGCAAGCACGGCGTCGAGCTGCGCTTTCAACTGGATGAACGCAGGGTTGTCCGGATTTGCCCTGGCTGCCCTGACCCGTTCCGAGGCGGGCATGTCCTTGAGCTGGTGCTCGAGGCTTTCGACTGTGCGCGTCAGACGCAAAACGTCAGGGTGATCCGGTGAATACTTCTGCTGTGCCTGCGCGAGCTCGGCGCGTGCACTTTCCAAATCTCGCATCACATCGTTCGCACTGCCATCCGCGGTCACCTGCGCCTGCAGGCCGGCAATCTCTCGCTCTACGGTCTTGACGTCCGGGTGATCAGGGCCGTACTTCGCTTTCAGGTCGGCCGCGTCGGACTTGAGGACCTTCAGGCGGTCCGCAGGGCTGTAGATTCGCTGGCCAGTCTCGCTGTAGATCTGCGACGTCGGTGTGATCTGGAGCAGTTGCGCCTGCAACAGTACCTTCTGCTCGTCAAGCGAACTCAGACGGTTGCGCGCATCTCTAAGATCGAGCTCGGTGCGATCGAGCAGTTGAAAGTTCGCCTGCTCGAGGTCCGGCAGCGCGTTGACATGCTTTTCCTTGAATTCCGAGATCTTGGCCGCAATTGCCTGGATGTCCGTGCGCAGCTGATCCGCCTCAGCGCCTAGGAATGTATTTGCCGCCTCCGACGCCTCGGTCCTGATCGTCAGGTTTTCATTGAGATAGAGGCTGGTCAGCTCGTTGGTCACCTTCAGCGCCAGGTCCGCCGAGCGACTTTCATACGCAACGGTGAAGGCAATCGTTGCCTGCATCGGGCGGCCGCTGCGCGGGTCCATCACGTTGGCGCTGATCAGCCGCATGCGTATGTCGTCGCGCATGCGCTCGATGACGGTTTCGCGCGGACGGGTCTTGCGCTGCCATGGATAGAGGTCGTAGCGCTCGACAATTTTCAGCAGGTTCTGGCTGGTCATTACCCGCTGGCTGATGACCTGAATGCGCTGGTCCGCGTAAGAGGAGATCGTCGAGCGCACGAGGTCCTGCGGAATCTCCTGCTGCTCGATCAAGATCGTCGCCGTAGCGCGGTAGGTCGGCGGCCAGAACAGCGCAAGCCCCAAGGTCACCGCCGCGCCGCCCAGCAGTACCAGCAGGAGCACCCGCCGACGACGACGCAGGGCTTGCAGCCGGTCACGCAGCGAAGGCGTCGATGCCCATGGAGTGGATGCCATAGATGCTCTCAGGTCAGCTTAACGCGCCCGAACCGACGCTGGGCCGTAATGACGATGCCGTAACCCTGACCCGATGCCGGAATCTCGAACAGCGTCGCACCGGTCGCAGACCGCTGCCAGCTCAGGGTGCCGCTCACATCCCAGATCTCGGTCGCGCGATATGTCACCGCACCGGACAGTGAGACATAGCTTCGATTGGCGAGGGTGAACGATGCGAATGAGTTCGTCGTCTCGACCCAGCGCGCCGATCCCGAGTAGCTCGTTCGGTCGCTGGTCCGCCACTGAAACGTCGTGTCCGCCTCGATCGCCTGCGCGAGCGTGCCGAAGCCGCTTGGCTGAATCGACTTGGTGAGCGACGTCGACCAGGTCGACTGCAGCCCAGTGCGATTCACGCTCAGCAGATACAAGTCGCCTGACGTAGTCGCGCCGGAAGTCGAATCCTTCAGGCGCGAAAGTCCGACCATCGCTTTGTAGGCCCAGAGGCTGGTGGCCTGACCGTTTAGGCCGGCCTGAACCGAATAGTTGTCCTCGTTGTAGCCGTCGGTCGGCACCTCGTAACGGCTCGCCTGCGCAAGTACCAGCAGCTGCGTGCGCTCGGTCAAGGCGTGTGACAGTTGCGCCGTCGCGGTACCGTATCGGTAGTTGAACAATCCGAGCTGCGCGGCATCCGGTGTCGTGTAATCGAGCGACTGCCACTCCGCCTGAAGCGTCGCCTGCGTCCGCTCCGTGAAGGAGTGCGCCCAGCTTGGACTCGTATCGATGTAACGCTCGCGGACATCGGTACGCAAAAGAGTCCCTGCTGCCGGTTCGCGCAGCGCGCTTGAGTCGTCCCCGAGGCGCAGCGATGCCGACCACTCCGATCGGTCCGATTTCACATATACGATGCCAGACAAATAGTAGGCATTGGCTCCGATCGGAGAGTCTCCGGTGGCCTCTGCGAGGCGCACACTGGGCGAGATTTCGACGTGCCTGGCGCCGTCATCCCACTGCGCCGGCAAGCCGATGTTGGCCACAATGGCCGTGCCGGGCACGGCACCGACGGGACGCAGGAGCGGATTCGTTTCGTACTCTGCTGACGCGGAAAATGTTGGGGCGAGCGCCCATATACCGGCGAACGCTGGCGCCGCGACGCAGCACAGAGACGCCGCGGCGCCAGCGGTCAGGCAACGTGCTGCCGCGACTTCATTCATGCGGACGCTCGCTCACGGAACGACGACCGTGTCGCCGCCCTGGAGCAGAATGTTCTGCTTGAGCCGGCGGCCCCGTTCGACGTCCGTGTAGCGGAACTCGAAGACCTGCTGCTCGCCGGTGCCACGACGCAGCACCTTGATCGCGTCCGTGTCCGCGAACGGCGTGGTGCCCCCCGCCATGCTGAGGGCCTGCATGACGTCGGTCGGCCGGACGAGCATGAAGTCGCCCGGGTGATTGACCTTGCCGATGACATACACGCGATTGCCAGTCGTGGTCTTGACGCCGACCGTCACGACCGCGTCGGGAATGAAGTGCTTGATCCGGGTCTCGAGGTCGACTCGCAGGTCCTCGACCGAGCGTCCGGCAGCCGCGAGATCTCCTGCGAGCGGGAACGATATGCCGCCGTCGGGGCGGATCAGGATCTCCTGCTGCAGTTCTTTCTCCTTCCAGACGTCGAGCGTCAGGATGTCTCCGGGTTGCAATAGATAAGCGCTCTGCGCCGGAGCGGAGTCAGCCGCCAACGCGTTGCCGCAAAGCAACACGGCGAGCTGAAACAGGATCAGGATTGCGGGTTTCATTATGTTCTGGCAGCCCTAAGACGACAGCGGCTCCGGGTGCGGGTGCACACGGAGCCGAGCCTTGCTCGAATCCATTACAACGGAAGGCAGGCTAATTCGTTTGTCTTACAAATTGATGGCAATTCACTCCGCCGCCGGGGTCGAGCAGCCCGGGCCCCCAACCGCGACCCTGCGCCGGCGGCGATATGCCACGCCCAGGAGTCCAAGGCCGGAGGCGAGCAGTCCGGCCGCCGCCGGCAGCGGCACCGATGCGGGCTCGAAATTGATGCTGAGCGCGTAGGTCCCGAAGCCAATGGCGAGCCCGGGGATAGGTGCCGCCTGGCCGAACGCGAGCGCGTACACGGTCTCCGGCCCCGTGATCTGGTAGGTCTCGGTCCCGAATCCCGTCGATGAACCGAGGGTCAGGCCGGTGGGGGACGACAGTTGAAAAGACGTGTCAGCCAGAGGACGCGGCCAGGCGAGATCCGTCATGGTCACGGTGAGCGTTCCGGCCGACGCCAGGTCCAGCGAGTTGATGCTGACGGCCCCCTGCGTGGATACGGTGTAGGCGTTCTCGACCATCTCGATCGTGCTCGCCTGCGCGCCCGAGGCGCCTGCAATCAGTGCAAGACCACCAACGGCTGCCCACCAACTGAACTTGTTCATCTCTCTCTCCCTGATGCCCGAGGTCAGCCCGAGATCAGGGCGACCAGACTTCCTTGTCCATTCAGTGATTCGGCAGGCAGGTCATCCTCCCGCTCCTCGTCGCGGGCGGCATCCCGCGCCGCGTGCGCGACGTGCTCAGCCCGGCCATAGACGTACTTGTCGTAGAGGTACTGCCGCAGGGCCTCGATTGAGCCCGTCGAAGGTCCGGCTCCGGCGACCGTACCCGTCGGGCGCAGGCGCAGCAGCGCGTATGGCTGCTGTGAGCCGGCGAGCGCGAGGAGCGCCACGTCGTCGTGGGCAACCGCACGGTCATCCGCTACCCCTTCGTTGATGATCGCCTCGAGCCGGACCGCGTCCAGTTCGAAGTGACGGATCACCTCCGTGCCGGTCTCGACGAACATCGGGACCAGGCTCGGCCCTCGAATTTCCGGGTCGCACAGCGGCGCGACTCGATTCAGCGTCCACTTGATCGCGAAGCGGATGACGTCCGAATCGCGCACGCCGAGTCGCTCGGCGAGGCGCTTCACCTTGCGTATGTCTGACGATCCGAGGCGGATCGACACCGCCTGTTTGCGGTTCTCGTTCAATTTCATTCTCCCCTGGGCACGGCAGGCGACGTGCTGTGCGCCTGTGTCGATACCGTAAGAGTTCAGTGTTGCGTTCGAGCGTCAAACACATGACAGGCTGGCGCCTTATGTCCTTCTGAAATGCGACATAACGTATTTCGAATGGATTATGTTTAATTACAATTCATCCCCTTAGGCACGTCCCTTCGTGTTCTTTGTAGCTACGGGGCAGGCCGCCCCGTGACATTCGCCGGTCGAGAAGTGGCGTGGATGCGGTTGCGCGTCCGGATGCACGCGCTTGCACACCGGTGTTTCGGTGTGACGGCGGCGACGCGAGTGCCCGCGCCGCGCGCGGTCATGCATAGCCGCGCGAGCGCGCGGGTCAGGCTGATAAAGAGGAAGGACGACCGGTGCCGGGGCGCCCGGTCCGCGTGCTGCTACTGCGGCGCGCGCGACTCGACGCTGGCCGGAGCGGGCGAAGCTACCGGCTGGCGCACCTTGAGCGCTGCGGCGCGGGCGCGGTAGTCGTCGACCAGGTTCTCGAGCTGCGTCCGCTTCAGCCGAGTGAAATCGTCCGAGCGTGCGAGGCGGGCGAAGAAGCCCTCGTGCTCCCAGCGGGTCAGCACCTCGCTGTTGAGGTCGTACATGCCGGCGTTCCGCACGACGCAGGTGTCGAACTCGCTGCTCGTCTTTGCGAGCTCCTGCTGCATGAGCGTGCGCTCCGTCTCGACCGTCCTCAGCGTCGTCGCGACCTCCTTGAATCGCGCGACGACCTCCTCGAGCTTCCGACGGGTCTCGGCGAGCGCCTGCTCGCTGCTCGCGCTCGCGTTCTTCAGCTTCTCGAGCTCCGCGTTCGCGCCGCCCGCCCCCGCCTTCAGCGCGTCGCGCTCCTTCCGCAGGGCCGCGAGTTCGGCCTTCGCGTCGTCGGCCTCTTTCTTCAGGCGCTCGTTGTCCGCCTTGAGTGTCGTGCGCTCCGCAGCCAGCTGCTGATACTGCTGCATGATCTGCGGGCTCGCGCCGCCGCCGCCGCTGCGTTGAGTCTGGCCGGACGCCGGCAGCGCCGCTGCGATGGCGACGACGAACAGGCTGGCAGAGAGGAGGTTGCGCACGACAGGTCGCCTCAGAAGCGGGTGTTGAGATCGAGCTGGATGATGTCGACTCCGTATGGGACGCCGTCGACCTCGTTGCCGCTCATGTAGCGCAGCCGCGCCCAGACGTCGCGCGTGAGTCCGAGTTCGCCCCACAGGTAGTAGCCCTTGGCGTTCGTGCCGCCGAGGTGGAAATCGGCGTCCGTCAGCGAATCGAGCACCGCGTCGTCCTGCACGTAGCGGTAGCCGAACGCCACCCGCCAGTTGCCGAAGCGCGAGACCAGCGGGTCGCCGAACTGGAACTCACCGACGTAACCGCGGTTCCGCACGGGCAGGTGCACGCCGGTCCGCGCATAGAGCTCCTCGGCCGTGTCGCCGAGGTTCTTCACGGCCTCGCCCGACAGCGTCAGCGTGTGCCGGCCGAGCGGCAGCTCGTAGCGCGCCGCGAGGTCGACCAGCCGGAACTCGGCGGCGAGCGCGAAGAGATTCACGGTCGGGTCGGTGGTGCTGTTCGAGATGTCGAACATCGTGTTGCCGTGCCGGACGAAGCCCGGGGCCGTGTAGTTAAGGAGCGTGCTGTCGGGCTCGTTCTTGTCGCCCGCCACGTGCAGGAAGTCGTAGTAGCCGACCGCGAAGCGGAGCCGCTGGCCTGCGCCGAAGTTGAGCAGCGTTCCGAGCTGCGCGCCGACCAGCCACTTGCTCTCCGGGCTCTCGAGTGGCACGTACTGGACCGGGACGCCGGCCAGCGTCAGGAACACGTGCGACTGGTCCGGGCCGCCAGCGCCGAAGCCGAGCCGTCCAGTGACCGCGCTGCCCTCGAGCGTCAGGTCGCGCGCGTAGACGAGCTCCGTCGGCACGAAGAACGGATTCACGATGCGCCCGCCCGTGGCGGTCAGGTAGTTGAAGCCGCTCGCGGTCTTCGGGTCCCAGCGGATGAATGCCTGGTCGATGCCGACCGTGTAGCGCTGTTCCGTTGTACCCTCGTTCTGGCTCTCCGACCCCGGGTCCGTGAGCGTGCCGGACGCGAGCCGGATTCCGGCCGTCACGTCGGGCGCCACGCTGACCGCGACGCCGAGGCGCGCCCTGAGGCGTTCGCGATCCGCATCTTCGGTCACGTTCAGGAACGAGTTGTAGAGCCCGAGCTTGCCGATGCCTCCGGCGTTGTTGATCGACTGGTAGTCGAGTATCGCGAACGGCACGTTGTCGTGCGCGTAGTTGTCGGCCTGCCCGCGAACGGTGATGTCGCCGAACACCCGTACGTGGGCGAGCCACTCCGGGAGCGCAGCCGGTACGCCCCAGCCCTCCTCCTTGGCGCGGCGCACCACGTCGTCGACCGCTTGCGGCTCAACCGTCTGTGCGACCTGCTTCGTGATCTCGTCCTTGACGATCTCCGGGACGTAGGGCACGCGCACCGCCCCCGGCTCGACGGCCTGCGCGGCCACCGACGCCGCGGCCTTCTGCTTCGCATCCTTGACCATCTGCTCGGCCGCCTCGCGGGTCAGCAGGCCCTTGTCGACCAGCGCCTGCAGCAGGTTCGTGACGGTGTTCCGTATCGTCTCGAGCGACTCCTGCTCCTGGGCCGCCGGATCGGCGAGAGCCCACCCGGCGGGCACGACGGACGCGACGACCATGCAGACGGCGAGCGAACGCCATCTTCCCCGTACCTTTCTCATCCACGTACTCCCTGCGCGCCGTTCCTCGGGCGCAACCCGTTATTCACGTCAGCCGGTCCGCGACACGATCCGGATCGTGACGGGCTCCGGCATCTCGAGCGGCGGCGGATCGCTCATCTTTCCGATCGAGGCGACTGCGGTCTCGATCGCTGAATCGAGCTCGCCGTTGCCGCTGCCAGTGACCACGCGCACCTCACGGATGCGCCCGTCCGGCTCGATCCACACCTTCACCGCGACGGTGAAGTGCTTCGAACGCAGTCGCGGATCGGACGCCAGCCGGTCGCTGACGCGATCCTTGAGGCGCGCCGTGTACCAGCCGAAGACCGCGCCGCCCGAGCCGACCAGATCGTGCCCGCCCTTCCGGGCAGCGAGTCCGAACGAATCACCGCCCGCGGCACCCTCCGCATCGAGCCCGAGCTGCTGCGACGGGGCCGGCTCGTCGCTCGGCGCCGGCTCGGGCTCGTCCTGCGCGATCTGCTCCGGCGCCTTCTCGGGCGGCGGCGGCGGTGGCGGCTCGTCCGGCGGCGGCGGCGGCGGCCGGATGACGGTGACGATCTGCGTCTGGCGCTTCGGCTTCGTGTCCTTGCTGGTGACGATGTGGTGGACGAACCACGCGAACAGCCCAAGCGTGATGGCAACCGCAATGGCGCCGCCGGTGCGGGCCGTGAGTAACGGTCGCCTGCGCTTCGGCTCCACGCGTCGCTCCGCTACTTCACGATCCGCTGGGTCACGAGACCCAGCTGATTGATGTCGAGGCGCCCCAGCAGGTCGAGCACGTCGACCACCTTCTGGTACTGGATCGCGGAGTCGGCCTTGATGATCACGGGCAGCGCAGGGTTCGCTGCCTTGTACTGCTTGAGCAGGTTCTCGAGTTCCGGCATCGATACGGGGAAGGTGTCGAGGAAGATCGTGCCGTCAGCGGTGATCGTGATCGCCTTGGTCTGAGGTTTCGCGAGCGAGGGGGCCGCGCTTGCCTGCGGCAGATTGACCTTGATGCCCTGCACCGAGGCGGTCGTCATGATGATGAAGATCACCATCAGCACGTACGCGAGGTCCAGCATCGGCGTGATGTTGATGTCGTCGTAGACGTCCTTGTCGCCGCCTTCCATGGATCCTGACATCGCGCGCTCCTCAGCTGTGCTGTTCGGCGATGCGCGCGATCAGCTCATCGGAAAACACACGCTGATCGGCGTTGATCGACTTGATGCGGGTGTTGAGCCAGTTGTAGCCAAAGAGCGCCGGGATCGCGACCGACAGGCCCGCGACGGTCGCCGCGAGCGCCGCGGCGGTTCCCGGCGCGATCGCGTTGACGTTGACGTCCCCCGACTGCGCGATCGCGGCAAAGGTGATCATCACGCCGATCACCGTGCCGAGCAGGCCGAGGAACGGCCCGCCCGAGATCGCGATCGTGAGCAGCACCATCTGCGCCGACAGCTTCTGCTGCAGGCGCGTCGACGCCGCGTCGACCGACGCGCGTATCGCCTCCACCGACTGCTCGGACACCGGCTGCCCCGCAGGTCGCCCGGCCGCAGGCGCGATGCGCTTCTTGAGTTCCCGGAGCGCCACCTGGTAGAGCGGATAGAGCGTCGAGGCCGTGAGCTTGCCGCTGCCTTCAGCCTCGGCGAGGGCGGCACCGGCTTCCGGCTGCGCGGGATCGGCCTCGAGGCCCGTCATCTGGCTGAAGAGCGCGAGAAAGCGGCGGTTTGCACCCTCGACCTGGCTCAGGAAGATCGCCTTCAGCACCATGATGATGAGCGCGATCACGAGCATCACCATGCAGATGCCGATCACGACCCAGCCGTCGATGGTCAGGTTCTTGAGGATCGTCCCGAAGTACGAGGCCTGCCCGCCTTCCTTCTGCGCATCCGCGCCATAGGCGACGAGCGGCGAATCGATGCCCTGACTCTTCGCCGCGGCCTTGAACCACTCGGGCCCGCGGGCGACCTTGGCGGACTCCACCTCGTCGATCTCGCCGTGGAAGGGAGCCGCGCCCTTGACGCCGCTGCCGATCGTGAGCGCGCCGCCGATCTCGATGAGCGACACGGATCCGCTCGCGACGCTCTCGCCGTCGACGTAGAGCTTGAGCTGGCCACCGCCGGCGGTTACCGCGAGCTGATGCCAGCCTTCCGCCGGAAGATCGGCGGGCGCCTGGACGGTGACCGGCGCCGCGGCACCCGCGAAGCGCGCGAACGCGCGGCTGCCCTGCAGGCCGAGCACCAGCTCGTGGCCCTGGTCGGAGAGCGCGAGCACCGTCTGTTCGCCCTGCAGCTGCTCGGGCTTGATCCAGGCCGACGCCGTGAACCCCTGGTTCGGCAGCAGCCTCAGGCTCCCGCTCGCCGGCACCGTGACCGCCTGCGCACCGGCGAACTTGAGGCCCCCGGCAATCAGCGATGACGGGGTCGCCTCGGCGGTCGCGGCCGCGGCGTTGTTCTTGTAGGCGGTCGCATCGAGCGGTGTGCCGCTCGTCTCGCCGAAGTGGAGCACCAGCGTCTGGTTGACGTCGTAGGTCCCGGACGCATCGCCCGCGGCCGGCGCGCCCGGGTTGCCGTAATAGACGTACACCTTCTCGGTCTTGCTGCCGGCCGACAGCTGCGGCACGCGCACCCAGAGGAAGGCCATCTGCGACTGCGCATCGTAGCGCTCGAAGTGGAACTTGAGCGGCGTCTTGTCGTCGCTCGCCATCACGCGAAAGTCGGAGCCGTCGGGCTTCGCATCGCCGAAGTAGCTGAAGTTCGCGATCGACAGGCGCAGCAGCACCGGTGCGTCCTGCAGCGTCGCGTCGATCCCGGCGCCGGTCGGCGACAGGTCGAACGCGACTTCCTTGCGGAACTTCCAGTCGTCGTTCCACCAGGATCCGGCGCTCGCGAGCGCCGGCCACAGGCTAACCGCCGCCAGCAGCAGACCAATGGCGACGCCCGGCGAGCGCCGCGGCAACCTGCGGTCCGCACTCAGAAATCGGTTTTTCACGTTCCGTCCCATGCGTTTCCTGCCTGCCTGTCGTCTGTGCCACGCGCTGTCGCCCGAGCACGACAAAACCCGTGGAGTGTCATTTAAGAACGTGAACGAATCATGACGCCCGCCCTCAGGTCAGTGGGTCGGCTGCCGCCTGAGGCACTCGAGATCGTCCGGGCGACACCCCTCCTCCCCGAGGCCGATCACGAACACGTCGAGCCAGCTGAGCGCCGCCTGCGCGAGGGGTGCCTTCTGTTCCTCGCCGCCCGCAGCAGGCGCGACCGCCGCGGTCGAGCTCGCGCTCGAGCTCGACGCGGCATTCGCGGCGCCCGCGACGGTTACGCCGACGCCACTGGCGACCGGCGGGACGCCCGTCGAGGTGCCGCCGACCGTGATGTTGTTGAGGCCCGCCACCGACGAGGCCGCAATGTTGAGGTTCCCGGCGGCACCGATGCCGGCGTCACCCGCGTTGACCGTGCCGATGGGCGCGATCAGGCTCACGTCGCCGGCCGGCGCGGTCGGGTCGGTGATGATCGTGCGGATGCCGCTGCCCGAGACTGCCGCGTCGAAGGACACGTTCACCTGGCCGTCGGCCGAGACCGTGACCACCGGCGGCGGCGCGGAGATGGCGCTCTTCGCACCCGCGCCCGCATCGATGTTACCGGCCGACGACCAGATGGCGATGTTGCCGCCGCCGAGCGTGAAGATGCGCGAACTGTCGACCTCGACGTTGCCGAGCGTCAGGATGTTGATGTCGCCCGCTCCCTCGGTGACGATGCCGAGCTGCGAGGGCTCGCGCACGATGCCGAGCTGGGACACGGCGGGCGGGGTCGTTGCCTGCCCGACGTCGACCCCGCCACCCGGCGTCAGGATGTCGATCGTGCCACCGTCGAGCGTGTAGACGCGTCCGAGCGTCATCGCGAAGTTGCCTGAATACGGATTCGGCGGGATGTTGGCGACACCCGGGAACGCCGTACCGTGGCTGGCGGCGTTGTCCGCGGCGATCGTCGGGTCCGTCGCGATGACGTAGTTGACGAGCGCATCGAACGGGTTCGTCCCCGGGAAGAGATCGCTGATCGCCGTGTAACCGCGGACGTAGCGGAACGCCACCTGCAGCGCCGGCGGGAGCTGCTCGAACGTCGACAGAGCCTGGGCGAAGGAAAGGTTGGTCCTGCCGGTCGCGTCCTCGACGTAGCCGATCAGTTCCTGCTGGTACACGGGCGACGGCAGGATGAGGTAGTCGATGAGCTTGGCGAGGTTCGAGTTGTTGAGCGCGGCGCCGAGCTGGCCGTTGCCGCCCGCTGCCTGTCCGGTAGGCACCGGCAGCGCGTTGAACTCCTGTCCCGAGCGGACGAGTTCCTGGAACAGCACGCTCGAGAGCAGCGGCAGCTGCTGCGGCAGCGTCAGGCCGCGGAAGTCATTCGCCGCGGCGGCGACGTTCGCCGGCGCGTAGCCGAGTGAAGTCACGTAGTTGATGAGTGCCTGCTGGTAGAGCGGCTTGCCGGTCGCGGGATTGAGCGAGTCCTCGATCACGTTGGTCACGAAGTCCGAATGCGTGCCGCTGCCCGGAGCGCCGACTCCGAGCGGCTGGCCGAGTCCGGCGAGAATGGTGACGTTAGCGCCGCTCGCCGTCGTGAGATACGAGTAGCCAAGGTTGCCGAGCGTCGTGACGCCACCCGAGAAGCCGAGGTCTATTCCCTTGCCGGCGATCATGTCGAAGCTGCCGCCGCCGTAGATCTGGTCGCTCGAGTTGATGCTCGCGAAGCTGGTCGCGATGTTGCCGCCGGTCGCCTCGACGCTGACGTCGGAAGCGTTGGTGTTGGCGATCGTCAGGAACACGTCCGTGATGTTCTGGCCGGCGTAGAGGTCGAGGGCCTTCGGCAGCTGGAAGTCGAGTGACTGGATCGCGCCGCCCGCATACACGACGACCGGATCCGGGTCGCCGGTATGGCGGCCGGACAGCGAGGTGGTGATCGACGATGCTTGCAGCAGAACGCCGGGAAGCTCCGGATTGAGTGCCGTTGGGATCGCGGCGTCGGGAGCGTCGGACATCTGCACCGGCGTGCCGGCGTTGAGTCCGGTAATGTTCTGCGCTGCATACACCACGAGCTGCCCGCGGTCGGCCGGCAGCAGCACCGGGCCCTCCAGCAGCGAGATGCCGCCGCCCGCGGCGATCAGCGAGGTGGTGGATGGCAGCAGACCCTTCAGCGTGAAGTTGGTCTGCGAACTCTCCTTGGTCCCGATCACGACTTCGATCGACGGATTCCCGAAAGTCAGGTCGAGATTGCCGCCGGCGCTCGTGACCGACAGCGTGTCGGTTGGCGTCAGCCGGAGGAAATCGACCGTCGGGATGCTCTCTTCATAGACGAGCGAGGCAGGCACCTCGCCCTCGAAATAGACGTCGCCCACCGCCTGGACGCGGAACGAGGCGTCACCGGCGAAGAGGACGTTGCCGAACAGGGCGCCGCTCCGCGCCGGGTCCGCCCGGTTCTCGGCGAGCGAACCATAGGCGGCGACGCTGCCGCTACCCTGCCCCACGTAGAACGCGCTGCTGTCGACGTTGCGCCCGGCCTCGACGACCAGGTTGCCGCCGCCGTAGTAGACGAGCGCGCCTCCCGGGCTCGTCTGCGCGTTGTCCGCCGCGGCCACCTCGAGGTCGTTGACGTCGCGACCGGCGTTGATCGTGACGTCACCGCCACCGAGGGCGCCGACGGTCCAGTGGAAGCTCGAGAAGTTCGTGCCCCAGCTCGCCGCGGTCGCTCCCGGAACCTCGATGCGTGGCTGCCAGAGCGAGAGGCCGTTGCCGGTCGCCGACGGATTCGCGACCACGTCGCGGCCAGCGGCAATCGAGATGCTGCCGCCGTCGGTCGGAAAGGTCGCGAATACCAGCGGGAGCCCGGTCACCGATCCGTTCAGGTTGTTGATCGTCAGCGACTCGCCGACGCCGCCGGTGTAGACCGAGGCGAGGCTCGAGAAGACGACGTCCTGCGGAGCCGCGAGCGAGACGCTGCCGGTCCCGGTCCGGACGACGACGCCGGGATTCAGCGTCAGATCGGCGCTGCCCCCTGACGCCACCGCGGACGCGGACGCCGCGCCCGCGGACGCGCCCGCCGTCAGCACGAGGCTCGAGGAGGCGGTGTCGTCGATATCGAAGTTGACCTTCGTCCCGGGCCCCGTGACCGTCGCAAAACCGTCGCTGATGGTGCCGGCGACGGTGAGGTTGCCGGTTGCCGTGAACGCCAGCGTCGCGGGCGCACCGTTGAAGCGCCAGGTGGGGCCGTCGAGCGCGAGCGCCGGCAGCGTGAGGTCACCCGCGTAGCTGAACTGCACGAACGGCGAAATGACCGCGTTGCTGCCGAGCCCGAGGCGGGAGCTGATCTGCGGCGCAGCGGCGCCGAGGTAGGCGCTGACGGCTGCCGCGTCACCCGTGAATACACCCGCGTTCGGGGCACCGCTCGGCAGCGCGAACACGCTCCACGGCTCGATGACGATGCCGCCGAGGTTCGCGGTGTTTGCAGGCAGCCCCGAGATCGCGACGTCACTTGCGAGGGCGGGAGCGCGCAGCACGAGTTCCGACGGCAGCGCGGTCGACGCCCCGCCCGTCGCCGAGAAGCTCGCGTTCGGGTCGATCGCGAGCGTGCCGGCTGCCGTCGAGAGCGTGATCGAGCCGCCCTTGGTCGTCGCGCCGAGGGCATTGGCCTCGAGCACCGCGGTCGCCGCCAGCGTGAGCCCGGTGCCGGCGTCCACCTCGATCTGCGGCCGCGCGCCGGTACTCGACGCGTTGATCGTTCCGGCGAGGGTGATCGAGCCGCCGTCCGCTTCGAGCAGCACGTCGTTCGCAGTCAGCACCGTGCCCGCGGCGAGCGCGAGGTCGCCGGTGGCGGTGCGGAAACTCCGGGTGTTGCCGAATCCGCCCGCCTCGAGCGCGGCATTCAGCGCCGTGAAGTCGGCGAGGCTCCCGGCATTGACATAGAACGAGCCGGTATCGGCAACGCCCTTCGCACCGGCGGGCCCCGAACTGTCGAGCGTTCCGTTGAGGTCGACCACGCCAGTGGCCGTGATCGAGACGATG
>Ga0181519_10000558_pt1 | contig 34057 bp, 32 predicted proteins | sample PEATcosm2014_Bin_26_FD_121102 | JGI IMG/M metagenome (GOLD analysis project Ga0181519, IMG submission 121102) | Peatland microbial communities from MTU Mesocosm Facility, Houghton, MI, USA - PEATcosm2014_Bin02_10_metaG | ecosystem: Environmental > Terrestrial > Soil > Wetlands > Peat | place...
AGCGTGAGCCGTGCCTGCGCCCGCTGCTGGTTCTCGAACTGGCCGCCCCACACGAGTTGATACTTGTCGTGGTCGTATTTGACGTTCGCGTCGATACGCTTTTGCGCGTCGGCCAGATAGTCCGACAGGCCCCGGTCCGCATTGTCGATGCGCACGATCAGCTCGCGCTTGCTCATCTCGTGCGTGATGGTGGCTTCGCCGCTCTGGTAGCGAATGCTGGCCAGCGCGGAGAGCGGAATCTGCGCGCCGCCGGGGGCGTTGACGAACAGGTTGCCGAGGGCTTCGGGGCGGTTGCGCGTGGCAGGCGGGAACCGCACCGTCACGCTGTATTGCCGGTCGCCGACATAGACCTGGCTGACCGATGCGCCGCCAATGCCCGTCTGGATCAGGTTCGTGATGTCCGACACATTGATGCCGTAACGCGCGGCCGCAGCACGATCGATGTTCACGACAATCTGCGGAATCGGCGGCTCTTCGAAGATCGACGCGTCGGCCGTGCCGCGCACCTGCTTGAGCGATGCGACGACCTCGTTGCCGATGCGGCGCAATTCCTTGAAGTCGTTACCGATGATGCGAATCACGAGCGGGCTGTGCGCGCCGCCCACGGCGTCGTTGATGCCGTCGATGATCGGCTGACTGATACCGACCGACATGCCCGGAATCTGCTTGAGACGCTCGTTCAGACGTCGCACGAATTCCGCCTTGGTTTCGCCGTGCGGCCAGGTGTCATAGGGCTTGAGGCCCACGGGGGCTTCGATGTGCGAGGGCGTCCACGGGTCGGTCTGGTTGTCGCTGCGACCCAGTTGCGTGACGGCATACGAGACCTCGGGGAAGCTTAGCAGTACCGTGCGCAGCTCACCCGCCATGTCGCTCGCCTTGTCGAGCGAAAGCCCGGAGGGCAACTGCACTTGCAGCCACAGGGCGCCCTCGTCGAGATCCGGCAGGAATTCACGCGCGGTGCTCGCCCCCAGTGCCACGACGGCCGCGAGCGCCAATGCACCGACGGCGATGGCGGTGCGCGGGGCGCAGAGCAGCTTGTCGAGACCGCGCTGGAAGGCCGTTTGCGCGCGCAGCAGCGGCGCGTTGTGGAACATCTTGCGCGGCTTGCGCAGCGCCACGTAGGCGAGACCCGGAATCAGCATGAACGTGCATAGCAGCGCACCGGCCAGCGCGTAAGCCACGGTGTAGGCCATTGGCGAGAACAGCTTGGCTTCCGCGCGCTCGAAGGCGAACAGGGGCAGGTAGGCTGTGATGATGATGAGCGTGGCGAACAGGATCGGACGCGCGACCTGCGTGGTCGCACTGAGCACGTCGCCTTCGCTGAGCGTGGCTTCGGGCATCGCTTCTCGCCGTCGCAGAATCGACTCCGTCACGACAATGGCCCCGTCGACGATGATGCCGAAGTCGATGGCCCCGAGCGAGAACAGGTTCGCCGGCATGTTCGTGAAATGCATCATGATGAACACCGCCACCAGCGCGATCGGAATCGTGACCGCGGCGATGAGGGCGCTGCGCGGGCTGCCGAGGAACAGGATCAGCACGATGCACACGAGCCCCACGCCTTCCGCAACGGTGTGCGCGACCTTGTGGATGGTGTTCTGCACCAGATCGTCGCGATCGATGTACGGCACGATGCGCACGCCCTGCGGTTCGAGTTGCTTGCGCAGTTCGTCGACCTTCGCATGCACGCCCTTGAGCGTTTCGGACGGGTTCTGATACTTGAGCATCTCGACGATGCCCTCGATCGTGTCGGGGTTGTGGTTCTTGCCGAGAATCCCTTCGCGTTCCTGATGGCTGTACGTCAGCCGGCCCAGATCTCTCACCAGCACGGGCACGCCGCTGCGCTGCGTGACCACGATGTTGCCGAGGTCGTCGAGCGAATGCACCATGCCGATGCCGCGAATCACATAGCCCTGCTCGCCGCGCGAAATCCGGCTGCCGCCTGCGTTGGCGCTGTTGTTGTTGATGGCCGTCGTGACGTCGTTCAGACCGATGCCGTAGCGCTGCAACTGCACCGGATCGAGCTCCAACTGGTACTGCATGGTGAAGCCGCCGAAGTTGTCGACGTTCACCACACCGGGCACCTGTTGCAATGCCGGGATCACGACCCAGCGCTGAAGCTCGGAGAGTTCCATCAGATTTTTGGTGTCCGACTCGAGCGTGTAGCGATAGATTTCGCCCGCCGGGCCGGTGACCGGATCGAGCGCCGGCGTGATGCCCGAGGGCAGCGTCACGCCCGCGATGCGGTCGTTGATACGCTGGCGTGCCCAGTAGTCGTCGATCCCGTCGCGGAACGTGAGCGTGATGAGCGAGAGGCCGAACGTGGACGACGAGCGCATCGAGACTACACCCGGCGTGCCGCCCAGCGCGCGCTCGAGCGGCACGGTGATCTGCTGTTCGATTTCCTCGGCCGCGAGGCCAGGCGCCTGGGTGGAGACCTGCGCGGTCACGTCGCCGATGTCGGGATACGCTTCGACAGCCATTTGCGTCCAGCTATACCAGCCGAACGCGGCCACCAGCAGCGCCACCACCCAGATGACGATGCGCTTGCGCAGGCAGAAGGCGATGAGGCGATTAATCATTGAGCAGTACCCCACCCTTGACGACGATGCGCTCGCCGGCGGCGAGTCCTGCGCCGACACGGGCACCGTCCGGCTCGCCATAGCCCGGCTGGACCGTACGCTTGACGAACGTCCACGGGGCGACCTCGACCCAGACCACGGTACTGTCGTTGTTCATGATGAGCGCGGAATTCGGCACGAACACCGAGCGCTGCTGGGGCACGGCGAACGTGGCCGTGGCGAACATGTTCGGCTTCAGGCGTGCGTCGGTGTTGGGGAATGCAATGCGCACTTTCGCGCGACGCGTGTCCGGGTCGAGCACTTCGCTTACGAAGCTGACCGTGCCGTGCCACGTCTGTCCCGGGTATGCCTGGAACACCACGTCGACCGGCTGGCCCTTCGCAATCATGGCCACATTGCTCTCGGGCACGTTGGCCGTCACCCAGACCGACTCGAGATTCGACACGGTCATGAGCGAGGCGGTCAGGTCGTTGGCAAAGGCGCCTTGCGACGTGGACAGGGCGGTGATCGTGCCGGCGCTGGGCGCCACGAGCGTGAGCTGACGGCCCCGCGTGCGGGCGTCGGCACCGATGCCGCGCAGACGTGTCTCGGTGCGCGTGAGTTCGGCTTGTGCCTGTGTGTAGTCGCTTTGCGCCTGTTCGAGATCCTTGGCGGCACCGGCGCCGGCATCGCGCAGGCCCTGCACGCGCCTGAGCGTGGTGCCGGCGTGATTGAAGGCGTCGCGGGCTTTGTCGTTGTCGGCCCACGCCTGAGCGAGATCGCCCGAGTCGATGGTCACGAGCGGCTGGCCCTTGGTGACGTGATCGCCCAGATGCACCCTGAGTTCGACGATGCGGCCTGCGACCGGGGGCAGGATATTGGCGGTGCGCGCCGGATCGGCTTCGACCGTGGCGGGCAGTTGCACCATGCGGGGCTCGTCGCGCAGACCCACGGCGGCCACGGTGAGTCGCGAGCGTAGTTCGGAGTCGGGCGGCACGATGTATTTGTCGCCGTCGCGCAGCACGATGGCGTGCCCGGCGTCTGACTTGGCGGCGGCGTGGCCGGTCGTGGACATCAAGCGCACCGCCTGAATGCACAGGGCGAGGGTGGCGATCGCACCGAGGCCGGCGAGGGCGAAGCGCTTGTTTGCGCCCGATAGACGGATATGTTTCATTTCCCGAATCTCTCTTTACACGTGAGGGAATTAAAAGCAATGCGCTCACGTGAAAGACGAGTCGGGTCACGTCAGTCGGAAATCAATCCGGCAACGTAAATCGCGATTTGCCACGCGACGCAATGCATACCGGCAATTCCGTGGAATCTCCGGAAAAACTTTTGCGGCAATGTGTTTATGAAAAGCTTTTCTGTCAGCGACAGTCGACCGACATAAACAACTGTCAGGGTCGGGCATCGATTTCTCCTTAGGCAAAGCTCGAACCGTCCCCGGGGAATGGCCTCCGGGAAACTGGCGCACAAGTGGCGGTTTTCGCGAGCACACAACGACGCACCCGATACGCTGATCGGTGCGGCGACATGCAAACGTATGAGCGCGCAACGTCATGCTCGCGCAGTCGAGCGGACGTCAGGCATTGGGCGATCTGGGAAAGGACTGCATGTCTTCAGCCACGCCGCGAAGCATCGCGGCTCATGGGCTGAGCATTGACACGGTGCACCTCTCGCACTCCGGCGAGACGGCGACCAAAAAGGGACGGACGTCGGGCCGGGATCTACCGTTCAAGCGGTAACGGGCAACTGCAACTGTCCAATTGGGGCATCCCCTGATGATTGATTCGTGGCGGATCGTACGCTTGGGAATTGGGCGCGTCAAGCAAATAAATGCACTGATTGCGGGCGAAATGCGATGGGTTTTGAGGGGTGAAACTGAATCTAAATCGTTATTCGTTCTCTGGCCTTATATGACGCGGCTCAACCGTTGTGTTCGAGCCAATCAACGGTAATTTAATCGTCTGCTGAATTGCGCTGGCGCCGATACGTGAACATGATGTTCACGAGCATCGCTTGGCAATGGACGAAGCGATAGCCACGGCGTTCCGATCGAGCGCGGAAGATTCGAGGCACAGCCACCATAGGCCCGCGCAGCCTTCGATGGCCGATCGCGCGGACGCGGGCCCGCGCGGTGATCTTTGGGACATGCTGAGATTGTCGGTAAGGGTGGGAGGGGGGCGGCGAGCGCCCGGCATAAATGCTGAAGGCGCTTATCGCCGGCCTGGCGCGATATGCGGCCAAACGTCAGGCAGGACTGCGGCGGTTGCATCCTGCTTGATTCGTTCTCCAACGCAATGCGTTATCCGGATGCAGCCTGCGCAGTAACGACTTGCCCTTTTCGGTGAGTTGGGCGCAGCACTTGCCAGTCACCGATGAATCCAGTTTGACAAGCTGGCGTTCGAGCAGTGCGTCGAGTTCGGCGCGTTTCATGTCGAGCTGGTCCGGCGCCTGGCGGATCAGCATCAGGGTCGCAAATTCGTGTGGACTGAGCATTTCCGTCTCCTGTAGACAATGGAACCGTGAGCAGGGGCATGATGTAGAGCGCGACCCGCTGCGGGGCGGCGTCAAGGGGGCATGCCAGGTTGGCGGGGCCGTGTTTTCTCATCGACCGAAGTCGCGTGTGCCTTCCTCGTGGAAGCGGGGAACGCGGCACGAATCCCGCAGGATGTGCCGCGTGTCCGGTCAGGCTTGTCTATGGCCCTTGGCCCTTAGCCGTTAGCGCTTAAGCGGGTTCAACGTTGACCTGGATGCGTCTCGGCTTCGCTTCCTCGCGGCGCGGAATGGTCAGCTTGAGCACGCCGTCGCGCAACTGTGCGTCGATACGCGAAACGTCAAAATCCGGGCTCAGCGTGAACGCGCGCCGGAAATGCGGGTGACGCACTTCACCGTGCTGCAAGCGCAAGTCGGATGGCGTTGGAACGACGGCCTCCGCCTCGATATTCAGATTGCCGTCGTGAACCCGCACGTCGAGCTTCTCGCGTGGCACGCCGGGAAGGTCGGCATACAGGGTGATGCCGTGGCTATCCTCGAACACATCGACGGCGGGCGCGATGCGGGTGAGCGGCTTGGCGGTCTCTCCTGCCTCGCGGCCGACGACTTCGGCGCGCGACGAGCGGGTGGTCAGTTCGGTGTTCTCGTTCATGATCTTCTCCGTGTTCGTTCTGCGGTATCGAGTCGCTTACTGGACGGAAATGGCCCGTGGCTTCGATGCCTCGGAGCGCCCGACGGTAATCATCAGGCAACCGTTCGTGTAGCGCGCTTTGACCTTGTCCGGGTCGGCGTGCTGAGGCAACTCGATTACCCGCCGGAAAGTCCCCATAAAACGTTCCCGGGCATAGACGCGTGCCTCGCTGCCTTCGGCCGGTGCGGGCGGCTTGCGCTCGCCGCTGATGGTGAGCAGACCCTTCTCGATCAAGATGTCGATCGCGGCCGGATCGAGTCCTGGCGCGAACGCGACAATCTCGATGCTGTCGTCGGTACTGCCGATGTTGACCGGAGGAAAGGTTTCGGTGCGCATGGCGCGCAGACTTGCAGGAAAGCCTGTAAAGAGGCTGGTCATCTGCCGTTGCAGGCGGTCGAATTCGCCCAGCAGATCGGTGCTGTAGAAAAGATCGCTCATGACTGGCTCCTAATATTCAGGGGCCGCTCACGAAAGACGAACGGAACCACGCGTTCCAGTCCGACTGTCGTGGGCAACCCCGCCGACAAACAAATCGAAACACGCAGCGCTTATCGCAACTGCTTGAGCAATGCGTAAAATAGTGCAGGAAGCGGAAATTTCAAGAGGCCCCGCAACATCTCTTCAAGGAGGTCTAATGGATCTTTTCGACAGGCTCGAGGAACAGGTCGCGCGCGTGCGTCTACCGCTGTTTGCCGTGACGGTGACGGCGGCAGCGCAGGTCAATTCCCCGCTTCTCGCGATACTCCACTGGCACGGCTTCCGGCGAGCGACGCCGCTTGTTCTGCCCGGTGTCGACATCCCGCCCCGACCGATTGCCGGATCGGTCATCCAGCTCAACACGCCATGGCACCGTTTTGAGACCGTGGACGCCATGCTCCTCGACGCCGCCTGGCAATACGGTGCGTGGGAGGTTGAGCGCGTGGAGCAGCGCGGCTGCAACGTGATCGGTGCCAGCGCAGCCGAGGCGCTGGCCTGCCGGCAAGCCTTTGGCGACTACGACGAGGACATCACTTTTCGTGCGCCGCTTCCCGACGATCAGACCGATCGCCGGGAGTTGATGCAGCTCGCTGCGCGCAAGGGCTATGTGCGCTGGCTCTTCCGGCCCGTCAAGGATGGCTTGTGGCGCACACTCGACGAACCGGACGACACCCTTGAGGCCGATGGCGGGCGTCAGCCCCCCTGTCCCGTGCGAACCCAACCCCGTCGCCCCGACGGACGCGGCCGCACCCTCTATCGCCTCGGTACGGTCCATCGCCTGCTGCTGCCGCGCTGAAACAATTTGTTACAAAAAAACCGGTTTCGCACCTCTTGAAGCGCGCGAGCGGCACCTATATTTCGCTTTCCGCCAAACATTGGCTCGGCTGTTGCACTGCGGCGCTTCTGGCGCTCGGCTGACAGCGGCCGGATTCCTTATGGGTGATCCTTTAATCGCTTAGGAGATGGAAATGCAGATTCGTCCCCTCTACGACCGGGTTATCGTCAAGCGAATCGAAGCGCAGCGAACGACGGTCTCGGGCATCGTGATTCCCGACTCGGCGGCTGAAAAGCCCGAGCAAGGCGAAGTCGTCGCAGTCGGCAGCGGCCGGCTCTTGCAGGACGGAACGCTGCGCGCGCTCCAGTTGAAAGTCGGTGACAAGGTGCTATTTGGCAAATACGCAGGCCAGACCGTCAAGATCGACGGCGAGGAACTGCTTGTCATGCGCGAAGAAGACGTCATGGGCGTGCTCGAGGCCGACGCGTCCGCCGCGCGCAAGGCCGCCTGACATCGCGTTGCGCTCGCGCACACCGAACCGGATGTTCGCGACGCGTTACCTCAACGACTACTACCCGGAGCAACAACATGAGTGCAAAAGACGTCAAATTTCATGACGGCGCCCGCGCCCGTATCGTCAAGGGTGTGAACGTTCTCGCCGATGCCGTGAAGGTTACGCTGGGTCCCAAAGGCCGCAATGTGGTGATCGAGCGCAGCTTCGGCGCACCAACCATCACGAAGGACGGCGTTTCGGTCGCCAAGGAAATCGAGCTGAAAGACCGCTTCGAAAACATGGGCGCGCAGATCGTCAAACAGGTTGCCTCGAAGACCGCCGACGTGGCGGGCGACGGCACCACCACGGCCACCGTGCTCGCGCAGGCGATCGTGCAGGAAGGCATGAAGCACGTGGCCGCGGGCATGAACCCGATGGACCTCAAGCGCGGCATCGACAAGGCCGTAGCGACCGTGCTCGACGAACTGCGCCAGCTCTCGAAGCCGATTTCCACGAACAAGGAGATCGCGCAAGTGGGTTCGATCTCTGCCAATTCCGATGAGGCGATCGGCAAAATCATTGCCGACGCCATGGAGCGAGTCGGCAAAGAGGGCGTGATTACCGTCGAGGACGGAAAGTCGCTCGAAAACGAACTCGACGTCGTGGAGGGCATGCAGTTCGATCGCGGCTACGTCAGCCCGTACTTCATCAACGATCCGGAAAAGCAAGCCGCGTATCTGGACGACGCCCTGATCCTGCTTCACGACAAGAAGATCTCGAACATCCGGGATCTGCTCCCCGTCCTCGAGGCAACCTCGAAGGCGGGCAAACCCCTGCTGATTGTCGCGGAGGATATCGACGGTGACGCTCTGGCGACGCTCGTGGTCAACGCCATGCGCGGCATCCTGAAGGTTGCTGCCGTCAAGGCGCCCGGGTTCGGCGACCGACGCAAGGCGATGCTCGAGGATATCGCCATCCTCACGGGGGCCACCGTCATCTCCGAGGAAACCGGCAAGCAGCTTCAGAAAGCCACGCTCGAGGATCTCGGTCAGGCCAAGCGCGTTGAAGTGCGCAAGGACGACACGATCATCATCGACGGCGCGGGTGACGAGAAGCGCATCGAGGCGCGCGTGAAGGCCATCCGCACGCAGATCGAAGAAGCGACGAGCGACTACGATCGCGAGAAGTTGCAGGAGCGCGTGGCTAAGCTCGCCGGCGGTGTGGCCGTAATCAAGGTCGGCGCGGCGACCGAGGTTGAGATGAAGGAGAAGAAGGACCGCGTCGACGACGCGCTGCACGCGACGCGCGCCGCTGTGGAAGAGGGGATCGTGCCGGGTGGCGGCGTGGCGCTTCTGCGCGCGCGGTCTGCGGCAACGCACCTGAAGGGCGCCAACAGCGATCAGGATGCAGGGATCCAGATCGTGCTGCGCGCGCTCGAAGCGCCGCTGCGGGTCATCGCGTCCAATGCGGGAGATGAGCCTTCGGTGGTCATCGCGAAAGTGCTCGAAGGCAGCGGCAATTTCGGCTATAACGCAGCCACCGGCGAGTATGGCGATCTCGTTGAGGCGGGCGTGGTCGATCCGACCAAGGTGACGCGCACGGCACTTCAGAACGCTGCATCGATTGCCGGGCTTATCCTGACGACGGACGCAACGGTTGCCGAAGCGCCGAAAGAAGAGAAATCTGTCCAGTCTGCCGCACCAGAGCTGGAGTACTGACCCGGCATTGGGGCGTGCATGCGCCGGTCCTCCGTCGCGACCGGCGCCGTCTGTGCGGCGCCGCAAGATGTCTGCGTCATGCGGCGCCGCTTTTTGCCGGAGACAGCCATGAAACTTGAGCTTTCCATCGACGCAAAGCCGCTCGATATCGAGATCGACGACGTGGTTGCAGGACTCCTCGCTGCGCGGCTTGATCTTCCCGCCGGCGCAGACACGCAGGACGCCCTCGCGCGCTATCTGAGCGAGAAGGGCGCCCCATGGACGCTAGACGAAGCGCACATGCGCAGGCGCATACTGCGCCGGCTGATTCTGGACATCGCCGATCCCGCGCTGATTATCGGCCACCTGATGGCTGAAGCGTGAGCGGCCCCGTTCGCCTGCAACGCTCGGAACAATACTTTACGTCGTCCCACGAGCGCGCCCACTTTTTGCGCCAGACGAACGGTCTGCCGCAGGCCAGGCAGCATTTGCTGGGCAGAAATGGCTTGCGATGCATGTCATTCCGAGGGATCTATACGCTCATGCGATACCCAGATAAGCGATCCCGAATCGACGCCTAGCTTTTGCGCCCGGGCCACGATTTGCTTCATGTCGCTGTCACTGATTTGCTTGTCACGAGCCAGAATCCAGCAGTAGCTGGTGTCGGGCCCGAGAACCAGCGCCCATCGATAGTTGGGGTCGAGTGCTGCAACGTGGTAGCCGCCGTAGAAGGGCCCGAAGAATGACACCTTCAGCGAAGCGACATCCGGCGCCCCGGTAAAGCGCGCCTTGCCTATCACTTCCTTCCAGCGGCCACTTGCCGTATCGAAGCCACGGTTCAACACGCGCACGGTACCGTCCGGCTGGAGGGTGTAGGTCGCCGAGACGTCGGTCATGCCGCGCTCGAACGAATGATCGAGACGGGCCAGTTCATACCAGCGCCCCTCGTAGCGGCTGATATCGAACGGCGATACGGGGGTGACGCCCGGGGGCGGGCTTGTGCTCGCGCAGGCGGAAAGCAGCAAGAACAACGCCGGAAGAATACCCAGAAGCCCAGCCCGCAGTAACGATCTGGCGCGAAAATTATCTCTCATGTGTACCTTCGATAGTGGATGGGAAAAGCCTGTTGTAGATCGGCATGTCGTCCTGGCGAAGGGGCGAGCTCGCATTGCCGTGCGCGACCCTCCGCCGGGCGGCGTGCTCAATCCTCTAACACCTGCCGAAGCTTGGCAATACCTCGACGAATCCAGCTCTTCGCCGTACCCTCCGGCACGCCGAGGGTCTGGGCAAGTTCGGTGTAAGAGAATCCGCCGAAGTAGGCGACCGTGATGGCCTGACGCTGCTGCACGGGTAACACCGTCAGCGCATGCTGAAGCCTTTGCAACTCTCGCTTTTTCTCGTTGAGATCGGCGGGGAGTGGGCCGTCCGAGGACAGCGACGACATTAGCGCCTCGTCCAGGGGAAGATGTTTGTGCTTGCGCAGATGGCTGATGGCCCTGTGTCTGGCGATGGTCAGGATCCACGGCAGAACGTCGCCGCGCTGCGCGTCGTAGACGGCACTTCGCTGCCAAAGTGCCATATAGACGTCGTGCAGAATATCTTCGGCTTCATCGCGGCGATTGACGATGCGCAGGATGGCGCCGAAGATGGCCGGGGACGTTTGACGGTATAACTGCGCGAATGCCTTCGCGTCTCCGCGCTGGGCACTCGTTAGCATGTCCGCGAGGTTTTCCCTGTCGGCGAGCGCGGATGGCGAGTTGACGCCGGAGAATCCGCGCGCGATCGAATGCACGCTGGCCGAGGTGCCCTCCGACGAGATGTCGGGCGCCGCCACGCCCGCTGCGAAAGCGGGCCGACTGATTTCGGCGATGGTCATCGCGACACCTCCCATCTCGGAAGAGGATTCGGCAGCAGCCATGGTGTGCTTACTGAGCGCGCGTGGTCATCAATGCCAGGAACTCGCGGCGCAGAGAGGCATCCTCGAGAAATCGCCCGCGCATCACACTGCTCACCATGCGAGCGCCGTCGTCTTTGGTCCCTCGCCAATGCATACAGAAGTGATCCGCTTCTATCACGAGGGCCAGACCGTCCGGCGCAATTTTTTCCTCGAGCAAGTCAGCGATCTGCTTGACCGCTTCCTCCTGAATCTGCGGCCGGGCCATGATCCAGTTGAGCAGGCGGGCATATTTGGATAAGCCGGGCAGATTTGAATCGGCATTCGGCAGGATACCGATCCATGCGCGCCCCATGATCGGGCACAAATGGTGCGAGCAAGCGCTCCTCACGCGAAGCGGGCCGATCAGCGTGAGTTCGTTCAATTGCCCGATATTCGGGAATTCGGTGATCGCCGGAGGGGGCTCGTAGCGGCCCGAGAATACTTCTCTGACGAACATCTTGGCGACGCGCTTCGCTGTCTCACGCGTGTTGTGGTCGTTGTCGACATCGATGACGAGCGCGCGAAGCGCATTCTCGATATGAAAGGCGACTTCGTCTTGCAGACTGTCCACGTCGCCATCGCGCAGGTGGGCCGCGATATTGTCGTTGGCGTGAAATCGGACACCCGCATTGCGCAGACGCTGTGTGATGGCCTGCGACAGCGGAATCCCGTCTTGGGACCCCTGCGTGATGGCCGGCTGCGAATCGATAACTGCGCCCATAAAATTCTCCTGAATGGAAATGGCTCGAACGACCCGCGTTTCAGCGGTCCCTGCGCCCGATCCCCGGAATCGACCTGCCCTCGTGCTCAACGATTGCGGCCAGCGCGTCTTCAAACAGCGCGACGGCTTTGTTGGCGGCATCGCCCAGGTGTTGATGCAGCAGTGCGTCGGCGGGGGAGCGCGATAGGCACGCGTCGCTATATCGCTCGAAGGCGGAAACCTGAAGTACCAGTTCGGCAAGATGCTTGGGGCATTCGCAAGCAATCGTCGTGGATTGCGAGGCCACGTTGGCCAGCGTTTCATCGTCGAACCGACGCGGGGAACGTGACCAAAGCCGGTCATGGCCCGAGCCCGGCGCATCGTTGCGATGCAACGACTGTACGAAGTCGGCAATGATCTCGTTCGCGTGCAGCAAGGCGTTGGACGTGCGTTTTAGCTCAATGCCCTCCAGACGAGCGAGATCGACGGCCCGACGTGCGCCGAAAGCGTAGACCACAAGGACCTGCTCGCAATGGATGCGCCGCGCAGCGGCAACGATGGAAAGCACCGTGTCTTCGTGAAGTGCCTCGACCCGAACGACAAGGCAGTTCGCGACGCCGCGTTGCTCGTCGCAAGGCGGAATCTCGTCGACGCCATTGAACGTAAGACACGCCACGCCCGCCGGCATTGGCGGCGCGACACTCTCGCCGAAGGCCACAATGAACAGGTTGGCAGAGAGTTGTGCTTTTCCCGCAGAGGAGGCGCCGGTGCCACTCGCCAAGCGGCTCAACTGGTCGTTGTCCAAATGGGCGATTGCGCCGATCGCGTGCCCCTTGTCGACCAGCGACTTGATGGTTCTCAGTCGCCCGACGTCGACGTCGGAATACAGACGCTGACCGGAGGCGCTCGTGGGCGGCGAAATCACGCCGTACCGTTGCTCCCAGATCCGCAACGTGGCTGCCGGCATGTCGACGAGCTTTGCGGCTTCGCCGCTTCGATAACGTCGAGCTGAATTCACCATATCCTCCATTCCAGACGCGCTTCCCACCGAATACGGATGTTGAGTCATAACTTAACTCGTCGCTTTGTTAGAGTCAATAAATCAACTCATTTTCTTATGATTTATTAGTTATGAGTTAGAAATATAACTCAAATGTGACTGTGGAACCGTGCGCTGTCTCTCTCATGCTGCTGTTGGGGGGGGCCGTCGGGGCGGCGCGGGATTTGGCAGGCTGAAGCGCTGGGCTTGCGCAGCGCAGGTCAAGATCGGCGATAATGATGGCCCGGCGGCGGGCTGCACGTCGCTTCGCGCGGGTGTTCGCTCCCGTCTCGGCGTCTTAACTCAGAGATTCGTTATGCGTGACATCATTGACGGCTTCCTGCGATTTCAGCGTGAGGCCTATCCTCAGCGTGTCGAGCTTTTCAAGCGACTCGCCACAAGCCAAAACCCCAAAGCACTGTTCGTCACCTGTTCGGACAGTCGCGTCGTTCCGGAACTGCTGACGCAGCGTGAACCCGGTGAGCTGTTTGTCATACGTAATGCTGGCAACATCGTTCCGTCTTACGGGCCTGAGCCTGGCGGCGTTTCCGCGACCGTTGAGTACGCCGTTGCAGTACTGGGCGTGCAGGATATTGTGATCTGCGGTCACTCGGACTGTGGCGCAATGGGCGCAATCTCGCGCTGTACGTGTCTCGACCATATGCCGGCAGTCGCCAACTGGCTGCGCCACGCCGATGCCGCGAAAGTGATCAACGCCGCGCATTCGTTCGACGATCCTCGCGCCAAGCTCGATGGGCTGGTGCGAGAAAACGTGATTGCGCAGTTGGCAAACCTGCGCACTCACCCGTCGGTGGCACTGGCGCTGGAACAAGGGCGCATGAATCTGCACGGTTGGGTCTACGACATCGAAACCGGCGGCATCGATGCGCTCGACGGTGCGACGCGCAAGTTCGTGCCGCTGGCGCAGGCGCCCAACACCGTGGCCGTTACCTCGCGCAATCTTGGCGGTGCTGACACGCGTTGATGACGCGCTGCTAACTTGCAGGCCCGTATGGAAAGACGAGGGGCGATGAGCCTGTCGGCGTAGTGGCCACGGGGAAGCGTGGCCACTACGCTGTTTTGCGATATCCCGCTCGGGGCGGGGGTTCTTCTTGCGAGATGACAAGGGCCGTGCTCGTTACCCTGAGTCGATGTGCGAGCGGGTTCAGGGGGCAGGGGGGGGCATCGTGGCACCTCTGCCCGCCGGGAATTTCCGTTGGCCCGGGTAATCCATTTCTCAAAATCAATAAATCGTGGAACGTTGCTTGCCATCGTTCGCGAGCGCCAGTTCAACTGCATGCCCGAGACAGGGCTGGCTTGCGCGGGAGCGCGGCCGGACATTCGTGGCAATTCATCTCAGAATCCGGACACCGATTCCTGTCGCGCGTCCTGCCGATCCGACAAAAAAACTCCACTACGGGAAAACCCCGTGTCTTGAAATCGTCAGACCCCGTCCCTATAATTAGCACTCGTTGGCGCAGAGTGCTAACGCCATGAATTCACCACATATGCAAATAATTGCATATGAGTTTTGACGATCTCACTTGAGAGAAAGAGGAGCTTGTAATGAACCTTCGTCCCTTGCATGACCGCGTTATTGTCAAGCGCCTGGACAACGAAACGAAGACCGCATCGGGCATCGTGATCCCTGACGCCGCCGCTGAAAAGCCGGATCAGGGTGAGATCCTGGCTGTCGGCCCGGGCAAGCGCGATGATCAAGGCAAGTTGATCGCACTCGACGTGAAGGTGGGCGACCGTGTTCTGTTCGGCAAGTACGCCGGCCAGGCTGTGAAGGTCGATGGCCAGGAACTGCTGGTCATGCGCGAAGAAGACATCATGGCCGTCGTGGCCGCCTAAGTCTGTCTCCCCCAGACATCTTACGTAAAGTATTCAAGGAGTTATTGCAATGGCAGCTAAAGAAGTCGTTTTCGGCGACGCCGCTCGTGCCAAGATGGTCGAGGGTGTCAACATCCTCGCCAATGCCGTCAAGGTGACCCTGGGCCCGAAGGGCCGTAACGTGGTCCTCGAGCGCAGCTTCGGCGGCCCGACCGTGACCAAGGACGGTGTGTCTGTCGCCAAGGAAATCGAACTCAAGGACAAGCTCCAGAACATGGGCGCGCAAATGGTCAAGGAAGTGGCTTCCAAGACCAGCGACAACGCCGGTGACGGCACCACCACCGCAACGGTGCTGGCTCAGTCGATCGTGCGCGAAGGCATGAAGTTCGTGGCCTCGGGCATGAACCCGATGGACCTCAAGCGTGGTATCGACAAGGCCGTTGCTGCCGCCATCGAAGAACTGCGCAAGATCAGCAAGCCCTGCACGACCAACAAGGAAATCGCGCAAGTCGGCTCGATCTCGGCCAACAGCGACACCTCGATCGGTGACTACATCGCCAAGGCGATGGACAAGGTCGGCAAGGAAGGCGTGATCACCGTCGAAGACGGCAAGTCGCTGCAAGACGAGCTGGACGTCGTCGAAGGTATGCAATTCGACCGCGGCTACCTCTCGCCGTACTTCATCAACACTCCGGAAAAGCAAGTCGCGATCCTGGAGAACCCGTTTGTCCTGCTGTTCGACAAGAAGATCTCGAACATCCGCGATCTGCTGCCGGTGCTCGAGCAAGTCGCCAAGGCTGGCCGTCCGCTGCTGATCATCGCCGAAGATGTCGAGGGCGAAGCCCTGGCAACGCTGGTGGTGAACAACATCCGTGGCATCCTGAAGACCTGCGCCGTCAAGGCACCGGGCTTCGGCGATCGCCGCAAGGCCATGCTGGAAGACATCGCCATCCTGACGGGCGGCCAAGTCATCGCCGAAGAAGTCGGCCTGACGCTGGAAAAGGCCACGCTCAACGAGCTGGGTCAAGCCAAGCGCATCGAAATCGGCAAGGAAAACACCATCATCATCGACGGTGCCGGTCAAGCTGCGAACATCGAAGCGCGCGTCAAGCAAATCCGCGCCCAGATCGAAGAAGCTTCGAGCGACTACGACCGTGAAAAGCTGCAAGAGCGCGTGGCCAAGCTGGCCGGCGGTGTTGCCGTGATCAAGGTCGGTGCTGCGACCGAAGTCGAAATGAAGGAAAAGAAGGCACGCGTCGAAGATGCACTGCACGCTACCCGCGCTGCCGTGGAAGAAGGTATCGTCCCGGGCGGTGGTGTTGCCCTGCTGCGCGCTCGCGTGGCCGTTGCCGACATCAAGGGTGCCAACGCTGACCAGGACGCCGGTATCAAGATCGTCCTGCGCGCGATGGAAGAGCCGCTGCGCCAGATCGTCACCAACGGTGGCGAAGAAGCCAGCGTCGTTGTGGCCAACGTGATTGCCGGTAAGGGCAACTACGGCTACAACGCGTCGACCGGCGAGTACGGCGACCTGGTGGAAATGGGCGTTGTGGATCCGACGAAGGTCACCCGCACCGCACTGCAAAACGCCGCTTCGGTTTCGGGCCTGCTGCTCACGACCGACTGCGCCGTTGCCGAACTGCCGAAGGAAGATGCTCCGATGGCTGGCGGCATGGGTGACATGGGCGGTATGGGCGGCATGGGCATGGGCATGTAAGTCTCGCAAGAGACTGCATGACGGGGCGCCGCAAGGCACCCCGCCTGCCGAGTCGCCGGGCTTCACAGCGGAATGCAGCGCAAGCTTTGATTCTGCAATTGAAGCCCGCACCAAAACGGCAACGAGTTCTCCGGAATTCGTTGCCGTTTTTTTATGGCGGAATCTGTGGCTGAGTTTATGGCTAAGCTGGCGGAATGCCGCTGTTGCCACTGTTGCCGCTGCGCACACGCGGTGTGATGAGCGGTGTCGTGGCCGCGATCTCATCTTGCATCCACTGCCAGAATGCGTGAATGGCACGTTCGCGCGGATGATTTTCCCGCCAATTCACGTGATATTCGAGGCTCGGTGGAATGCGCGCGTCGCCGATCTGTACCAACTCGCCTGACGCGAGCGCATCGCGCACGAGCAAGCTGCGTGTCGTGGCTACGCCCTGTCCGGCAATCGCAGCGCGCAGGAGCAACCCGGAATCGTCGAAAATCGGCCCCCGCGTGGGCTCGTGCGGCGGCAAACCGGCGGCGACTTGCCAATCTCGCCACGATCGATGAGCGAAGCGCAGCATCGGCAGTTTGTCCGTATCCGCAATCGTGAACCCCGGTATGCGCGCGATCAGATCGGGGCGGCACACGGCGATCACGTAGTCGTCGAGCAGTTTGCGCGTGACGAATCCCGTCTCCTCCACTCGTTGATGCCAGATGCCGACGTCGACCGAATACGGGTCGGGGGCGGCGATATCGGCGTGAATCCGCACCATCAGATCGATGCCGGGATGCTGCTCGCTAAAGCGATTCAGCCGGGGAATCAGCCATTGCGCCGCAAGATCGGTCATCACGCTGATTTCCAGACGCACCGTGGCAGGCAACGCCCCAGGCGCCGTGCCCGCACGCGCTTCGGTGATCGCCTCGTCGAGTTCCGACATGCCGATGCGAACCCGCTCGGCCAGACGCGCCCCGACGCTGGTCGGAATCATCCGGGCGCCCACGCGGCGGAACAGCGCCGTGCCGAGCTGTTGCTCGAGTGAGCGCATGTGGTGGCTCACCGCACTGTGCGTCAAATTCAATTCCTCCGCCGCACGCGTAAAACTACGGTGACGGGCGGCCGCTTCAAGCGCACGCAGTGATTGGAGGGGAGGCAGGTGCTGGAACATGATGTCAAATTCTACTCACAATGCGCGCGCAAAGGTTTCGTTGGCTTCGCCACGCCGTTGCGCCGACAATCCCTACCCAAGCAGTTGACCAGGGCAGGGCTTCATGTCGAAAGCACTTCGTATCTTCGTGCTGTTCGCCTGCGGATACTTCGTCTCATACGTGTACCGCGGTGTGAACATTGGGTTTGCGCCGTTCATGACGCGCGAACTCGGTCTCTCGTCCGCCGATCTCGGCTTGCTGACGAGTCTTTATTTTCTGGGTTTCGCCGGGGCGCAATTGCCGGCTGGCGTTCTGCTCGACAAATTCGGTCCGCGCCGGGTGGCGTCGCTCGTGCTGCTGTTGGCGGCGGCGGGCGCCGCGCTGTTCGGTCTGGCGCACGGCGTTGGCGCGCTGATGGTGGGGCGTCTGCTTATTGGGGTGGGCGTGTCGGTGTGTCTGGGCAGTGCGTTCAAGGCGCTGGCGCAATGGTTTCCGGTGGCGCGCCTGCCTTTGCTCAATGGTCTGGTGATGGCCGTGGGCGGCATGGGCGGGGTCGTGGTCGGCACACCGCTTAACTGGCTGCTCGGGCTGACGGACTGGCGCATCGTGTCGTTCGGACTGGCGGCGCTGACGGTCTTCATGTCGGTGGCACTGTGGTTCGGTGCGCCCGAGAAGCCGGGCTCGCACGCGCAAGGCGGGCTGTCGGAAGCGTTGACGGGCGTTCGTCAGGTGTTGGGAAGTGCCATGTTCTGGAAGGTGACGTCGCTCTCCGGCATCACGCAGGGCGTGTTCTATGCGATGCAATCGCTGTGGATGGCGCCGTTCATGCGCGACGTGGAAGGGTTGTCGGAGGCGCAGGCGGCATCTCTGGTATCGGTCGTGGGGCTCGCGATGATGGCCGGCAGCGTCGTTTTCGGTGCGGCCGCACGCTCGCTCGAACGTCGCGGCGTGAGCGTGTTCGCGTTTTCCGGCGTGGGCATGGTGTTGTTCGTCGTCGTGCAGTGGCTGCTGATGGTGCGTGCACCGATTGCGCCGGTCTGGCTGTGGGCTGCGTACGGGATTTTCGGCGGCACGGGCATTCTGTCCTACGCCGTGCTCGCGGAGCATTTCCACGGCACGCTGATCGGACGCGTGAATACATCGCTCACGCTCGTCATCTTCCTGCTGATTTTCTTCTGTCAGGTGGGCGTGGGCGCCATGCTCGGGACTTACGCTGCTCACAGTGCGCAGGCGCATTTCTCTGCCTGGACGGTGCTGATCGTGCTTCAGGTGCTGGGCGCGGTATGGTACTTCTGGCCGCGCCGTCAGCGCGTTGGCAACGTTGCTGCGGCTTGAATCGATGTGACGTGAGGCAGCGGCCCGCATTGCGGGCCGTTTTGCTTTTAGCGCCCGGCTTCGAGCGCGCGCAACCACGCGCTCAAGCCGGACTCGATCTGCGCGAGCGCCGCGGCCGGGAGCGGCGCCAGCATGCGATGCTCGTTGGCGACGTGCGCCTCGACGGCTCGCTCGATCAACGCGAATCCGGCCTGCGTGAGTTGCACGAGCGTGCTGCGGGCGTCGTCCGGGTTGGCCACGCGGGCAATCCAGCCCCGCGCTTCCAGACGCTGCAATCGATGCGTCATCGTCCCCGACGTCACCATCAACGTGGAAAACAGGGCGGTCGGCGCCAGCCGGTAAGGCGCGCCTGAACGGCGCAACGTCGCCAGCATGTCGAATTCCCATCCACTCATGTCGAACTCGGCGAACGTTGCGTCGAGCTGCTGCTGAACGAGCGCCGCGCAGCGCTTGAGGCGACCAATCACGCCCATCGGCGATACATCCAGATCGGGACGCTCGCGATGCCATTGGGCGAGGATGCTGTCGACGGCATCCCCTCTGCTGGCTTCTACAGTCTTCGGCGGTGCGACCTCAGTCGCCTTGCGCGTCGTGCGATTTCCCGTTGGCCGGTTTGCCATGCGTAACTCCACTTATCTTGACATCAAGACAAAAGGATACCAAACTCCAATTTATCTTGAATTGAAGATAAATGACGATGACCACCACGACTTCCGCGTTGCCCATGCGTTGGGCGGACGCATGTCTCACGGCACTGGCGCCGATGATCTGGGGCTCGACTTATATCGTGACGACGCAGTTGTTGCCGCCGGACCGGCCGTTTACGGCGGCGCTGATTCGTGTGCTGCCGTCGGGTCTGTTGCTGTTGCTCTACGCGAGACGTTGGCCCGCACGTCGCGATTGGGGGCGGTTGCTGGTGCTCTCGGCGCTGAACATCGGCGCGTTTCAGGCGCTGCTGTTTGTCGCGGCCTATCGCTTGCCGGGCGGATTGGCGGCGGTGGTCGGTGCCATTCAGCCGTTGTTGGTGATGGGGTTGGCGTGGGGTGTAGAGCAGCGGCGTCCGCTGGCGGCGACGGCTTGGGCGGCTGTCGTGGGCGTTGTCGGGATGGGCGTTTTGTTGTTGTCGCCGGGCACGGTGTTCGAGCCGGTCGGCATTCTGGCGGCGCTGGCGGGGGCGGCGAGTATGGCGACGGGTACCTATCTCACGCGCCGGTGGCGTCTGAACATGCCGGTGCTCGCGCTTACGGGATGGCAGTTGCTGCTGGGCGGATCGATGCTCGTGCCCCTGGCCTGGCTGGCCGACGCACCGCTGCCCGCGCTCACGATGTGGCAGACGTTGGGCTATCTGTATCTGTCGCTCGCGGGGGCGTTGCTGGCTTACGCGTTGTGGTTTCGCGGCATCGCGCGTCTGGCGCCGGTGGCGGTGTCGTCGCTCGGGCTGCTGAGTCCGTTGACCGCTGTGGTGCTGGGCTGGGTGCTGCTGGGACAGGCGATCAAGGGCTTTGCGTTCGTTGGGCTCGCGATGGTGTTCGCGAGCATTCTCGCTGTGCAGTGGACGGCGTCGCGGACTTAGCGACCTGACGCGCTATCGCTCGCGCCGCCCTTGCCGTCCCTGCTGCGGCCTCACGCCTGCGCCACCCAGTCTCCCGACTTGCCACCATGCTTTTCCAGCACGCGCACGTCGGTCATGGTCATGCCGCGGTCGACGGCCTTGCACATGTCATAGATCGTCAGCAGACCGACCTGAACGGCGGTGAGGGCTTCCATCTCGACGCCCGTGCGGCCAATGGTTTCGACCTGCGCGCGGCAATGCACGGCGTTTGCGCCGTCATCGACCAGAAACTCCACCGTCACGCGCGTGAGTGCCAGCGGATGGCACAGCGGAATCAGATCGGCCGTTCGCTTCGCGCCCTGAATGGCGGCGATGCGGGCGATGCCCAGCACGTCGCCCTTTTTCGCCGAGCCGGTGCGAATCAGCGCCAGCGTTTCCGGCTTCATCAGAATGGTGCCGCGCGCGACCGCGATGCGATGCGTGCTGTCCTTGCCGCCGACGTCAACCATGTGGGCCTGTCCGGCGGTGTCGAAATGGGTGAGTTCTGCCATGAGTCGAATGCTGAGAAGGTGTTACGAAAGGTCTGGCACGAGGGGCGATTGCGCCGGTCGCGAGCGTGAATTCGGCGGAGTATTGTCGTTGGCTTGTCTTTAGCCCGTCCGTTACTCGTCCGTAAATTGCCTGTGATTCGTCTGTATTTTGGACGTTCAGGCGCTGCGACGGAACGTCCGCGTCTGGCTGCTATCATAGCAGCAGCCCCGAATGATCAGCGCCACGCGGCGCCCATTTCCATGACGCGTTCGTCACGTTCGTTCTGCGCCTCAATCGGCATGTCTCGCATGATTCCCGCGCTTCGCCCGTTCTCCTCTCGCAACTCATGATGCGTATGACTGCCATGGGCAAGCGTGCACGTCAGTCGACCCGTCGCACGAGCGGATTCGCTCGCTGGCGACGCATTTTCGCGTGGGCAATGCTCCCTGTCATGACCGCGACGACGTTCGCCGCGGCAGTCGTTCCGACGCAGGCCGCCGCCCAGTCGCTGCCGACGCTCGGTCAGAGTTCGGCTGCCGACCTGTCGCCTGCGATGGAGCGCAAGCTGGGCGAGCGTGTGATGCGCGAGATTCGCGCCGATCCGGATTACCTGTCCGACTTGCTGCTCTCCGACTACATCAACGCGCTGGGCAGCAAGCTCGTGTCGGCCACGCGCAAAGTCGGGCTCGATGCCAGCCAGAGCTTCGAATTCTTCGTTGTGCGAGATCCCGCGGTCAACGCCTTCTCGTTGCCGGGCGGCTTCATCGGTATCAACACGGGACTGATCGTCACGACGCGCACCGAGTCGGAACTGGCGTCGGTCGTCGGACACGAGACGGGGCACGTTTTGCAGCATCACATCGCGCGGATGCTCGGTCAGCAGTCCCAGAACTCGTGGATTGCCCTCGGCGGCCTGCTGCTCGGCCTGCTTGCCGGGATCGGCGCACGCAGTTCGGACCTCGGCATGGGGATCGTAATGGGCGGGCAGGGGCTGGCAGTGGACCGGCAACTGCGGTTTTCACGCGATGCGGAACGTGAAGCTGACCGCGTGGGTTTCCAGTTGCTTCAGGCGGCGGGGTTCGACACCTACGCGATGCCGACTTTCTTTGAGCGTTTGCAGCGTGCGGAGGCCATCAACGAAGCCGGTGTGCCCGAATATGTGCGGACTCACCCGCTCACGACGGATCGCATTGCCGACATGCTCAATCGTTCGCGCAACGCGGGCTATCGTCAGCCGGAGCAGTCGCCGGAGTATGTGTTTGTGCGTGCGCGTTCGCTCGTCTTGCAGCAGAAGTCGGCGAGCGATTTCGCGGCCATTGCCGCCGCGCAGCGCACGGATATCCGCACACAGACGGCGCCGAGCGTGGCGGCCGCGTGGTACGCCGTGGCGCTGGCGGAGTTCAAGCAGAATCGCCTGGAGCCGGCGCGCGAGGCGCTGGAGAAGTCGCGCGCGGCTTTCGGGGGCACGGGGCCGGGCACGCCGAGTCTGGCGGTATTGGCCTCAGACATTGCGCGCTTGTCGGGCCGCACGGAGGAAGCGTTGCGCTTGGCCGCCGAGGCGCGCGCAGCGTTCCCGCTTTCGCAGGCGGCCGACATGGCTTATGCCGATGCCCTGGTCGCGAGCCATCGGATTCCCGAAGCCACGAAATTCCTGCGCTCGCAGGTCGAGCGCTATCGCAGCGAGCCGGTGTGGTGGCGCGCACTGGCGGGGGCGTGGGCGGCGGATGGCAAGCGAGCACGTCAGCACGCCGCGTTGGCGGAGCAGTACGCGTTGCAAGGCCAGTGGATGGCCGCCGTCAGTCAGTTGAAACTCGCGCGCGAGGCGGGCGACGCCGACTTCTACGAAATGTCGACCATCGACGCCCGACTGCACGAGTTCCAACGTCGTTACCGGGAAGACAAAGAAGACGAGAAGGACTTCAACAAGCAGTTTGGGTGAGCGTCGAGTGCTGCGTAGTTACGTACATGCTGCCGGCCATAAGAGAATCTGTCGTTTCGACGTGTTGGGTGCCGCTTTCGATGCCCACGTCACCGTTGCGCATTTCGTCATTTCGTAATGTCGTAGCCGCTCGCTAAGGCTTGCCCCATGGTTGCCACGATCGACGTTCGATCGTGGTTGCTATTCTCGGCTTCTCTCGGCTTCTCTCGGCTTCTCTCAGCTTCTCTCAGCTTCTCTCGGCCTCTCTCCGCTCGCACCGTGTCTCCACTCTTCGTTTATCTGTCGTTGGACTGGCTTCTTGCGGCCTATCTCGGCATGTGGAACGCGATGGTGCCCATCGTGTTGCTCGGCCGGTTCGGCACGGCAGGCGTCGTGGCCTATGAGATTGCGCTCGCCGCGTGCGCCGTCATCGCACTGCCGGTGGCCGCCTCATGGACCGAGCGTTTGTCACGCGGGCGGGTCATGCAATGGGCGTGCGTGATCCTCGTGCTATCCGGCATGTCGCGGCTGGTCGTCGAGGCCGCGCCGCAAAGCGTCACTTTCTGGATACTGAACGACATGGTTGCCGTCGCCGCCTTCGCGGTCATACAACCACTGCTCGGCGTCTATCCTGCGGAAACGGTCGAAGCCGCCCGCGTGCTTGACGCGTTTCGCCTGAAGCGTGTCACGGTCAATCTCGGTCGTATCAGCGGCCCATTGTTGGCCGGCGTGGCATTACTACTCTGCACTCAGCAATACGCGCTGTGGTGTGTCGCGGCGCTTGGATGTTGTGTGCTACCGCTACTGCTGCGACTGCCACTACCCCCACCGTCGAATCAGGCCGGGGCGTGGCCGCCTCCCGCCGCAAGCACATGGTTTCGTCGCGCATTCGCTGGCTTCGCATTGAAAATACGGCTGCCAGCGGAACGATTCTTCACGCTGTGCGACATGTTGCTCGGTGTTGCGACGGCGGGGATCGTTCCGCTGCTGATTCCTCAACTCATGCGACAGGCAGCACTCCCGGCCTCGCAGGTGGGGTGGCTGATTGGGGGATTCGTCATCGGCTCGATGGCGGGCGTTGTCATTTTTCACCCGATCCTCTCGCGCACACTGCAACGCAGGCTGGGTTACGTCGCCATTTGGGCGGCGCTCGGTATTAGCCTCGCAGTGGCAACGGTCGCGGACACCGCCGTCCTGCTCGGTACGGGTTTGATTGCAACAGGAATCTTCGGCGCCTGTCTGTCGATGAACGGCATTGACCGGCGTGTGATTGCGATGCCATCGTCCGTACGCATCAGGGTCGCCAGTGCAACGCTGTTGACGACGCAGGTGGCGAGCATGCTGTCGTTCGCGCTGTACGGTGTCTCGTATGACGCCGACACGATGGACGGACGATGGGGGTTGTATGGCGGCTTGGTCGGTATCGCCGCATTGTCAGCGTGTCTTGCCAGTGAGCCGTGGCGGCTGCTTGGCGAGACAGGCTCAGGTGAGGGTGTCGAGCGTTTCTACACCGACCGGTATCCCGAGGCGTTCGACGACGCTGAACAAGTGCGAAGGGACGTCGCAGCGTGAGCGCTCATGCCCCTCGATCGTCTGGCTGCGGATCGCGTTCGAATCCATAGGTCTGCGGCAGGGTGCCCGCATGAACGATCGCGAAGGGCAGGGTCGTGCCGTTGCGCCAATGCAAGTGCACCGCCCCTTTGGCGTCGGCCGTCGCGTCGGACGTTTGCGCGATCTCGAATGCCTGCGCCAGATCGGACACCTGCGTGAGCAGATCGATGTCGTGATCGTGCAGCAGCGCGAGCGGTGCATTCGCCTTCGAGGCACCGTCGCCCTCGTTGGCGGCGGCCTCACCCACGAACGCCACATTCCCGTCGTCATCGAGCAGACACGCCTGCGGCACGAACGTATGTCCCAATTGATCCGTAAGCACCGGCGCGCCGCGACCGTCGTTAGCGGTGGCATCCCACGTCAGCCGCACCACGAACGGCGCATAGGCGAGCGCGACGTACACGCGTTGAGGCCCATTCTGGAAGTACCATCGCCCGGCATCGTCGCTGGCGTAGTTGCGGGCAATGAATGCGAGCAGCGCCGCATGACGGATCGGGTCGCCCGCGGCGCCTGCCGCCTGCGCCGCTTCGTCGCGCATGCGCCACTGCCCCCGCCGGTCGAGCGCGAGCCAGCCGTAGCAGTGCGGCACGTTGGGCCACTTGGCCATCGCCTGTCGAACGATTTCATCCATGACGCATCCTCAGGCCGCACTCGGCAAAAAATGACGGAAGTAGTCGATCACCGTGCGCGGCATCCACGTCAGGCCACCCGGAAACGGCCCGCTCATGAAGCCGACGTGACCGCCATGCTCCGGTTGCAACAACTGCACGTAACGCCCCACATCGTCCTGACTTGGCAACGCGTTGGCCGGTTGGAACGGGTCGTTACGTGCGTTGATGACCAGCGTCGGGACTTCGATGGCCGGCAGAATCGGCTTGCTCGACGCGCGGGTGTAATAGTCGAACGCGCTGCGATAACCATGCAGCGGCGCTGTCACCACGTGATCGAATTCGCCGAGATCGCGCGCGGCCATCATCAGGTTACGGTCGTAAAGGCCGGGATATTGGTCGAGCTTGGCGAGCGCCTTCTTCTTGAGCGTGCCGAGGAAGTTGCGCGTGTACACCATGTTGAAACCATGCGAGAGCGCCAGTCCGCCCGCCCGCAAATCGAGCGGCGCCGAAATCGCGCACGCGGCACTCACGACCCGCGTGGCATGGCGCTCGCGCTCACCCAGCCAGCGCAGCAGCACATTGCCGCCCAGTGAGACCCCCGCCGTGAAGATCGGGCCGGAGGTGTTCGCGCGCAGCCGTTGCAAGATCCAGTCGACCTCGGCGCTGTCGCCCGAATGATAGAAGCGCGGCGCGCGATTCAGGCGGCCGCTGCAACTGCGAAAGTGCGGGATTACGCCGCGCCAGCCCTGCGCTTCGACTTCGCGCATCAGGGTGCGGGCGTAATGGCTGCCCGAGCCGCCTTCCAGTCCATGAAACAGTACGACGAGCGGTGTGTCGACCAGGCCGTCGGGGGCGGGGGGAGATTTCTCCGAGGCCGGCGGGGCGACCAGCCAGTCGACATCGACGAAGTCGCCGTCGGGGGTGTCCCATGTCTCGCGCCGGAATTCGATCGACGGGCGGCGACCGAGCAATGCGGGGTAAATCGTCTGGCTGTGCCCGTCAGGCAGCCACCGGGGTGGCTGGTAATCCAGCGGTAGAAACGTCGCCTGGCGCGCCGTCATCGTCGTGCCGATCAGTGGAGCCCGTCCGGACGCGCGTGCATCATCAGGCTGAACTGCTCGACGGCATGCGGCGGCAATGGGCTGGAGTGGATATGGGCGAAGCGCCAGTCGCCTTGCTCGTGCACCAGCACGTAAGTCGTGTGGATGAGCTGAGCGGTCGTCTGGCCGGCGTCTTCCTTGCCCACGCGTATCGCTTCGGTCGCCGTGTGCACGACCGTGCCGACGGTGTCGTACTCGGTCGTGTCCAGGGAATCGATCAGCACCACGCTTTGCGTGAACTGGGCGACCAGACCGCTGCGGATCTGCTCGAGGCCGTCCCAGCGGGTGCCGTCGGGGCGAATGTAGCTCACGAAATCCTCGTTCGCCCAGAGCGACATCACGCGATCCGTCTGCCCACGGCGAAGCGCGTCATAAAAGGCCGAGATGGTTTCACTGGCGGCATCGAACAGACGGACGAAACGTGGCATGAGGATTTACCGTTGAGTATTACCGGGATCGGGCTGAACGCGGCTCCGCCGGGGGCGGGATCAGCGCTGCGTGAGCAGAATGTTGCGGACATTCGCGAACACATGCTCAGGCATCAGCTCGTTAAGGCAGCGCGTATGGCCCAGCGGACATTCGCGGGCAAAACACGGACTGCATTCCAATTGTAGCCACAGGACATGCGCCTGGTCGGACAGCGGCGGAGTGTGGCGCGGATCGGACGAACCGAACAAGGCAATCTGCGGGCGGCGCAGCGCTGCCGTCACGTGCATCAGGCCCGAATCGTTGCTCACCACCGCATTGGCGCGCGCCAGCAGTGCGCACGCCTCGGCCAGCGAGGTCTGCCCGCACAGGTTGCGCACGAACGGTGCGTCGGCGGCGATCTGCTGCGCCAGCGCACTATCCTTGCCCGAGCCGAGCGCAATGGTCTGCGCATACGGGAACGAGCGGCGAACCAACTGGGCGAGTTGCGCGAAGTGACCCGGCGGCCAGCGCTTGGCGGGCCCGAACTCCGCGCCCGGGCAAAACACCACGAGCGGCACGCGCAGATCCAGACCGAAGCGCGCGAAGACACGGGCCGACTCGTTCAGATCGGCTTCGATGCGCGGGGTGGGCAGCGTCTCGGGCAACTTGGCCCCCGGCGCGAACGCCAGCGCAGCGTAATGCCGCACCATCGGCGGGCGTTCGTCCTTGCGCGGATTGGCGTGACGCACGTTGAGCAGGCCATAGCGCTGCTCGCCCTTGTAGCCGATGCGCAACGGAATGCGCGCCAGCCACGGAATCAGGGCCGACTTCAGGGAGTTCGGCAGCACATAGGCGGCGTCGTAACCCTCGTCGGCGAGCACGCTCGCGAGCCGGTAGCGCTCGAGCGGCTGCAATTTGCCGTGCGCGAGGTCGGTGGCGACGACGCGCGAAATCTCCGGCATGCGTTCCAGAACCGGGGCGACCCAGCCGGGCGCGATCGCGTCGATGGTCAGACGCGGATGCAGTCGCTTGAGCAGGGTGAACAACGGCTGCGCCATCAGCGCGTCCCCAATCCAGTTGGGGGCGATCACCAAGGCTTTATGCATCGTGGCGGAGACTCTAAACGTTAAGCGTAACGATGAAACGAACAGGCAACCGGGCGGGGCATCGCGACAGTCTGGCGCTGCGCCCGGCCGCTCGGGTGGGCAGCAGGTGGCTCAGTGATGACCCTTGAGCACGACACCCGCCTTCACGCGATAGCGCGTGCCGCAGTACGGGCAAGCCGCTTCGCCATGGGTGACATCGATGAACACGCGCGGATGGGCACTCCAGGCTTCCATCTTCGGATTCGGGCAATGGACCGGCAGATCTTCGGCGCCGACTTCGACGACCGGCATTTGTTTGACTTCGCTCATGGGGTTCGGACCGTGATGGGTATTCGGAATTCTGGGGATTGCAAGACAGGTGCCAGGTACGAAAGCGCTGGCTGCCTGCCCACCAAAAGTCGCTATTGTAAAGCAGCCGCAGCCCTTTGCGGATGGCGCACGGCGCCAGCGCACGCGCCACGTGCCCGTTCCGGCCCCGCTTGTTACTTCCCGCGTACCCCCCGCGTGGCGCGTACGCGACACCTCGTGCGTTGCCCCTGCAAAAACAAATAGATGTACGCCAGCAACGTAGTAAGCAAATATTTACCGTGGCTATAATGGCCTGTCGCTCGCCGCCAAAGATGAATATATTCAGGAGACACTCCGGCAACCCTGGCGGGCGCTGTGGCCGCCAGCGGCCATGTCGGGCGTGCCGGGCGCCGTCGGGACCGCTTTGCCCCGCAATGCCAGACACTGCGCCGCACGCCTGGGCGCCTGCCCCCCAACCGATCATGCCAATGCTTCGTCTGCCAGCCGCCGAACGTGACGGGTTCGCGGCCGGTTTCCGCGTCATTTCGCCGCTTTTGCCTGCCATCTTCTCGTGGGGACTCGTCACCGGCGTCGCCATGAGCAAATCGATACTGACCGTGCCGCAAGCCATCGGCATGAGCCTGATGCTCTACGCGGGCTCGGCGCAGTTGGCCTCGCTGCCGCTGTTCGCCGCCGGTTTGCCGTTGTGGACGATCCTGCTCACGGTGGGCATCGTCAATCTGCGCTTCGTGATCTTCAGTGCCGCGCTGCAACCGCATTTCTCTTATCTGTCGCTGCCCCGGCGTATCGTGCTCGGGTATGTGAACGGCGATCTCGGCTTTGTGATGTTCATGAATCAGAAGTTCGCCAACGGGTATGTGCCGGGCAAGGAAGGAACGTACTACGGCATTACGCTCACGAACTGGGTGGTCTGGCATGTGTCGTCGATCCTCGGGATCATGCTCGGCGCGCTCGTGCCGGATAGCTGGGGACTGGGATTCGCGGGCACGCTCGCCCTCATTCCCATGATGGTTCACACGATCACCAGCCGCTCGACGATGCTGGCCGTGGCCCTCGCGTCGGTCATCGGCCTGCTCGCGTTCGATCTGCCTTACCGGCTCAACCTGGTGCTCGGTGTGCTCGGGGCGCTCGCCGCCGGCATGGTCTGCGACGACCTCGCCGCGCGCCATGCGAAGCGGCTTGCCCTGGCGAATGCGCCCGCGGCCGCGAACGATGGCAGCGCGCACGAGGGGGCGCATCAAGGTGTCGATAGGGATCCCGGTGAAGGTGCCCGTGAAGGTACCCATGGCGCTGCTCACGGCGGTGCCCAGGCCCGCGCCTCGGGGGAGCGCCGCTCATGAGCACTCTGCAAATCTGGATCGCCTTCGTGGCGATGACGGCGATCACCATCGTCACGCGGACCTTCTTCCTGCTCGCGGGCGATAGGGTGACGCTGCCGCAGCGGCTGCAACGCGCGCTGCGCTACGCCCCGGCGGCGGCGCTTGCCGTGATCGTGGTGCCGGAGGTGCTGCTGCTCGATCATCAGTTCGCGCTGCATCTAGGCAATCACAAGCTGGCGGCGGCGGTGGCGGCCACGGGATGGTTCGTCTGGCGCCGCAACATGATCGAGATGATCGTCATCGGCATGCTCGTCTACACACTCGGTCGCCTGTTCCTGTAGGCAGAACCCCCAAGCCGCAAAATGGGCAACCGGACGGTCGGATCAGTTAAAATGCACGTTTTTCCCACCATTTATTCCGGATTCTCATGGCTTCCGTCGTACGTCTTTCCGATTTGATCGCTCAGGACCGCCTTGCGGGCAAACGTGTCTTCATCCGCGCCGATTTGAACGTGCCGCAAGACGACGAGGGCCGTATCACGGAAGACACGCGTATTCGCGCCTCGGTGCCTGCCATTCAGATGGCGCTCGACGCCGGGGCGGCCGTGATGGTCACTTCGCATCTGGGCCGTCCGACCGAAGGTGAGTTCAAGCCTGCCGACTCGCTGGCGCCTGTCGCGCAGCGTCTGTCGGAACTGCTCGGCCGCGACGTCAAGCTGATCGCCGACTGGGTCGACGGCGGCTTTGACGTGGCGCCCGGCTCGGTCGTGCTGCTCGAGAACTGCCGCGTCAACAAGGGCGAGAAGAAGGACAACGACGAACTGGCGCAGAAGATGGCCAAGCTGTGCGACGTGTATGTGAACGACGCGTTCGGCACCGCCCACCGCGCCGAAGCCACCACGCACGGCATCGCCAAGTACGCGCCGGTCGCCTGTGCGGGCCCGTTGCTCGCCGCCGAACTCGAAGCGCTCGGCAAGGCGTTGAACGCCCCGGCCCGTCCGCTCGTGGCCATCGTGGCCGGTTCCAAGGTATCGACCAAACTCACCATCCTGAAGACGCTCGCCGACAAGGTTGACCAACTGATCGTGGGCGGCGGCATCGCCAACACGTTCATGCTGGCTGCCGGCCTGCCGATCGGCAAGTCGCTTGCCGAAGCCGATCTGGTCGCCGAAGCCCGCGCCATCATCGACGCCATGGCCGCTCGCGGCGCATCGGTGCCGATTCCGACGGACGTCGTGTGCGCCAAGGAATTCAGCGCCACGGCCGAGGCGACGGTCAAGGCCGCCGCCGACGTGGCCGCGGATGACATGATCCTGGACATCGGCCCGCAAACGGCCGCCGCACTCGCCGAACAACTGGCGCACGCCGGCACCGTCGTGTGGAACGGCCCGGTCGGGGTGTTCGAATTCGACCAGTTCGGTCACGGTACCGAGACGCTGGCGCGCGCCATTGCCGCTGCCAAGGGTTTCTCGATCGCCGGGGGCGGCGACACGCTCGCTGCCATTGCCAAGTACGGCATTGCCGATCAGGTCAGCTATATCTCGACCGGCGGCGGCGCCTTCCTCGAATTCCTCGAAGGCAAGACGCTGCCGGCGGTCGACGTGCTGCAACAACGCGCGGCACAAGCGCGCTGATTGCGCAGAACCCGGTGGAGCGGGGCTCGCAGGCCGACTCGACGGTCCGGAAACACGTGGCGATAGGCGGTTTCGGCCGTCTTATTGCGAACGTCAGAGATCGAATCAAACGATTTCGTACGGACAATACGAACTTTTTGGTTAACCTGCGGCGGCCTAAATGCGCTACAAACCTCTAAGCGCCAGCAATGTCGAACGCGCTGTTACCAAAAGAGGATGAAGAGATGGATGTAATGAACCGCTCCACCAAGATCGTCGCCACCATCGGTCCGGCGTCCAGCACGCCGGAAGTGCTCTCGCGCATGATCGCCGCAGGCGTTGACGTTGTCCGGCTGAATTTTTCGCACGGCAAGGCGCAGGATCACATCGAGCGTGCCGAGATGGTACGCGCGGCCGCCAAGGCGGCCGGCCGCGAAGTGGCCATCATGGCCGACCTTCAGGGCCCGAAGATTCGCGTCGGCAAGTTCGAGAACGGCAAGACCGTGCTCGAGGCCGGCGCCAAGTTCATTCTGGACGCCGACTGTGAACTGGGCAACGACGAGCGCGTCGGCCTGGACTACAAGGAACTGCCGCGCGACGTGCGTCCGGGCGACGTGCTGCTGCTCAACGACGGTCTGATCGTGCTGATCGTCGATCGCGTGCTGGGCAGCGAGATCCACACGACCGTGAAGGTCGGTGGCGACCTGTCGAACAACAAGGGCATCAACCGTCAGGGCGGCGGGCTCACGGCACCGGCGCTCACGGCGAAGGACATGGAAGACATCAAGACGGCGATGGCGCTGGGCGCCGACTACGTCGCGGTCTCCTTCCCGAAGAACGCCACCGACATGGAAATGGCGCGCCGTCTGGCGAACGTGGCGGGCGAGCCGTACGGCATCAAGCCGCGCATGATCGCCAAGATCGAGCGTGCCGAGGCCATTCCGGCGCTGGAGGAAATTCTGGCGGCGTCGGACTGCATCATGGTCGCCCGTGGCGATCTGGCCATTGAAGTGGGTAACGCTGCGGTGCCGGGGCTGCAAAAGCGCATGATCAAGCTCGCGCGCGAGATGAACAAGCTCACGATCACGGCCACGCAGATGATGGAGTCGATGATCCACAACCCGGTGCCGACCCGCGCCGAGGTGTCGGACGTCGCCAACGCCGTGCTCGACGGCACCGACGCCGTCATGCTCTCGGCCGAGAGTGCCGCGGGCAAGTATCCGGTCGAGACGATCGAGACGATGGCGGCGATCTGCGTGGAAGCCGAACGCTCCGAGACGGTGGAGCTCGATCGTGACTGGCTCAATCAGACTTTTACGCGCATCGACCAAACGATTGCGGCTGGTGCCCTGTTTACCGCGTATCATCTTGGCGCGAAAGCGATCGTGGCGCTGACTGAGTCGGGCTCGACCGCGCTGTGGCTGTCCCGCCACAGGATTCACGTACCGATTTTTGCGCTGACGTCGCAGCTCGGCAGCCATCGCACGATGGCGCTGTACCGCAACGTCTACGCCATGCGTGTCGACTCCACGCTCGACCGCGATCACGCGCTCAAGCAAGCCGAGCAACTGCTGCTTGCGCGCGGGGTGGTCAAGCGCGGCGACACGATCGTGCTGACGGTTGGCGAGCCGATGGGGCAACCCGGCGGCACCAATACGTTGAAGATCGTCCAGGTGGGCCAGGCATGACGAAGGGGGCCGCGCGAGTGCGGCGAGGCGTGCGAGCACAAGCATACGCCACGCCGCGCGCGAGCCGTCGTCATGAGGGGCGCCTCTGGATCGAGGAAAGATTTGCTTAGTTTTGTGATTCCAAGGAGAACATCATGCCCCTAGTCTCTATGCGACAGCTGCTCGACCATGCCGCCGAAAACGGCTACGGTCTGCCGGCCTTCAACGTCAACAATCTGGAGCAGGTTTCCGCCATCATGGCCGCCGCCGACGAAGTCGGTGCGCCGGTCATCATGCAGGCCTCGGCCGGTGCCCGTAAGTACGCTGGCGAAGCGTTCCTGCGTCACCTGATCTCGGCGGCCGTGGAAGCCTATCCGCACATTCCGGTGGTGATGCACCAGGATCACGGCCAATCGCCGGCCGTGTGCATGGCCGCGATCAAGAGCGGTTTCTCGAGCGTGATGATGGACGGCTCGCTCGAAGCCGACGGCAAGTCGGTCGCCAGCTACGAGTACAACGTCGAAGTGTCGAAGAAGGTGGTCGAGTTCTCGCACTACATCGGCGTGACGGTGGAAGCCGAACTGGGCGTGCTGGGTTCGCTCGAAACGATGAAGGGCGACAAGGAAGACGGTCACGGCGCCGACGGCACGATGACCCGCGAACAACTGCTGACCGATCCGGATCAGGCCGCCGACTTCGTGCATCAGACACAATGCGACGCGCTGGCCATCGCCATCGGTACTTCGCACGGCGCCTACAAGTTCAGCCGCAAGCCGACGGGCGACATTCTCGCCATCGACCGCATCAAGGAAATTCACCGCCGCATTCCGAACACCCACCTGGTGATGCACGGTTCGTCGTCGGTGCCGCAAGAACTGCTCGCCGAGATCCGCGAATTTGGCGGCGACATGAAGGAAACGTACGGCGTGCCGGTCGAAGAGATCGTCGAAGGCATCAAGCACGGCGTGCGCAAGATCAACATCGATACCGACATCCGTCTGGCCATGACCGGCGCGATCCGTCGCTATCTGTTCGAAAACCCGAGCAAGTTCGACCCGCGCGATTACCTCAAGCCGGCCCGCGAAGCGGCGAAGCTGGTTTGCAAGGCGCGCTATCTGTCGTTCGGTTGCGAAGGTCAGGCCGCCAAGATCAAGCCGGTCTCGCTCGACAAGATGGCCGAGAAGTACAAGAGCGGCGATCTCGCTCAGATCGTGAAGTAAGCAGACGCATCACCGCCATGCCGGGCTTGTTCCGCATGGCTTGCTGCCCGGCTCGGGCGGCGTGGCGCTGAAGGGGGGCCAACCCCGTCAGATGCCCACGACGCTCAGGTCGCAGGCCCGGCTTTGGCCAGCACTCGCTGGAACAGAAGCCGGGCCTTTTCTTTTGGCATCTGCAACTGGAACTTGCCGCTCAGCTCCGAGCGGATCGTGGCGGTG
>Ga0181519_10000561_pt1 | contig 34028 bp, 38 predicted proteins | sample PEATcosm2014_Bin_26_FD_121102 | JGI IMG/M metagenome (GOLD analysis project Ga0181519, IMG submission 121102) | Peatland microbial communities from MTU Mesocosm Facility, Houghton, MI, USA - PEATcosm2014_Bin02_10_metaG | ecosystem: Environmental > Terrestrial > Soil > Wetlands > Peat | place...
AAACCACTGGATGCCCCGCTCGAGATAGCTGCGAACCACGTGACGAAAGTGAGTTCTTGCGAGTTGCCGATGCTCGAGAGGCGTCTTGTCAGGGAAGCAAAGCCGCAAGTTCACGAGGACGATGTGCTTGCGGCGGCTCGGAAGCGCATACAAGACAGTGCCGAGGACGATCCCGAGCCTTGCGACAAACGAATACGGGAGTACGGAAAGTACGCGTAGCAACGCCACGATGAGCAAAAAACTGAGGCGTTTCAAGGCGTGTTCCCTATACGGAGAGTGGAATCAGGGGATAGCCGGAGCCGAGGCGGCTCACGAGCCCGCGCAGTGTAACAGGTAGTTTGGGCGCACGGCCTAACCTAAAATGCGCGGACGCAGTTGCAAACGACAAAGGGCTACGAGAAACCTCGTAACCCTTTGTTTTGTTTGGTGCCCGTAGCCCACCTAGCGTGCGCCACAGGCCATGCAAACGTATAGCACCCTGCTTACCGCGACTTACAGCGCCATATCCGGCACCTTCTTCACCACGCCCGGGTTGGCAACCGGCGCGCTGTTCGGGACGAACCCATCCAGGCTGGGAGGCGCGACGGCGAGTTGCAACGTCTCGGCCGTGGTCGCCCATTCCGTTGCCAGAAGCGCCGGATTGTCGTTGAGCTTCTTGCCGTAGCTGGGCACGATCTCACGAATCTTTTGCTGCCACGCGGCCGTCTTCATCTGCGCCGGGAAAACGCGCTCCAGCAACGAGAGCATGATGGCCGGCGAGGTCGAGCCGCCCGGCGACGCCCCCAACAGCGCCGATACCGAGCGATCTTCAGAAACCACGACTTCCGTGCCGAGCTTCAGAATGCCGCCCTTTTGCGGATCGTTCTTGATGATCTGCACACGCTGCCCGGCTTCCCACAGACGCCAATCTTCGTCCTTGGCCTCGGGCATGTAGTGACGCAGCGCATCCATCTTTTCCGATTGAGACAGCGTCAATTGCTGCGCAAGATACTTCACGAGTGCAAATTCGTGGACGCCGACCTGCAACTGGGGAATGACGTTGGAGGGCGTCGTCGCCTTGGCCAAGTCGAAGTAGGAGCCGTTCTTGAGGAACTTGCTCGACCAGGTGGCAAAGGGTCCGAAAAGGATCACTCGCTTGCCATCGAGCACGCGGGTATCCAGATGGGGGACCGACATCGGGGGCGAGCCGGTATCCGCAAGGCCGTAGACCTTTGCCAGATGGCGCGAGGCAATCTCCGGCTTGTCCGTGACCAGGAACTCGCCACCGACCGGGAAGCCGCCATATTGCTTCGCTTCAGGAATTCCCGACAATTGCAGCAAGGGCAATGCCGCGCCGCCAGCCCCGATGAAGACATTGCGTGCGTCCACCGTCTGGATTTTGGAACTGTCGTTCGTGTCGAAAGCCGACACGCGCCAGGTGCCATCGTCGTTGCGCGTGATCGAACGGACTTCGTATCCGGTGGTGACCTTGACGCCCGATTTTTCGCTGAGATGCTTATAGAACTGACGAGTGATCTCGCCCAGATTCACGTCGGTGCCCAGCGGCGAGCGCGTCGCGGTGACGACCTCGTCCGGCTTGCGACCTTCCATCATGATCGGGACCCACTCGGCGATCTTTGCCGGATCCGTGGTCATTTCCATGCCGGCGAACAGCGGCGATGCCTTCAACGCTTGAACACGCTTGGTGATGAATTCCCGATTCTCCTGTCCGAAGACAAGATTCATGTGCGGCGTGGAATTGATGAATTCGCGCGGATTGCCCAGAACGCCCTTGCGCACCTGGTGCGACCAGAATTGGCGGGAGATCTGGAAATTCTCGTTGATGCCGATGGCCTGGGCGATATGGACGTTGCCCTTATCGTCCATCGGGGTGTAATTCAGTTCGCAAAGCGCCGAGTGTCCGGTACCTGCGTTATTCCAGCCGTTCGAGCTTTCTTCTGCGACCTTGTCCAGACGCTCGAACACCTCGCACGTCCAATTGGGCTCCAACTCGGACAGATAGACGCCAAGCGTTGCGCTCATGATGCCGCCGCCGATGAGCAGCACATCAACCTTGCGATCCGCCTTGGCAGCGCGATATTGACTGCCGAACAGGTAAGAGTATCCGCCCCATACGGCGGCGGCCCCAACGGCGGCCGCGATGAACTTGCGTCGAGAGAAATGCTTGCCGCCGCCTCCCGGCGCCGACTTGTTGTCCGTCTGAGTCATGTGAATCGAAAACCTTCCAAAATACCGTAATACCGTGTGGAGTCACCGGACCGAACAGGCCCCGGGACAAGCGTTCTCCTCACAAGCGTTCTTCTCACATGCTCGCCCGCGATGCTTCAGACTGGCGGACGTCATAAGGTCGGCGGCTCAGATGCGATGCCCAATGCCGAGTGACGCGAGGGGCGGATTGTAGCGCACACCGCGTAGGGTCGCTCAGCACCCACCGGATAAGAACGGGCATACGGACGAGTTCATTTCGCTGTTATATCGTCGGGTACCGCCCGATCGGCCGCTTCATCAAAATCGCCGATTCCCCGGGAGTCGCCGCCAATCCCTACGCATGCCAAACGCATTCCCAACGCATTCGGAGAGCCTCATATGCCGTTGTCGATGTCCCGATTGATACTCTACGTCCGTGATGTTGAGCTGCTAAAGGCGTTCTATCAGACGCATTTCGCATTTCCGGTCACCGAAGCCATCGAAAACGAATGGGCCGTGCTGAAGGCCGGTGAAATCGAGATTGCACTTCACCGAGTCGGTGAGCCGTATCGCACGCTCTCCAACCACGGCAGCACGTCGAACGCAAAGATCGTCTTTACGGTGGCGTCGGGACTATCGGAGATGCGCGAGAGCCTGCTGCGTGCGGGTGTTCGAATGCGCGATTTGAAGCGCTACGATGGCGTCGCCCAACTGCTGTGCGACGGCGAAGACCCCGAGGGAAATGTCTTTCAGCTTTCACAGCCCGATCCCGCGTGAGCTTGCACGGCGGCATTGCGAGTACCGATCAGCGTCGCCGCGCGCGCCACACCGCGACGACGGCCGACAAAAAGGGGCTCATTGTCCGGCGGCCGCCACGTCCATGCCGGATAGCAACCGGCTGATGGCGGGATCGAGTCCTGCATTGGGCTTCACGGGCGGGCGCTGGAAACTGCCCCGGCGCGCAACGCCCGGTTGCAATGCCACCAGAGACTCACAATGGCGCACCGCACTGGAAACGCCATCCACCACCGGCACCGGAATCCGATCCTTCAGCGTTCTGGCAAGCCCAGCCAGTGGCGCACCGGCCACGATGATGACGTCTGCACCATCCTCATCGACCGCCTGCTGGCTGAGTTCGATCAGGCGTTGCGCATGATCCTCCTGCACCGTGGCAATGTCCCGCAATGGCGAGGTCAGGCTGCGAATGCTCGCCAATCGCGAGGTCAGTCCGTTCGCTTCGACACACTCCCGATACCACGCCTGAATCCGGTGAGAGATCGCGATGATCGAGAAGCGCGCACCCAGCAGACACGCGCTCGCCAGCGCCGCTTCGGTCATGCCGACGACTGGCACGTCGAACAGTTCCCTCAGGCCACCCAATCCCGGGTCGCCGAATGCCGCCACCACCAGACCGTCGAAGGTGTCATGCCGCTCTGCGGCGGCGCAGGCGGTGGCGTAGCCGCCCACCAGCGCCTCAAAACGGGTCTCGATATAAGCAACGCCGAAGGATGCCGTTGCGAACGAAAGCGTCGTCTGGGCCGATGCGGCCCGCCGGGCTTCGGCCTCGATCAAACCGGTCACGCTCGTGGAAATATTGGGATTCACTACGAGTAAGCGCATGAATTCTCCTGCATTCGTCAGGGTCTCGGGTTACACCAGCGACGGTGCGTCAGCCGGCAGGAAGCGGCCTCGCCCGGCTTCGGGGTTCAAATATTGCCCGCCCGCCACGAGTTGTTCGCCGCGCGAGAAACAGTGCACTGGCCACCCCGTGACCTCGCGCCCTTCGTACGGCGTGTAATCGACGGCATGATGCAACTGCGCATTGCGAATGGTCGTGCGGGCTTGCGGATCCCACAGCACGATGTCGGCATCTGCGCCCACGGCAATCGTGCCCTTGCGGGGATACAGGCCATAGAGTCGTGCGGGACGGTATGACGTCAGCTCGACAAACTGATGAATCGACAGACGTCCGTGCCGCACGCCGTCGAACAGCAACGGCAGACGAGTCTCGATGCCCGGAATGCCATTCGGGATGTGCTCGAATGACTGAGGCTTGCCCCCCGGCTTCTTGCCCTGCGGATCTTCATAGTTGAACGGTGCATGATCCGACGAAAAGACCGAGAACACGCCCTGCTTCAACGCCTTCCAGACGGCCTCCTGATTGTCGGCGTCTCGCGGCGGCGGACTGCAAACGCATTTCGCGCCAGCGTAGCCGTCGTCTGCCGGATGATCCATGTCCTCAGCGCTCAGATACAGATACTGCGGACATGTTTCGGCCAGAATCTGCATGCCCCGGCCCTGTGCCCAGCGAATCTGGCCAATCGCCTCCTTTCCCGACACATGCACGATGAGGATGGGCACGTCGACAAGCTCGGCGAAGCTGATCGCCCGGTGCGTGGCTTCGCGCTCGACCACCGCCGGTCGTGCGAGGCCATGGAACTTTGGCGCAATGCGGCCCTGCCCGACCAGCTTGTCGGTGAGCCAGGCGATGCAGTCTGAATTCTCGGCGTGCACCATCACCAGCGCCCCGTGTTCTCTTGCCACGGAAAGCACTTCCAGAATCTCACGGTCGGAGAGCTTGAGGTCGTCGTAAGTCATGTAGATCTTGAACGACGTATAGCCTTCCCGAATCAGTTGCGGCAGCTCTTCGCGAAGCACTTTCTCGGTCGGGTCTGCCACGATCAGATGAAAACCGTAGTCCGCAACGGCCTTCCCCTCCGCCCGGCGATGGTAGTCGTCGACGGCCGCCCGCAGCGAGCCGCCCTTCTCCTGGGCGGCAAACGGGATCACCGTTGTCGTGCCGCCGCACACGGCGGCGCGCGTGCCGGTAAAGAAGTCGTCGGCCATGCGAATACCGTCAGGCATTGGCTGGTCGAGGTGGCAATGGCCGTCGACGCCACCCGGCAGTGTCAGCAGTCCCGAGGCATCCACCTCCCGGACACCGGGTGCCAACTGCTTTCCTAGCGCCGCTATCCTGCCATCGCGAACGCCGATGTCGCATTGAAAGCGATCTGAAGCTGTCACCACGTCGGCGTGACGAATGACCAGATCAAACGTGTCGCTCATTGTCTTACTCTCCTTGCGAGAACAACTGGCCCCAGCCGCGCAGTTCACGGGTGTCGATTCCAGCGAGTTGCATTGACTTCCAGAGCACCGTCGAGATGGTGTCGTAAAGGGGAATGCCCGTTTGCGCTTCCAGCGTACCGGCGAGCGGTGCCGCGTAAAGATTGGTACAGAACGTGGTGATGGCTTGCGGGCGAGCCTGCGCGACGTCCTTCACGAGGCGCTCCAGCGTCTGTTCGCTCACCTCGGAGAACTCGAAGTTCTTGCTGAGATTCAGATGCCGTTCCGCCGTGCATCGAATGCCCAGACGCGCATAGTTGGCGATGATGCGCTGCTGAACGTCGTCGAGATACGGGGTGACGAGGCCAAGTTCGGTCACGCGATTGCGCGTCAGAATCTCGTTGAGCGCGAGCACCGACGTGGTGGCAGGAATGCCGGTCGTCTCCGTGATCTGGCGGCACAGTGCCTCGTCGGTCTCGAAGCCAAGCCAGCCGGCGGACGTGCCGTTCCATGCAATGACGTCGACCTCGGCGTCGGCCAGGAGCTGCGCCGCTTCGAGAATCTTCGGCAGATCGAATTGACCGAGCGCGCTCGCGCCAAGCGAAATCTCGGTGACCCGAAAGCGTGAAAAATGGACAGATACCTGCTCAAGGCCGGCCACCATGGCGCTGGTGATCGGCTCCAGTGCCGTGTTGGACGACGGCGTGAGCATGCCAAGCAATTTACGTTTTTTTGTTGTCATGGAGTTATCGAAAAGGCGATGACTGGCACGCCTGAGTGGCGTGCCTATCGTTGGGTGAAAGCGGTTTGGCTCGCCGTCAGACAGGCAGCTTGCGTTCGTAATCGATCAGCGTTGAGCACACGAACAGGCCAACGCCGGCTGCGGCGAAAAACATCAGCGCGAGGAAGTACGAACCGGTGGTCTGCACGATCACGCCGACAATCAGCGGCACGCTGATGCCCCCGATGTTGCCGCCCAGATTCATCACGCCGCCGAGAAAGCCGATCTTGTTGCGCGAGCCGAGGATCGACGGAATGCACCAATACAGACCGCACCAGCGAAGGAAGAAGAGTGTCGAGGACAGCAGGACCACGGTGACGACATCGCTCGTGACGTAGGCCACGGAGAAGATCGATGCGGTCGCGATGATCGCCGCGATACCGAACAGGGTGCGCATGACCTTGTTGGGCGAGCCGCCGGCAGCCTTCCATTTGTCGCCGACCCAGCCGCCGAACAATTCGCCGATGAAACCGCAGAAGAAAATGATGAAACTGGCGCCGCCCATCTGCTTGATGTCGAAGCCGTGGACCTTGTTGAGGTAGTTGGGCATCCACGTCAGCAGACCGTAGAACACCGTGTTGAAGCACATCCAGCCCAGCGCCATGCACCAGACAGAGCGGTATTTGAAGAAGTCGAGCGAGCGTCCGGACAGGTTGGCGGGCTCGGCGCGGTGCTCAGTGGCCTGCGCTTGCTCGATGTAGCTGGCCTCTTCGTCGTTGACACCCGCATGTTCGCGCGGCGTGTTACGGATGTAGCGCCAGGCCACGTAACCGGCAAGCACGGTGCCGATACCCGCGACAACGAACGCAAGCCGCCAGGAACCGAGCACCGTAATGAGCCACGTGATGATGATGGCGCCGAGGGCTGCCCCCAGTGGCGCGCCGCCGTCAAGCAGCGTGGCGCCGCGGCCTCGCTCGTTCTGCGTCATCCAGATGGCGTTGAGTTTGCCGCCGGCCGGATAGATCGGGGCTTCGGCCGCGCCAAGCCCAAACCGGGTCAGCAGTAACGACGTGGCGTTCGTGCATAACGCGGCGGCGGCCTGAAAGAGGCCCCAGAAGACGGTGGCCATCGCGATGACGATGCGCGGCTTGTACTTGTCGGCCAGCATGCCCCCCGGAATCTGCATGACGGCGTAGGTCCAAAAGAAGCCGCTCAGGATGAGCCCTTCCATGGTGGGCGTGAGATCGAACTCCTTCGAGATCAGCGGCATGGCCACCGACAACGACGCGCGATCGATGTAGTTGATCGCGATCAGACACAGCATCAAGAAAAATATCTTCCAGCGCACGGCGCTTTTTGCGCCCGCTAAGGTGACGGCCCCGCCTGTCGACTGCATGGTGAATCTCCCGAGTGAATGACTTGATTACCGTTCGTCGCGCGACTTGGGGCGAGTATAGGATTTGTAATCTGTAATTACAATATTGGTAAATAATTGATTTTATTGTGATTGATTATAGGGAATTCCCTACGTGGTAGGATATTTATGACACTGATAACGACACCAGAGACCGTGCCCCTCCCGCTCAGCAACTCCCCAAAACTCCGCACGTTAGGTATGGCCGCCGAGATCACGGCGCGCTTGCGCGTCATGATCGAGGAAGGCGAACTGCCGCCTGGCGAGCGCATCGACGAGAAGGCGCTGTGCGAGCTGTTCGATGTCTCGAAGACGCCCCTGCGCGAAGCGCTCAAGACACTCGTCTCGGAGGGGCTGGTGCTGCATCGGCAATACATCGGGTACCGTGTCGCACCGCTCGATCTCGACGAGCTTCGCGCGACGTTCGAGATGCTGCATGGTCTCGAGCGCATGGCCGGCGACCTTGCGGCGCAGCGCATGAGCGACAGCGTGCAGTCTGCCATTGAAAAAAAACATGGGCAGATGATCGATGCCCACAGCAAGGGACTCCGCACGGAGTACTTCCGGATCAACCAGCAGATTCACCAGATGATCGTCGACAGCGCGGGCAATCCGGTGCTCTCGTCGATCTACGCCGCGCTGATGAGCAAAGTCCACCGCGCGCGCGGGGCGGCAAACGCCGACCACTCCCGCTGGCAAGAGTCACACGACGAGCATGAGCAGATCATGGCGGCCTTGCGCGAGACCGGTCGTCCTCGTCTGGGAGCGGTGCTCAGAGCGCACTCGGAGAATACGGGCGCGGAAGTGCTGAGCGTCGTGGCCGAAGCCATACGCCTCGGCGAGCATCGCGCCGGGCGCGAGGTTCGTGCGAAATGACGAGCCGCATGTCGACGGCGAGCGGGTCGTCGGCAGGCCCCTGAGCGCACGACGACCCGCGTGTAAACACCTAATTTTCAGTCGTCTGACTGAAAATCGGGCCCTAATCGGGCGTCAATCTGGCTGTCGGTGGCGCGAATTGACTCGCCTGGACTTGCCTGCGCATCCCGCTCGGAGTAAAAGTCGATCCATCGACGTCAACCGGGAGTCGCGCCAATGGACCAGCCCGCCAAGCTCAATGCCGATTCGCTGGGCATCGTCGAATCGGTGATCATGGGCATCGCCGGCACGGCGCCCGCCTATAGCGTCGAGATCACGACGTCCACGATCATCGGGACGGCCGGCACGCTGTCGCCGGCAAGCATTCTGGTGTGCGGCCTCATCATGTTTGGCATCGCGTACGCGTTCATCAACATGAACCGTGCCCTGGCGAGCGCCGGCACCTCCTACTCTTGGGTGAGCATGGTGTTCGGGCGGGCGCTCGGCTTCTTTGCCGGCTGGGCGCTTCTGGTGCTGTGCTGCGTCTTCATGGTGTCCGCCATGATTCCGGCGGCGAACGCCACGCTGCTCATCTTTGATCGCCCGATGATGAACAACGTGCACTACGTGACGCTGATCGCGGCCGCGTGGCTCACCTTGGTCAGTGCGGTGGTCGTCAAGGGCATCAAGCTCACCAGCTACGTGCAGGTACTGATGACGATCGCCGAGGGCGTCATCCTGCTCGTAATCATCGTCGCGAGTTTCTTCCTGTTCCCTCATGCGCCACAGCACCCGTTTTCGTGGGGCTGGTTCTCCCCCTTCGCGTTCACGCCGAAGCTGTTCGCCAGTGGTGCGTTGGTGGCGATTTTCTTTTTTTATGGATGGGATGTGACCCTCAACCTCAGCGAAGAAACCCGGGACTCGAACCGCACTCCCGGTCGAGCCGCGTTCTGGTCGATGGTGTTCCTGATGGCGTTTTTTCTCATCTTCATTGTCATCACGCTGCTCGGCCTGTCGGATGCCGAGATCCAGCACTACAACACGAATATCATCTTTGCCATTGCCGAGAAGCTGTTCGGGCCGACCTGGGGATACGTCGCGATCGTGGCAGTGTTGCTGAGCACGGTGGGAACGGTCGAGACGCAGATGCTTCAGTTCACGCGCACGCTATTCGCCAAGAGCCGCGACGGTGCCCTCCACCCGCGCTATGCGCGCTTGCATCCGCGTTGGCGCACGCCGCACATCGCCATCTTCTTCATCTGGATCACCGGGCTGGCGTTGCTGTTCATGTCGTCTTATCTGCCGACAATCAACGTCATCTTGCAGGATTCGATTACCGCCATCGGCTTCCAGATCTGCTTCTACCTCGGCTTGACCGGACTCGCCTGCGGCTGGTACTACCGAGACGTGTTGAGGCAGGGGCCGTGGCTTGCCGTGACCCATGTCATCTGGCCAGTGGCAAGCGGAGTTTTCCTTTTCTTCATTGCGCTCTACAGCATTCCGACGTTCGACTGGGTGACCAATGTCGTCGGCATGGGAGGCATTGCGATCGGCGTCGTTCCGTTGCTGCTCAACCGCAAAAAGATCTGGGGGATTGTGACGGGCTGAGTCTCTTCGCACGATCCACGCCGGGGCGCCCCCTACCGTACAGACGAATCGACCGCCATCGAGGAATAGTCAGTCACGTCCGGCAAACACTCGCGCATTCCCGTCTGCGCGCGCGAGGCACGCGTGAACGGGAAGTCCATTTCCGCGAACGCGCGGACGTCGTCGCGAGAGGTGCCGCACCAGGCCCTTGCTTGCCGGTCGATTGTTGCAGCAGACATTGCATCGAGGGGGAATCATGAGCAGCATCCTCTGGCTCGCAGCAGTCGCTATCGTCGTTCTATTCCTGGCCGGATTCCTCGGATACCGGCGGCATAGGCGTTCATGATTTGCCGATCGTCGGATGTCGAATCATCGAATCGCCGCGATAGACAAGGCCCACAAATAGTGGGCCTTGATGCTTTCCGATGCGATTCGCCCCGGCGCGTCGGATCCGTGAAGGCGAAGCACCGAAGCCGTGGGCGCGCTCAAGAATCGTCGCCCCGAATTTTCCGGGCCGTATTGGGTACCCGGTGCACCTTCCCTCCCCCGCTTTCCCAGATTTCTCCGAACTCGGACTCCCCTTCCGGTACGTCAGGCATATCAACTTTGTCCGATACGCCGTTATCGGAAGCGTCGCTTGAGCCCGAATCTTCCGATGGTTGATGCTTAGCCCGCGCTGCGTTGATTTTTTTCAACGTCAGCGTTTCGCGTTTGGCCGGTGCACCATTTGCCGACGACTCTCGTTCCTCGGGCACCTCGCTTCCTTCATGCTTTGCCGACTGTTCCATGCTGCACTCCGTAAGACACGACGCATGACGTGATTGTGATGCTTCGCAACTGGAACAATGACAACTTCCGATGGCTGCGTCGGTGCGATACCCGACCAAGTGCATCCAGGGGGACGAGGGATAGTGTCTTGCCGGTTGACGACAAGACGAACGCAAGGTTGATTGCCTAATACATCCTGCTCGAGGTACTTGAGCCCCTGTAGATCACCTGGCCCATCGATCACCACGATTCCATGCCATCCACAGCGCAGCATTTCTCTCTTCCCGCGTCGGGTACCGGACCGATTGAGCGGGCCGGATCGCGCATTGTGGAGTTCTCAGCCATCCGGGTTGAGTTTGCCTGTCTTGAACATCAGGCGGGCATGTTCGGTTTGCCTCACGAGCGCCATCTTGGCGCCCGGTGCGGGCCGCCGAGGTTATCCGGAGATCGCCATGACTTCCTCGCATAAGGTTCACCACTCGCGCTTGAGCGGCGCTTCCATCGCAGTATCCACCACGCGGCCATCGCCCCGAGGTACGCAGGTCGCAAACGCTCAATCGCTGCATCCGTTTTGGCGAGGGGTACTGATGAGCGGCGTCGCAATCGCGCTCGGTTTGACATGGATGCCGATCCGGGCTGCGCAACCGTCCGGAGAATCAACACAAGCCCAAAGTGATGGCGTGCAGGCTGCCGTCACGGACACGGCGCTCACGGGCTCCGCCAAGGCCAAGCTGATGGCGACCGACGGATTGGGAAGGTCACATATCCATGTCACCACCGAAAACGGCACCGCCACGCTTACCGGCACGGCCAGTAACGCTCAGGCGAAGTCGATCGCCGAGAATGCGGTGCGCTCGGTGGACGGCATAAAGAATGTTGACAACAAGCTCACGCTACAGGCGTCGAGTCAGCGAACCGTCTCGTCACACGCGCGGCAAGACACCCACAAGACTGAGCGTGTGGTATCGGATAGCTGGATCACGACCAAGGTGAAATCGGAGCTTCTGACGAGTAGCGTGAGTCAGGGCGTGGACGTCAGCGTGAAGACGACCCGTGGCACGGTGACACTCACGGGTGAGATGGCCAGTCAGAGCGCGATCGACAACGTCAGGCGCATCGCCGAACACGTGAACGGCGTGAAGCATGTGGATGTCTCAGCCCTCACGATCGGGGGACGCTAGTCCGCTCATAACAAGCTTGGCAACACGCTTGGCGCGTGAGCCACTCAGGGAGATTCGCCATGAAACCGCCGCGCCACATGCGGCGATCACAGTGACACAAAAACCTTTGCGGAAGTGCCCGCAGGCAATGGGATTACCTGTCTCACACGCCGAAGCACTGTGCTGATGACCCGCCTCAGGCCGCCGTCGACACTACGACAGTTCACCACTTCTGCGTCCGACCCCCTGAGGGGGCTGACAAACGAGATCGGTCGCATTCGCCGTTCGGGCGAAAGTGCCGGGAGGCTAGTCAAATGAACAACGCCAAACGCATGTTGTTTCTGGGATTTTCCGTTCTTGCGATCACAGCAGGTTTGAACGGCTGCGCGGGGATGTCGCAGCGCGGCACGGATACCGCTGTCGGCGCAGGCGTCGGTGGGGTGGCGGGTGCCGTACTGACCGGCGGGAGTGCTGCGGGCACCGTCGGGGGCGCCGTTGTTGGCGGCGTCGTCGGCAATGTGATCGGTAGATAGCGGCATGGATGGGGGGCGGCAGTCCGGCGCTACCCGTCTCTCTCAAGGCGGATATCGTGTCCCTCGATCGCATTGCACTCCACAAGAATCAATCGCTTTGGGAGACGCTCGGACCGGGCCTCATTACCGGCGCGGCAGACGACGACCCGAGCGGCATCGCCACCTATTCCCAGGTCGGCGCTGCATTCGGGTATGGCTTGTTATGGACGGCTTTGATTACGTATCCGCTCATGATCGGGATCCAGATCGTCAGCGCACAAATCGGACGCGTAACCGGTGACGGCATTGCAGCGAACATTCGCAAGCACTACCCCGCGTGGGTACTGTACGTGCTCGTCGGGCTTCTTCTTGTGGCCAACACGATCAACATCGCAGCGGATGTCGGCGCGATGGGCGCGGCGTTGAAGTTACTGATCGGTGGCCCGGCCGTCTGGTATGCGGTCGCGTTTGGCGTGGCTTCGCTGACATTGCAGGTCTTCATCCCGTTTCCGCGCTATGCCCCGATTCTCAAGGGGCTGACGCTCGCGCTGCTCGCTTATGTCGCCACCGTCTTCAGTGTCAAGATTTCGTGGGCAACCGTGCTGTATCGCACCGTCATGCCCGAGGTGTCATTCAACGTTGGTTACATCGTCGCGGTGGTTGCCGTATTCGGCACGACCATCAGTCCCTACATGTTCTTCTGGCAGGCCTCTCAGGAGGTCGAAGTCCAACGCGCAACACAGGGTCAGGAGCCGCTGACCATGGCGCCATCGCAGGCCGGGCAAAATTTGCGACGCATCAGACTCGACACCTATATCGGCATGGCCTTCTCGAACGTGATCGCCTTCTTCATCATCCTGACGGCGGCAGTCACGCTGTATCAGCATGGCGTGAGAGATATCGAGACCTCGGCGCAAGCGGCCGCTGCACTTCGGCCGCTTGCCGGAGAATTTGCCTTCCTGCTGTTCTCCGCCGGCATTATTGGATGCGGCTTATTGGCCGTACCTGTGCTGGCGGGTTCGTCTGCCTACGCGGTGGCCGAGGCCTTCCAATGGCGCATCGGTCTTGGGCGAGAAGTCTTGCAGGCGCGAGGCTTCTACGCCATATTGACGCTCGCGACCCTGCTCGGCGTGGTGCTGAATTTCACTCCCATCGACCCCATCAAAGCGCTTTTTTGGAGCGCCGTGGTCAACGGTGTGATTGCCGTCCCGATCATGGTGATCGTGATGCTGATCGCGGCAAGGCCCGACGTGATGGGGAAATTCGCGATCAGCCTTCGTTTAAAGGCGCTGGGGTGGATAGCCACCGGCACCATGGCTTGCGCCGTTCTCATCATGTTCGCCACGTGGGGACGGTGAGATACCGGCGACTGGCGCAGCCATCGCATCGCGCCGATCAGCAACGTTTCACCGTACTATCGGAGCCCGACGGTGCTACCAAGGCGTTCGGGCCGTCATCGAACGTGACGGGACGACGCGCATCATGTTCACTGACTTTACTGACTTCGGCTCGCCGAATTTCGGCGATCATGGCTGCGTTTCTCAAAGGATCGGTAAATTGGTAGAGTGGCGACAGCTCCCACTCTCGATAAGGGGCGTATTTCATATGACCTCCGCCATGCTTTGCACGCCGAAGCGCGTGACGTGATTGCGATGCTCTTCGATTAAAGTATCGTTGAACGCCGATGTCGGTGTCTGTTCGATATCAGACACAAGACGTTGCCCGGCACACCGTGATTCGTACGCTCTCGTACCGACCACCGTCGCCATTCTGGCTATCGTGAACAGCGATGCAAACTCAGGAGGTGAATTCGTTCATACCACACTTGAATGATTGGCCGTTGAGCACCAGGCAACGCGCTTGACATTTCAACGGTGGCGACAAAAAATCGTGACGAAGGCCGCTGCAAGGCAACGGCCCAGAGCAACCGCCGCAGAGCCCTGCCAAGCGGAGTCTCGTTAAATCATGGTGGCGCCATCGATTCACTCAATGCATTCATTGCGCAGCGATTCAGACGCGCACGTGTCCGATTCAGGGCATGAAGGGGAAAAGGCATGCTTGCGCAACCGAACAAAAACGCCAACGATCTGCTGTCCGTCTTGCCGGACGCCGAATGGGCAAGATTGGCTCCCGAGTTGACCTTGATCGAAATGCCGCTTGGCAAGGTCATCTATGAGTCTGGCGATCGTCTGGATCACGTGTATTTTCCAACCACGGCCATCATTTCATTGCTTTATGTGATGGAAGATGGTTCGTCTGCCGAAATCGCCATCGTAGGCAAAGAAGGCGTCGTCGGCATTGCGCTGTTCATGGGCGGCGAAACCACGCCGAGTCGGGCGATCGTGCAAAGCGCCGGGTATGCCTATCGGCTCAGTGCCCGGCTGCTAAAGGACGAGTTCAAGCGCGCCGGTCCGGTGCAGCGGTTGCTATTGCGATATACACAGGCATTGATTACGCAAATGGCGCAAACCGCCGTATGTAACCGTCACCACTCGATTGACCAGCAGTTGTGCCGATGGCTGCTGTTAAGCATTGATCGCCTGCCATCCAACGAATTGCGGATGACTCAGGAGTTGATCGCCAACATGTTGGGCGTGCGCAGATCCGGCGTCACTGAGGCCGCGTTAAAGCTTCAAACCGCCGGGCTTATCCGCTACAGCCACGGCCATATCGAAGTGCTCGATCGGGCCGGTCTGGAAAAGCGCGTTTGTGAGTGCTATAGCGTGGTAAAGCGGGAATTCGATCGATTGCTTCCCGCGATTCAGGCCATTTGACATTCGCGGCCGCACGGCTGACGCACACATCACCGCGGGCCTCGCTTCGCCGAGTGCAATGTCTTAGCGACAACACTCGGCAAGACCCGCGGTGAGCGCCGCACATCCGACACCCGCACATTCAGCCCCCGCGCACTCAGCGCCGCGAATCGCCGCGCCCGCCGTCTCTCCCCTCTTCTGCACCACTTTGCTGTGCGCCCCGTTCCTCTTGCCCGCGTGGCTCTGGCGCGGACTGGCCGCGCTGCACGTTCTGTACGTGCTGCGCTTGCACTGGCTCGCCACGCGGGGCTTGCATGCTGGCCTGAGGCTGTCGCTGCGGCTGGGGTTGCGGCGTGCGTTGATGCGTTTGCTGATCCTGCTGCGTGTGCGGTGACGGCTGCCCGTTCGCTTGCGGCTGGCGAGGCGTCTGGGCTTCCACACGTCCGTTAACGGCATTGCCCGGACCGGAATACGGCCCGGTACGCGAGGGCGTGCCGTTGTTTTGAGCGCGCAGCGAGTTCTGTTGCGCGACCGAATGCGGATAGCGCTCGCCCGAGTACTGCTGCTGGTACAACGGCAAAGGCGCCGGACGCGGCACGTCACGACGATTCCACTGATCCCATCCGCGGCGCTGCGTCGCCCATTGCGGCCCCCAATGGTCTGCCCAACGGGGCGGCGCATCGCTGGCCCATCCATTGAAATAGCTGGGAGGACGCCGGTAATAGCGCACCGGAATGCGCAGGATGAACAAAGGAACGGCCGTCGGCGACACCCCCTGCCATGGGCCGTTGTACCAGGCGCTTGAATACCAGTTGTCACCCTGGTAGACCCAGTACTGACCATCGTAGAAGAAGTAGTTCCAATCCAGTTGAGGCGCGTAATAGACCGGGTAGTCCGGAACTTGAACAAGCGTCGGATAGGCAGGCAAATCGATGCCGATACTGAGGCCGGGAGACGCAATGCTCACACCGACCTGTACCTGCGCCTGGGCTGAGATTACCGGGCAAAGCAGCACGCTCGCCGCAATAAGGAGGTCTCGCATGTTGTCTCCTGAATCGCGATCATTCACGATCACCCACGATCATTGCCGTGAATGACATCAACACTTCCCCTATCGATCGCGCCACTGGCCGCCATCGTGGTCGTAACCACCACCGTGGCCGTACCCTCCATGGTCGTAGCCGGGACCCGGCCCCCACCAGCAACCACCCAGCGTGACGACCACGAGCATCAACAGCAAACTTCGCACAGCTTTCATGACTGCCTCCCTCCGGGATCGACGCTTGCGCCGTAGTTACCGGCACAAGCGCCTTCCGCTCATCACCCGACACGATTCGTCGGTCATTTGATTTTCCTAACGATCCCTGGTGAGATCCTCCCTGATTTCACCTGCTTCGTCTGACGTCGCCTCCTCACTCGTTCGCTGAGGGGCGCTTTGCTGCCCATGCGTGAGCTGAAAGAACTCTTCCTTGATACGTGAGAATTTCTCTTCCAACGCTTTGATTCGATTCCTGACCTGACTCGGTGTCATAACCCTCTCCGTAGACTCAATTCCGCCTTTACGCCCGCGGCCCGGGCCTACCATCACGAACACTTTGCCTGTCGGGTTGCGGTGTCGTCCGTCCGGTATCGCACATGGCAACAAAGAAATTGCGCATCACGTGGCGAGCGCAAGACCGACCCCTTATCGCGGCCGGACCGAGTCCGGATCGTGTCAACGGATTGGTACGCTGACGTACCGCATCAGCGCGGAGATGCCGTGTAACGTGAGATCGGTAGGCGAAAGCCGTCGAGTCGACATGCAAATGAGAATCGGGCGCAACCGAAAGCGCCGAATGCGAATGCGTAATCGGCTCCCTTGGGAGATCGATATGAAACATCAATACATCTTGCGACTTTGCGCGGCCATCGGGCTGGCGTTGAGCGCGGGCGTGGTCATTGCGGCAGACGTCAGCCTGCCGCCAACACAGCAATCCGGCAAGGTGACTTACCTGTCAGGGGGCATCGGACTGGAGCAATCCCTCGCGATCAAAGACGCCATGCACAGCTACCCGCTCGTGCTGACCTTCGTTGGGCGGACGGCAAACAACGGCAACGAATATCTCTCGGATATCCCCGTCACGATTTCGGATAACCGCGGGAACATGATTCTGACGACCCGGTCCGATGGGCCGTTCATGCTGGCGTCGCTTCCCGATGGGCGTTACACAGTTACCGCGAGCTACGAGGGCGTCATGGAAAAGCATGCCGTCAATGTCTCTAGTCACGCCCATGCCCGTCAAACGTTCCTCTGGTCACGATAACCAGCATTGACCAGCAGTTAGCAGCAGTCATCAAAGGTTATCGCCAGTCATCGACGATAGCCATCGGTGGCCCGGAATGCACCGGTCACGACAGTCGCCCGAGTTGCGGTTGAAAAGCAGCAGCGCGATAGCATTCCCCGACTCATTCGGCGAGGTTTCATGAAAGCCACTCTGAAATTGCAGGCGCTCGGGCAGAGTCTCTGGCTCGACAACATTACGCGAGACTTGCTTGGCGACGGTACGTTGGCCCGCTATCGGGACGTATACAACGTCACAGGTTTGACGTCGAATCCCAGTATTTTCCTCAAGGCGATCCGCGACACGGCGGCGTACGACATGGATATCGCCAAGGCCACCGACCCGGATCTCACCGACGAAGCGCTGTTTTTCTCGCTGGCCATCAAGGATCTGACTCAGGCTGCCGAGCTGTTCCTGCCGGTGCATCAAAGCAGCCAGGGCGTGGATGGATGGGTCTCGCTTGAAGTGTCGCCATGGCTGACCGAGGACGCGGTAGGGACCGTGGCGGCGGCCAAAAGCCTGCATGCAAAGGCGAGTTGCCCCAATCTTTTCATCAAGATCCCCGGCACGGCAGTCGGTGTCATCGCGATCGAGGAGGCGATCTTTGCCGGCGTGCCCGTCAACGTCACGCTCCTCTTCTCCCGTGAGCAATACGTGGAGGCGGCCAACGCCTACTGGCGGGGACTGGCCCGCAGGCGTGATGCCGGGCTCGATTTGCGCGTTGCGTCGGTGGCGTCGCTTTTCGTCAGCCGTTGGGATACTGCGGTCACTGGCGAGGTGCCGTTCGGTTTGCGCAATCGCCTCGGTGTCGCCGTCGCCAAACAGACTTATGGCGCCTACCGTGAGCGCATGTCGCATCCGATGTGGAGGGAATTGGCCGAGGCCGGTGCGAGCCCCCAACGCCTGTTGTGGGCCAGTACGGGCGTGAAGAGCCGGGAACTCTCACCCGGCTATTACGTTGAAGCCCTTGCCGCGCCGGACACCATCGACACCGTGCCGGAGGCGACGTTGCTCGCTTTTGCCACGCGAGGCGAGTTGATCAGCGTCATGCGCGAGGACGGTGGCAACGCCGACCCGGTGCTCGCCGACTTTGCTCACGCCGGCGTCGATGTCGCAGCATTGGGCGCACGCCTTCAGCGTGAAGGCGTAGAAGGGTTTCGTCAGGCCTGGGCTGAACTCATGCAGGTCATTGCCGGGAAACGCATGCCTGAACGGCACCTGAGCCCGGCCGCAGGGGGCCCCCCCTGAATACACGATCGGCCGGTGAGTCCCGTTATGACAAGGATCGGGGGATCCCCTACTTCTGCTTCTTCAGATCGCTGCGCGCGTCGCCGACGACCGACTGAATCTTGCCAGCGTTTTTCTTGAGGTTGCCGTCGACTTCCATCTCCTTATTGCCGACCATCTTACCGGTGACCTCTTTGATTTTGCCTGCGGCTTCCTTGACCCGGCCTTTCACTTGATCTTTGTTCATGATGTTTCACGTTCTCGGTGGATGAAAAATTGAGTCCCTTGACCGGGGCTCGGGTGTCGCGCACCTTCGTGGCGATATGCCTCACACGCCGATTGACGGCGTCAAGCATGACCTGGGTCGCGCGCCTCATAGTCGACCCATCAAGAGCAGAACGATCACCACGGCGAGTATCAATCCCACCGCGCCGCTCGGCGCATATCCCCAACCCGAGTTGTACGACCAGGCCGGGAACGCTCCTACCAACAGAAGCGCCAGAACAATCAGCACCACAATTCCTAAAGACATGATCGACTCCCTGCGTCGGTGAGATGAAGACTTCTTCACCCTCACCCGGAAGGTAGCCTGCCAGGCAACGGGGTGTCGGTTCGCTGGCGTACGCAGACCGTAAACATCATGAACGTAAGCCGGTAAGTCGTTCGGTGTCAGAAGCACCTGCTCACGCCTTGCTCTGACGCCAGCGCGACGAATTTCTGTTCGGTAGTGGACAGAACTCGCGACCAAACGCTTCTACTGTCAAATGAGCGATGTCCTGCGGTTCGTCTCTTCCTCACTCTCAGACCATACGGAGCAAACCATGCAACTCGGCATGATTGGATTAGGGCGCATGGGGGCTGATCTCGTGCGCCGTCTGATGCGCCACGCTCACCAGTGTGTCGTCCACGATGTTCAGCCGGCAGCGATCGCTGCACTGCAACATGAGGGTGCCGTGGGCGCCGCTTCGCTCGACGAGATGATGTCCCTGCTGAAGCCCCCCAGAATCCTCTGGCTGATGGTCCCGGCGGGCGCCGTCGAAGCCGCGCTTGCAGACCTTGGCCCTCGGCTGGCGGCTGGCGATATCGTCATCGATGGCGGCAACTCCTACTATCGGGACGATATGCGACGCAGCACCGAGCTGGGCGCCAGAGGCATTCATTTCATCGATGTCGGCACCAGCGGAGGCATTGCCGGTCTCGCCCGAGGCTACTGCCTGATGATCGGTGGTGAAGAGGATGTCGTGGAGTACCTTGCGCCCCTCTTCTCTGCACTCGCCTCCGGGCCAGACGGCGTGGCAAACCCCAAACCCGCGGATGTCGGCCGCACGAGGGATCTCGACGCGCGGACTGCGGAGTCCGGATATCTGTATTGCGGACTTCATGGTGCCGGCCATTTCGTGAAGATGATTCACAACGGCATCGAGTACGGAATGATGGCCGCCTATGCGGAAGGTCTGAACATTCTCAAGTGCGCAAACATCGGCACGCAGAAACAAGAACCCGACGCGGAAGTGACCCCGTTGCGCCATCCCGAGTATTACCAATACACGTTCAACCTGGCCGATATCGCCGAGGTCTGGCGACACGGCAGTGTGATCGATTCCTGGCTCCTTGGCCACGTGGCCGACGTATTGCGCACCGACCCGACGCTGGCGCAGTTTGCCGGGCACGTTTCGGATTCGGGAGAAGGCCGCTGGTCCGTGGAGGCCGCCATCGACGAAGCCGTGCCCGCGCCAGTGCTGAGCGCCGCACTCTATGCGCGTTTCAGCTCCCGCGGGCAGGCCGCTTTCGCCGATCAACTTCTCTCGGCCATGCGCTATGCGTTTGGCGGCCACCCGGATGCCGCAGGGCCGACGACACCTCGCGACGCGTGAGCGGCGACGTGAGACCGTATGTGCCGCTGTACGTTCTGCTACCCGATGAGGCAAATGATGAAGGTGCAACACGACGTCGTTTTCCTGCTGGATGTCGACAATACGTTGCTCGACAACGATCACTTCCTGATGGATTTGAAGCGGTATCTGGCCGAGCAGTTCGGCGACGCCCTGCGCGATCACTTCTTTTCGATCCTCGAGTCGTTGCGCGCGCATCTCGGCTACATCGATTACCTCAGCGCGCTCCAGTGCTTCCGGTTCGCCGACATCCACGATCCGCAAATGTTACGCGTGTCGGCGTACTTGCTGGACTATCCGTTCGCCACGCTGTTGTATCCCGATGCGCTTGCCGTCATCGCGCATCTGGGGCGCCGGGGCCCGACCGTCATCGTCTCGGATGGCGACGCCGTGTTTCAGCCACGCAAGATTCAGCGATCCGGCTTGTGGGATGCTGTTGAGGGCCGAGTCCTCGTCTACGTTCACAAGGAGCGCATGCTCGACGCCATCGAAGCGGACTTTCCGGCACGCCGTTACGTCATGGTCGACGACAAGGTTCGTCTGCTCTCGATCATGAAAGCGGCGTGGGGCGAGCGACTGACGACGGTTTTCCCGCGTCAGGGCCACTACGCGCTCGACGTCGACGCCGTGCGTCAGTTCAGAGCACCCGACATAACACTTGAGCGTATTGGCGATCTTCTCGATCAGGCATTCTCACCGTCCGATGCGCACGCCGAGCCCGTGTTCGCAGGTCGAAGGGCGTAGCAGCTAACCGTTGCACAATTCGATGGAGTTGTCAGTGATGCAATCAAATGATCTTGATCAGTTGTGCATCAACACCCTTCGCACCTTGTCGATCGACGCTGTGCAAAAAGCGCAGTCCGGGCACCCCGGCACACCGATGGGTGCGGCACCGACGGTCTATTGCCTGTGGCAGCGGTTGCTGCGATACGACCCGGAACATCCGCACTGGCCTGGCCGTGATCGCTTCGTGTTGTCCAACGGCCATGCATGCGCGCTGCTGTACAGCTTGCTGCACGTGTGCGGTGTCAAGAACGACGACTCGTCAGACGCATTGGCCGTGACGATCGACGATCTGAAGTCGTTCCGGCAGGCAGGCAGCCGCTGCACCGGGCACCCCGAGTATGGGTGGACGACTGGCGTGGAGACCACGACCGGCCCCCTCGGGCAAGGCATTGCCACGAGTGTCGGCATGGCGATCTCGGGGAAATGGCTGAGCGCCACTTACGACCGTCCGGGATTTCCGCTATTCCAGTACAACGTCTATGCGCTTTGCGGCGACGGCGACATGATGGAGGGCCTCGGTGCAGAGGCGGCTTCGCTGGCGGGTCATCTGAAGCTGGCCAATCTGTGCTGGATATACGACGACAACCACATCACCATCGAGGGATCCACGCGCCTGACGTTCACGGAGGACGTCGCGGCACGTTTTGCCTCGTACGGCTGGCATGTCGAACGCGTGAGCGATGCCAACGATCTGGCGCAACTGACCCGTGCCTACCAGGGCTTTCTCGATACCGGCGACGCCCCTACCCTCGTCATCGTGCAGAGCCACATTGGCTATGGCGCGCCGCACAGGCAGGATACGCGCGAGGCGCACGGCGAACCGCTTGGCGAAGCGGAGGTACGTTTGGCGAAAGAGTTCTACGGTTGTGACCCCGACAAGCACTTCGATGTCCCCGATGGCGTGATCGCTCATATGCACGAAGGCTTCGGCCGGCGCGGGCGCGACGCCCACACCCGTTGGCTCGAACGCTTTGCGGACTATCGCGCTCAGTATCCTGATCTGGCCGACGCGCTGGAGCAGATGCAAGCGCGCGAGCTGCCTGCCGGGTGGGACGCCGCGCTGCCCGAGTTCGCACCGGCGACGGCGGGTCTTTCCACCCGCGTGGCTTCCGGTCAGGTGCTCAACGCCGTTGCTGCGAAGGTGCCCTGGTTACTGGGTGGCGCCGCCGATCTGGCCCCATCGACGATCACGCGCCTCACGTTCGATCTCGCCGGTGATTTCCAGGACGACGATGCCGATTCGGGCGGCAACTATCGGGGCCGGAATTTTCATTTCGGCGTGCGTGAGCATGCCATGTGTGCCATTGCCAACGGCATGAGTCTGTCATCGCTGCGACCGTTCGTGGCCAGTTTCCTGATCTTCACCGACTATTGCCGGGCGTCCCTGCGTCTGGGCGCCATGATGCAATTGCCGCTCATCACGCTCTGGACGCACGACTCCATCAGTCTTGGGGAAGACGGACCGACGCACCAGCCGATCGAGCAACTCGCGTCGCTGCGCGCCATGCCGGGCATGACCGTGCTGCGTCCGGCAGATGCCGGTGAAGTCGTCGAAGCGTGGCGCTTCATCATGGCGCTCAAGCACGGGCCGGTCTGCATGCTTTTGACGCGTCAGGCGCTTCCCATTTTCGACCGCACTCGTTACGGCAGTGCCACAGGCGTTGCACGCGGCGCCTACATTCTGATCGATGCCTTTCACGAAATGGGGGTTGACGATGGGACGCCCGATGTCTTGTTGCTGGCCACCGGCAGTGAAGTGGCGTTGTGCGCCGCGGCTTACGATGAACTGAAGCGCGACGGTATTCTCGCTCGGGTTGTCAGCATGCCATCGTGGGAGATATTCGAAAGCCAGTCGTTGGCGTATCGAGATCACATCCTGCCGCCCTGCGTCGTCGCACGCGTTGCTGTCGAAGAAGCCTCCACCTTTGGATGGGAGCGCTATGCCGGACAGGAAGGCGCCATTCTCGGATTGCACACGTTCGGCATGTCGGCACCGCGCGAAGCGGTGGCCCGGCATTTCGGCTTCGACGTGCCCCATGTGGTCACGGCAGCCAAGGCACAACTCATGCGTCACGGCGTCAAGCCGCGAGGGGAAACGCCATGACCGAGTCCCAAACACAGGCATCGGGGATCGCGCCGCTCAGCCCGTATGCCGGCAAACACCTGCCGCCCGACATGCTGGTCGATGTCTCGCGATTGGTGACGGCGTATTACTGCAATACGCCCGACCCCGATATTGCGGCGCAGCGTGTCGCGTTCGGCACCTCGGGCCATCGGGGTTCGTCGTTCCTGACGACGTTCAACGAGGCGCACATCCTGGCGATCAGTCAGGCCATATGCCGCTACCGTCAACAGCATGGCATTGAGGGGCCGATATTCATCGGCATCGATACGCATGCGTTGTCCGAGCCCGCTTTCGCCACGGCGATGAAAGTGTTTGCAGGCAACGGTCTGGACGTGATGATTTCGGCAGGCGGCGAATACACGCCAACGCCCGCGGTGTCGCATGCCATTCTCGCGTACAACCGGGGCCGCACGACCGGGCTCGCCGACGGCGTTGTCATTACGCCATCGCACAACCCGCCCGACAACGGCGGCTTCAAGTACAACCCGCCGCATGGCGGCCCGGCGGAGTCTGCGGTGACCGACTGGATCGAAACGCAAGCCAACGCGCTGCTGCGCAGCGGACTGGGGACGATGCCGCGGATCAGCATCGAGCAAGCCATGCGGGCATCGACGACGCATCGCTATGACTTCCTGAACACCTATGTCGACGACCTGCGCAACGTTATCGATATGGACTTGTTGCGTGACTCCGGCGTTCACATGGGGGTCGATCCACTGGGTGGTGCGGGCGTGCACTATTGGCCGGCGATTGCCGATCGGTATCAGCTCAATCTGACGGTTACACGCACAACGGTGGATCCGACATTCGGCTTCATGACGGCTGACTGGGATGGCCAAATCCGCATGGACCCCTCATCTGCCTTTGCCATGCATGGGCTGATCGCGCAGAAAGATGCGTTCGACGTCGCCTTCGCCTGCGACACCGATCACGACCGGCACGGCATCGTGACGCCGGGCGCGGGGCTGCTTCCGCCCAATCACTACTTCGCGGCGACCGTCGAGTACCTGTTCGCGCACCGCCCCGATTGGCGGCCCGATGCCGCCATTGGCAAGACGGTAGTCGGCAGCCAGTTGATCGATCGGCTTGCATCGAAGCTCGGGCGGCGTCTTTACGAAGTTCCCGTCGGATTCAAATGGTTCGCCGCCGGACTGCTTGATGGGTCATTGGCGGTGGCCGGAGAGGAAAGCGCAGGCACGTGTTTTTTGCGGCGTGACGGCACGGTCTGGACCACCGACAAGGACGGCCTGATTCCTGCGCTGCTGGCAGGCGAGATGATGGCGCGCACGGGCCAGGATCCCGGCGCGCGGTACAAGACCCTGACGTACGACTTGGGCTCACCGGTCGAGGCGCGGCGCCAGGCGAGTGCGACACCGGCACAACAGGCTGCACTCGCCGCGTTGACGGCTGACAAGGTGCACTCGAAGCGGCTCGCCGGCGAGCCGATCAACGCCATTCTGACGCAGGCGCCCGGCAACGACGCGCCGATCGGCGGCCTGAAAGTCGTGACCGATCATGGTTGGTTCGCGGCGCGGCCGTCAGGGACGGAACCGATCTACAAGATATACGGCGAGAGCTTTCAGGGGGAGCACCACTTGCAGCAATTGCTGGGCGAGGCACAAGCCATCGTCGACGAAGCGCTGCGCGACGTCGCGTCGCCACCGGATCACGGCGAGCCGCGCTGAGCGCCCGCCAGAAGCGGGCCCTTCGTGATGCACGGGCAATGACGCGAGAACGGTCCACGGCGCAAGTCGATCCCGATGCGAGACGCTTTATCGAAACTGGAGAGGCAGAAACAGGCTGATGCCCGGCGATGTCTGCGGTGCGTACACCACAGGCGGCGCGCCGTACGCGTAGCCGTCACGATATCCGTCGTAGTGGCGCGGTCCGTCACGGCGGTACGCATCGTGCCGCACGTCATGTCTCACGATCGGGTGACCACCATGATCGTCGCGAGATCCCGGCGCCGCGCTCACGCCCCCCGGCGCTAACGCGCACAGGATCGCCAACGCGATACCGAGCGTCGCCCCGAGGGACGCCGTGCCGTGTCTTCGTGTGATTGAGGATTTCATCATTGACTCCTGTGTTCTCAGCCCTTGTGGCCCATGCGACGACCTTCGTTACGGAAGATCAGGTCGGCATTGTGTTTCTGCACGCCGGACATGCTGTCGTATAGCGACTCGAACGCAGGCGTCAGCTTCCTGATGCCATCGGCATGCGCCTCGGCAATCTCGCCGTACGAATGCAAGTCGTCCGTAGCACTCATCTGGTTCGCGCCATCGTTGCGTGCATGCAGCAACGTCTGCATCGTATTGGCGTTATCTCGCATGATCTGCGCCACGGGTTGCCATAGCGACTCTTGCGCCGAAGTGATTTGCAGCCGCGCGTGCAGGCTGCTGATGCGAGTCTCTACCGACGTGCGCGCTGCTGTCTTCATGACATGCGCGGCGGCGGGGCTATCCATGGCCGGGGCAGCACCTGACGGCGTGCAGATGAAGCCGAGGCCGGCCACGATAAGAACTTCAAGCACGCGCACGACGTGAAGTTGCGTCGGAGTGTTGGGGAGTTTCATAGTCTTTCTCAAAGATAGGGTCAGCGACAATTCGCGCGGTCAGCCCGTGAATGACAGCAGTCACGTTCGATTGGCCAGTCTGTTATCTCCCCTGTGCGCAAGTGTGTCTGTTCGCTGCCGGACCCTCTGCCGCGCCTGCCCCGTATCACCGATTGTTCGCTATCGAACAGACGCGGCGTGAGCCGTCGTCTAGCCTCTGGATGACACTGCCGATGCATTGCGTACGAGCGGCAGTGACAGCCCTTGAGTGGGCATATTCGTCAGCCTGACCGGCTGGCAAGGCATCGTTATCAGGACGATAGGGAGAGGCAGATGTTTACGTGCAGAACTTGCGGCGAGTTAAGCGACTTTCCGGAGATGAGTCCGGAAGTCAACGATCTCGGCTTCTACTTCGATTGCCCTGAATGCGGTGCGAGAAACAAGCTTGTCAACGTGGCCACACCTGGCGAGACGGCAGCGCTGGTACAGCTTTCCGACGAGTAATCGCCACGCCGCAAGGTCTGGCGCACTGAGTGGAGAACGCACTATGAACTACGAGGATCGCGATACGTACGGAATGTACAAAACGGGCGGCGCGTCGAGGCCGGGACCCGGCCCGAACACAGCGCAGGGGCCCGGCCCCAACCTGATGGGCGCCGACACGCTCGTCGGCAACAGCGTGTGCAACGAGCACGGTGAAGCCTTGGGCGACATCAAGGAAATCATGCTCGATGTTCGCGCCGGCCGGATCAGTTACGCCGTGCTGTCGTTTGGCGGCTTTTTGGGAATGGGGAAAAAGCTGTTTGCGGTGCCCTGGCAGGCGTTGAAGCTCGATACGCAGAACAAGTGTTTTGTTCTCGACGTCGATAAGAAACGACTGGATGATGCGCCGGGATTCGACCCGGACCATTGGCCCGACATGGCGGATCAGGCGTGGGTCGAAGAGATCGACGAGTATTACCGTCCGTCCACCCCGCTGTAGTGCCATCTTCGTCGCTTTTCCCCACGGATGGGCATTCGACATCAAATTGAGGGTTGGATCATGAAATATGCAAAGCTGATTGCCGCTGTCCTGGCGGTACTCGCCTTCGGCGCGTGTACCGGACCTGCCGGACCGCAAGGCGCGATGGGCAACACGGGCAATACCGGCTACACCGGCGAGACCGGCGCAACCGGCGCGACCGGTATGCAGGGTGACATGGGGCCGCGAGGGATGAATTCGTCGGGCACCGTGATGATCGTCCCTTCGCAGTAACTTCTCTTGCGCATCACGAATCGAGCCCCCGCCTGGGGGCTCGATGTCATGTGGCGGATCACAACGATTTGATTCGTGTGATCTTCGTTCCCTCGAGCGACGCACCTGCCATCAGGCCATTGTTGGTCATGACAAACGCGTTCACCTGACTGCTGGCCGTCGTGGTATCGACATTGCCGTTGGCGCCGATCTTCAGCACTGCGACCGACGCGTCTCCGCCAGCCGACCAGCCGTCAGCATTGCGGAAGCGGTTCAGCGACTCCTGCGTCATGAAGAGCAATACGATCGCCCTGGATTGTGCGCCGATCTGCCAGCCGATCGATCCCGTGACCGTGCTGTAGTAGCCCACGGTCTGGTCGGCAACGCGAAGCGATCCCTCCCCGTACTGTCCACCGACCACAAACCCTGCATCGATGACCGACGGGAAGATCAATACCCCGTGCGCTTTGCGCACCAGTTCGCGAGATCCGTTGGCCGTGGCGTAGAGTCGCGTCAACGTCGAGTTCACGCCAGCATCGATCGTATGGCGCTTGTCCATCTGCTGCCCGCTGGCGCTCGTTGGCCCCGTGGTCGTACAGCCAGAGAGCGCCAGTCCGAGCGCCATCATCGATCCTGAGGTGCCCCAAATGAATTTTCGTCGTTGCATGACCATCTCCCTCGTCGTGAATGACACGCCTAGGCTATGCCGACACGCGGCTGGAAACGGTACGTCAACGTACGCGCAAGAGCGATTCGTCGTTGATTCAACGGCTCACACGCCAAGGGCCGAACACAGGACGTGTTCGGTAGCGGACTGACATGGGGTGCCCGTACGCGCATGCTGAAGGTCTCAGCTATGCGGTTGAGCACGACCCTGTGTGTGCCCTGTGTATGAGCGCGGTCGTGTCCGGTTCGCCTCGCGTACGTCATATCGTCGTCCGACACAGGCCACCGTGGTCATACGGAGATCGCCATGACTACCTTAATTCCCGTTGTTCCCGCCGTTGCCGAAGCGCTCGCCATCGACGCGCTACCGGCAACACCCGCGCCGGGCAAACATCGACTGGCCATGGTTCGCGCGCATCACCCCGCCTGGCGCGGCGCGCTTGCCGGCGGTCTGGCGCTGGCACTTGGTCTCGCGCTCGTGCCGGCAAAAGCGGCGGACAGCAGCATGAGCGCTGACGCCAAGGCCGACATGCATCACTCGGAGCGCGTCATGTCCGACAGTTGGATCACCACCAAGGTGAAGTCCGAGCTCCTCGCAAACAGCATCGGCGACGGGACCAGCGTCAAGGTCACGACGACCCACGGCGTGGTCGTGCTCACCGGGATGCTCGACAGTCGCGACGCCGTCAACGATGCAAAGCGCATTGCGGGAGATGTTCAGGGCGTCAAACGTGTCGATAGCTCGCGGCTGAGCGTCGGCACGCGATAGTCCCGACACAACGGCGACATCGCAATCGTGCGATATCGCCCGACGAAATTGAGGTGATCGCGATGAGTTATGCGGTGCTCCTGCTTGTCGCGATGACCTTCATCTTGCTCTTCTCATAGCAGCACGATGCAGCGCTCCGGGCGGCCGCACGTCCCCGTGCGTCAACCGATTGCACCTAGGAATTCGCCCGCATCACCCGATGAATCAGGAGGCCACCGTGTGGTCATTCGCATGGATCAACCGGGGCGCTGCCCGTCTTCTCGGACGTCGGGCCAGCCGTAGCGACAATAGCGCGCCACGACCGGACGCGGCGTTGACCGTGCCTGCGCACACCCCCGAGACCGTCGGTGTGCCCACGCCCGGCGCTGAGCCTTCACCGCCGCGCACGCCAGTCGACGCGCGCGGTCTGGCACTGGGTATTCTGGCCACGCTCGCGATTCTGTTTGCCCTGGAATGGGCACAGCGCTTTGTCGTGCCGGTGCTGCTCGCAATTCTGCTCGCCTACACCTTGAATCCCCTTGTCGTGTGGTTGACGCGATTCAGAATCAGACGTTCGATCGGCGCGGTCATCGTGATGCTCGCCGGCGTGGGTGTGTGCGTGTCCGGCAGCTACCCCTTGCGCGATCAGATCGACAGAGTGGTCGAACAATTGCCGGCCGCCACGCTAACCTTCTCGACCGTGCTCGCCAGCCTGCACAGTGGCACCTTCGGCAACCTTCAAAAGATGAAAGCGGCAGCAGGCGCCATCGAAAAAGCGGCAAACCAGGCTTCTGACCTGTCCTCGCCGAAGCGGCAACCCGTCACGCACATCGTGCTGGATCAACCCGCGTTCAAGCTCAGCTCATTCTTGTGGATCGGCTCGATGGGCGCCCTGGGATTCATTGCCCAGGCCTTGACGGTGATCTTGTTGGCGTTTTTCCTGCTGGTCAGCGGCGGCACGTTCAAGCGAAAGCTGGTGCGACTCGCGGGGCCATCCCTATCCAGCAAGAAGATCACCGTGCGCATCCTCGACGACATCAACGATTCCATCCAGCAATACATGCTGATGCTGCTCGTCACCAACCTGCTGGTCGGCGCACTGACGTGGGCCGCGTTTCGCATGATCGGACTGGATAACGCGGGGGCATGGGCCCTGGCGGCGGGATTGTTACACGTGGTTCCCTACCTCGGGCCGGCGGTGAGCGCCGCGGCAACCGGCATGGCGGCTTACATGCAGTTTCAGTCGCTCTCGATGACGCTTCTGGTCGCGGGGGCATCGCTGGCCATTGCCGGTCTCGTCGGCACGTTTGTCTCGACGTGGATTACCGGAAGAATCGCCAGAATGAATCCGGCAGCCATCTTCGTTTCCCTGCTTTTCTGGGGATGGCTCTGGGGAATTGCCGGCATGCTGCTGAGCATTCCGATCATCGTCATCGTGAAGGTCGTGTCGCAGCATGTGGAGCCTTTCCAGCCGCTGGCCGAACTGCTGGGCGAGTAGATCGACGACTCCCAGCATTCGGCAGGGCACCAAGGCAGTGAGGCATTGAGACGGTAGCTAGGCGGCTGTCTTCAGTCCCGGAAGCGCGGCGCCGTTGAGATCGGTGCTCGCTACCGCAGAGGACAGCGCTACAGGATTCATGCTGTCGACCATCGAAGACGGCATAAGTATCGTGGCACCGCGCTCCTTGGTTGTCTCGTAGATGATATTCATGGCACGCAGTTGCAACGCGTGCGGATGGCCTTCGTAAATTGCCGCGGCCTCGACGAACTTCTCGGCGACGAGCGCTTCGGCTGATCCGAGAATCATGCGAGCCTGCTTTTCGCGTTCGGCTTGTGCCTGTCTCGACATGGCGTCCTGCAACGCGACCGGAATGGCCACGTCCCGAACCTCCACGGACATTACCGCAATGCCCCATGCGGCCGTCTTGGCGCCGATCTCGACACGCAGTTGCTCATCCGATGCCTTACGGTCGGAGAGCAGGGACGCCAGCATCGACGCGCCGATCATCTCGCGCAACGAGGTTTGCGCCACCCTATCGATCGCCTGCCGATAGTCCGTGATCGCCAGGGCGGCCTTCTCGGCATCGTTGACGTGCCAGAAGATGATCGCGTCGACGTTCACGGGCACGGTGTCCTTGGTCAAAGCCTGCTCGGCATTGAATGCGGTGGTTTGAATCCGCTCGTCGATCACGGCCGTCACGCTGTCGATGACCGGCAGAATCATGAACAGTCCCGGGCCCTTCACGCTTTGCAATTTTCCGGCGCGCAGAATCACGAACTTCTGCCACGCGTTGGCCATCTTCAGCGTCGAAGCCAGCAATACGGCGGCGAGCACGAAACATGGCGCGAGATAAGGGCTGACATACGCCCCCGAAACTGCCCCTGCGAGAAGCAGCACCAGTACCAGAAAGGAAGTGATGGAATTCATGGTGTGCGCTCCTTGGCGCTCGAACACGCGCAGTGCCTGCACGTGAAACATCCCGGGTCCGCCCGATCAGGCGGACCACGTCCTACCTCATTCACTTGTGCTTCTTCGCCTCGTGGCGGGCGTCACCGACATGTGACTGTTCCTTCCCGGCGTTCTTCTTGACCGCCCCCGCCACTTCCATCTCCTTGTTGCCGATCACCTTGCCTGCAACCTCTTTGGTCTTTCCCTCGACTTCCTTGACCTTACCTTTGACTTGATCTTTGTTCATGATTAGCGCTCTCGTTCACTGAAAAATGGAGTGCCCTGATGACAGGGCCGTGGATATCACGCAATGGCGTGATGCTGTGGCTCAAGCGCCAGGAGCGGCGTTGAGCACGCGCTGCGTTGACCGCGCTATAAAAGCCCCATGACGAGCAGAGCGATCGCGACGATCAGCAACATACCGACAGCACCGCTCGGGGCATAGCCCCAACCGGTGTTGAAAGACCAGACGGGAAGCGAGCCCACCAGCGCAATCGCCAGAAGAGTCACGAGCAACACATAAATTGACATGGCCAACGCTCTCCTCGGGGATGGCGACGCTTCACTTTCGCGCTCAATCTAACGTCGTGGAGGGCGGGATTCGGTTCGGTGGCGTACGCAGATGACCAAGATGTCAGGTCGTCGCAGCACGGCTTACTTACTCCCCCTCGTCTCGCGCGTGGATCTGTGCATCGTCCCAGTAGCCTGAGTGGCCATAGTGCTTATAAATGCTGATTTCCTGCCGGCGATCGAGTCTTGTCTTGGCATCGTAGGGCGGCGCCGCTTTCACGGCTTCACGCGTGAGGGCCAGCGAGACCGTCGCGTCGAGCCAGTTCACGCGCTCGATCACTTTCACGGGGACGGCCACCTGATGGCCCATCCACCAGTTGCTGGTGTTGACGATGATGTAGCGCACCGACCAACTGTGAACATCCACGAGCAAACCTTCCACGTGTCCGATGTCCCCGTTGCTGGCATGAATGTGATAGCTGGCCACCGCGTCCGCGCTGCGCAGGTGAGGATCTTGCTTCGGTCGATTCCCCATCTCGTCATGCGAATGGGTCGATTCACGCGCCAAACGAAATGCGTCCTGCTCGGACCGGCTGCCGCTTGCGAGGCCGCTCGGAAATGCGCCTTCCCCCCATGCATCCACACCGCCCCAGTAGTCGGGGTAGCCGTAGTACGCCAGATAGTCGGTTTCGTGCTGGCGTGATACGGGCTTGCGCGTGTCGATATTGGGGCTGTGGCTGACCTGATCCTTGGTAATCGTGACCGGGATGATGTCGTCCAGCCAGTCGCTGTGGCCGATCGAAATCGGCGAGATCAATACCTGCCGGTTCGCAAGCCACGTCCCGGTCTCCACGATGAGATACCTGACGACCCATGCTTTGTCGTCGAAGTACAGATCCTTCACCAGACCGACATCACCGTCCGTCGCGCGAATGGTGCAGCGCGCCAGTTCATCCAGGGTACGCAACATGGCAAACCTCCCGTAAATCTTCCGTCATTGGCGGCGCCTGGCTGCCGCACGTGCGCAACCCTTTGCGCGATGGTGACGTTCAGATGCCGAATTCGCTCTCAACCTAATCGAAAGTTCCAGGCGAGTCCGTTCGGTATCGGACCGACTCACCCGGCAAAAACCGCGAGGATGAGTCGATGCGTATATGCCACGCACGTGACAAGAGGAGTCGATCATGAGAAAGGAACGCATACTGCTTCACGTCTATGGGCAACGGCAGGACGCCGTGTGGACATTGACATGTCTCGATCTGGCGTTTTCCTCCAGCGCCACGGATCTGATGAAGGCCAAGGCGTATGTACGTGCCAACGCTCACGAGTACCTGGAAGGCAAACTGGTCGGTGAGAACATCCAGTTCCCGGCCGTACCGGTGAGTGCAAGCGACATTGCCCAGCGCAAGATGAAATACTGGCTCGCTCGCGTCTGGCAGTCCTTCGACGCTCGCACGCGAGACTACATCTACGACGAAGTCGTCGGCCTCGGTGACAAACAGCCCGCCTTCTCCTGATCGCCGTGCAACGCCGGAGACATCGGCATGTGGAAACTGCCAGAAATGGACTACTTTGTCGGCTCCACCCGGGGCACGGGTGACTTCGGTCCTCCGGAAGCCCCGATTCGGGCGGAGTTGTTCAGCCGCGACCGGCTGGAGCAGCATGCGCTGAGTCTGGCGCGCGCTCAGCAAGTCGCTGTTCGGGCGCCGCGCACCCGATCGCTGACCTCACGCGCCGCCGACAACGAACGCGTACTGCGCAAATGCTATGACGCAACGGCGCAAGCCACCTTGCAGCGTCGCTCGATCACGCCGGCCGCGGAATGGTTGCTGGATAACTTCCGTACCGTCTCGGACCAGTTCAGAGAGGTCAGGCACGGCCTGAACACGAAGTCTTTCCGATCATTGCCGCGCCTGCTCGATGGCCCGTTGCGCGGCTACCCGCGTATTTATGGCGTGCTCTGGGCCTTCGTGGCCCACACCGACAGTCGTTTCGACCCCGCACTGCTCAGTTGCTTCTTACTGGCGTATCAGCGGGTCGAGCCGCTGACCATGGCCGAACTCTGGGCCATGCCGCTGACGCTGCGCGCCGTCATGATCGAGAATCTCCGGCGTCTGTGTGCGCATGTGACGCAGGCGCAGGTCAACCGGCAGGCCGCCGACCGATATGCGGACGATCTGCTCTCGCGCAATACGTCTGCGCTGCCTGCCGCCAGTGACGCCCCGAAGGCGCGCGCAGGTGTCGTCGGCCCGTTCGAGCCGGCTTTCACGGTCCAGTTGATTCAGCGCCTGCGCTATCAGGACAGGTCACTGCAATGGCTGAGCGACCAGTTGGCGCAGCAAGGACAATCGGCTGACGATGTCGTACAGGCCGAACATGCAAGCCAGGCCGCAGCGAACATGACGGTGCGCAATGTCATTACCAGTTTGCGCGACATGCGGGCGTTCGATTGGCAGCCCCTCTTCGAGGAAGTCAGTCTGGTCGACGCCCACCTGCGCC
>Ga0181519_10000566_pt1 | contig 33825 bp, 33 predicted proteins | sample PEATcosm2014_Bin_26_FD_121102 | JGI IMG/M metagenome (GOLD analysis project Ga0181519, IMG submission 121102) | Peatland microbial communities from MTU Mesocosm Facility, Houghton, MI, USA - PEATcosm2014_Bin02_10_metaG | ecosystem: Environmental > Terrestrial > Soil > Wetlands > Peat | place...
AGCACCACGATCACCGGTTCGGGGGCGTGCTGGCGGTTGAACCGGACGATGGTGCTGCGGAGGCTCTGGTTGGAGACGAAGACCACCCCACCCACCCGGTGGGCATCGAAGATGTCGTGGGTCCAGTAGGTCCACGACTCCGACGGGACCACCGCCGCCATCACCGCGGCTCCGCCGACGAAGGTGGCGAGCCCCACCCACGCCGCCCGGGTCTGCCGCGTGAAGAAGAGGAACGGAACGAAGATGGCCGGGGTGAGCTTGCAGGCGGCGGCCAGACCGGTGAGGAGCCCGCGGGGGATCTCCCACCGTCCGAGATGCCACCGCCCGGTCAGGTCGGCCAGGACCATCAGGGCGAGCAGCACGTTCACCTGGCCGAAGGTGAAGCTGAGACCGACCGGATCGAGGACCATGGCGGGGTAGGACAGGACGAGGGCCCAGCAGACGACCTGCGACCGGGACCACCGGGGCCGCACCGCCCGCAGGGAGACGGCCAGGAAGCCGACCAGGAGGGCGGCCGACACCACGGCCCAGGTGACCTGGGCCGCCCGGTCGGACAGGCCCACGAGTGGGACGAACAGGAGGGCCGCCAACGGGGGGTAGGTGAACGGCAGATGCGCCCCGGGGAGCATGGCGGTGTAGAGGCGGCCCGAGAAGAGGTCCGACGCCCCCATACGGTAGACCCCGAGGTCCACCTGTCGGATGGAGGCCGCGGTCTGCACCGCCCGCCCGAGCATCGCGCCGGCCGAGACCGCCCCGACCAGCCACGGCAGCCGCCGACGCCACCCCGGCGGGGGCGCGACCGCTCCCGCCGTCCGGTTCCCGTCGAGCGACTCCGTCACCACGGCCACGCGACCAGTCTGCCCGCGACCGATGGGATCCCCGGAACCACCCGACCTACGCTGGTGGGGTGGGCGCCATCCTCCACCTCTCCCTGCCGGTGTCCGACCTCGCCGAGGCCCGTACGTTCTACGTCGACCGGCTCGGCTGTACGCCGGGCCGGGTCCGCGACGGCTGGTTCGACGTCTGGTTCCACGGCATGCAGGTCACCCTCCACGAGGCGCCCGGCCAGGTGTTGTCCCCCGAGGCGGGAGGCGTGCGCCACTTCGGGGTCACCCTCCCCGTGGACGAGTTCGACCGGGTCGTCGGACACCTGGAGGCGAAGGGGGTGCACTGGGTGACGCCGGTCCGCACCGACCACCCCGGGACCCCGGTCGAACAGCGGAAGGCCAAGCTGGCCGACCCGAGCGGCAACGTGATCGAATTGAAGGCCTACGCCGATCCGGCACGGGCACTGGCGGTCCCCCCGGGGGACGGGCCCCTCAGTGGAACACGCTGACCAGGTCGACGACGACCAGGGACAGCACCATGCCCCCCACCGCGGCGTAGATGGCGGTGAAGAGCCACCGCTGATGGTGGTCGGCCAGCCAGAACCGGCGGATCCCCAAGTAGTCGAAGGTCAGGGCCAGCACGCCGACGGGGATGCCGATCAACGGGCCCACGCCCTTGGCCAGGCCCACGGCGGGCAGCACGATGGGCAGGATGAGGTAGCTCAGCAGGCACCGGAGGGCGGACAGGACGATCGAGGTGCTGAAGATCCGGTGGGTCTCCGACTCGTCGATGGTCGGCTGCTGGTCGGGGATGCGGAGCAGGTGCCGCATGAACAGATCCGGCGTCGACCGGGTGGGGGTGGCGACGACGGCGTCGGCCGTGGCGGTCTGGTCCATGGGCCCATGGTAGGCGGGGGAGCGTGGCACCCACCAACCACCGATCGCCGAACCGGGGGCCGCAACGGGCGGACTGTCGGGTGCTCCGATGGGGCACCGGGACGTCGCGACGCGGGGGCGCCGGCCTCAGCCGGTCACCCGGTGACTGAACGCCCCGGGGCACACCGCCGTCGGGACCGCCGGTCCGGCGGTGGGGGTGGGCGGTGTGGCGAACCGGTAGAGGAGGATCGATCCACCGAGGACGCCGACCGGGCAGTAGGCCCGGAGGTAGGAGAGTTGGGCGGCGTTGTTCGAGGTGAGGGCGGTGGCGGACACCGCCACCCAACCCGTGAGGGCGCGGGCCGGTACCACCACCGTCGGCGCCACCCCGGGGACGTCGGTGAGCATGCTGCGGGCGCCGGCGACGTCAGCGGGGCCGAGGCCCTGGCCGAAGTAGGCGACCCAGGGCCGGCGGCCGGCCGACCACGACCGGAGCAGCCAGAAGCCCTGGCCCCAGTCGACGTCCGAGTTGGAGACCGACCGGTAGGCGGGGGTGAACGGCGGATTCACGAAGGCCAGCGAGTCCGGGAGCGACCAGGCCACGGTCACGGCGGCGACCGCCACCACCGCGGCGAGGGCCACCCGCACGGCGGTACGCCCGGCGATCAGGGCGGCGGGGGAGGCGACGACCACCCACAGGGCGAGCACCGGCAGCAGGTACCGAAGTCCGACATCCTTCGGGGACACCGCGGTGAACACCGCCAGCACCACGCCGGGGACGACGGCGACGGCCAGGGTCTCCCGGCGGGCGGTGCGCCCGACGAGTCGGAGACCGAGGGGACCCACCAACAGGAGGGCCACCGTGAGGATCGGCACCTTGACCACCAGGGAGACCGGCCAGTACCACCACCGGCCGCCCACCCACGAGGAGCCCAGCAGGTAGGCGGGGGCGCCGACCGTGTCGTGGCTCCCGAGGTAGCGCACCCCGATCAGGAACGGCTCGGGGAGGACCGCCAGGTGGCGCACCGTGGCGGGATCCAGGGCCAGGTAGCAGAGCCACACCGCCGCCCACGCCACCACCGCCATCAGCCCCAGGCGGCCGAGGACCCGCCATCCGGCGGTCCGCCATCCGGCGGCCACCACCACGGCCCCGGCGGAGAGGGCCACCAGCACCCCGTCGTCCTTGGCCAGGACCGCCCCGGCGCAGGCGAGCCCGGCCACCGCCAGCTGCCGTCGGCCCGGCTCCCGGAGCACCTCCAACACCGCCCACGAGACGAGCACGGTGGCCAGGGTCAGGGGCAGATCGACGCCGTCGAGGTGGCCGAGTCCCAGGACGAACGGGTCGACCAGCCACACCACCCCGGCCAGCAGGCCGCAGCGCCGGGCGAACAGCCGGGTGCACAGTGCGTAGAGGACGAAGGCCACCCCCACCGCCTCGAGCAGGGGCACCAGGCGTGCCAGGAAGACCTCGAGGCGCAGCCGGCCCGCCTGCAGCTGGGCCTGCACGAACGCCACCGAGTAGGCGTGCTCGTCGGCCGAGTCCCAGGCGGGACCCCTCGGGACCACCGGTCGGGCCGCCAGCACCGGGAGGGCGGCGACGGCCTTGGCCAGCGGTGGCTGCTCGGGATTGAGGCGGAGGTCGTGGAAGGTGAGGGCGGTGACCCCGGACGAGAGGTAGATCGGCTCGTCGTAGGTGGGGGCGTCCGACCAGGCCTGACGGAGCCCCAGGGCCAGGAAGGCGACCGCCACCGCCGCCAGGAGCAGGAGCGGCCGGCGCAGCAGCCGGACCGCACCGCCGGGCGGGGCGGGTGCGGCACCGGGCTCGGACACCCCGGGAGGATATCCGGCCCCCGTGCCCGGGGTCCGGCGGCTCCGCGGGTCGGGTCCCACCGGCCGGTAGGATCGGTTGTTCATCCGGTTGTCACACGGATTCTCAGTGTTCGTACAGGTTGACGGGTCAGAATGGTGAAAATGTCACGGTTTCGTCATCTTCAGCAGCGGCTCTCGGCGTGAGCGTGTCCACCGCCCCCGAACTGCTCGAGCGGCCCGCCGACGCGGATCCGGTACCCCCGACCGGTCCCCGGGCGGGTCGGGGGACCGGTCTGCTGGCGATCCTCACCCAGCGGAAGGTCGTGGCCTGGAGCGTCTTCACGCTCGCCCTGGCGGTGTACGTGGCGATGTTCGGGATCCCGTACTCGACCGACGACATCCTGATCTGGATCACCGCCGCGCTGTTCTGCGCCAGTATCAGCGACCTGGGCCGGTGGCGGCGGGGACTGATCCGAGACTGGCTGCCGCTCTACGCGGTGCTCGCCTGCTACTCGCTGCTGCGCGGGTACGCCTCCCACCTGTGGTTCGCCGCCCACTGGAGCCCGCAGCTCCGCTTCGACGAGTGGGTGGGCTTCGGGGTCGCACCGACCATCCGGCTCCAGAACGCCTTCTTCGACGCCTCGAACCTCCACGTGTGGGACTACCTGGCGTGGTGCACCTACATGACCCACTTCTTCGCGTCGTTCATCATCGCCGGCGTGCTGTGGGTGAAGGACCACGACCGGTTCCGCCGGTTCGTGCCCCTCTTCGTGGGCCTGACGTTCGCCGGCTACCTCACCTACGTGCTCTACCCGGCGATGCCGCCGTGGATGGTCAGTGCCAACGGATCGATGGCCCCGACCGCCCGGATCATCCCGATCATGTGGAACCACGTCGGCTTCCACCAGGCGGCCGCCCTCTTCGAGGGGAACACCACCTTCGACAACGACGTGGCCGCCGTCCCCTCGCTCCACTCCGCCTACCCCATGCTGATCTGCCTCTTCTTCTGGGGTCGGGCCCGCCCCTGGGTGCGGGTCCTCCTGGCCGGCTACGTGGTGGCCATGGCCACCACCCTCGTCTACACCGGCGAGCACTTCGTCTTCGACATCGTGCTCGGCTGGACCTACGCCGTCGTCACCTTCGTGGTCGGCTCGCGGCTCCTCGACCGTCGGGACGCCCGCAAGGCCCGTCGGGCGGCGGCGGGTCCCGAACCGGACGCAGGGCCGGGTGGAGTGGTGCCCGCCCCGGTGGCGGCCGGCACCCGCAGCTGACGCCGACACGGCACCGGGGACCGGTAACGTCATCCCGATGAGAGCTCCCCGATGACGGACCGCGGCGGGCAACGTGGCGCCGCCGGGCCCGCGGTCGACCGCTGGGCCCTCCGCCGCCCGGACGGCACGGTGGTGACCGGCTGGGCCCTCATGCCGCTCCGGCTGTTCCTCGGGGTGACCTTCACCTACGCCGGGCTCCAGAAGCTGGCCAACCCGGACTTCTTCCGCAGCTCGAGCGCCATCTCCATCCACGCCCAGCTGGTCGGTGCGGAGCGGTCCAGCCCGATCCACGCCCTGCTCGGCGGGCTGGTCCATGCCGCACCGGTGGTGGGCGCGCTGATCGCCCTGGGGGAGGTGGCCATCGGGCTCGGGACGCTGGTCGGCCTCTGGGCCCGGGTGGCCGCCGGGGCAGGGATGCTCCTGTCCTTCGGGCTCTTCCTCACCGTCAGCTTCCACTCCTCGCCGTACTTCACCGGCTCCGACATCGTCTTCCTCTTCGCCTGGACCCCCCTGGTGCTGGCCGGTGCCGCCGCGGCTCCCGCCCTCGACACCTGGTTCGCCGACCGCCGGTCGGCGCCGGCCGTGTCGGCCGGCGGGCCGGACGGGGTGTCCCGGCGCGAGGTGGTCTCCAAGGGTGCGGTGACGGGGCTTCTGGCCGGTGTGGTGGTAGTCCTCGGTGGCGTGGTGGCGGGCGTGGGCAGGGCGGTGGCCCCCTCCACCACGTCCGCCTCGGGAACGGCACTCGGTGGCGGATCGGCCCCCACCCCGACCACCACCCCGACCACGGCCGCGCCCACCGGCTCCACCGCAACCACCGGGGCGGCGCCGGCCGGGCACAAGCTGGGTCCGGCCTCCGACGTCCCGGTCGGGGGATCGGCGACCTTCACCGATCCCGCCTCCGGCGATCCCGGTCTGGTCATCCAGTCCACGGCCGGCAGCTACGTGGCCTTCGACGCCGTCTGCCCCCACGCCGGGTGCACGGTGGCGTACGCCAAGGCGGCGCAGATCATCGCCTGCCCCTGCCACGGATCCGAGTTCGACCCGCGGACCGGGGCGGTCGTCCAGGGCCCGGCGTCCCGGGGTCTCACCGCCATCCGGGTCGCCCTCGGTTCCGACGGCGACCTCTACGTCGACGGCTGACCGCCCCGGGTGGACGGGCGGGCGCCCGCCCGGGGGTGCTGGGGTACGCTCAGGTCGACGACGGACCCGCGGGTCCGACCGACCGAACCCCCCTCATGACCAGCGCCCCGACCCCGCCGGCAGACGGCGCCGCCCCCGCCCGGCCCGAGGAGTCCGCCGACCGGACCGACTGGCTCTCGGCGATCCCGTTCTTCGCAGCCCACCTGGCCCCGCTGGGTGCCCTGTTCGTGACCGTCACCTGGCAGGACTGGGCGCTCTGCGCGGTGCTCTACGTGACCCGCATGTTCTGCATCACCGCCGGGTACCACCGCTACTTCTCCCACCGGAGCTTCAAGACCAGCCGCGCCGTCCAGCTGCTGCTGGCGGTGGGCGGCACCACCGCCGCCCAGAAGGGGCCCCTGTGGTGGGCCGGCCACCACCGGATCCACCACCGGTTCACGGACCTCGACGGGGACGTCCACTCGCCGCGCGACGGCATCTGGTGGAGCCACGTGGGATGGATCCTCTCGACCCGGTACAAGGCCACCGACCCTTCGACCATCGCCGACTTCGCCGCCTACCCGGAGCTCCGCGTCGTCGACCGCTTCTCATGGGTCGGCCCGTGGGCGCTGGGGGTGGCCTGCTTCCTGGTCGGCGGGTGGGGGGCGCTCTTCATCGGCTTCTTCCTGTCCACCGTGCTGCTGTGGCACGCCACGTTCCTGGTGAACTCCGCCACCCATCTCATCGGGCGCCGCCGCTACGCCACACCGGACACCAGCCGGAACTCGATGGCCGTGGCCATCCTCACCGGTGGCGAGGGTTGGCACAACAACCACCACTACCTGCCGGCCTCCGCCCGGCAGGGGTTCCGGTGGTGGGAGTTCGACCCGACCTGGTACGTGCTCCGGGGATTGGCCGCCGTCCATCTCGTCTCGGCCCTCCGGCGCCCGCCGACCCGGCTGCTCGACCAGTCGCGGGTGCGCGACGGGGCGTTCGACATCGGGATGTTCCGCTCCTACTGGGAGCGCGCCGCCAAGCTCACGGGCGAGCGGATGGCCGACATGATGGCCCGTCCGCTCCCCGGGGGCGACCCGGCCGAGGTGGCCCCGGCCGAGCGCGCACCGTCCGGGGCCACGGACCCTGCCGTCGAGAGCGCCCGCAATCTGAAGCGCCTGATCTCCCGGGCGATGGAGAGCGCCGACCAGCTGGCGACGTCGACCCGTCGGATGCCGGCCGTCTCCGAACCCGGCCCGCCGCCCGACGACGGTCGATGACCCCCGAGGGGTCGCCGGAGGTCGTCGTCGTCCGCGGCGCGGTGTGGATCCTCGACCTCGACGGGGTGGTATGGCTCACCGGACGGCCGATCGGCGACGCCGCCGGATCGGTGGAACGGCTCCGGGGTGCCGGCGTGCGGGTGGTGTTCGTGACCAACAATTCCGCCCCCACCACCGACGAGCTCCTCGAACGGTTCCGACGGATCGGCATCCCGGCGGACGCCTCCGATCTGGCCGGCTCGGCCGACGCCGCCGCTTCCCTGCTGGAGCCGGGGGACACCGTGGCCGTGCTCGGGGAGGCGGGCCTGGTGGAGGCCCTGGGACGCCGGGGGGTGGCGGTCGCCGACCACGGCCCCTACGCCGCCGCGGTGGTCGGTTGGTCCCGTGACTTCGACTTCGACCGCCTGGCGTCCACCGCCACCGCCGCCCGCCAGAGCGGGCGCCTGATCGGGACCAACCAGGATCCGACCCACCCCACGCCCGACGGGCTGATGCCCGGTTCCGGGTCGATCCTGGCGGCGGTGTCCACCGCCTCAGGGGTGACCCCCGAGGTGGCCGGCAAGCCGAACCCGCCGATGGTGGCCCTCCTCCGGCAACGGTTCGGCATCGGGGAGGGCGGTCCACCCGTGGTGGTGGTCGGGGACCAGCCGGGCACCGACGGACGCCTGGCGGAGGCGCTCGGGGTGCCGTTCGCCCTGGTCGACTCGGGGGTCACCCCGGCCGGTGCCCCGGTGGCCGGGGTGCCGGTGGCCGTCCGACGGGCCGACCTCGATGCCCTGGTCGCCGGTGCGATGGTCGGCCATCCGGCCCATTCCGGCAGCGACTAGCCCTCTGAGCAGGAGTGCTTGCTGGGAGCTAGCACTTTCGGTACGATGGTCGTCATGACCAACGACAGCGGATACCAGCGGTACCTCGATGCCGGCCTCGCCTTCACGCAGATGACACGGGCCCGGGCCGAGGAGCTCGTGCAGGAGCTCGTGAAGAGCGGCGCGGTCCAGCGCCAGGAAGCCCAGACCAGGGTCGAGGAGCTCATCGAGCGGAGCCGCAAGAGCAGCGAGTCGCTCCTGCACGTGGTGCGTGACGAGGTCGCCCATCAATTGGAGGCACTCGGCCTCTCCAGTGTGGAGGATCTGGCCACCCAGGTCGCCGCCGTGCTGGGTCGTACCACCGCGGCCGCCAAGAAGGCCGCCGCCAAGAAGGCCCCGGCCAAGAAGACGGCTGCCAAGAAGACGGCTGCCAAGAAGGCCCCGGCGAAGAAGGCCCCCGCCAAGAAGGCGGCTGCGAAGAAGGCCCCGGCCAAGAAGGCGGCGCCGACCACGGGCGCCCCCGCCTGACCCCGACCTCCCGCTCCCGCCTGGACCGGGTGCTGGTCGACCGCGGGCTGGCGGCGAGCCGGCCCCAGGCCGCCGCCCTGATCGCCGAGGGCCGCGTGGTGGTCGCCGGTGCGGTCGCCGACAAGGCGGCCCGGCTGGTGTCGCCGGCGGAACCGATCGCCCTGCTGGGTCCGGCGCCCCGCTTTGTCAGCCGCGGTGGCGAGAAGCTCCGGGCCGCGCTGGAGCGGTTCGGGATCGACCCGGCCGGGCGCCGGGCCCTCGACGCCGGATCATCCACCGGCGGGTTCACCGACTGCCTGCTCCAGAGCGGGGCGGCGTCGGTGGTGGCCGTGGACGTCGGTCGAGGCCAGCTCCACCAGCGTCTCCGGACCGATCCCCGGGTGGAGAGCCTCGAGCGCCTGGACGTCCGCGACGTCTCGCTGGTGACCGTGGGCGGCGCGCCGGTCGACCTGGTCGTCGCCGACCTCTCCTTCATCTCCCTCGGCCGGGTGGTCCCGGTCCTGACCGGCGAGGTCGCCGCGGTGGGTGCCCCCGTCGTCGTCCTGGTGAAGCCCCAGTTCGAGGCCGGGAGGGCCGAGGCCTCGCGCGGCAGGGGCGTCATCCGCGACCCGGAGGTGCACCGGCGGACCCTCTCCGACGCGCTGGGTGCGCTCGCGGCCTCGGGAGCGGCCATCATGGGGGCCATGCCCTCCCCGATCACCGGTCAGGCCGGCAACGTCGAGTTTCTGGTCCACGCAGTGGCCCACCTGGGCGTCGGTGTCGACCGGGTCCGGCTCGGGGAACTGGCCGGCGCCACGGTCGACGAGGCCCACCGTCCGACGGTGGAGGGGGACCGATGACCGTCGTCGCCTACTACGCCCGGGCCGACCGGGACGACATCGACGCCCTCGTCGAACGCGCCGGACGGTGGCTCGAGGCCCGTGGCCACCGCTGGGTGCGCGCCCAGCGGACCGACGGCACGGTGGAGGTCGACGGTGCCGACCTGCTGGTCAGCCTGGGCGGTGACGGCACCCTCCTCCGGGCGGTGGCGTCGGCATCGGAGGCGGGCGTGCCGGTGCTGGGGGTCAACATGGGACGGCTCGGCTACCTCACCCAGATCGAGCCCTCGAACCTCGAGCACGCCCTCGAGCGGGTCCTGGCCGGGGAGCACCAGGTCGAGGAGCGCATGACCCTCCATGTGTCGGTGGTGGGGGAGGACGGCGGGGTGGCCCTCGAGCGCACGGCCCTCAACGAGGCCACGGTGGAGAAGACCGTCCCCGGTCACACCGTCCGCGTCGGGCTGTCGATCGACGACCACCCCTTCGTCACCTACGCCGCCGACGGCCTCCTGGTGTCGACCCCCACCGGCTCGACCGCCTACAACCTCTCGGCCCGGGGCCCGATCCTCTCCCCGCGCCTCCGGGCGATCGTGGTCACCCCGGTCTCGCCGCACATGCTCTTCGACCGACCCCTGGTCCTCGAGCCCGGGGAGTGCCTGCGGCTCGACGTCCTGGAACCCCGTCCGGCCGTGCTGGTGGTCGACGGTGCCACGGTGGGGGAGCTCCTGCCGGGACAGGGGGTCATCTGTCGCGAGGGCGACCGGCCCGCCCGTCTGGTCACCTTCGGCGACCACGACTTCCATGCCATCCTTCGGGCGAAGTTCCGCCTGGCCGACCGGTAGGGCGCGAGGGTGCTCGACGAGCTCCGGGTGCGCGACCTCGGGGTGATCGACGACGTCACCGTGACCTTCGGGCCGGGCATGACCGCCCTCACCGGCGAGACCGGGGCGGGCAAGACGCTCCTGGTCGAGGCCCTCACGCTCCTGTTGGGAGGGCGCGCCGACCCGGGCCTGATCCGCGCCGGGGCGGCGGAGGCCCTGGTCGAGGCTCGTTTCGTGGGAGCGGAGGTGCGGGGCGCCGCCGACGGCCGGCTTCCGCTCGACGGTCCGGCGGGGGACGAGGTGCTCCTGGCCCGGTCCGTGGTGGCGGGCGGGCGGTCCCGAGCGTGGGTGGACGGCCGGATGGCCCCGGTGCACGTCCTGGCCGAGGCGGCCGCCGCCCGGCTCGAGCTCCACGGCCAGCACCAGCACCGGACCCTCGTCCGGGGTGCCGCCCAGCGGGACGCCCTCGACCGCCACGGCGGCGTCGACCGCACCCGGCTGACCGGCGCCACCACCCGGCTCCGACGGCTGACCACCGAGCGGGAGGCCCTGGGCGGCAGCGCCCAGGAGCGGGCCCGGGAGGCCGATCTCCTCCGTTACCAGATTGCCGAGATCGAGGGCGCCGCCGTCGACGGGGCCGACGAGGACGCCCGCCTCGAGGTCGAGGAGGACCGACTGGCCGCGGCCGCGGCGCTGCGGGAGGCGGCGTCCGCCGCCCTCGAGGTGCTCGCCGAGGCGCCGTCCGGCAGCGTCCTCGACCGGCTGGCCGAGGTGTCCGGGGTCCTGGGGGGCCGGCCACCGCTGGCGCCGCTCGACGTCCGCACCCGGGCGGCCATGGCCGACCTGTCCGACCTGGCCACCGAGCTGCGTACGGTCGTCGAGACCTGGGAGGACGATCCCGAGCGCCTGGAGGCGGTCCGGGGCCGGCGCCAGCTCCTCCGTGAGCTGCAGCGCAAGTACGGCGACACCCTCGCCGAGGTGGAGGCCTTCGCCACGCGGGCACGGTCCGAACTGATGGCGGTCGAAGGCCGCGAGGCCCGTTCGGCGGCCCTCGACCGGGAGCTGGCCGAGGCGGTGGAGGAGGTCGAGGTCGCCGGGGCCGAGGTGGCCGACTCCCGGCGGGCGGCGGCCCCGGGGCTGGCCGCGGAGATCCAGGCCACGCTGCGGACCCTGGCCATGCCCTCGGCCCGGTTCGAGGTGGTGGTGGCTGGCGACGGTCCGGCCGACGACGTGACCTTCCTGCTCGGTGCCAACCCCGGGGAACCCCCGGCCCCGCTGGCCCGGGTCGCCTCCGGCGGCGAGCTGGCGCGGACCATGCTGGCCGTGCGGTTGGCCCTCACCGACACACCCGGGGTGCTGGTCTTCGACGAAGTGGACGCCGGGATCGGCGGTGCCGCGGCCACCGCGGTCGGCGCCGCCCTCGCCGCCCTGGCCCGGCACTCGCAGGTGCTGGTGGTCACCCACCTGCCCCAGGTGGCTGCCCAGGCCGACCACCACCTGTTGGTCCGGAAGACCGAGGCCGGCGGCCGGACCCGCTCGGAGGTGTCGGCCCTGGATCCCGAGGACCGGGTGGTCGAGGTGAGCCGGATGCTGTCGGGCAGCCCGGACAGCGAGTCGGCGCATGCCCACGCCCGGGAGCTTCTGGCGGGGGCGGCCACCGCCCGGGGCGGTACGGGGTCCGCCTGAGCCGTGCCGTCGGGACGCTATCCTCGCCAGGTGCCCGACCCGCAAGGCCCCCCGGACGACCCGACCGACGTGACGGGCGCCGACGGCCTGGTACCCCGCGACGGCCCGGGCGGCAGCACCAAGTTCATCTTCTTCACCGGCGGGGTGTCGTCGTCGCTCGGCAAGGGACTGACCGCCTCGTCGCTCGGCCGGCTCCTCAAGTGCCGCGGGCTGCGGGTCACCATGTGCAAGCTCGACCCGTACATCAACGTCGACCCGGGCACCATGAACCCCTTCGAGCACGGGGAGGTGTTCGTCACCGAGGACGGCGGGGAGACCGACCTCGACCTCGGCCACTACGAGCGCTTCATCGACGAGAACCTGCACAAGGACTCGAACGCCACCACCGGCCGCATCTACTCGTCGGTCATCGCCAAGGAGCGGCGCGGTGACTACCTGGGCAAGACCGTCCAGGTCATTCCGCACGTCACCGACGAGATCAAGGAGCGGATCAAGCGACTGGGCACCGACGACGTCGACGTGGTCATCGTCGAGGTGGGGGGCACCGTCGGTGACATCGAGATCGTCCCGTTCATCGAGGCCATCCGGCAGTTCCGCCGGGACGTGGGCCGGGAGAACGTCTGTTACGTGCACCTGACACTGGTGCCCTACCTCGGGCCGTCGGGTGAGCAGAAGACCAAGCCCACCCAGCACTCGGTCACCGAGCTCCGCAGCCGCGGGATCCAGCCCGATGTCATCGTCTGCCGGTCGGACCGGATGATCTCCGAGGACCTGAAGCAGAAGATCTCGCTCCAGTGCGACGTCCCCATCGAGGCGGTGGTCTCCGCCATCGACGCCGCCAACATCTACCAGATCCCGCTCGTCCTCCACGAGGAGGGCCTCGACCGCTACATCCTCCGGCTCCTCCGGTTCGACGAGGCCTCCCACCCGATCGACCTGAGCGGATGGGAGCGCCTGGTCGACCAGGTCCAGGCGGCGGTCCGCCCGGTGCGCATCGGTATCATCGGGAAGTACGTCGACCTGCCCGACGCCTACCTGTCGGTGGTGGAGTCACTCCGCCACGCCGGGTTCCACCACGGGGCCAAGGTCGGCATCGAGTGGATCCAGGCCGCCACCGTGCCCGACCTCCTCCAGCACGAGGGACTGCGGGAGTACGACGGCCTCGTCATCCCCGGGGGCTTCGGCGAGCGGGGGATCGAGGGGAAGATCGCCGCCGCCCGGTACGCCCGGGAGCACGAGATCCCCCTCCTCGGCCTCTGCCTGGGCCTCCAGGTGATGGTCATCGAGGTGGCCCGCGACCTGGCCGGGCTGGAGGGTGCCAACTCCCGGGAGTTCGACTCCACCACCCGCTTCCCGGTCATCGACCTGATGGACGACCAGAACGACGTGGTCAATCTGGGCGGCACCATGCGACTGGGCTCCTACGGGGCCCGCCTGCTCCCGGGCTCCCAGGTGGCCGCCGCCTACGGCACCGAGGTGGTCTCCGAGCGTCACCGCCACCGCTACGAGGTCAACCCGCGCTTCCGGTCCCGGCTCGAGGAGGCCGGGCTGGTCTGCTCGGGGACCTCCCCCGACGGACGGCTGGTGGAGTTCGTGGAGCTGCCGGGCCACCCGTACTGGGTCGGGACCCAGGCCCACCCGGAGTTCAAGAGCCGCCCGGACCAGCCCCACCCCCTCTTCCGCGAGCTGGTGGGGGCCTCACTGGCCCGCGCCGAGGGCCGTGATCCCCACCTGATCGACCTCGGGTGACTCCCGGGCACCCCGGCCACGCCGCCGGGTTCCGGCGGACCGGTGAGACCGAGCTCCACCGTGCCTGGTTCGTCTCGATGGTCCGGGCCACCTTCGTCGACCCCGACGGCACCCCCTTCGAGCGGGACATCGTGCGACACCCCGGGGCGGTGGCGGTGGTGGCGGTCACCGACGACGACGCGGTGGTGCTGGTCCGCCAGTACCGGCCGGCGGTCGAGCGGTGGCTCTACGAGATCCCGGCGGGCACCTGCGACGTGGCCGGCGAGGCCCCCGAGGTCACCGCCGGCCGGGAGCTGGCCGAGGAGACCGGCCGCTCGGCGGGCGCCCTGCGGCTGCTGACGAGGTGCCTCAACACCCCCGGGTTCTGCGACGAGGTGACGACCATCTACCTGGCCACCGGGCTGGCGCGGGTGGACGACGACCGCCAGGGCATCGAGGAGCGGTTCCTGACCGTCGAGGAGCTCCCCCTCGACCGGTTCGACGACCTGGTCGACGACGGCACCATCGTCGACGCCGCCACCATCCTCGGCGTCGGGCTGGCCAGGCGCCACCTGGCCGCCGGGAGGTGAACGCCGCCCTCACGGACGGGGCCGAGGAGTACCTCTCGTGGCTGGTGGTGGAACGTGGGCGCTCGCGCAACACGCTGGTGGCCTACCGGCGCGACCTGGTCGCCTGGGAGGGGTGGGCGACGACCACCGGCCTGGATCCCCTCCGGGCCGGGCCCGGCGAGATCGAACGGTACCTCGACGACCTCCGGGTCGGCGGGCGCAGCCCCACCTCGATGGCCCGCACCATCACCACCCTCCGGGGCCTCTACCGGTTCCTGGTCGACGAGGGCATCCTGGCCACCGATCCCACCATCGACCTCCAGTCCCCCCGACTCCCCCAACGGCTCCCGAAGGCCCTCGAGGAGGAGCAGGCGGTCCACCTGCTCGAGTCGGTGTCCGGCACCGGCCCCTTCGACCTCCGGGACCGGGCGCTGCTGGAGTTGCTCTACGCCACCGGGGCGCGCATCTCCGAGGTCGTCGGGCTGTCCCTCCTCGACCTGCCGGGCGAGGACGGGCTGCTCCGGGTGTTCGGCAAGGGGGCCAAGGAGCGCCTGGTCCCGGTGGGCGGCGCCGCGCGGCGGGCGGTCGACGCCTGGCTCTCCCCGGCGGGTCGGCTCCGGGTGGTCCCGGAACGGTGGCGATCGCGCGACGACGAGGAGGCCGTCTTCCTCAACCGCCGCGGGACCCGGCTCTCCCGCCAGGGGGCGTGGAGCGTCCTGAAGCAGCGGGCCGACCGGGTGGGCCTGGCCCCGGTGGTCAGCCCGCACGTGCTCCGCCACTCCTGTGCCAGCCACATGCTGGCCCACGGGGCGGACATCCGGATCGTCCAGGAGCTGCTGGGACATGCCTCCGTCACCACCACGCAGCTCTACACCAAGCTGAGCGCCGAGCACCTCCGACGCTCCTACGACCTCGCCCACCCGCGGGCCGGGGGCCCACCGGACGGGTAGGATCTGCCCGATGACCGGCAACGCCCCGACCGTGGACCACCGCCGCCTCCTCGAGGAGGAGCGCACCCAGCTCGCCTCCGAGCTCGGGGAGCTGGGCTTCGCCGACGGGGGGAGCGGGCTGGCCTACGACCCCAATTTCGCCGACACCATCCAGGTGACGGCGGAACGCGGGGAAGCCGAGGTGCTCGCCCAGCAGCTGCAGGAATCGCTCGACGAGGTGGCCCACGCCCTGGCCAAGCTGTCCGACGGCACCTACGGGACCTGCGAGGCGTGCGGCGAGCCGATCGCCGCCGCCCGCCTGGAGGCCATGCCGGCGACGCGCTTCTGCATCAAGCACGCCACCCGGCACTGAGCGTCCGCGGACCGATGGGCTTCGGGGGCTCGGGGCGGAGGCCGGGGCCCCGGTTCACCAGGGGACAGAAGACGGCGATGCTGGTGGCGGCGGGGGTCGCGCTGCTGGTCTACCTGATCGCCGCCCACAAGCTGACCCGGGTCGAGATCATCTACTTCGTGGTGCTGGTCCCGTCGATCATCCTCCACGAGCTCTCCCACGGTGTGGTGGCCCTGGCCTTCGGCGACGACACCGCCAAACGGGCCGGCCGCCTCTCCCTCAACCCGGTGCGCCACGTCGACCCGATCGGGACGTTGCTGGTGCCCGGAGTGCTCACGCTCTTCGGCCTCGGGGCCTACGGGTGGGCCAAGCCGGTGCCGGTGAGCACCAACCGCCTCCGGAGCCCGCGGAACCAGACGGTGCTGGTCTCGCTGGTCGGACCGCTCACCAACTTCCTCCTCGCCGCCGCCTTCGGGGTGGCGTTCGCCCTCACCACCCCCCTGGCCGTCCGCCAGTTCGTCCACCTCAACGGGTTCGGGCAGTACACGAACGGCCAGTACGACATCCCCAGCCTGCTGGGCCAGGTCCTGTTCATCGGCGGCTTCGCCAACATCGTCCTCGGCCTGTTCAACCTGATCCCCTGCCCGCCCCTCGACGGCGCCTCGGTGCTGGAGCGGTTCATCCCCGCCCGGTACCTGCCGGAGTACTACCGGCTCCAGCCGGCACTGATGTTCCTCCCCTTCCTCCTGATCTTCACCTTCCGGGGGGCGTGGTCCGATCTCATCAGCCACGTGCTGACCTGGTGGTCGGGGCTGCTGGTGTGACCGCTCCGACCCGGCGGACCCCCCGGCCGTGACCTCCACGGCGGTGCCGGCCGCACGACCGGGTGCGGCCTCCGTCCGGCGGCAGCTGCGGGGTGCGGCCCGCTGGGCCCGGGCCCACCCCGGGATGGTGGTGGCACTGGTGGTGCCGTGGGTGCTCTTCTGCGGCCCGGTGCCCTTCGGCCGGGTCTTCCTCGACGGCGACAACCTCATCCAGAACTTCCCGCTGCGGGTCCTGGTCGGCCAGGACCTCCACCACGGGGTCCTGCCGCTCTTCAACCCGTACCTGTTCAGCGGGACCCCCCTCCTCGGGGGGTTCAACGCCGGGGCGGCCTACCCGGGCACCTGGCTCTTCGCCGTGCTGCCCTCCCAGACCGCCTGGAGCGTCAACCTCGCCCTGGTCTACGACGTCGCCCTGGTCGGCACGTACTGGTTCCTCCGGCGCCAGCCGGTCTCGTCCACGGCGGCCACCTTCGGGGCGGTGGTGTTCGCCTTCGCCGGCTACATGAGCGCGCAGATCGTCCACATCGACCTCATCGAGGGCGCCTCGTGGCTGCCGTGGATGCTGGTCGCCGTCCACGCCCTCACCACCGCCCCGGCCCCGGACGCCGCCCCGGGCCGGGTCCGGCGCCGGCGGCGGTGGGGGGCGGGGCTGCTGGCGGTGGCCGGCGGCTGCTCGATGCTGGCCGGCGGCCCCGAGGCGTTCATCGACGGTGCCGTCCTGGTGGTGGTCTACCTCGTCGTCCGGGTGGTCGACCGGCGGCTGCTGGCCCGGCGGAACCGCCGGTGGTCGCTGCCGGCCCTGGCGGCGTTGGCCGGCGGTGCGGTGGGGGCGGCCGGCCTGGGTGCCGCGCAGTTCGTCCCCGGCCTGGCCTTCCTCGGCCAGTCCCAGCGCAGCGCCGGCACCTTCGCCTTCTTCTCGAGCGGCTCCCTGCCGGCCCGGACCCTGCCCCTGCTGGCCGCCCCCTTTCTGGAGGGGACCAACCAGTCGACCGCCTCCTACGCCGGCGAGTACAACTTCCCCGAGGTCACCAGCTACGTCGGGATCCTGGCCCTCATCGCCGCCTTCGCCCTCCTGGCGCGGGGGTGGCGCCGCCGGCCCGAGGCCCGGGAGTGGCGGGTCTGGTACGTGGTGCTCGGCGTCGGGTTCCTCTCCGCCCTGGGTGGCTCCACGCCCTTCGGGCACCTCCTCTTCGCCATCCCGATCGTCCGCGACCAGCGCCTGCTCAACCGGAACCTGCTGCTCGTCGACTTCGCCCTGGCCATGCTGGCGGCCTGGCTCGTCCACCTCCTCCTCGAACCCCGACCGGCGGGACCCGAACCCGCGGGACGGACGGGTGGGCGGCCACCCGACCGGCTCGGCACCGCCCTCACCTGCGTGCCCCTGGCCCTGTCGACGGTGGCCTGCGTGCTGCTCTGGACGGTCCCCGCCCGGGTGGTCGCCGACCTGGGGGGCCAGTTCACGGTGAGCCACGACGCCCTGCGCGACCTCGCCCTGGTGGCGACGGCCGAACTGATGGTGGCCGCGGCGGCCACCGGGGCGGTGCTCGGGGCCGACCGGATGTCGGCGACGACCCTCCGGCGGGTACTCACCGTCGTGGTGGTGGTCGACCTGACGTTCTTCACCGCCCTGGTCCTCCACCCGCCGACCACCCGCACCGTCGCCCACGCCCGGGGCCCGCTGGCCCGGGAGTTCTCCTCGCTGACCGGCGACGGCCGGTTCATCATCTACGACCCCGACCAGTTCCAGACCGACGACCTCTACCAGCTCGGCCAGACCGACCTCAACGTGATCCGCCACCAGGCCAGCGCCCAGGGGTACGCCGCCCTCGTCGACAACGGGTACTACGACGCCACCGGCGCCCACTACCAGGAGGACCTCGACCCCCGCACCCTGGACGGTCCGGTGTGGGACGAGCTGAACACCCGCGTCCTGCTCTCCCTGCCCTCGTACTTCGTCACCCCGGACGGGTCCGGCCCCACCGCCACCCAGTTCCCCGGGTCGACGACCAGCCCCGAGGACGCCGCGCCGGGTCCACTCGCCCTGCCGGCGGGTGCGACCCACCGCTGGTACCTCGGTGGCGTGCTCACCGCCACGCGGGGCACCATCCCGGCGTCCGGCCCGGGGGGGACCGACCTCCGGGTCGGCGTGGTGACCCCCGCCGGCGCCACCACCTGGCTGGCGGGGGGATCGGTCGCCACCGACGGCACCGGCACCACGTCGTTTACCCTCCCGGCCCCGAGGGCGATCGCCGGGGTGGTGGCCGAGAACCGCTCGGGGGCCACCGTCCGGCTCGCCGCCCCCACCCTGGTCACCGAGGAGGACGGCGGGATCTCCCTCGACGGGCGCCTCCAGGGCACGGTGACGTCCCCCCACTGGGTCTACACCGGTACGCTCGGCGCCTTCGGGGTGTTCCGGAACCCGCAGGCCCGGGGGTGGGCCTGGGCGGAGAGCACTGACGGCGGTCCGGCCCCGGCGGGCACCACCATCCACGCCCCGGCCCCCGGACCCGCCGGCGGCCAGCGGGTGACGGTCGGGTCCGTCGGCCCCGTGGTGCTGGTCCGGTCCGTGGCGTGGAGCACCGGGTGGCACGCCACCGCGCAGCGGCTCGGCCCCGACGGGACCCCGGCGGGCCCACCCACCGACGTCCCGGTCGTCGCCCGGGGCACGGTCCAGCAGGTGACCCTGACGGGGGGCGGCACCGTGGTGGTGACGTTCCGCTACCGGTCCGCCGCCGCGGTGGCCGGGATCGCCGTCTCCGGGGCGTCGGCCGTGGCCCTCGTCGCCTGGTCGGCGGCGGAGATCGTGGGGGTGCGTCGCCGCCGCCGGCGTGGGCCGGTCAAACCGGACCGAGGAGACCGACGGCCTCGGCGGCCCGCCGGTAGGTGACCGCGGCGATCGCCCCCGCCTTGTCGGCACCGACCGCCAGCAGCCCCGACACCGCCCCCGGGTCGTCGGCCAGCTCGCGGCGCCGCTCCTGCAGGGGGCGCAGCAGCTCGACCAGCGCCTCGCCCACGTCCCGCTTCAGGTCCCCGTACCGGGTGTACTCCCCGGCCACGTCGGCGGGGGCGCGGCCGGTGGAGACGGCCAGCAGCTCCAGGAGGTTGGCCACCCCGGGCTTGGCCTGTCGGTCGTAGCGGACCTCGCCGTCGGTGTCGGTGACCGCCTTGCGGACCTTGCGGACGATCTCGTCGGGCGGGTCCGCCACCAGGACGGTGCCGAGCGGCGAGCTGACCGACTTGGACATCTTGCGGGTGGGTTCCTGGAGGTCCATCACCCGGGCGCCCACGTCGGGAACCGCCGCCTCGGGGACCACGAAGGTCTCCCCGTACCGACCGTTGAACCGGATGGCCAGGGTGCGGGTGAGCTCGATGTGCTGGCGCTGGTCCTCGCCCACCGGCACCCGGTCGGCGTCGTAGAGGAGGATGTCGGCAGCCTGGAGCACCGGGTAGGTGAACAGGCCCACCCGCACCGACTCGCGCCCCTTCGACTTCTCCTTGTACGCCGTCATCCGGCTCAGCTCACCCTCGGTGGCCGTGCACTCCAGCAGCCAGGTCAGCCGCGGGTGCTCGGGCACGTGGCTCTGCACGAAGAGCGTGCAACGGTCGGGGTCGAGCCCGGCGGCCAGCAGGTCGAGGGCCGTCTCGAAGGTGCGGCTCCGGAGCTCGGCCGGGTCGATGTCGAGGGTGAGGGCGTGGAGGTCGACGACGCAGTAGATGGCGTCGTGGACGTGCTGGTCTGCCACCCAGCCCCGGATCGCCCCCAGGTAATTCCCCAGGTGGAGGTCGCCGCTGGGCTGGATTCCGGAGAGCACCTTGGACATAGGCGTGCATCGTAGGCCCGGCCCGGCCGGTGCACGGCTGGCCCCCGCCCAGCCGGTATCGTCGGGGCCCGTGGCCACCACCGTCTCCACCCCCGTCTACGAGGGGCCGATCGACGCCCTCCTCCAGCTGGTGACCTCCCACCAGGTCGACCTGTACGACATCCCCCTCGCCGCGGTGGTCGACGCCTTCGTGGCCGAGATGGCCGCCTGGGAGACGGTGGACCTGGCCGGCGCCTCTGCGTTCCTGGTGGTGGCGGCCGTACTGGTCGAGTTGAAGTCGAAGCGCCTCCTGCCCGGACCGGACGACGTGGAGCCCGACGAGGAGCTGATCGGGTGGGAGGAGCGCGACCTCCTCCTGGCCCGCCTCCTCGAGTGCCAGGCCTATGCGGCCGCCGCCGACGCCTTCGCGGTGCTGGCCGAGATGGCCGCCCGGGCCGTCCCCCGGACCGCCGGCCTCGACGACGGCTTCGTCGTCCACGCCCCCGACCTGCTGGAGGGGGTGACCCCCGACCACCTGGCCGCCGCCTACCGCCGGGCCACGGCCGCCCAGCCGGTCCCCACCGTCGATCTCTACCACGTGACCGTGGACACGGTGACGGTGGCCGAGGCGGTCAGCGAGCTCGAGGTCCGGCTCCCCATCGAGGGGCGGGCCACCTTCCGGGCCCTCACCCACCACCTCTCCACCCGGATCGAGGTGATCGTCCGCTTCCTGGCCGTACTGGAGCTCTGCAAGCAGGGACGGGTCTCGCTCGACCAGGGCCACACCTTCGGGGACCTCGAGATCGAATGGGTCGCCGCCGACGGCGCGCCGGTGCCGGCCGGGGCCGAGTACGACGAGTACGAGGGCTGAGGTGGCGCTCTCCCCGCAGGCCCGGGCTATCGAGGCGGTCCTGACCGTGGCCGTCGAACCGGTGGGACCCGGCCTCCTCGCCGAGCTCCTCGAGGTCCCGGTCGAGAAGGTCGACGCCTACGCCGACGAGCTCATCGAGTCGTGCCGGGAGGCGAACCGGGGGTTCGAGGTGGCCCGGATCGCCGGGGGCTACCGGATCCAGACCGCTCCCGACCTCGCCCCCTACGTCGAGCGGTTCGCCAACGTCGGCGTGTCCTCCCGACTGTCGGCGGCGGCACTGGAGACGCTGGCCATCGTGGCCTACAAGCAGCCGGTCTCGCGGGCCCAGATCGCCGCCCTGCGCGGGGTGAACGTCGACGGTGTCGTGCGCCTCCTCGAGCACCGCGGCTACATCGCGCCGGCCGGACGGGCCACCGGTCCGGGCCAGGCCGTCCTCTACGCCACCACCGACGCCTTCCTCGAACGGCTGGGGCTCGACCGGCTGGGCCAGCTCCCCCCGGTCGCCGACCTCCTGCCCGGACCCGAGGCGGTGGGCGAGCTCGAGGAGCGGCTGCGCCCGGGCCCCGATGGCTGAGGCGGCGGACCCACCCCTCCCCGGGGGCGAACGGCTGCAGAAGGTGCTGGCCCGCATCGGGATCGGCTCACGGCGGGTGTGCGAGGACCTGATCGCCGCCGGCCGGGTGACGGTCAACGGTGAGGTCCCGGTGCTCGGGCGGCGGATCGACCCGACCGTCGACGAGGTGGCGCTCGACGGGGTGCCGCTCCCGGTGACGCCGGGGCTGGTGCACTATCTCCTGAACAAGCCGGTGGGGGTGGTGAGCACCGCCGAGGACACCCACGATCGCCCGACGGTGGTCGACCTGGTGCCGACCGAACCGCGGGTGTTCCCGGTGGGCCGGCTCGACATGGACAGCGAGGGACTGCTGATCCTCACCAATGACGGCGCCCTCACCCACCGGCTCACCCACCCGTCGTTCGGGGTCCCGAAGGAGTACCTGGTGGAGGTGGAGGGCGAGCCGTCCCCGGGCGACGTCCGGCGCCTCCGCGAGGGGGTGGAGCTCGACGACGGCCCGACGGCCCCGGCCCGGGTGGCCACGGTGGCGCCGTCGCTCCTCCGGATCGTGATCCACGAGGGCCGGAACCGCCAGGTCCGGCGGATGTGCGAGGCCGTCGGCCACCCTGTGGTCCGCCTGGTCCGCACCCGCATCGGCCCCCTGGCCGACGCCACCCTGGGGCCGGGGTCGTGGCGGCGGCTGAGCGTCGACGAAGTCCGGGCCCTGGCCGGTGCCGCCGTGGCGAGGGACGACGCCGACGGCACCCCTGGCTAACATGCCTGGCTGTGCCCACCTCCGTCCGAGCCGTCCGCGGCGCCACCACCGTCGACGCCGACACCCCGGAGGCGATCACCGGGCGGGTGGTCGCCCTGCTCGGTCAGATCCTCGAACGGAACGGGCTGGAGGAGGACGACATCATCTCGATCCTCTTCACCGCCACCGAGGACATCGTCTCGACCTTCCCGGCCACCGCCGCCCGGAGCATCGGGCTCGGGGCCGTGCCGCTGATCTGCGCCCGTGAGCTGGCCGTGGTCGGCTCGGTGCCCCGGTGCATCCGGGTGATGCTCCACGTGGAGACCGACCGGCCCCGCGCGGAGATCCACCACGTCTACCTCGAGGGCGCCAGGGGACTCCGTGACGACCTCCCCGACTGAGGGCGTCGCCGGAAGCCCCCCACCCGCCAGCCGGACGCCCGCCACCGCCGGAGGGGCGGGTCCCGCCGCCGACCGGGCACTGGTCGTCGGCACCGGCCTGATCGGTGGCTCGGTGGGCATGGCCCTGCGTCAGCGCGGCTGGCACGTGAGCGGTCTCGACGCCCAGCCGGGGGTGGCCGCCCGGGCGGTGGCCCTCGGTGCCCTCTCCACCGAGGGTGACGATCCCGGCGCGTCGCTGGTGGTGGTCGCCACCCCGGTCCACGACGCCCCGCGGGTGGTGGCCGAGCTGCTGGCCACCCCGGGCCGGCGGGCGGATGCGGTACTCACCGACGTGGGCAGCGTGAAGGGACCGCTCACCGCCGCCGTCGACCACCCGTTCTTCATCGGGGGCCACCCGATGGCCGGCTCCGAGCAGGTGGGGGTGGAGGGGGCCTCCGGCGACCTGTTCGTCGGGGCCACCTGGGTGCTCACCCCGACCGACCGGTCCGACCCGGGCGCCTATACGCGGCTCCGGGCCATCCTGGCCGACCTCGGGGCCGACGTGGTCGCCCTCGACCCCTCCCAGCACGACGCCCTGGTGGCGGTGGTCTCCCACGTCCCGCACCTCACCGCCGCCACGCTGATGGACCTGGCGGCCGGGCTGGGGGAGGAGCACGCCCCGCTGCTGAAGCTGGCGGCCGGCGGGTTCCGGGACATGACCCGCGTCGCCGCCGGCCAGCCGGGGATCTGGCCCGACATCTGCGACGACAACGCCGAAGCCATCGTCGACACCCTCGACCTGCTCATCGCCGCCCTCGGCGACATGCGGCGGGTGGTGGCCGAGCACGACCGTCGGTCCCTCCTCGAGGTGCTCGACCGGGCGGCGGTGGCCCGCCGCGCCCTGGCCGAGCGGGTGCCGCAGGCCGACGGCCTGGCCGAGGTTCGGGTGCCCCTCACCGACGAGCCCGGGGCGGCCGTCGCGGTGCTCCTGCTCCCCGCCGACCTGGGGATCAACGTCGTCGACTTCGAGATCGCCCACTCGGTGGAGGGGGATCGAGGCGTCCTGCTGCTCGTCGTCGACCGGGACGATGCCCCCGCCCTGGTGTCCGCCCTGGCCGAGCGCGGCACCCGGTCCACCAGCACACCGGTGGGGTCGGCCCGGTGAGCGCCGCCGAGGACCCGTCGGCCGGGGAGGTGACGGTCGAGGGGGGCACGGCGCTGGTGGGCCGGCTCCGGGTCCCCGGGGACAAGTCCATCTCACACCGCGCCCTGCTGCTCTCCGCCCTGGCCGAGGGGACGTCGACCATCGCCGGGCTGTCCGCCGGCGACGACGTCCGGCGGACCCTGGTGGCGGTGGAGGCCATCGGGGCCGGCGTGGACGCCCGCGACGGGGTCACCACCGTGCACGGGGGACGGGGACGCCTGAGCCCGCCGGAGGGACCGGTCGACCTCGGCAATTCGGGTACCGGGATGCGCCTGCTGCTCGGCCTGGTGGCCGGCCTCCCGATGACCGCCACCCTCACCGGGGACGAGTCGCTCAGCCGTCGGCCGATGGACCGGGTGGAGGTCCCGCTGGCGCGGATGGGGGCGCACCTGGCGGGACGCGGCGACCGGTGCCTGCCCCCGGTGACGGTGACCGGCGGCTCGCTGCGGGGGATCGACTACACCCCGCCGATGGCGTCCGCCCAGGTGAAGTCGGCGGTACTGCTGGCCGGCCTGGACGCCGACGGGGAGACGGTGGTGGTGGAGCCCGTGGCCACCCGGACCCACACCGAGGAGATGCTGACCCGGATGGGTGCCGATCTCGAGGTCACGGCCACCCCGACGGGCCGGCGGGTCCGGCTCCGGCGGAGCCGGCTCCGGCCGGAGGCCTGGACGGTCCCCGGCGACCCCTCACAGGCGGCGTTCTGGGTGGTGGCCGCGGCCGTGACCCCCGCCAGCCGGGTGACGGTGGCCGACGTGCACCTGGGGGCCGAACGGACCGGGTTCGTGGGCGTGCTGTGGCGGATGGGCGCCGACATCGAGGTCGAGGAGGGGGACGCCGGCGGGACCATCACCAGCCGGTACGCTCCCCTGGCCGGCACCGTCGTGGAGGCCTCGGAGATCCCGTCGCTGGACGAGGTGCCGATCCTGGCGGTGGCGGCGGCGGTGGCCACCGGGGCCACCCGGTTCCGGGGGGTGGGGGAGCTACGGGTGAAGGAGTCGGACCGGCAGGCGGGTACGGCGGCGCTGGTCACCGCCCTGGGCGGCCGGGCACACGTCGACGGTGACGACCTGGTGTTGGAGGGCGGGGGGCTCCACCGGGCGGGTCCGGTCACCGTCGACGCCTCCGGCGACCACCGGATGGCCATGGCCGCCGCGGTCGGGGCGGTCGCCACCTCCGGTCCACCGGTCACGATCACCGGCTGGGGGGCGGTGGCGACGAGCTACCCGGGCTTCCTCGACGACCTGGCCGCCCTCCGGGGTCCCTCGTGACGCCCGGGGGGGTGGTGGTGATCGCCATCGACGGGCCGGCCGGGGCCGGGAAGTCGACCGTCTCGCGGCGACTGGCCGAGCACCTCGGCCTCCGGCGCCTCGACACCGGGGCGATGTACCGGGCGGTGGCCTGGGCCGCGCTGCGGGCCGGGATCGATCCGGCCGACGCCGGAGCGGTCGCCCACATCGCCCGGACCGCGGTCATCGAGCCCGGCGAGCGGGTGGTGGCGGAGGGCGTGGACATCACGGCGGCCCTCCGGAGCCCGGAGGTCAACGCCTCGGTGTCGGCGGTGGCGGCCAACCCGGCCGTCCGGCGCGTGCTGGTCGAGCGCCAGCGGGCCTGGGTGGCCGAGCACGGCGGCGGTGTGGTCGAGGGGCGTGACATCGGCTCGGTGGTCTTCCCCGACGCCACGCTGAAGATCTACCTGACCGCCTCCCCCGAGGAGCGGGCCCGGCGCCGGAGCGAGGAGGGGTCCGACGGGGTGGCCCGACGGGACCGCCTCGACAGCACCCGGGCGGTCTCGCCGCTGGAGGTGGCGGCGGGCGCCACCGTGGTCGACACCACCGGCCGCACGGTCGACGCGGTGGTCGAGGAGGTACTGGGATGGCTGTGAGCGGGGACGCTGACCGGGACCGGGGTGCCGCCACCCCGCCGGGCGACGAGCCGGAGGTCGACACCGGCACCAACCCGATCTACCGCTTCCTCCGGGGGCTGGTCCACCTGGTCAACCGGCTGGCCTTCCGGACCACCGTCGAGGGGGTGGAGCTGGTCCCGCGGGAGGGTCCGGTGATCATCGCTCCGGTCCACCGTTCATTCATCGATTTCTTCGTGGCCTCCGAGGTGACCGACCGGAAGCTCCACTACATGGCCAAGGACTCGCTCTTCGCCAACCCCCGCTTCGGGCGTTTCCTCCTGTCGGTGGGGGCGTTCCCCGTCCACCGCGAGTCCGCCGACCGGGAGGCGCTGCGGCGCGCCCAGCGGGTGCTCGACGCCGGCGAGGTGCTCGTCCAGTTCCCGGAGGGGGAGCGCCGCTCGGGCCCGGTGGTGGGGGACCTCCACGAGGGCGTGGCCTTCCTGGCGGCCCGCACCGGCGCCACCATCGTGCCGGTGGGCATCGGCGGGTCGGCCTCGGTCATGCCCAAGGGCAAGAAGGTCCCCCGGCCGAGGCGGATCCACCTGGTGGTCGGCGAGCCGATCGCCCCGGCGCCACGCACCGGAGGGGGGCGGGTGTCGCGCAGCGGACTCCGCCAGATGACCGACGAGCTGACCGCCTCCATCCAGGAGCTCTACGACCGGGCGGTGGCCTCGACCGGCCGCTACTGACCCCCGGGACGGGTCCTCGGCCGGGAGCCCGACCGTGCCCAGGCGGACAGGATGGCCCGGGCGTACTGCAGGCCGAAGTACAGGTTGCCGCCCTTCTTGGAGGTACCCGAGGCCCGCGGGTACCACACCGTCGGCCGCTCGGCGATCCGCCACCCCCGGCGGGCGGCGGTGATCACCACCTCGGCCGTCTGGTACTGGTCCTCGCGGAGGGAGGGGACCACGTCGGCCAGGAGCTCGGCCCGGAAGGCGCGGTAGCCGTTGGAGGTGTCGGTCAGCCGTTGACCGGTGATGGCCTCGATGGCGCCGGCGTAGCAACGGACCCCCGCCCGGCGGAACCGGTCGGTGGTGCGGTCGGTGCCCAGCCGCCGTGAGGCGATGACGAAGTCGGCCCGGTCGTCCAGCAGCGGCCCGAGGAGCGACCCGAGCTCGGACGGGTCGTTCTGGCCGTCGGCGTCCAGGGTCACCACGTAGCGGGCCCCGTGGTCGAGGGCGAGGTCGTAGCCGAGCCGGAGGGCCGCCCCCTGGCCGAGGTTGACCGGGAGTACGGCGGTGGCCACCCCGGCATCCCGGGCGACCCGGGCGGTGGCGTCCGTCCCGCCGTCCACCACCACCAGGGTGGAGACCTCGAGGTCTCCGACCAGGGTGGGGACCTCCTTCAGGACCTCTCCGAGGTTCCGTTCCTCGTGGTAGGCGGCGATGAGGGCCACCACCGGACCGAACCGCAGCCCGGGGTGCGCCTGCTCGAACCCGGCACGGGCGACGTCGACATCGAGCGCCCGGAGCTGGGCACGCCGGCGCCGCTCACGGTTGTCGGGACGCGTGAGCCAGCGGTGCCGTTGGGTGGGGGCCATCAGAGCTGATGGGGACGGGCGAACACCGACCGCACCAGTGGCTCGAAGTGGGTGAGCGGCTCGGTGGGGTAGTCGGGGTCGAAGCTGTTCTGGTCCCACTCGTCGGCGAACCGCGCGGCCGCCTCGAACCACGGCTCCCCCCGGTACTGCTCGCGGGCGTCGGGGTCCATGTGGAAGTGGGCGTAGTAGTGCCGCCCCTGGAAGTCCTGGTGGGCCAGGATGGCGCTGGTGACCTCCGGCCGCACGTAGGGGCGCAGGATCTCCGCGGCGATGCGGGGGTGATTGGGGACCGAGACCGCCTTGCCGATGTCGTGGCAGAGCGAGGCCACCACCCACTCGTCGTCGGCGCCGGCCCGTTCCGCCCGGGTGGCGGTCTGGAGGCAGTGGGTCAGCTGGTCCACCGCGAAGCCGTCGACCACCTCTTCGAGCGAGGCGAGGAGGGTCAGGACCCGGTCGGCCACCCGCCCCTGGTGCTTCATCGTCTCGACGCCGATGACCTGCCACTGTTCGGCGGTGGACTCGTCCATGCTGGTGAAGGTGCCGGTCGTCATCGGGACCCATTCTCGCGCTCCGGCACGGCTCAGGCGAACCAGGGGAGCCAGCCCTCGATCCCCTCCATCACCCGTTGCACGGCCGCCAGGGACTGGACCACGTCCCGCTCGGCCGATCCGTCGCCGCCGGTGCCGCCGTTGGCGTAGTGGCCGGCCACCCGTCGGAGGTTGTAGTGCAGCCAGTTCTGGGCGCACATCAGGAGCCCGGCGAAGCTGGACGCGGTGATCGGCACCTTCGGCCCGCCCGCCGCCCGGTAGGTGGAGACGAAGGTGTCGACCACCGGGCGCGAGGGCGGTCCGGAGAGGTAGCCGGCGAGCTCGAAGGCGGCCTCGACCAGCTCCCAGTCGGAGCGCTGGGTGGAGGCGGCGTCCCAGTCGATCACCACCACCCGGCCGTCCGGGCGTTCGATCACGTTGTGGGAGTGGAGGTCCCGGTGGGTCCGGACCAGCGGGTACGTCTCCGCCGCCGCCTCCGCGCACAGCGCCGACGCCTGGTCGAGGACGGGGACCGCCGCCTGCAGGCTCCGGGTCCACGGGGCCGTCGGGCCGTCGAGGGCCGGGACCACCGTGGCCCACTCCTGCGGCCACGTGGGGACCCGGCGCCACTCGTGCATCGGGGGCAGCAGGCGGTGGACCTTCCCGAGGAACTCCCCGAGCTGGGCGGCCACCGGGAGGGTGGCGGGGTCGGTCCGGAGCGTGCCCTGGACCCACCGGTGGACCCGGACGGTGGCCAGCCGCGGCCCGAGGTCGAGGTCGATCCACGGCCAGGCGGCGCCCGGGGCGAGCACCGGCTCCGCCACCGGCAGGCCGGCCTCGTAGGCGGCCCGTTCGATCTCCCACGACCCCTGGATGGCCCGCATCCAGTCGGACCAGGTGGGCATGTCCCAGGGCCGGTCGTAGTGCTTGACGAAGTAGACGGCCCCGAAGGTGTCGAGCCGCCAGGTGCGGTGGGCGGTACTTCCGGTCACCTCGGTGAGCGGACCGGCCGCCTCACCGAGGGCGAAGGCCTTGGCCACCATCGTCGCGGTGAGGGTTGGCGTCGTCCGGGGGGTGTTCGTCACCACGGACGGCACCGTGCCCCGGGTCGGAGCTCCCTCATCCGGCCAGCTGTTCGAGCACGTCGGCGGCGGCGGTCGTCCGGTCCCCGCCCAACACGGTGGGGCCGGGGTCGGACCCCCCGGCCGACGGGGCGGCGGTCAGCAGGGTCACGGCGGCCTCGAGGGCCCGGAGGATCTCGCGGAGCTCCGGCGGGGGCGGGAAGTACTCCTCCTCGACCGTCACCGGGGCCTCCTCGACCCCGTGGACCGGGGCGAGCCGTTCGACCACCGCCTGGACGAGCGCCTCGGGGGCCGAGGCCCCGGCGGTGACCCCCACGGTCCCGGTGAGGTCGTCGGGGAGCTCGGAGGCGTCGTTGACCCGGAGCACCCGGGGGCAGCCGAAGGCGCGGGCCACCTGTTCGAGGGCGACGGTGTTGGAGGAGTTGACCGAACCGATCACCACCACCGCATCGGCCTGTCCGGCGATCGCCTTGAGCGCCGCCTGCCGATTGGTGGTGGCGAAGCAGAGGTCGCTCCGGTTGGGCATCCAGAGCTCGGGGAAGCGCTGGCGTGCCCGGTCGACGATCCCCGCCCACTCGTCGTGGCTGAGCGTGGTCTGGGCCAGCAGGGCCACCGGGGTGCCGGTGGGGGCGGCGGGGAGGGCGTCGACGTCCTCCACCCGCTCGAGGAGCCGGACGGCGGCCGGGGCCACCGCCATGGTGCCGACCGCCTCCTCGTGGCCCTGGTGACCGACGTAGAGCACCGTGTACCCCTTGTTCGCCCGGACCTTGAGCTCGTGGTGGACCTTGGTGACCAGGGGGCAGACGGCGTCGACGACGATGCGGCCGCGGTCGCGGGCGTCCTCCACCACGTCGGGCGCCGACCCGTGGGCCGAGAGCATCAGCGGGGCTCCGGGCGGTACCTCGTGGACGTCGTCGACGAAGACCACCCCCCGGGCCCGGAACTGCTCGACCACGTGCCGGTTGTGGACGATCTCGTGGTAGCAGTAGACGGGGGGCTCGAAGACCCGGACCATCCAGGCGAGCGCCTTGATGGCCTTCTCCACGCCGGCACAGAAGCCCCTGGGCTCGGCCAGCAGGACTCGGTCGACGGCCATGGGACAAGGGTACCGGTCGGACACCGTCGAGCGGGCGACGACCCGGCGGCGGGAGGACCACCCTGAGCAGGTATCCTGTCCCCATGTCGGTACCCCGCGGTACGACGGCGCCCTCGGTCGTCGCCGTCACCGGATCGTCACCGGCGCAGCGGTCGGGGCTCCAGCCCGGGGACCAGCTCCTCCTCCTGAACGGCCGGTCGCCGCGCGACGTCATCGAGTACAGCCTGCTGGTCGACGAGCCCGAGCTCGAGCTCGTGGTGTCCCGCCGCGGGGTGACGGAGCCGATCACCCTCACCGTGGAGAAGGAGGTGGGGGAGCCGCTCGGTGCCGAGGTCTCGTCGGCGGTCTTCGACCGGGTCCGGACCTGTGACAACCACTGCGAGTTCTGCTTCATCCACCAGCTCCCCAAGGGGATGCGACGGAGCCTGTCCCTGAAGGACGACGACTACCGGCTCTCGTTCCTCTACGGCAACTTCACCACCCTCACCCGCTTCACCGAGATGGACCTCGAACGGGTGCTCACCGAGCGCCTCAGCCCGCTGTTCGTCTCCATCCACGCCACCGATCCCGACGTCCGTGCCGACCTGCTCCGCAACCGGCGCGGGGCCACCAGCCTTCGCTGGCTGGGGGCCCTGCTCGACGGGGGCATCGAGGTCCACGGGCAGGTGGTCGTCTGCCCGGGCCGCAACGACAGGGCGGTGCTGGAGGACACCCTGGCCGGCGTGCTCGACCGCTACCCGGGCCTGGCCACCGTGGCCTGCGTGCCCCTCGGCGTCAGCCGGTTCTCCACCGAGGCGGCCATGCGCCCGCACACCCGCGAGGAGGCGGCCGCCGTCTGCGACACGGTGGAGGCGTGGCAGGGGATCTTCGCCCGGGCCATCGGCCGGCGCATGGTGTTCGCCGCCGACGAGTACTACCTGATGGCGGAGCGGCCCTTCCCCGCCCGGGACACCTACGAGGGCTTCCCCCAGCACGAGAACGGCCTGGGGATGGCCCGGGCCTTCGAGGCCGCCTTCGGGGGTGACGAGGACGCCGCCCTCGGGGTCCGTCCCGGCTTCTTCGCCTGGGTCGACGGCGCCCCCGCCTCGGGGTACCGGGCCCAGCGGGCCGACCCCTCCACCCCGACACCGGGCGACGGGGCGCCGGTCGCCGTCCTCACCGGCGAGTACGGGGCCAGGGTGCTGGCCCCGCTGGTGGCGTCCCTCGGTCGCGACGACATCCGCCTGGTGCCGGTGCGGAACGACTTCTTCGGGGGCAACATCGGGGTCGCCGGGCTGCTGACCGCCACCGACCTGGCGCCGGTGCTCGAGCATCAGCCGGTCGGCCACCGGTACCTGCTGCCCGATGCCTGCCTGTCCGAAGGCCGGTTCCTCGACGACCGGCTGGTCACCGACCTGCCCCGGCCGGTGGAGGTCGTCCCGGCCGACGGGCTCTCGCTCCGGCGGGCCCTGGAGGGCCGGACCGCCCCGGTCGGTGCCGGCTGCGGCGGGGGGGCGGCGGCCGGGGACCGGGTGCCGGTCACCCTCGGGGCGGCACGGTGAGCGACCGGAAGCGACCGTTGGTGGTGGTGGCCGGCCGGCCCAACGTCGGGAAGTCGACGCTGGTCAACCGGATCGTCGGCCGTCGGGTGGCGGTGGTCGAGGAGCGGCCCGGGGTGACCCGCGACCGCAAGGAGCTCGACGCCGAGTGGTGCGGCCACGCCTTCACCGTGGTCGACACCGGCGGGTGGCTGTCCACCACCGACCCGCTCGACGCCCAGGTGAGCGCCCAGGCCCAGCGGGCGGTGGCCGAGGCCGACGTGGTGCTGCTGGTGATCGACGTGACGACCGGGCTGATCGACGAGGACCAGGCGGTGGCGCAGCTGCTCAAGCGCTCGGGCCGTCCGGTGCGGGTGGTGGTGAACAAGGTCGACTCCACCCAGCGGGAGTCCGACGCCTGGGAGGCGGTCTCGCTGGGGCTGGGCGACCCCTGGCCGGTGAGCGCCCTCCACGGGCGGGGCACCGGCGACCTGCTGGACGAGGTCGTGGGCCTGCTGCCCGGGACGGAGGGGACGGAACCGGAGGTCGACCCCGGGGAGGAGGGGGACGAGGACGGGCCGGCGATGCCCCGGGTGGCGCTGGTCGGCCGGCCCAACGTCGGGAAGTCGACCCTGTTCAACCGGCTGGTCGGCGACGAGCGCTCGGTGACCCACGACGCTCCGGGGACGACCCGCGACTCGGTCGACACCGTGGTGGAGACCCCGGAGGGCTCGGTCTGCTTCATCGACACCGCCGGCATGCGGCGGAAGTCGAGGACCGAGCGGGGGACCGAGTACTTCTCCGTGCTCCGGGCCCTCGAGGCACTCGACCGGGCCGACATCGCCCTGCTGGTCATCGACGCCACCGCCGGGGTCACCCATCAGGACCAGCGCCTGGCCGAACGGGTGGGGGCGGCCGGCTGCCCGACGGTCGTGGTGCTGAACAAATGGGAGCTCGTCCCGGTGGAGGACCGGCCCGACATCCTGATCGACATCGGCGACCGGCTGGCCTTCCTCGGCGACGCCCCGGTGCTCAAGATCAGTGCGCTCTCGGGCCTGGGGGTCCACCACATCCTCCCGGCGGTGGCCGCCGCCGAGGAGGCGTACCACTCGCGGATCCCCACCGGGGAGCTGAACCGGGCGCTCAAGGCCATCCAGGTGGCCCACCCCCCGGTGGGGGCGAAGATCCAGTACGCGGTGCAGGGGGCGATCGACCCACCGACCTTCACGCTCTTCACCAACGGTCGTCTCCAGCCGACCTATCTCCGCTACGTCGAGCGGGGTCTGCGGGAGCGGTTCGAGCTCGGCCCGACGCCGATCCGCCTCCGGGTGCGTGCCAAGGGGCCCAACGGGGGTGGGGGCCGTCGGAGGTGACCGGTGCCCTGGTGTGAGCAGTGTGACCAGCGGATCGAGACCGACGAGCTCACCGCCGAGGGCACCTGCCCGGTCTGCGGTGAGCAGCCCCTCGAGCACCGGAAGTCGCCCTGGTACTTCAAACTGATGCTCGTGGCCACGGTGATCTACCTGGGATACCGGGCCTTCCAGGGCGTGACCTGGCTCATCCACCACGTCTGAGGGACCCGGCGGGGTCCGGGTGATCGTGGGACCGGGTGGCCCGCCATGGGCCGGCTCCGTCGGGGGAACGCACGAGGGGCGCCCCGGCGGGCGCCCCTCGTGCCTCCAGCTGCCGGCGGTCGCCGGACGACCGGTCAGGTGCCGGCGATGCCCACGATCGGCTTGTTGAGCGGGGTGCCGCCCATCGAGCCGTGGAACGGCGCCGACCCGAAGGCGAAGATGCCGCCGTCGGAGGCCACCAGCCAGTAGCCCCGGTTGTCGGGGGCGGCGGCGATGCCGACCACCGGCTTGTTGAGCACGGTGGCACCCGTGGACCCGTGGAAGGTGGCGGAGCCGAAGTTGAAGATACCGCCGTCGGAGGCGACCTCGTAGTAGCCGAGTCCGTCCGGAGCTGCGGCGATCCCCACCACCGGCTTGTTGAGGGTGATGCCCCCCGTCGAGCCGTAGAAGGCAGCGTCGCCGAAGGCGAAGATGCCGCCGTCGGAGGCCACCAGCCAGTAGCCGCGTCCGTCAGGGGTCGAGGCGATGCCGACGATCGGCTTGTTCAGCGGCTTCCCGCCCATCGACCCGAAGAAGGGGGCGTCGCCGAAGGCGAAGATGCCGCCGTCGGAAGCCACCAGCCAGTACCCCTGGCCGTCCGGGGTGGCTGTGATCCCCACCACCGGGGCGTTCAGCGGCTTGCCGCCCATCGACCCGAAGAAGTTGGCGGAGCCGAAGTTGAAGATGCCTCCGTCCGAGGCCACCTCGAGGTAGCCCTGGTTGTCCGGCGCCCGGGTGATGCCCA
>Ga0181519_10000567_pt1 | contig 33796 bp, 28 predicted proteins | sample PEATcosm2014_Bin_26_FD_121102 | JGI IMG/M metagenome (GOLD analysis project Ga0181519, IMG submission 121102) | Peatland microbial communities from MTU Mesocosm Facility, Houghton, MI, USA - PEATcosm2014_Bin02_10_metaG | ecosystem: Environmental > Terrestrial > Soil > Wetlands > Peat | place...
AAGCAGGTGTCCTCCGCCACCGAGTCGGTCGCCGAGATGGCCGCCTCGATCGAGGAGGTGTCGGGCAACGCCGAGCGCTGCGCGGACGTCGCGCGCCACTCGGTCGACGTCGCCCACAAGGGCGGCGATGCCGTGCGCCGCACGATCGACGGCATGAACGCGATCCGCGAGACGATCCAGGAGACCTCGAAGCGCATCAAGCGCCTCGGCGAGAGCTCGCAGGAGATCGGCAACATCGTCGAGCTCATCAACGACATCGCCGAGCAGACCAACATCCTCGCGCTCAACGCCTCGATCCAGGCGTCGATGGCGGGCGAGGCCGGCCGCGGCTTCGCGGTGGTCGCCGACGAGGTGCAGCGGCTCGCCGAGCGCGCCGCCAACGCCACCAAGCAGATCGAGGTGCTGGTGCGCACCATCCAGGCCGACACCAACGAGGCGGTGGTGTCGATGGAGCGCAGCACGACCGACGTCGTCGGTGGCGCGCTGCTCGCCGAGAATGCCGGTGCCGCGCTCGAGGAGATCGAGCAGGTATCGAACCAGATCGCGAGCCTGATGCAGAACATCTCCGCGAGCGCGCGCCAGCAGGCCGCGGTGTCGGCGAACATCTCGCGCAGCATGCAGGTGCTGCGCGAGATCAGCACGCAGACGGCCGAGGGCACGACCGGCATGTCGCAGTCGATCGGCAAGCTCGCCGACCTGTCCGCGCAGCTCAGGAAGTCGGTCTCCGGATTCCGCCTGCCCGATGCGCCGCCGGTGGCGGCGAAGCCAAAGCCGGTCAAGCTGCTGAAGCCCGAGGAGCTGGCGCGCGCCGAGACGCCGCCGGCCGCCGCGCGCAAGGCCAGCGGCGCGAAGGCCTGATCGATGGCCGAGCTCGCCGAACAGACCCTGCACGTCGTCGCCAAGGAGCTGACCGCCACGCTCGGCGAGGCGCGCGCCGCGCTCGAGGCCTATGCCGAGCGCGGTGACGACAAGGCGCTGCTCGCGCGCTGCGCCGCCAGCCTGCACGAGGTGCACGGCGTGCTGCGGCTCGTCGAGGTGTACGGTGCGGCGCTGCTCGCCGAGGAGATGGAGCACGTCGCGCGCTACCTGATCGAGAGCGCGCAGGAGAACCGCAACCAGCCCGAGAGCCTCGACGCCCTGATGCGCGCCATGGTGCAGCTGCCGGCGTACCTCGAGCGCGTGCTCGGCGGCGGCCGGGACCTCGCGCTCGTGCTGCTGCCGCTGCTCAACGACCTGCGGGCCGTGCGCGGCAACCCGCTCCTGTCCGAGGGCACGCTGCTGCTCCTCAACCTGACCTCCGACCGCCAGCCGGAGCCGCAGGCGCAGGCGCCCGGCGAGCCGCCGCTCAGCGTCGCGCAGTGGGCACGGCGCCTGCGGCCGCGCTTCCAGACGGGCCTGCTCGGCTGGATCCGCGGCGAGCGCGCCAGCCAGCACCTCGAGATCCTGGCGGCGGTCGCCGAGCGGCTCGAGCAGGTCGCGACGCGCCAGCCGGTATTCCAGCTGTGGTGGGTGGTCGGTGCCGTGATCGAGGCGCTGCGCGACGGCGGCCTCGAGGGCACCGCGACGCTGAAGCGCCTGCTCGGCCAGGCCGACCGCGAGCTGAAGCGCCTCTACGAGACCGGTGAGCCGCGCTACACCGAGGCGCCGCCGCTCGACCTCCTCAACAACCTGCTCTATTACGTCGCGCGTGCCACGAGCCAGGGGTCGCGCGTGGCGTCGGTGCGCGCCTCGTTCAAGCTGCAGGAGCTGCTGCCGGTCTCCGAGCAGGTCGAGCAGGAGCGCGAGAACCTGTCGGCGCCCTCGGTCAAGCTGATGGAGACCGTCGGCGCCGCCATCAAGGAGGACCTGTCGCGCGTCAAGGACGTCCTCGACATCTTCGTGCGCAAGGGCGGCGCGCAGGTCGAGGAGCTCGGCGTGCAGCTCGAGATGCTGCGCAAGATCAGCGACACGCTCGGCGTGCTCGGCCTCGGCGGCCTGCGCGGCAAGGTGCAGAACCAGATCCAGCGGCTGCACGACATCGTGCAGCACCGCACGCCGCTCAACGACAGCCAGCTCGTCGACATTGCCGCGGCGCTGATCAGCGTCGAGGACAACCTCGATGCGCAGCTCGTGCGGCTCATCATGCCGAGCCAGGCCGTGATCGCCGACGGCGACCAGGACGCCGAGTTCCAGCAGGTGCAGAACGCGGTGCTGCGCGAATGCGTCGTCAACCTGGCGCGCATCAAGGAAGCGATCGCCTCGGTGGTGGCACGCCACGAGCCGTCCGGGGCCGACCAGGTGCCGCAGCTGCTGCGCGGCATGACCGCGGGCCTGCTCATGCTCGGCAAGTCGCGCGCCGTGGACGTGATCGAGGCGATCAGCCGCCAGGTCGACGAGCTGCTGGTGCCGAACCGGCAGACGCCGCGCGGCCGCCTCGACCGCCTGGCCGACGCGATCGTCTCGCTCGAGTACTACATGGAGACGCTGCAGAGCGGCCGCAGCGATCCATGGTACATGCTCGACAACGCCGAGACCTGCCTCAAGGCGCTGGCCGACAGCGCGGCACTCGTTCCCGAGGTCGCCGAGAACGCCGAGCCCACCGCGACCGACGTGCACGGCGGCACGCAGCGGCTCGCGGCCGGCGCGGGCGGCGAGACGGAGGTGCTGCGCACCGAGGTGCTGCCGCGCGGCTTCGTGGCCGACCAGGCGACGCCGGCGCCGGACCCGGACCTCGTGGCGCTGTTCATCGAGGAGGCGCGCGAGGAAATCGCCAAGATCAACGAACTCTACCCGCGCTGGGACGAGAACCCGCTCGACCAGGACGCGCTGGCGCGCCTCAGGCGCTCGTTCCACACGCTGAAGGGCAGCGGCCGCATGGTCGGCGCGCGCCTGATCGGCGAGTTCGCGTGGGCGATCGAGAACCTGCTCAACCGCATCATCAGCGGCACCTTGTCGCGGACGCCCGGCATGCTCGCGATGCTCCGCGAGGCGATGGCGATGCTGCCGCAGCTGGTCGACCAGCTCGAGACCGGTCGCGCGCCGCCCGCGGAGGCGGGCCTGCTGGTCGGGCGGGCGCATGCCTTCGCGGAAGGCCGTGACACCGAGCAGGGCCTGCTGCCCGCCGAGGCCGCGCGTGCGGCGCCGGCGCAGCGCTTCGTGCCGCCGCCGGAGCCGCTGTTCCCGCCGCCGCCGGCGGCGAGCCAGCCGGACGGCCCGTCGCTGATCGCGACCGAGGTCCTGATGACGAACGACCCGGCGCTGCCGCGGCCGTCCGCAGCCAAGGCGGCGCCCAGGAGCGAGGCCAGGGCCGAGGTGAAGGCCGAGCCCGCGCCGCCGTCGCCCGCGGCCACGAAGCCCGCCTCACCCGCCGCGGCCGCTCCGCCGGCCGCGCGCGGCACCGTGCTCGAGGCGCCGGCGCGCTTCGTGCGCGTCACCGACGACAGCGAGCAGCGCGAGCGCGGCGAGGCGGATGCGCGCGCCGTGCCGCCGCCGCCGCCGAGCGGCACGGAGTTCGTGGTCGGCACGCCGCCGACCGGCAGCGTCAGCCAGGATCCGGTGCTGGTCGACATCTACCGTGGCGAGGTCGCGACCCACCTGAACGCGGTGCGCCAGTTCCTCGATTCCTGCAACGGCCGGTTCGCGCCCTTCGCCGTCACCGAGGCGCTGCACCGGGCCTGCCACACGCTGGCGGGCGCCTCGAAGATGGCCGAGGTGCGCCAGGGCATCAAGCTCGCGGAGCCGCTCAACCTCTACGTCAGGAAGCTCCACGACCACGGCCTCGGCCTGCCGGAAGCCGGCCGGCGCGTGCTCGCCGACATCATCGCGGCGATGGGCAACGTCGCCGAGCACTTCGACGAGAATTCCGCGTTCTTCACCACGCACGCCGACCTGCTCGCGCGGCTCAGGTGGCTCGACGCCGATGCCGACCGCGAGATAGTCACGCGCGGACTCGCACCCGTCAGCGAGACGAGCCAGAGCGAGGGAGCGCTCGCGCCCGACGCCGAGCTGCTCGCGCTGGACGACATGATGCTGGCGCCCGCGCCACCGCCGCCGGCCGCTGCCGCCCAGGCGCCGGCCGCGCCGCGCCCGGCCGCGCCGGGCGACGCCGACGCCAGCGATGAATTCGACGCCGAGATCGCGGTGATCTTCAGCGAGGAGGCGACCGAACTGCTCGAGATCGCCGAGCGCGCCTTCGCCGCGCTCAGGGCCGATGCGCGCGACAGCGCCCGCGTGACCGAGCTCAAGCGCGTGCTGCACACGCTGAAGGGCGGCGCGCGCATGGCGGGCGTCACCGCCATGGGCGATCTCGCCCACGAGGTCGAGTCGCTGCTGACGCAGAGCGAGGCGCAGGGCCACACGGCCGATGCCCGTACGCTCGAGGTGCTGCAGGCGAGCCTCGACGAACTCAACCAGATGCGCGACACCGTCAGCTCCGGCCGGCGCGTCACGCCGGCGCGCGAGCTGCTGGCGCGCATCCACGCCCTGTCGCGCGGCACCGCCGAGCCACCGGTGCTGAAGCGCGTCGCCGGCGAGCCGGCGCCGCCGGCGCCCGCGCCGGCAGCGGCGGCACCGCCGCCCGAGCCGCCGCCCGTGGTGCGGGACATCGCCGCGACCATGCGCATGCCGGCGCTCACGCTGCCGCCGGTCGTGCCACCGGCGCCCGCGCCGGTGGCGTTCGCGCCCGCCGCGGCTGCCGAGGCGCGCCACGAACCCGAGATCGACACCCAGGTGCTGCCGCCCGAATCGGCGGTCGCGACCCACGTGCTCGGCGCCGACATGGCGGTGACGCAGATGCTGCCGCCCGAGGCGCAGGTCGCGACCCAGGTGCTGCCCGCCGAGGCCGCCAGCACGACCCAGGTGATCGCGACCGAGACGGCCGCGGCCGCGCTCCGCCCCGGGGCCGAGTCCCAGGGCACCGACGCCACCGACAGCGCGGTGAGTTCCGAAGCCTCCATGTCCGGCACCGCCGGCACGCTCTCCAGGCAGAGCGGCTTCGAGGAGTCGCGCTCCTTCGTGCTGCCGCCGCCGGGGCGCGAGGGCGGCCGCGAGGATCGCCAGGAGCTGGCGCGCGTCGACGCGGAGCTGCTCGACAGCCTGCTGAACAGCGCCGGCGAGGTGAGCATCTACCGCGCGCGCCTCGAGCAGCAGTTCTCGTCGATCGAGTTCAACCTCGCCGAGCTGAACCGCGTCGTGCAGCGCCTCAAGGAGCAGCTCAGGAATCTCGAGCTCGAGACCGAGGCGCAGATCCTGAACCGCCACCACGACGATGCGCAGCGGCGCGACGACTTCGATCCGCTCGAGATGGACCGCTACTCCTCGCTGCAGCAGTACTCGCGCGCGCTGGCCGAGTCGACCAGCGACGTGGCGAGCGTGCAGGGCCTGCTCGAGAGCCAGAGCCGCGAGGCCCAGAACCTGCTGATGCAGCAGGCGCGCGTGGTCACGGACCTGCAGAACGGGCTGATGCGCACGCGCATGGTGCCCTTCCAGCGGCACGTGCCGCGCCTGACGCGCACCGTGCGCCAGGTCGCGGCCGAGACCGGCAAGAAGGTGGACCTCGTGGTCACGGGCGCGACCGGCGAGCTCGACCGGCAGGTGCTCGAGCGCATGCTGCCGCCGTTCGAGCACATGCTGAGGAACGCCGTGGTGCACGGCATCGAGGCGCCGGCCGAGCGCGTGCAGCGCGGCAAGCCCGAGGCCGGGCGCATCGAGGTCGCGGTGCGCCGCGAAGGCGCCGAGGTCGTGATCGTCGTGACCGACGACGGTGCCGGCGTCAACCTGCGCGCGATCCGCGACAAGGCGCTCGCCCTCGGCATGATCCAGCCGAAGCAGGTGCTGTCCGACGAGGAGGCGATCCAGCTGATCCTCGAGCCCGGCTTCTCGACCGCGGCCAGCGTCACGCAGGCGGCCGGCCGCGGCGTCGGCATGGACGTGGTCGCTACCGAGATCAAGCGCCTCGGCGGCGCGCTGCAGATGGACACGACGCCCGGCCGCGGCACGCGCTTCACGATCCGGCTGCCGTTCACGCTCGCGATCTCGCAGGCGCTGATCGTGCGCACCGGCGAGGAGCTGTACGCGCTGCCGCTGCCGACCGTCGAGAGCGTCATGCGCCTGCCGCGCGCCGACGTGCAGCGCCACCTCGCGGAGGAGGCGCCGAGCTTCGAGTACGGCGGCCAGCGCTATCGCTTCCAGAACCTCGGCAGCTTCATCGGCGGCCCGCCGGCGCAGCTGCCGGAGAACGACGTGCCGGTGCCGGTGGTGCTGATCCGGGCAGGCGAGAGCTCGACCGCGCTCGTCACCGACGAGCTGGTGGGCAGCCGCGAGATCGTCGTCAAGAACGTCGGTCCGCAGGTGTCCGGCATCCGTGGCATCGCCGGCGCAACCATCCTCGGCGACGGCCGCATCGTCATCATCCTCGACATGGGCTCGCTGGTCCGCGGCGACTGGCGCTCGCGACCGGCGGGCGAGCCGGTGCGCGAGCGCAGCGACCGGCGCACCTTCGCGCTCGTGGTCGACGACTCGATCACGGTGCGGCGCGTCACGCAGCGCCTGCTCGAGCGGAACGGCATGCGCGTCATGACGGCCAAGGACGGCGTCGACGCGCTCGCGCTGCTCGAGGAGCACCTGCCGGACGTCATCCTGCTCGACATAGAAATGCCGCGCATGGACGGCTACGAGGTCGCGGCGCACGTGCGTGGCGACGAGCGCCTGAAGCACGTGCCGATCGTGATGATCACCTCGCGCGTCGGCGAGAAGCACCGCGCGCGTGCGATCGAGCTCGGCGTCGACGACTACCTCGGCAAGCCCTACCAGGAGAACCAGCTGCTCGATGCGATCGAGCCGCTCGTCAACCGGCGCCGGGAGGCGGTGTGAACGATTCCGACAGCTCCGAGTTCTATGGGCTCCTCGTGCCGCTCGCCGACGAGCGCCTGATCGTGCCGCGCGCCTGCGTCGCCGAGGTCATCGGCTGGCAGGAGCCGACGCTGATGGCCGGCGCGCCGTCCTGGTACGTCGGCACGATCGTCTGGAACGGGCGCACGGTGCCGGTGATCTCCTTCGAGGGCACGCTTGGCCGCACGATCCCGCCGCCGGGCGGCCGCACCCGCATCGTGGTGCTGCACTGCCTCGGCACGCGGCTGCCGGCCGGCAACTTCGGCATCCTGACGCAGGGCTTCCCGCAACTGGTGCGACTCAACCCCGACGTCGTCAAGCCCGACCCGACGCGCTCCTTCCCGGAGCGCAGTCCCGTGCTGTGCGGCATCCGCATGGTGAACGAGGCGCCGCTGGTGCCCGACTTCGAGCACCTCGAAGGGCTGATCGCCGACGAGACCAGCGTCGCCGCCTGAGGGCCCGGCCGCCGGCCGCGGCTAGTTCATGTACGCCTGGCTCTCGACCTCGCGCGCTTCCTGATTGCGGCGCTGCGCGCGCAGCGCATCCGCGAGCAGATGGCCGGCCTGGGACTGCGCGCCGCGGTCGCCGCTCGCGAGCGCCAGTGCCTTGCGGCCGCAGCTCTCGGCCTGGCGGGCATCGCTCTCGGCGAGCCGCAGCCTGCCCACCTCGATCCAGAGGAGCGGGTTCGACGGCTCGATCCGGAGCGCGCGGTCGAGGGTCACCGCCGCTGCCGGCAGGTCGCCGTGTGCGAGCTGCGCGCGCGCCTGCGTCACGAGCGAGCGCGTCGCGGCCGACAGGTGCACCTCGCGGGTCGCGACCGGGGGCCGCGGCGTCGGCTCGGCGGGCGGCGCCTCGGCCGGCGGCGGCTCGGCCGCGGCCGGCGGCGGCGCCACGGGCACCGCGCCCGCCGCCGCGGGCGGCGCCCGGTAGGGCGCGGGCAGCGCGCACGCGCCGAGCGCCGCCGCGACGGCGAGTGCCGGCAGCAGCCGTCTCAGTGGGTGGTGCTCTTCAGCCATGTCTTGATCTTGTCCGTCAGCGTCGCGCCGGGCGAGGTGCCGCAGCCGGGCTTGACCGGCAGCGTCGTGCCCTTCGGCACGGCGATCACCACCGCGTCGGCGCTGCAGGTCGGCGTCGTCTCGAGTCCGCTGCCGAATTCGATCCAGCGGTCCTCGGTGAGTTCCGCTGGCACCGGCTCGAATGAAGCGGACTTAAGGCTGGCGATGGTATCGGCCCACACGGGCAGCGCACCAGCGGCACCGGTGAGCCCGGTGACGCGGTTGTCGTCGTAGCCGACCCAGACCACCGCCAGGTAGCTGCCGGTGAAGCCGGCGAACCAGCTGTCGCGGGTGTCGGAGGAGGTGCCGGTCTTGCCGGCGGCGACGATGCCGGGCAGCCGCGCGGTCGCGCCGCGCGCCGTACCGTGCGTCGTCACGAGCGTCAGCATGCGGTCGAGCGCGTAGATCGCGGCCGGCGGCGCGGCCGCCTCGACCTGCACCTTGAAGCTCCTGAGCGGCTTGCCGTGCTCGTCGAGCACGGCGCGCACGGCGCGGAGCCTGGCGCGGAAGCCGCCGTTCGCGAGCGGCGCGTAGATCTCGACCACCTCGAGCGGCGTCATCTCGACGGTGCCGAGCAGCAGCGACGGATTCAGCACCGGCCGCGTCGTGAGCCCGAGCTGCATCAGCGTGTCGGCGACGTGCCCGAGGCCGAGGTCGAGCCCGAGGCGCACCGTCGCGAGGTTCATCGACTCGGCGAGGGCGCGCGCCATCGGCACCTGGCCGTATACCTCGTGCGTGTAGTTCTGCGGCGACCAGATGCTGCCGTCGCCGAGCTTGAGCTCGACGGGCGCGTCGGTGAGGATCGTCGCCGCGTTGTAGCGCCCGCTCTCGAGCGCGCTCAGGTACACGGCGGGCTTGACCAGCGACCCGATCGGCCGGCGCGCATCGAGCGCGCGGTCGAAGCCCTCGGCCCCGACCTCGCGGCCGCCGACCACGGCGACCACGTCGCCGCTGTGCGGCTCGGCGACGATCACCGCGCCCTCGAGGTGCGCGTCCCGGACGCGGCTCGCGGCGTCGAGGCGCGCGAGCTGGCGGGTGAGCGCGCGCTCGGCGGCGGCCTGCGCGCGGGCACCGAGCGTCGTGTAGACGCTGAGCCCGGCGGCGGCGAGGTCGGCTTCGGCGTAGTCGCGCTTCAGGTGCCGGCGCACGAGGTCGAGGAACGCCGGCACGTAGCCGCCGCCCGGGGCCTTGAGGCCGAGCGGCTGCTGCGCCGCGCGCTTCGCGGCAGCCGGGTCGATCAGGTGCGCGGTCGCGAGCTGCTCGAGCACGAGGTTGCGGCGCGTGCGGGCGCGGTCCGGGTGCTTGCGCGGATCGTAGTACGACGGGCCCTTGACGAGCCCGATCAGGAGCGCGAGCTCGCCGACGTCGAGCTCGGCCAGCGGCTTCGCGAAGTAGTACTCCGAGCCGAGGCCGAAGCCGTGCACCGCGCGCTCGCCGTCCTGGCCCAGGTACACCTCGTTCAGGTACGCGACCAGGATGTCCTGCTTCGGGAAGCGTGCCTCGAGCCGCAGTGCCATCACCGCCTCGGTCGCCTTGCGGCCGAAGGTCTGCTCGTCGGACAGGAAGTAGTTCTTGACGAGCTGCTGGGTCAGCGTGCTGCCGCCCTGCACCACGTGGCCGGCGCGCAGGTTCGCCCACAGCGCGCGCAGGATGCCGTGCGGATCGATGCCATGGTGCTCGTCGAAGCGCCGGTCCTCGATCTCCTTGATCGCCGCCGCGAGCAGCGGTGGCACCTCCGCCGGGGTCAGCACGATGCGGTCCTCGCCGTGCACCGGGAAGACGCTGCCGACCAGCAGCGGGTCGAGCCGGAATACCGGCAGCTCGCTGCCATCGGCGTTCCTGAGCGCGCTGATCGCCTCGTTCCCGGCGCGGATCCAGAGGCGCGCGGGCGCGCGCTCCTCGTCGACGAAGCGCACGCGGCGCGCGTGCAGCTCGAACTCCGCGCCGCGGCGCCGGTAGAGGCCGGGGCCGACGGCCGGGTCGCCGCTGCGGTAGTGCAGGCGCCTCAGTTCCTCCTCGAGGTCGTCCGCCGACATGGGCGCCCCGGCATAGAGCTCGATGGGCTCGGCAAACACGCGCGCCGGCACCGACCAGTGGCGCCCCTGGAACTCGCGCGTCACGACGTGATCGAGGTAGACGACCCAGCTCGCGAGCGCGATGCCGATTGCGGCCACCACGGCGGCAAGCGCGACGAGCAGCCGGCGGCGGCGGGAGAGACGCGCCATGCGGATCAGCCGAGGTCGCCGTACAGGGTCTGCAGCGCGGCGATCGCGGCCGCGGCCGCCGTCTCGGTCCTGAGCACGCGTGGCCCGAGGCTGAGCGAGCGGTAGCCGGCGCCGACCGCGAGGCGGATCTCCGCGTCGCTGAGCCCGCCCTCGGGCCCGATCAGGAGTTCGATCGCGGCGAGGCCCGCGGGCAGCCGGCGCGGGCCGTCCGCGGCACCGGGCGCGAGCACGGCACGCAGCGTCGGGCCGCGGTCGTCGCGGGCGAGCGCGAGGTGCGCATCGAGCCGGCGCGGCGCCTCGAGCGCCGGCAGCGTCGCGCGGCCGCACTGCTCGCAGGCGGAAATCACGACGCCGCGCCAGTGCTCGTGGCGCTGCACGGCCTGGTCCGGCCGCAGCCTGACGACGCTGCGCTCGCAGGTGAGCGGCACGATGCGGGCGACGCCGAGCTCGGTCGCCTTCTGGATCGCATAGTCCATGCGCTCGCCGCGCGAGATGCCCTGCGCGAGCGTGATCGCGAGCGGCGACTCGGGCAGCGGCGCGAGCGCGGCGCCGAGTTCGACGTCGACGCGCTCCGCCTTGAGCGCGATGATGCTGGCCGCGTGCTCGGCGCCGCGACCGTCGAACAGCCTGAGCGCGTCGCCCACCTGCATGCGCAGCACCCGCGCGAGGTGCGCCGCGGCGCGGGCCTCGAGGCGCACGGTCGCGCCGGCCACGAGCGGCGCCGCATGAAAGAGACGGGTCAGGCGCACGTGCTTCGGCCGCGCGGCCATACGGCCGCCGGGCGGCGGGCGCGCCGCTCCCTGGCGGCGGGCGCGAGGCTCTGGGCGCGGGTCGGGATGTCGGTCGTGGTCTGCATCGGGCCGTTTCCGCGCGCAGTGTACCGGCGTCACGGGTTCCGTGCCGGCCGGCGGTTCGCTAAGCTGCCCGGATGCCGGACGGCGGACCCCTCAGCATCGACGTCGGCCGCGGCCTCGTGGAGGGCGCGCGCCTGACGCTCTCGCCCAACCAGGACACGCGTCCGCCGGGGGCGACCATCGACCTCGTGGTCGTGCACGGCATCGGCATGCCGCCCGGGGAATTCGGCGGGCCGTGGGTCGAGGCGCTGTTCATGAACCGCCTGCCGCCCGCGGCGCACCCGTTCTTCGCGACCGTCACCGGCCTCAGGGTGTCGGCGCACCTCTTCATCCGCCGCGACGGCGAACTGCAGCAGTTCGTGCCGTTCCACGCCCGCGCCTGGCACGCGGGTGCCTCGGTCTGGCGGCACCGCCAGGCCTGCAATGACTACTCGGTCGGCATCGAGCTCGAGGGCGCGGACGAGGTGCCGTACGAGCCGGCGCAGTACCGCGTGCTCGCGGCCAGCATCGCCGCGCTCGGCCGCGCCTACCCGACGCTGGCGCCGACCGCGGTCGTCGGCCACAGTGACATCGCCCCCGGCCGCAAGACCGACCCCGGGCCTGCGTTCGACTGGTCGGAGCTGTGGCGCACGCTGGCCGCTGCGAGGTCCGAGTGAATTTCATCGCCTTCCTGGCGGGCCTGCTGCTCGAGCGGCTGCTGGCCGGCCAGCTCGGCCTCAGGGAGCCGCGCTGGCTCGCGGCCTACGTGCGCGGCAGCGTCGAGCTGACCTCGCGCGCGGGCACGGGCGCCGCCGCGGTCGCGGTCGTCTGCGCGCTCCTGCCGGGCCTCGCGATCAGCGTCGCGACGAGCGTCGCGACGACGGCGGTACACGACGTCGCGACCCTCGTGCACGGCGTGAGCGGACGCGGCCACGGTCTCCTGCAGCTGCTGGTCGCGGCGGTGGTGCTCTTCTTCTCGCTGGGTCCGCGCGACCTCAAGCAGGAGGTGCGCGAGTACCGCGCCGCGCTCGCGCGGGACGACCGCGTCGCGGCCGAGCGCGTCGCGGCCGAGATCCTCGAGCACGATGCCGGCCAGCGGCAGGGTCCGCAGCTCGCGAGCGTCGGCGAAGCCGTGTTCGTGCAGGCGAACAACCGCCTGTTCGGCGTGCTCTTCTGGTTCGCGGTGCTCGGGCCCTTCGGCGCGCTCGGCTTTCGGCTCACGGACCTCATGCGGCGCGAGGCGATCCTGTGCGCCGGCCGTCCCGGCGCCGCGGCGAGCGCCGCGGCCACGAGCCGGATCTGCCAGCGCCTGCACGGCGTGCTCGCGTTCGTGCCGGCGCGGCTCGTGGCGCTCAGCTACGGCGTCGCCGGCAGCTTCGAGGAGTCCTTCACGGGCTGGCGCGGCTATCTGGCCGCCGAGTCTGACCACTTCTTCGACGCCAACGACCGCCTGCTGCTGCACGCGGGCCGCGGCGCGCTCGGCGGGCGCTGGGAGGCGAGCGACGAGGAGGGGGAGCGGGCTGGCGCCGCCGTCGCCCTCACCGAGGCGGCATTTTATGTCTGGTTGGCAGGTTTCGCGCTCCTGACGCTCGTCGCCTGGATCGCCTGAGGAGCCCGCAGGGCGCCGCGGGCGCCGTCCTGGGGTAGGATGGCGGCAGGCCAGGCGCTCCGGAGCCGAGACCCCGGCAGCGCGGCCGGTTGCCCAAGGACGGGGCAGCGACCCAGTGATCGACGGGACCGCCAACCACTGCGAGCAGGACCATGACCGTTCCGTATCGTGAAGGCCAGTTCTTCCTGGTACCCATCGAGCGTGGCATCCATACCGTCGGCCTCGTCGCGCGGGCACCGGTCCGGGGCGGGGTGCTGCTCGGCTACTTCTTCGGGCCGCGGCGCAGCCACGAGCCCAACGAGAAGTGGCTGAACGGGCTCACGCCCGCGCTCGCGGCGCTCGTCTGCCGCTTCAAGGACAGCGCGCTCTACCACGGCGAGTGGAAGCTGCTCGGCAGCCTCGCCGGCTTTCAGCGCGCGGACTGGCCGGTGCCGGCCTTCCACCGCTTCGACGGCTCGGTGACCCACGTGCCGGGCAATGACGCGGTGCAGGACTGGCGCGTCGAGTACGGCGACGACAACCTGATCGTGCCGGCGCGCGAGCGCGCCGCCCACGGTGCCGATCTCAAGCTCGACGACGACCTCGCCTACGACCCGGGGCTGCTCGTCGACGAGCTCGGCCGGCGCGTCAAGGACATGGCCCCGACCGCCGACAGCGCCGCCTGGCGCTAGACGTTCAGCCGCGCGTGCGCTGCCACAGCACCTCGCCACCGCGCTCGTGGCGGGCGAGCACGCGGGCGATGACGAACAGCAGATCGGACAGCCGGTTCAGGTAGCGCATCACCTCGCCCGCCACGGTCTCGTGCCGCGCGAGTTCCCACACCCGCCGCTCGGCGCGCCTGACGACGGTGCGCGCGAGGTGGCACGCCGCCGCCGCGGGCCCGCCGCCCGGCAGGATGAACTCCTTGAGCGGCGGCAGGAGGTCGTTGAAGCCATCGAGCGTCTGCTCGAGCCGCTCGATGTAGGCGTCGCTCACGACGCGATGGCCGGGGATGCAGAGCTCGGCGCCAACGTCGAAGAGGTCGTGCTGCACGTCGGTGAGACAGCTCGCGACCGCGGTCGGGAGCCCGGGCACCGCGAGCACGAGGCCGATCGTGCTGTTCGCCTCGTCGACCGTGCCGTAGGCCTCGACCCGCGGCGCCTCCTTGGCGGTGCGCGAGCCGTCACCGAGACCCGTCGTGCCGTCGTCGCCGGTGCGGGTGTAGATCTTGCTGAGTCGGTGGCCCATGGCGCTCCCCGGGGTGGCCGGTCAGTGGTACTTGTATCGTACCGACACCATCAGGCTGCGGGCCATGGTGTTGTAGCCGTAGGCGAGCGTGTAGCGCCTGTCGAGCGCGTTCTCGAGCCGCGCCTGCAGGCTGAAGCTCTGGGACAGCGCCCAGCGGGCCGCCAGGTTGACGAGCGCATAGCCGCCGAGCCGGACCGGCAGGTCGGCATAGGGTGGCGTGCTCTCGAAGTCCGTGTCCATGCGCGGACCCGACAGCAGCACGTCGGCGGAATACTCGCTGCTGCCGGCCTTGCGCACCAGCGCGAGCGTCGCGCTCTCCTTGGCGCGCCTCAGGAGCTCGGTGCCGTCGCTGAGGTCCTCGGGGTTCTGCAGGCTGCCCTCGATGCGCGCGCGCCAGTCGGGGCTGTCCCACTCCCAGCCGGCCTCGATGCCGCGGATCCGCGCCCGGTCGACGTTCTCGCTCTGGCCGTAGACCGGTGGCACGAAGTTGTCGACGAACACGATCAGGTCGTCGATGCGGTTGTCGAAGGCGGCGAGCGTCAGCCACTGGTGGGCCGAAATCTGCTGGCGGAGCCCGAGCTCGAGGTTGCGCGAGGATTCGGGCTTGAGCTCGGGGTTGCCGCCGTAGCCGTAGAGGTCGGTGCTGTTCGGCGCGCGGAACGCCGTGCCCCAGCCGACCGTCAGCCGGGTTCCCTTGGCCGGCTCGATGCCGTACTCGGCGTTCCAGGTGTAGTGGTCGCCGAACACGCTGTGGTGCGTCCAGCCGACCGCGGCCTGCAGCTGCTGGTTGCCGAAATCGAGCTTGTCCTGCGCGAACCAGGTGTCGGAGTAGGTCTCGACGTCGTAGCCGTCGCCGTACGAGAGCGTGCGCGCGTGCTCGGCCGAGACGATGCCGCCGAAGGTGAAGAGCTGGGCGCCTGCCCTGACGTCGTTCTGCCAGTCGATCGTGTTGCGGTTGGTGGTGGCGAAGTCGTCCGCGACCGGGAACGCGTACGGGTCCGGCTGGACCTGGCGGATGTCGTCGGTGGCGCGCGACAGGGTCAGCTTGCTGTGCCAGTCGGCCGTCACGCTACCCGCCGCATAGACCGCGTACGAGGAGGTGTCGTAGTTCTGGTCGAGCGGCGTCACGATGTCGTTCAGGTAGTCGGTCGTGCCGCTCGCGTGCCAGGCGCGGGCGCCGAGCTCGACGCCGCCGACCGTGGTGTGCGCACCGACGTTCTCGGAGGTGTCGCGGAAGGGGCTGTCGAGCGTGCTGCCGGTGAGCGGCGGGAAGCCGCTCGAGTCGAGGTAGTTGACGGCGAGCGACACCGAGCCGTCCGGGCCGCTGTACTGGCCGCCGGCGTAGCCGGCGCGCGTGTCGTAGCGGCCGTAGCCGAGCATCGCCTCGAGGTCGTTGCCGTCGTGCCGCGTGATGACGTTGATGACGCCGCCGATCGCATCGCTGCCATAGAGGGTCGACATCGGCCCCTTGACGACCTCGATGTGGTCGACGAGCTCGGGCGCGATGTTCTGCAGCGCGGGCGTGCCGACCGTGCCCGGATTGATGCGCACGCCGTCGATCAGCACGACCGTCTGGTTCGAGTTCGCGCCGCGGATGAACACCGAGGTCTGCTGGCCGGGGCCGCCGGCGGGCACGACGTCGATGCCGGCATGGAAGCGCAGCAGTTCCGCGACGTCGGTCGCGAGCGACTGCTCGATCGCGTCGCGGTCGATGACGATCACCGGCACGAGCGCGTCGCCGGCCTTCTCCGGCTCGCGGCTCGCGGTGACGACGATCCGCTCGGCGGAGTTCGGGTCGTCCGCGTCGGCGGCGTTCGCGATGGACGCCAGGAGGGCGCCCGCGACGGCGCCGGCAACGAGGTACAGACGGATGACAGGCAGGTGCATGCGGTCTCCTCCCTGCTCGCCCGCAGGGTTTGGCTGACACAGCCGCGGCACGTGGAGAGGAAACGCAGGTCCTGGGCGGACGCAGCGTCGCCAGCGCCCACCGCGCTGCGGAACGATTGCCAGGCCGGTCTCCGGACTCCCGAGCCGGTCACGGGTTGCGTGACCAGGAGCCGTCGCCTTCCCACGGGTTCCAGGCGGACCTGGTTCCCACAGTGGCTGCCGCGCGATGCGCGGCGGACGGATCCACTACTCGGCTACCGTTGCGGGGGCAGCGTCGGCATGGGCGGACTTGCATCCGCCGGCACCGACTTCCCGTTTATCCCGGCCGCGTTGCCGCGGCCGGAATCACCTGACGGCCGGCACTCTGGCGAGGGCCGCGGACGCTGTCAAGCATTTGACAGCGGCTCGCCCGCTTCGGATAAAGGAGGCCATGAACCCGAGCCCGGAACTCAGGTGCGCGCTCGAGGCGGCCGAGGCGGCGGCGCGCGTGATCCGCGAGCTGTACGCCCGCAAGGTCGCCGTGCGCCTCAAGGAGGACGCCTCGCCCGTGACCGTCGCCGACGAGCGCGCCGAGGCGGCGATCCGTGCGGTGATCGCCCGGCACTTCCCGGCGCATGCGTTCTACGGCGAGGAGACGGGCAGGAGCGGCAGCAGCGATTCGCTGTGGCTGGTCGATCCGATCGACGGCACCAAGGCCTTCGTGCGCGAGTACCCGATGTTCTCGACGCAGATCGCGCTCATGCGGGCCGGGCGGCTGGTGCTCGGCGTGTCGAGCGCGCCGCTCTACGGCGAGCTCGCCTTCGCCGAGCAGGGCGCAGGTGCCTGGCTCAACGAGCGCCGCGTGCGGGTCAGCGGCACCACCGGCTTCGGCACGGCGGCGCTCTCGACCGGCAACCTGAAGACGCTGGCCGCGGGTCCCGGCTGGGCGCGGCTCGGCGCGCTCATCCCGCAGCTCGGGCGGATCCGCGGCTACGGCGACTTCCTGCACTACCACCTGCTCGCGGCGGGCAAAATCGACGCGGTGCTCGAGTCGGACGTCAACATCCTCGACATCGCCGCGCTCGTGACCATCGTCACGGAGGCGGGCGGGCGCTTCACCACGCTCGCGGGCGCGCCGGTCGGGCTCGACACGACCACGGTGCTCGCGAGCAATGGCCCGCTGCACGCGCCGCTCCTCGCGGCGCTCGGCTGACGGCTACTCGAACAGGAACAGGCGCCGCCCCTCGAGCCTGAGCTCGCGGATCTCGGTCTGGTAGATCGCGGCGAGCGCCTCGGCGGTCAGTACCTCGTCGGTCGGCCCGTACACCCAGCGACCGTCGCCAAAGAGGAGCAGCACCCGGTCGGTGAAGCGGGCGGCGAGCGTCGGGTCGTGCAGCGTCGCGACCACGACGTGGCCGGCATCGGCGCGCGCGCGCAGCAGCTTCAGCACGTCGAGCTGGTGGTGCGGGTCGAGGTGGTTGTGCGGCTCATCGAGCAGCAGCACGTCCGGGTCCTGCGCCAGCACCGCGGCGAGCGCGACGCGGCGGCGCTCGCCGCCCGAGAGCGTGTCGATCGCGCGGCCCTCGAAGTCGCTCAGCCCGCACTGCGCGAGCGCGGCGCGGGCGACCGCGACGTCGGCGGCCCCCTCCCACTGCCACAGGTCGAGGTGCGGGTGGCGCCCGACCAGCACCGCATCGAGCACGGTGCCCGGGAACGGATCCTCGGTGACCTGGGTGAGGAGCCCGAGCCGCTGCGCGCGTTCGCGCCGCGGCCAGGCGCCGAGCTCGCGGCCACCGAGCACCACGTGCCCCGCGCCGGGCGCGCGCAGACCCGCGAGCGTGTGCAGCGTCAGCGACTTGCCGGCGCCGTTCGCGCCGAGCACGCAGGCGAACTCGCCGCGCCCGGCCGCGAAGCTCAGCTTCTCGACCAGCCGCCGTCCGGCGACGGACACCTCGAGGGATTGGGCGGCGAGCATGCGGTGCGGGACCCGGTCGCCCTAGGGCTGCAGGCGCTCGACGTGCCAGGGGCTCGCGATGAACGCGTGGCCATCGCCGGTCGGCGTCAGCGCCCGCGTCCAGCGCGCGCGATCGTGGATGCGGTACTCGCCCTCGACCCAGAGCTCCACGCTCTCGGCCCACAGGCGGTAGCCGCCCCAGTGCGGCGGGCGCGGCAGCTCGACGCCCTGCGGGTCGTCATTGGCCTCGTCGCCGTCGGGGCCGACCGGCGGCGTGTCGAAGCGCCGGCCCGCGGCCCTGAGCGCCTCGATCAGCTGGTGACGCGAGCCGATCGGCCGGCTCTGCTGGCTCGCCCACGCGCCGACGCGGCTCTGCCACGGCCGGCTCGCGAAGTAGTCGTCGCTCTCGCGGGCCGGCGACTTCACGGCGAAGCCCTCGACGCGCACCTGGCGGTGCAGGCCGTCCCAGTGGAAGAGCGCCGCCACGCGCGGCTGCGCCGCGAGCTCGGCGCCCTTGCGCGACTCGTAGTTCGTGAAGAACAGCAGGTAGCCCTCCGGCAGCACGATGTCCTTGCAGAGCACGATGCGCGAGCTCGGCTGGCCGCTGGCACCGACCGTGGCGATCGTCATGGCGTTCGGGTTCGGCTGCACCTGCTCGTCGTAGGCCTGCTGCAGCCAGGTCTCGGCGACCTGCAGCGGGTCGGCCGGCAGGGGGTCGGGCAGCCACTGGGCGGTGAAGGTGTTCATGACGCGATGTTAAGGCTTCGGCAAACGCCGCGTAATACCGGTAGCCCACACTGTCGCCGTGAAGAGCCTCGAGGACGACGCGGAGCGCGCCATGAACCTGACCCGCAGCCTGTATCGCAACACCCTGGTGGCCGCCGCCCTCGCGGTCGGCAGCCTCGCCGGTCTGCCGGCAGCCGCGGCGCACGTCGACGGCTGGCGCGGCCAGCAGCGCGCCGCCACCGGCGCCGGCCTCGCCATCTGGACGCCCGCGCGGCGCGCGCCGGCGCCGGCGGCCTGGCCGTCCGGCCGCGCCCTCGCGGACCGCGTGCGCCGCTGAGGTTCGCGCGCAGTCGCTGACACCCGCCCCGGGAAGCTGCGAGAATCCCGACTCGCCCCGCGCGCGCGGGGCCGTCCGGGAGATGCCGTGGCCGAGCTGAAGACACTGGAGGAGATCCGCGCGCGCCTGAGCGCGATCGACCGTGAGCTCATAGAACTGATCGGCGAGCGCCAGCGCCTGTCGCGCGAGGTCGAGCGCGCCAAGCGCGCGACCGGCCACGCGACCCGCGACTACCGCCGCGAGCGCGAGGTGATACTCGGCGTGCGGAGGCATGCCGAGCGCCACGGCGTCTCGCCGGACATCGCCGAGCAGATCCTGCGGCTGCTGATCCGCAGTTCGCTCGCGACCCAGGAGCAGGCGCGCGTCGTCGCTGCCGGCCAGGGCAGCGGGCGCCGCGCGCTCGTGATCGGCGGTCGCGGCAAGATGGGCCGCTGGTTCGCCGAGTTCCTCGCCTCGCAGGGCTTCCGGGTCGAGATCGCCGATCCCGCCGGTCCGGTCGAGGGCTTCCAGCACCTCGCGCGCTGGGAGGACTCGCCGCTCGACCACGACCTGGTCGTGGTGGCGACGCCGCTCGGCGTCACGAGCGAGGTCCTGACCGCGCTCTCGCTGCGAAAGCCCAGGGGCCTCGTCTTCGACCTCGCCTCGGTGAAGACGCCGCTCCGCGCCGGGCTCGAGGCGCTCGTCCGGGCCGGGGTGCGCGTCACTTCGCTGCATCCGATGTTCGGGCCGGACACCGACCTCCTGTCGGGGCGCCACGTGCTGTACGTCGACCTCGGCCATGCCGAGGCGCTCGCGAGCGCGCAGGAGCTGTTCGCCGCGACCATGGCCGAACGGGTGGTGATGGGCCTCGACGAGCACGACCGCCTGATCGCCTACGTGCTCGGCCTGTCGCACGCGCTCAACATAGCGTTCTTCACGGCGCTCGCCGAGAGCGGCGAGGCGGCACCGCGGCTCGCGCGCATGTCGAGCACCACGTTCGACGCGCAGCTCGACGTCGCGAGCCGGGTCGCCGAGGAGTCGCCGGCGCTCTATTTCGAGATCCAGGCGCTCAACGAGTACGGCACCGAGTCGCTGACTGCGCTGCTGTTCGCGGTCGAGCGGCTGCGCGCGACCGTGCGCGCGCGCGACCTCGCCGGATTCCGGCAGATGATGGAGCGCGGCCAGGGCTACCTGCACACCCGGCCGCAGCCGGGCCGGGATCCGGCGTGAGCCGCGCGGGCAGCGGGCCGGGGGCTGCCGAGCGCAACGAGATCGCGGAGCTGCGCGCGCGCCTCAAGGAGCTGCGCGACGCGGCCGCCGCCAACGAACAGAAGTGGCAGCGCACGCTCGAGCGCGAGCTGGCGCTGCTGCGCGCGGAGACGCTGCCGGAGCTGCTCAACCTGCTGACCACCGGCATGGCGTCGAGCTATGCGCTCGATGCGGTGCAGCTGATCCTCGCGGACCCGGACCACGAGATCCAGCACCTCCTGCTCGGCGGTGGCGACCGTCCGGAGGAGTTCCCGGGGGTTGCCTTCGTCGACACGCTGGTCGCGCTCGCGCCGCAGCTCGGCACGCTGCGGCGCCCGTGGCTCGGCCTGTGGGTGCGCGCCGACCACGAGCTCCTCTTTCCCGGCGTGCGCGAGCTCAGGTCGCTGGCGCTGCTGCCGCTCAGGCGCCAGGCGCACACCGCCGGCGTCCTGTGCTTCGGCAGCCGCGACCAGGAGCGCTTCAGCCACCGGCTCGGCGCGGACTTCCTGCAGCACATGGCGAGCGTGGTCGCGATCTGCCTCGAGAACGCCTGCAACCGCGCGCGCATGCTGCGCAGCGGCCTCGCCGACTACCTGACCGGCTGGCACAACCGCCGCTACCTGCAGTCGCGCCTGCGCGAGGAACTGGCGCGCGCGCAGCGCGCCGGCACCGGGCTCGCGTGCCTGATGATCGACGTCGACCACTTCAAGGAACTGAACGACAGCTGCGGGCACCTCGGCGGCGACGAAGCGCTGCGCGAGATCACCCAGCGCATCGAGTCGCACATCCGCGCGAGCGACACCGCGGCGCGCTTCGGCGGCGACGAGTTCGCGCTGCTCCTGCCGGAGGCGTCGCTCGCGCACGCGGTCGCGCTCGCCGAGCGCATCCGCGCCGAGCTCGCGACGCCGATCGACGTGGGCGGCGGCCGCACGGTCAGGGTGACCCTCTCGATCGGCGTCGCGGCGATCGCGCCGGAGCGCAGGGATGCCGATCTCAAGCTGCTTGCCGACCGGCTGATCTCGCAGGCCGACACCGCGCTCTACCGGGCGAAGAGCGCTGGCCGCGACCGCGTCGCGGTCGCCGACTGAGGCCTCAGGTCGCCGGCTGGGCGCGGCGCATCAGCACGAGAAAGAGCGGCACGCCGACCAGCGCCGTGAGCGCGCCGACCGGCAGCTGGCGCGGCGCGAGCGCGGTACGCGCCACGAGGTCGGCGACCACCACCAGCGTGCCGCCGGCGAGCGCCGCGGCCGGCACCACGCGCCGGTGGTCGGAGCCGACCAGCAGCCGCACCATGTGCGGCGTGACGAGCCCGACGAAGCCGATCGCGCCGACCGTCGTGACGGTGGCCGCGGTCAGGAGGCTCGCCGCGACGAACAGCGCGATCCTGAGCGGCGCGACGGCGACCCCGAGGAGCTGCGCCTGCACGTCGCCGCGCGCCAGCACGTTGAGCGGGCGCGCCGCGAGGATGCCGGCCGGGACCGCGAGCGCCGCGAGCAGCAGCAGCCCGAGCGGCGAACCGGCCCACGACAGGTCGCCCATCAGCCAGAACACCATGCTGCGGAGCGCCGCCGGATCGCCCGCCGCGAGCAGGATGCTGACGAGCGCGCCGCTCCCCGAGGCCACCACGATGCCGGTGAGCAGCAGCCGCACCGGCGTCCAGCCGCCCGGGCCCTGGGCGAGCGCGAACACGAGCAGCGTCGCCGCGAGCGCGCCGGCGAAGGCCGCGCTCTGCACCGCGAGGATCCCGCCGCCGAGCAGCATCGCGCCGAGCGCGGCGACCGAGGCGCCGCCCGAGATGCCGAGCACGTAGGGGTCGGCGAGCGGATTCCTGAGCAGCACCTGCATGCAGACGCCGGCGAGTGCGAGCAGCGCGCCGGCGCCGAAGCCCGTCAGGGCGCGCGGCAGCCTGAGGTCGAAGACGAGCTCGCGGGCGAGCGGGTCGTCGCCGGCGAGGAGGCCGTGCCAGAGCCCCGCGGGACCGGGTCCGGCGCTGCCGATGGAGATGGACGCCGCGAGTGCGGCGCTGGCGGCGAGCGCGAGTGCGGCGAGGGCAAGCCAGGGGCGGCGGACCAGAGAGACCAGCAAGGCGGAGCCTCGGCGAGGAGGTCGAGCGCGTGAGCGTACCGGATCGCGGCCGCCTCGGCAGGTTGGATGGGTCGGGTGCCTGTGAAAGAATCCCCGCGGACGACCGGGTGCCGAGGCCCATGACCGACTGGATCGACGACGACGGCTATCGCGCCAACGTGGGCATCGTGCTGATGCGCCCGGACGGGCTCGTATTCCTCGGCGGGCGGCCGGGCGGCCGCGGCTGGCAATTCCCGCAGGGCGGGATCCAGCGCGAGGAATCGCTCGAGGCGGCCCTGTACCGCGAGCTCAAGGAGGAGATCGGCCTCGGCCCGGGCGACGTCGAATACCGGGGCGCGACCCACGACTGGCTGCGCTACCAGCTGCCGAAGCAGTACGTGCGCCGCCACGGCTCGCCGCGCTGCATCGGCCAGAAGCAGCGCTGGGTGCTGCTCGGCTACGCGGGCCGCGACGAGTACCTGCGCTTCGACGCGACCAGCGAGCCGCCGGAATTCGATCGCTGGCGCTGGGCCGAGTTCTGGGATCCAGTGCGCGAGGTGATCTTCTTCAAGCGCGACGTCTACCGGCGCGCCCTGCACGAGCTCGGGCGGATCGCCTTCCCGGCGGGCCTGCCGGCCTATCCGCCGTGGTGGGAATCCGAGGAGGCGCTCGGCGGCGACGCCTAGAAGGGCTTCAGTACCACGAGCAGCACGATCAGGAACAGGAACAGCGTCGGTATCTCGTTGAAATACCGGTACCAGCGGCTGCCATGGGGGTTGGTCCCGTCGCGGAATCGAGACAGGAGCCGCCAGCACCAGATGTGATACACAACGAGGCCGGCGACGAGGGCGAGCTTTACCCTGAGCCAGCCCGCCTCGAGCCAGGCGCTGTTGAGCGCGATGAGCGTGAGCCCGAGGACCACCGCGAGCGTGGCGGCGAGCGTCATCAGCTTGAAGAGCCGCCGCTCCATGACGCCAAAGCGCTGAGCGCCCGCGGCATCGGTGGTGTCGGCGTGATAGACGAAGAGTCGCGGCAGGTAGAAAAGTCCGGCGAACCAGGCGATCACGAATATCAGATGCAGTGCCTTGATCCACAGGTAGAGCATTGTTGCGCCTTCGGCCGGTGGCCGTTCCGGCGTCCATTCTAGGGGCGGGCCGCGCGCAATGCCCACCGATTCCCAACGCCTGATCGTGCGGCCGCACGCGCCGCGCCGCACCGCGCTCGTCGCGACCTTCACGGTGCTCGGCACGCTCCTCGGCCTCGCGCTCGCCTTCGAGGCCGGGCGCCTGCGCGCCGGCTACTCGGTCGTCTCGGCCGAGCTCGAGCGACGCGAGCTCAAGGGCGAGCTCGCCGAGCTGCGCGGCGAACTCAGCGCCAGCCGCGCGAAGCAGGCTGCCGCCGAGATGGCGCGGCGCGTCGACAAGGAGTCCTACACGCAGGTCGAGAAGTCGCTCGCCGACCTCGAGTCGCGCCTCGCCGAGCAGAGCCAGGAGCTCGCCTTCTACCGCGGCATAGTCAACCCCACCGACGGCATCGCCGGGCTCAGGATCCAGCGCCTGCAGGTGCTGCCCGGCGTCGCGCCGCACCGTTTCCGGGTGCGCATCGTGCTCATCCAGGCGGCGCGCCAGGACGCGACCACGACCGCGACCGCGGACCTGTCGATCGACGGCGAGCGCGGCGGCCGCGCGGTCAACCTGCCGCTCGCCGAGATCGGCACGGCGCCGAAGCCGCTGACGTTCTCGTTCCGCTATTTCCAGGAGATCGAGACCGAGATCCAGCTGCCCGCCGACTTCGTGCCCGAGCGCGTGCAGGTCGAGGTGCGCCCGGCGAAGGCCACGGCGCCGCTGCGCGAGACCTATCCGTGGAAAGTCGAGTCGACCTGAACCGTGGAGTGAGCATGTTCCGCCGCCGCAAACAGCCGCAAGCCCAGATCGAGACCCTGATCGCCGCAGGCACCCGCGTGGAGGGCAACCTCCTGGTCAGCGGCGGCATCCACCTCGAGGGCTACGTGCTCGGCAACGTCAGCTGCGCCGCCGGTGCGAGCGCGGTGCTGTCGATCGCGCCGAAGGGCGTCGTCGAGGGCACCGTCGAGGTGCCGCGCGTCGTGGTGCACGGCGAGGTGCGCGGCGACATCATCGCGAGCGACAAGGTCGAGCTCGGCCCGACCGCGCGCATCAGCGGCAACGTCACCTACGGCGTGATCGAGATGGCGGCCGGCGCCGTCATCCAGGGGCGCCTGGTCGCGGCCGGCATCAAGGGCACGGCCGAGCCCGCCGCCGCCCCGGCGCCGGACCCGGCCGGCTAGGGGGCGCGCGCCGCGAGCTGCGCCTCGAGGTCGCGCGCGAGGCGCGCCGGCGTCGTGGTCGGCGCGTAGCGGTGGAGCACGCGGCCGTCGGCGGCGACCAGGAACTTCGTGAAGTTCCACTTGATGGCCTCGCTGCCGAGGATGCCGCGCGCCGCGTGCTTGAGGTAGCGGTAGAGCGGATGCGCCGCCGGTCCGTTGACCTCGATCTTCGCGAACAGCGGGAAGCTCACCTCGTAGCGGAGGGTGCAGAAGTCGCGGATCTCGGCGGCGTCGCCGGGCTCCTGGTGCCCGAACTGGTCGCAGGGGAAGCCGAGCACCGCGAGCCCGCGCGCGCCGAGGGTGCGATGCAGTGCCTCGAGCCCCGCGTACTGCGGCGTGAAGCCGCACTTGCTCGCGACGTTGACGATGAGCAGCACCCGGCCACGGTAGTCCGCGAGCGGCACGGGAGTGCCGTCGAGGCTCTGCGCACTGAAGTCGTAGACCCCGCTCATGGGCTGTCTCCCGCTCGCGCCGGGCGGCGCCGCAGGCCGAGCGTCGCACGCGGGCGGGGGCCTGCGCCAGCGGCCCTGCGGCGAACCCGCACGGCCGCGGCCGGCAGCTCGGCTAGACTTGCGCACCCCTTACGTCAGTGACCCGGAGCAGCTGCGCGTGGCCGATCTCTTCAGTTCCTTCGGGCTCAAGTCCGTGAGCCTCAGAAACCGCATCGCGATGTCGCCGATGTGCCAGTACTCGGCGATCGACGGCGTGCCCGGCGACTGGCACCTGATGAACCTCGGCGCGCGCGCGGCCGGCGGCGTCGGGCTCGCGATCGGCGAGGCGACCGCGGTGTCGCCTGAGGGGCGCATCACGCCCGGCTGCACCGGCCTTTGGAACGACGCCCAGACCGAGGCCTGGGCGCGCATCGCCCGCTTCGTGGCCGCGCAGGGCGCGGTGCCCGGCATCCAGATCGCGCACGCGGGCCGCAAGGGTGCCGCGCGGCCCCCCTGGGAGGACGGTGGCGCGCAGTACGAGCCGGGCGATGCGCGCGGCTGGCAAACGGTGGGTCCCACGGCCGCGGCCTTCGGCGGCAACCTGACGCGCGTGCCGCGCGCGCTGACCGAGGCCGACATCGTGCGCGTGCGCGCGGACTTCGCCGCCGCCGCCCGGCGCGCGCTCGCCGCGGGCTTCCAGTGGCTCGTGCTGCACTTCGCGCACGGCTACCTGGCCCAGAGCTTCTTCTCGCCGCTCAGCAACAGGCGTACCGACCGCTACGGCGGCAGCTTCGAGAACCGCGCGCGCTTCCTCGAGGAGACGCTCGCCGCGGTGCGCGCGGTGTGGCCCGAGCGCCTGCCGCTCACGGCGCGCCTCGGCGTCACCGACTTCGTCGCCGGCGAGCAGCCGTTCGAGGAGTCGCTCGAGCTCGTGAGGCGCCTCAAGGCGGGCGGCCTCGACCTCGTCGACGTCAGCATCGGCTTCAACACCGCCGATCGCAGCGCGACGCCGTGGCAGCAGCCGGCATTCATGGCGCCGTACGCCGCCCGCATCCGCGCTGCGACCGGCCTGCCGACCGCAGCCTCGTGGAACATCCGCGACCCGGCGGTGGCGGATGAACTCGTGCGCACGGGGCAGCTCGATCTCGTGATGCTCGCGAAGAGCCTCATCGACGACCCGCACTGGGCCTACCATGCAGCCCGCTCGCTCGGGCGCGAGGCGCCGAAGGCGTGGCTCAGCCGCCAGTACGCCTCGGGCCTGTGAGCCGGGCCGGCGACGGGCGCTGAACCTGCGTGCGGGGCCGCGGTCGAATCTGAGGGGCGCGACTTTGACCGGGGGCGGGGTGGGGGCTAGACTTCATTCTAAGTGCTTGATTCAGGGTGAAACCATGGCTGATTCCTCGCTTGCCGCAGGCACCGATGCCGGAGCCGGCTCACTGCCGCCGCCGCCGCCGTCGCTCGCCTTCACCGACGCCGCTGCGCAGAAGGTCGGCGAGCTGATCCGCGAGGAAGGCAACCCCGCGCTCAAGCTCCGGGTCTACGTGCAGGGTGGCGGCTGCTCGGGCTTCCAGTACGGCTTCACCTTCGACGAGAGCATCGAAGAGGGCGACCTCAGCGTCGAGAACCAGGGCGTGACCCTCGTCATCGACCCGATGAGCTTCCAGTACCTGATTGGCGCCGAGATCGACTACCGCGACGGCCTCGAGGGTGCGCAGTTCGTGATCCGCAACCCGAACGCCAAGACGACCTGCGGCTGCGGGTCGTCCTTCTCCGCCTGATTTGCGCCCGCTCCTGAGGCGGCGCTGAGGCCGCGGCCGGTTCCATGCCCAAGTCCGCGCGCGTACCCGACGTACTGGCCGCCGTTGATCTCGGTTCCAACAGCTTCCACATGGTGGTCGCGCGCTACTCGCACGGCCAGCTGACGATCGTCGACCGGCTGCGGGAGATGGTGCGGCTCGCCGCCGGGCTCGACGAGCACGGCCGCCTGTCGAAGGAGGCGACCGACCGCGCGCTCGCCTCGCTCGCCCGCTTCGGCCAGCGTCTCAGGGACATGCGCGCGGAGAGCGTGCGCGTCGTCGGCACCAATACGCTCAGGAAGGCGCGCCGCAAGGCCGGCTTCCTCGAGCGCGCCCGCGAGACCCTCGGCCATCCGATCGAGATCATCTCCGGCATCGAGGAGGCGCGCCTCATCTACGCCGGCGTCACCCAGACCATGCCGCTCGAGGCCGGCCGCCGGCTCGTGGTCGACATCGGTGGTGGCAGCACCGAGTGCATCGTCGGCGAAGGCTACGAGCCGCGCATCCTCGAGAGCCTCTACATGGGCTGCGTGGCGCTGAGTGCCGAATACTTCCCGGACGGACGCTTCGCCACCAAGCGCATCGAGCGCGCCGTGCTCGCCTGCGAGGTCGAGCTCGAGCCGATCCAGGTGCCGTTCCGTGGCGTCGGCTGGGAGCACGCCGTCGGCAGCTCCGGCAGCGTGCGCGCGGTCGCGGAGGCGATCCGCGAGCTCGACCCGACGGCCACCGAGATCACGCGCGAGGGCCTCGCCGAACTCACCGCGACGCTCGCCAAGGCCGGCAGCGTGCGCGCGGCCGGCATCCCCTCGATCACCGACGAGCGCGCCCCGGTGTTCGGCGGCGGCCTCGCGATCCTGACCGCGGTGTTCAACGCGCTCGGCGTCGAGACGATGCGCGTCGCGGACGGCGCGCTGCGCGAGGGCCTGCTGTACGACATGGTCGGCCGCCTCACCGACGAGGATGCGCGCCTGCGGAGCGTGCGCTCGATGGCGGCGCGCTTCCACGTCGACACGGCGCAGGCGGAGCGCGTCGAGGCGACCGTGGTCGAGTTCCTGCGCCAGGTGGAGGAGCCGTGGGGCCTCGGCGAGCCGCTCGCCGAGGAGTCGCTGCGCTGGGCGGCGCACCTGCACGAGATCGGGCTCGACATCTCGCATTCGAGCCACCACAAGCACGCCGCCTACCTGCTCGAGCACGCCGACCTGCCGGGCTTCCCGCGCGAGGAGCAGAAGCTGCTCGCCTGCATCGTCGGCTGCCACCGGCGCAAGGTCGCGCTCGAGCGCGCCGAGGACCTGATCCCGCCGTGGCACACGAAGGTGCTGTGCCTGATCGTGCTGCTGCGGCTCGCCGTGCTGCTGCACCGCGGCCGCTCGCGCGTGCCGCTGCCGCTGATCCGGCTCGCGGCCAGGGGCCAGTCGCTGGAGGTGCGCCTGCCGCGCGGCTGGCTGCGCGCGCACGAGCTCACGCGTACCGACCTCGAGCAGGAAGTCGAGTTCCTGCGGGCGGTGCGCTTCCGGCTGCGCGTGTTCTAGCGGGGCGTCAGGTCTCCGCGTACCAGTCGAGCATCATCTGCTGCGCGGTGATCGCGGGCTCGTTGCCGGGCTGCGTGCGCTCGAAGCTGCCGTCGGCGCGCATCAGCCAGGCATTGGTGTTGTCGCTGAGCCAGGTCTCGAGGTCGCGCAGGACGCGCTCGCGCAGCTTCTTGCGCTCGATCGGGAACGCCACCTCGATGCGGCGGAAGAAGTTGCGCTCCATCCAGTCCGCGCTCGCGCACCACAGTTCGTCGGTGCCGCCGTTCGCGAAGTAGTAGACGCGCGAGTGCTCGAGGAAGCGGCCGAGGATCGAGCGCACGCGGATGCGTTCCGAGACGTGCGGGATGCCGGGCCGCAGCGCGCAGATGCCGCGCACGATCAGGTCGATCTCGACGCCGGCGTTCGAGGCGCGGTACAGCGCCTCGATGATCCGCGGCTCGATCAGCGCGTTCATCTTGGCGATGATCCGCGCCGGACGGCCGGCGCGCGCGTGTTCGGCCTCGCGCGCGATGCGCTCGGTCAGCGCGTCGTGCAGCGTGAACGGCGACTGCAGCAGCTTCCTCAGCTTCGGCGTGCGCGTCAGGCTCGTCATCTGCAGGAACAGCTCGTGCAGGTCCTGGCCGATGTCCTCGTCGCAGGTGAACAGCCCGTAGTCCGTGTAGGCGCGCGCCGTGCGCGCGTGGTAGTTGCCGGTGCCGACGTGGCAGTAGCGGCGCATGTGCGTGTCTTCGCGGCGCACCACCAGGATCAGCTTGGCGTGGGTCTTGTAGCCCACGACGCCGTACATCACGTGCGCGCCGGCCGCCTGCAGGCGCGTCGCGAGCTCGATGTTGGCCGCCTCGTCGAAGCGCGCCATCAGCTCGATGATGACCGTGACGTCCTTGCCCGCGTGCGCGGCCTCGACCAGCGCATCCACCACCGCCGAGTCGGAGCCCGAGCGGTACAGCGTCTGCTTGATCGCGAGTACCTGCGGGTCGCGCGCCGCCTGGCGCACGAAGTCGACGATCGGCGCGAATGACTGGAACGGGTGGTGCAGCAGCACGTCCTTCTCGCGGATCGCCGCGAACAGGTCACCGCGCGCGACGAAGCGCTCCGGGATGCCGGCGGTGAACGGCGGGTACTTGAGGTCCGGGCGGTCGACCAGGTCGTAAACCGCGGCCAGGCGGTTCAGGTTGACCGGGCCCGGCACCTGGTAGAGGTCGTCAGTGGTCAGCTGGAACTGCTTCAGCAGGAACGCGCTCAGCTCGGTGGGGCAGTCGTGCGCGGTCTCGAGCCGCACCTCGTCGCCGTAGCGGCGCTCGGCGAGCTCGCCCTCGACGGCGCGCCTGAGGTCGTCGACCTCTTCCTCGTCGACGAACAGGTCGGAGTTCCGCGTCACCCGGAACTGCCAGCAGCCGACGATCTTCATGCCCTCGAACAGCCGGCCGACGAAACGCTGCACGACGGTCGACAGGTACGCGAGGTAGAGCGTGCCGCCGTCGCCCTCGACGCTCGGCACCTTGAGCACGCGCGGCAGCGAGCGCGGCACCTGCACGATCGCGAGGCCCGTGTCGCGGCCGAAGGCGTCGGTGCCCTCGAGCTTGACGATGAAGTTGAGGCTCTTGTTCTGGATCTTCGGAAACGGCCGCGCCGGGTCGAGCGCGAGCGGCGACAGCACCGGCTCGACCTCGTGCTCGAAGTAGCGCTCGAGCACCGTCGACTGCGCGCGCGACACGCCCTTGGCGCGCAGGAGGTGGATGCCGGCCTCGAGCAGCGCCGGCGCCAGCTCGTCGTTGAGGATCAGGTACTGCTCGGCGACCAGCGCGTTGGCGCGCGCGTGGATCGCGGCGAGCTGGTCCGGGATCGAGCGCCCGTCGGGGCCGACGCCGACCGCGCCGCGCTCCAGCCGCTCCTTGAGGCCGGCGACCCGGATCTCGAAGAACTCGTCGAGGTTGGCCGAGCTGATGGCGAGGAACTTGAGGCGCTCGAGCAGCGGCACCGCCGGGTCGCGGGCGAGGTCGAGCACGCGCTGGTTGAACTCGAGGAACGACAGTTCCCGGTTGACGTAGAAATCTGGCGCCCGGAGGTTGACGTCATCCATAGCGCGGTACCCGTTGTTTCAGATCACGATAGCACGGCGACCCGGGGCCGCTGTGTTACAGCGCGTCGCGGGTCAGCGGCCGGCGATCGGCGGATTTTGCTGCGTCGCCGCTGCGAGGCCCGCGAGCAGGGTCGCGGACTTGGCGTCGAAGTCCGCGCGCAGTGCCGCCGTGATCGGCTCGGCCGGCAGGGTCTTGATCGAGGCCGGATTGCGGTGCACGCCGCCGACCCGGTACTCGTAGTGGAGGTGCGGTCCGGTGGCGAGGCCCGTCATGCCGACGTAGCCGATCAGCTCGCCCTGCGCCACGTGTTTGCCGACGTAGAGCGCGGGGGCGAAGCCCGACATGTGGCCGTACACGGTCTCGACGCCGCCCGAGTGCTGCAGCATGACGACGTTGCCGTAGCCGCCCTGCACGCCGCGGAAGGCCACGCGGCCGTCGCCGGCGGCACGGATGGGCGTGCCGACCGGCGCGGCGTAGTCGATGCCCTGGTGCGCGCGCATGTGATTCAGGATCGGGTGCCAGCGCAGGCCAAAGCCGGAGCTGATGCGCGAGAACTGCACCGGCGCGAGCAGGAACGCCTTGCGCAGGCTCTTGCCGTCCGGCGTGTAGTACTCGCGGCGCCCGTCCGGCAGCGTGTAGCGCAGCGCGCGGTAGGTGCGGCCGTTGTTGACGAACTCCGCCGCCAGGATCTCGCCGTCGCGCACGAACTCGCCGTCGCGCCACACCTTCTCGAGCACGATCGTGAAGGTGTCGCCGGGCTGCAGTTCCTGGGCGAAGTCGATGTCGTAGCGGAACACCTCGGCCAGCTGCAGCGCCACCTGGTCGCTCGCGCCGAGGTCGTTCATGGTCTTGAAGAGCGACGAGCTGATGCGCCCGTGGAGCGGCGCGGTCCGGATCTCGAGGCTGTTCTTGATGATGTTGGCGGCGAACTCGCCGTCCGCGGCGCGCGTCACGCTCAGCGTCGCCGTCTCCGAGACGCGCCGCTCGAGCGAGGTGAGGCCGCCGTTCAGGCTCGAGAGCTTGACGACGTCGCCGGGCTTCAGGAAGTCGAGGCTCTGGCGGATCCCGGGCAGGCTGCGGATGGTGGCGAGGTCCTCGACCGACAGCGACAGGCGCCGGAAGATCGAATCGAGCGTGTCGTTGCGGCGGACGACGACCTTGACCGCCGACTCGAGCGGCCCGATGGCGGCGGCCGCGGCGGCCGCGAGCCGCGCGGTCGGTTCCACCTGGCCGGCGGCGGTCACGCCCGGCAGGCCCGCCGGCGGGTCCGGGCGCAGCGCCTCGAACACCGCGACGCCCGCGCCGGCGAGCGCGGCCGTGCCGAGGAGCGCCGCGAGCGCGAGGCGCAGGCGCCGACGCAGGCCCCGTGGGGCGGCATCTGCCGTTGCGATCGGGGCGGCGGGCGGCTGCACTGCGACAGTTTCCATAAGTTCGAGGAGGCGAGAGGCTACGGAGCGCATCCGGGCAGGTCAACCCCCGGAGCGGGAAGGAGTTTCCCTCAAGGAAGGCCGGAAATCGGCGTACTGGCGCACATCCCGGCGCTCCCCGGATTTGCGCTCGTGTCGCACCGCACCTAAATTGGCTGGCCCGACGCGCGGTTGCGGACGGGACGGGAGCCAGACGAATGCAAAGCGGGGCCGAACAGCTGACCGAACTCAGGCGGGGCGCCCAGGAGATCCTGCTCGAGGCCGACCTCACGCGGAAGCTCGCGCGCGGCAAGCCCCTCGTCGTCAAGGCCGGCTTCGACCCGACCGCCCCCGACCTCCACCTCGGGCACACGGTGCTGATCAACAAGATGCGCCAGTTCCAGGTGCTCGGTCACGACGTCGTGTTCCTGATCGGCGATTTCACCGGCCTCATCGGCGACCCGACCGGAAAGAACGCGACGCGCCCGCGCCTCACCCGCGAGGAAGTGGAGGCGAACGCGAAGACCTACGAGCGCCAGATCTACAAGATCCTCGACCCCGCGCGCACGCGCATCGACTTCAATTCCCGCTGGACGAGCGCGCTCGGCGCGGCCGGCCTCATCGAGCTCGCCTCGAAATACACCGTCGCGCGCATGCTCGAGCGCGACGACTTCGCCAAGCGCTACAAGGGCGGCCAGCCGATCGCGGTGCATGAGCTCCTCTATCCGCTGGTGCAGGGCTACGACTCGGTCGCGCTCAAGGCCGACGTCGAGCTCGGCGGCACCGACCAGACCTTCAACCTGCTGGTCGGGCGGGCGCTGCAGGAGCACTACGGCCAGGAGCCGCAGGTGGTGCTGACGATGCCGCTGCTCGAGGGTCTCGACGGCGTGCAGAAGATGTCGAAGTCGCTCGGCAACTACATCGGCATCGCCGAGCCGCCGAAGGACATGTTCGGCAAGCTGATGTCGGTGAGCGACACGCTGATGTGGCGCTATTTCGAGCTGCTGTCGTTCCGTCCGCTCGCCGAGGTCGAGGCGCTGCAGGCCGCCGTCGCCGGCGGGCGCAATCCCCGCGACGTGAAGTTCGAGCTCGGCGTCGAGATCGTCGAGCGCTTCCACGGCGCAGGCGCGGGCCTGCGCGCGCGCGACGAATTCATCCAGCAGTTCAGCGAAGGCGCGCTGCCGGCCGACATTGCCGAACTCGAGCTCGCGGTCGAGGCGGCAGGCGCGAAGCTCGCGGCGGTCCTCAAGGAAGCCCAGCTCGTGCCGAGCACGAGTGCGGCCTACCGCATGCTCGACCAGGGAGCCGTCCGGGTCGCCGGCGAGCGGGTCAGCAACCGCGACCTCGTGCTCGCGCCCGGCGGGCCCTACCTGCTGCAGGTCGGAAAACGCGGCTACGCGCGCGTGACGCTGCGCGCAAAAGCCTGATTTTCAAGCGCCGTCGGCCGCGCCCTGCGATGGCCTTTGACAGGCGCGAGGGCGGCGATATACTGCGCGCCCCCTGACGAGGCCGACCTCGGCGGGGACCCCCGAACGACCGATGCGGAGCCCCCCGGGCGAGGCGTCGGTCGCTCGAAAATAAGGGGTGCGAGGTGTTGACGGACCTGAAAACCCGTCTATACTAGCGGACTCACTGGCGAGTGCTGCTTAGCAGCGCGCCAAATCCCCAAAGCCACCGCGCTCTGGGCGTTTTTTAAGAATCAGCAGGTAATTTGTGTGGGGACTCGCGTCAAGCGTCTAACGACGTGGATTGCGAGAACCAAGTATCCAAGCAATTTAATTTTTCGCCTTTAACAAGCGAAAGTCAGTTGTTCAGGGGCTTGGGATTTAGCTACTTCGAAGTTATTAACTGAAGAGTTTGATCCTGGCTCAGATTGAACGCTGGCGGCGTGCCTAACACATGCAAGTCGAGCGGCAGCGCGGGAGCAATCCTGGCGGCGAGCGGCGGACGGGTGAGCAATGCTTGGGAATCTGCCTATCAGTGGGGGACAACCCGGGGAAACTCGGGCTATTACCGCATACGTTCTTCGGAAGAAAGCAGGGGATCGCAAGACCTTGCGCTGATAGATGAGCCCAAGCCGGATTAGCTAGTTGGTGAGGTAAAGGCTCACCAAGGCGACGATCCGTAGCTGGTCTGAGAGGACGACCAGCCACACCGGAACTGAGACACGGTCCGGACTCCTACGGGAGGCAGCAGTGGGGAATATTGGACAATGGGGG
>Ga0181519_10000568_pt1 | contig 33791 bp, 31 predicted proteins | sample PEATcosm2014_Bin_26_FD_121102 | JGI IMG/M metagenome (GOLD analysis project Ga0181519, IMG submission 121102) | Peatland microbial communities from MTU Mesocosm Facility, Houghton, MI, USA - PEATcosm2014_Bin02_10_metaG | ecosystem: Environmental > Terrestrial > Soil > Wetlands > Peat | place...
GCGCGATCGGCGATCGCATTGACCAGCCCCGGGCGATCCGGGCCAATCACGTTGAGAATCAGGGACGTCGTCATCACAGGCTCCATCGACACTGAGTGAGGGGCAAGAGGCGGCGCAGGCGGCGCGCCTGTGCTCTCTTGGGGGCGGTAGCGCGCAGCAGGCTCAAGTGTAGTGCAATCGCGGGGTGTGCCGCTACGCCGAGCCTTCCCCGAGAGAGGGATGGCGGCAGCGGCCTAGGGACGGTCTGCCGCCATGGCGAGCAACGCGATGACGGTGGCGTCATCGGTCTGCGCGAAATCGTTGTACGCCACGCTTACTGCGTAGAACGGTTGAGGCGTTTCAATGCAGACGACGGCATCGGCCAAGGGGGTCAGGCGTGCGATGGCGTCGCGCGCGGCAACCGGCGCACAGGCGATGAGCGGTGTCGCCCCGAGACGCCGCATCGCCCGCAATGCCGCGATCATCGTCGCGCCGGTGGCGATGCCATCGTCGACCACGACAACCGGCCGGTCTTGCACATGCGGCGCTCCGCGTCCCGGCGTGTATGTCTCGCGCCGCTGCTGAACAAGCGCGCGCTGACGCGCTGTTTCATGCGAGAGGTAGAGGCCTGTTGCGCCGAGCGACAATGCGTGATCGTCGAGGAAGATGCCGCCGAATTCGTCGACGGCGCCCACCGCCAGTTCCGACTGGTGCGGCGCGCGCAGCTTGTGGGCGAGCAGGACGTCGAGCGTGCCGTTCAACTGGCGGGCGATGGGCAGTGCCACCGGCACGCCGCCGCGAGGAATGGCCAGCACCAGCGGCGGGGCGCAGCGTGCTATCAGTTCATGCGACGCGAGCACTTCAGCCAGCGCGCTACCCGCGGCGGCACGATCGAGAAACGAGGCAACGGCAGGCATGGCGCGAAGGCGGGAAGCGAGCCCGCAGGCGGGCATCGGTACCGACATCGTAACGCTGTGCCCTGATGCCCGTTTGCGTCAATCCACGCGTTTGTCGCGCCCGATCGTCGCATCGTCGCGTCGTTGCGTTCGGGACTTTCAGCGCGCTCTGAGCGTTAGCGCGTAAGCAGCCCCGCGCAGCATCCTCTCACGCGCCCAGTCGGCTGCCCCAACGCTGCCAGACGGCAACGAACGCCGTGCCGACCGCAATGCCGAGCGCGGCACCCGCGAGTGCGTCACTCGTCCAGTGATAAGCGGCGGCGAGCTGGCCGAAGCCGGTCAGCGCGATGGCCACGGCGCACGGCCAGCGCAGCGCACGGTGCCGCAGCGCGAGCACCGTGGTGAACGCGAGTATGACGGTGAGGTGCCCCGAGGGGAACGACGCGTAGGCCGCGCCGTCGCCAGCGAAAAACCGGAATTCGAACACGCCGTCACGCAGATACGACGGGTTCTCATGAATCCACGTGGCCGGCCAGGTGCGTCCGAAGGTGAACTTCAGACCTTGCTTGAGCACGCTGCCAACGCCCACTGCACCTGCCGAAAGCCACAGCGTGGTGGCCCACACCGGCAACTGGCGCCGCCAGACGAGCACCGCCCCCAGGATCACGAACGTGGGCCACGCGAGCACGAACAACGGCGAGGGCAACTCCGCGATGTGCTCGATCCAGCGTGTGCCCTGCGTGTGCACGTGCGCGAAGTCCACCACCGGTCGGTCGATCCAGGGGATGGCGGCGAGCGCCAGCAACAGGCAGGCCAGCGCACTGAGCCATGCGGTGCGCAGGCACGGGCGCGAGGTGAGGGCGGGCGGGGTACCCGGCGACGCCGCCGGGCGTGACTTCGGAGCCAGTTCGTTCATGACGTGAGTTCGGGAAAGCGTTGGCATCGACAGGCGATGGCACCGCGACATGGTAGTCGCCATTGGCGGCGGTGAAGCATCGAATCCCATCGGGGGACAGGCATGCCGCATTGAACCCCACCCGGCATGGGGGGGCGGGCACCTCACCGCTCGCCAAACATTCCGGTGTCGCAGAACGTTTGACGATGCGCTCCCGTCATGGCGATTTGATGACGATCAGGGTGCGGGCGTTGCGCCTGTGACATGCTCGGCCGGCAAGGAAAGGAAAGATTTTTTGCTGGGGAAGGGGGCAACGTCCTACAATCGTCCCCTACGTAAATATCAGGAATTGCCGGTTGCGGCGGCCGATTCGAGGGAGCGGGCGTGATGAACGGCAGTTGTCTGTGCGGCGCGAACGTATGTCCGTCAACACAGGCGTCGAACGAAGTCACAGCAGTCTTGGTTGTTGTAGTTCGCTTGGCAAAACAAAATCAATATCGCATGCGGGGGCAGTAGTGAACCGGGGATTCGAGAGCATCATCGATCGTCTGGCGCGCGAATTCTGGCGCGCCGCGCACACGCGCGAGCAGCAGCACGCACAAACGCAGGCTCGCTCGCTCGCGGAAGTGCGTGCCGTGGAGCAGGCGCAGCGCGCATGGGAAGAGGCGCCTGCCGCCGACGCCGCCATGCGAGAGCGTCTGCAACTGGCGCTGCGGCAGGCCGAGGCGGCGGCGCAAGGCGCGCGAGCCAAGCTGGAAGTTGCGCGGCTCGAGCGGTTGCTTGCCGATGGCCTGGCGCGCGACCTGCGCATTCCGCCGGCCGATCTGCGCGCGCGCAACACGCCGCCGGTGCTCGACACCCGGCGTCTGCCGAAGATTCTGGCGAAACCCGAGTGGGAAACCTTCGCGCCGGAAAAACCGGGTCGGCTGGCCCTCGCCATGCCGGGGGCGTCGGGACGCTACGAGCAGGCGGTCGCCAAGGCGCGCAGCGAATTCGTGCACGCCGAGCGTGAGTACGAGGCGTCCAAGATCCGTCGCACGCAAGGCTCGATGATTCTCCAGATCGCGCAGCAGAAGGCGACGGAAGCCATGCGTGCCGAGAGCGCGCGTCACAACGCGGCCGTGGCCGACTTCGAAGGCGCGTTGCTGCGTGGCGAAGCGGCGGCCATCACCCGCTATGCGCGTATTGTGCTCAGCCGCAGCCCGTATCCGGAAGCGTTTTTGCAGACCCTCGCGGCGCATTACGTCGAGAACCACAAGCTGCTGGCGATCGGCTACGACGTGCCGACGCTGGACGCCGCCGTGCCCGTCGCGCTCGAATACCACTACAACGCTGCGGAAAACGTCATCCAGGGTGTGCCCGCAGGTGAGGCGATGCGCGCGCAGGTCTACGCCAGTGCGCTGCGCCAGATCTTGCTTCGTTCGCTGCACGAACTGTTCTCGGCCGACCCGCTGCGTCATGTGAACGCCATCGTTTTCAATATTTACGCTACCGATGGCGACGCCCGCGTGTGTGTGGCGAGCGCGCATGTGGCGCGTGCCGACTTCGCGGCGCTCGCGCTCGCCGAGGGCGATCCGGTGACGCATCTGGCGGCGCTCGGCGCGCGTGTGTCTGCGCACCCCGAAGCACTGGAGGCGGTGGCGCCGGTGGCGGGCGTCGACATGACACAGGTCGTCACGGACGCCGACGTGGCCGTGGACCGCCGCTTCAATCTGATGACGCTCACCGACAAGGATTTCTCGCAGGTGATGTTCCACTTGCTGCGCTCGCACGGCTTTGAAGGGCCGCCGCTGCTGCCGAGCGAGACGCCGGGCATGCTGACCTGCCGCGCGTGGGATCCGCATCCGATTTTCGGTGGCGATGTCGTCGTGCACATCTATCGTGAGATGACCCCTGGCGCGCGTCTCGAGATGGATGCTGCCCGTGCCATGTTCGCCGAGATGCAGAAGATCGGCGCGGCGCGCGGCATGCTGATTACGACGGGCGAGTTCGACGACGGGGTGGAGGAATTTGCACGCGATCGCCGCATCGAGCTGCTCGCCGGACATCATCTCGTCTTTCTGCTCAAGGAGAACGCCGGGGTGGACGCAAGCGTTGTCGTTCCCGAGGCGGCCGATGCCGCCGCCGCGTTGTTCTGACGTTCTGACACCTTCGCACGGACTGCGATTCATCGTCGCTGCCGGGGCGTCCTGCTATAGTGAGCCGACCTGAACCACGTCATTTACATCACGGAGGATCGTATGTCTCGACGCACGGAACGTTCGGCTCAAGCCGGTTGGAAGCGCACCGGAGCCGGAGTCGCAGGGGCGAGCATCGCGCTCGCGCTGGCCTTCGGCGCCCCCATGCCCGCGCAGGCGCAACTCGATCTGCTCAAGAACGCCGTTGGCGGCAATTCGGGCGGCAGCAATGCTGGCGGTCTGGCAGGCAGCCTTGGCGGACTCGGCTCGGCCGGGTCGCTGACGTCCGGCAGCGTGGGGAATGCGACCGGCGTGTTGCAGTTCTGCATCAAGAACAACTATCTCAACGGCGCGAATCTGAGCTCGGCGACCGACGTCAAAGACAAACTACTCGGCAAGATCGGCACCCAATCGGGTTCGCCGGCCGCCAGCCCCGGCTATCTCGATGGCGCCAAGGGGCTGTTGTCCTCGCCTGACGGCAAGACGGTCGACCTCAATGGCGGCGGGCTCAAGGAGCAAGTGACGCGCCAGGTCTGCGACAAGATTCTCGCTCAGGCCAAGTCATTCCTCTGATACGGATGCCGGCGTCGCTGACGGGCTGTGTTGCCTGCCGGCGACCGAGCGGCGCATCAGGCTGCAAGCTCCTTGATGGCACTAAAAAAATCATAGCTATTGGGTCTTTGCCAAGGGCCACGCGCGGACGTACGCTAGGCGTTATTCCCTCCCCGCCGATTTTGTCCGGAGCCGTCGATGTACCAGCCCGCAGCCTTTACCGAGACTCGTCCCGAAGTTCTGCACGACCTCATTCGCACGCATCCGCTCGGTCTGCTCGTGAGCGCCGGTTCGCAGGGCTTGATTGCCGATTCGATTCCTTTCCTCGTGTATCCCGGCGAAGGCGAATTCGGGACGTTGCGTGCGCACCTGGCGCGGGCCAATCCGCACGGTGCGGCGCTGCGCGACGTCGACGATTGTCTGGTCGCGTTCACGGGGCCGCATGGGTATATCACACCGTCGTGGTACGCGGCCAAGGCCGAACACGGCAAGGTGGTGCCGACGTGGAACTACGCCGCCGTGCACGTGTGGGGCAAGCCTCGCGTGATTGACGATGCGTCGTGGTTGCGACGTCTCGTGGGCGATCTCACGCAATCGCAGGAGCAGGGGCGCACCGCACCCTGGGCCGTGGAAGATGCACCGGCCGATTTCATCGACGGCATGCTGCGCGCCATCGTCGGTGTGGAGATTCCGATTCGCCGCATCGAAGGCAAATTCAAGATGTCGCAGAATCGCGCCATGCCCGACCGCGTCGGCGTGGTCGAAGGGCTGCGTGCCGACGGGCCGATGAACGAACCCTTGGCCGCGCTCGTCGCTCAGCGCGGCGACGTGCCCGAGGTCTGATGGGGCTGATGGGGCTGAGCGGTCTGGGTGCGGCTATCGCCCGCTGCGGTAACGAATCGAAACAATTGCGTGAGGCGGGGTCAGGTCGCTGGGTGACGTCCCCGCATACAATGCGGCAACCCTACTCGGATGCCGCAATGAAAACGCTGCTCTTCATGCTCGCGCTGGTGCTTTGTCTGCTCTTTCTCGAGCAGGCGTGGTTGCCGACGGCGCAAGCGGACGAGTGCGACAACCTCGGCCCGGCCCAGACCCTGCAATGCGCCGCCTATGGCGCGGGGAACGTCGTCCCCGAGTAGCCCGTCATCCGCTACAATCGCACCCCCTGAGTCTTACCCTAAGCAGTGCGATGAAGCAGCCTCGATGGACGGTCACCGCAGTGCGCGCAAGCCGCTTGCGCGCGATGACCGGGCAGTTGGCAGTCTCCCTGGCCTCTCTGGTTTCCCTTTCTTGCGCCGTCACCCTCACGGCGTTGCCGGGCGATGCGTTCGCGGCCGTCTCGGCATGTGGCGATCACTATTGGGCCGGCACCGCGCCCGACATTACCAATGCCGCAATGACGCGCAACGCGCGCGAGGTGTGCTTCAGCGCGTTCGGTGTCATGCACTCGGGCGTGACGCGCACACCGCTCTGGTCGGCGGAACGTCTTACGCGCGACGGCCTGAGCAACGCGCGTCAGATCTCTCGCGTCAACAATTTCCATGCGGAGTCGCGGCTTCCCCCGGAAGAGCGCGCCGAACTGCGCGATTACGTGCGCTCGGGGTATGACCGCGGTCATATGGCCCCGTCGGCCGACATGCCGGACGCACAAGCGCAGTCGGAGAGCTTTTCGCTATCGAACATGGTGCCGCAGAACAGTGAGAACAATCGCTATTTGTGGGCGGGCATCGAGTCGAGCGTGCGCAAGCTCGCGCAGGATCGTGGCGAGTTGTTCGTCATCACGGGGCCGCTCTTCAAGGGCAATACGATCACGCAGGTCGGCAATCGGGTGATGGTGCCCACGCAGATCTACAAGGTGGTCTACGACCCGAAGCGCAAGCAGGCGGGCGCCTATCTGGTCGCCAATGAAGCCACGGGCGACTATGCCGTCGTGAGCGTGGCGGAACTCGAGACGCTGGCCGGTATCGACTTCTTCCCCGGCATGCCGGCGCAGGTGAAGCGCACCGCGATGCGTCTGCCTGCGCCCAAGGCGGCGGGCGGCAAGCGCAAGCGCGATCCGGACGTGCCGTCGTATCGCGAGGTACAGACGGTGCTCGACTTCTTGCGTACGATCATCCGCTAAGCACGCGGGCAACGCCTCGGGCGTTGCCTGGTCGGATGAGGGGGCATGATCTCCCCGACCGATCGCTACGACTGATTTCCCTCTCGATTCAGGAGTCCCACATGTCCGCTTCGTCCGCTTCGTCTTCTGCCAACGCCGCGTTCGCCCCGTTCGCCAACGATGCCGATGCGCTCACGCTCGGCGAACTGAACGTCGAAAACCACTCGGACCACGTTGCCATCTTTGGCAACCTGGAGATTCGTCGCGACGCGCAGGGGCTGCGTCAGGCGCAGGCGCTCAAGACGGTGCTCGACGCCGTGGTGGCGGCGCTCGCCAGCGCCGATCTGCCCACGCAGGCGCAAACCCCGGGCGACACGACCGCACGACAGGTGAAGAACCCGTTCGAGTCGTGAGCTTGCGTCACCTTGCGTGACTTTTCGTGACGTCGATGGGGAAGGGGGCGGCGCGGGTGGCGTTGTGCCCCCGGATTTACCCGAGCTTTGTGGCTTATTTGAAGAATCGATGTTGCGCCGCACGACGACATGGGGGCTCGATTCCCCGCGGGGGCTATCCGTCCCGGTAGTCCGGTTTGCCGCCGTTGCCGCCACGGCGAGATGGGTGCCTCCGAGCCCCCCGAAAATTTCCCAATTCCACGGTTCATGCGGGTTGCGCGACAACTTGTCGCACCTGCGACATTCTGTCGCATTGACACGTCTCGTCAAAAATAGCCAATCGCGTCATGGTGACGGTATTCCCCGTCGCGTAATTCAGTCTCGAAATTCATGGGAATCAGGCGTTTTGCTTGCGGCGACGCAGCACGGATGAGGGGTTTACCGTTGCCAGACAAAGCGCATACTAGCCCTGCGTCTCGTCGATTCCGATAGCGTGAATCGATGACCGGCAAGGCTAAGAACACTAAACAACGCGAGGTAACTTATGCACATCCGTTGGAAAAAAGTGTATTCGAGCGGTTGGGGAACGATTCATCACGATGCACCCCGTTCCCATCGCAGCGCCGCTGAGCGCGAGCAACTCTTTCAACGCCTGTTGACAATCGCAATCGCCTGTAGCGTCGGTGGTTTCGTCCTCTTGTCCGTAGGCGCGGCCTTCCTGGGACGCTAAAGTCAACGATCTTCCCGATCTTCTTTTTCGTGCGCGGCACCGCCTACGGCGGATTGCCGCGCAGCGTTGCCTCGGCTGGCGCCTTGCGCGCCTGTCTCGCTTCTCGTAACTTTCAAGCGTTCCGCGCTTGAACCGCGCTTTTAACGCCTTCCACGTTTTTCGCGATAACAGTCTTGCTCCCGTCCTGACGGTACCGGGGGCGGAGACTGATTCATCACGTCGTTTCAATCGCCCGCTTTGAACGAACGCCCGTTCAGTGTTGAAACGTCTTGTTACAAATACATCGCATTTTGGAAATACCGACGAAATCCAATGTCGGCAATTTTCCTCAATTCCCCATTAAAGATCGGCCGCGGCATACGATAAAGCGCGCAATGTGCGTTGATATCCATCGTCGATAACGTGGTCTCTCGTGGTTTTGCGGTCGCATACTGCAAGTTCACGCTATTGCGTTTACGAAAGAATAGTGCGATCTTGAAGCGAAGGTGCGGTGTCGGAATTTCGGGAAGATCGTCGTTCAGCATTTGCCCGGATTTGTCCGTATTGTCTTGCGCCTCGAAACTTTCGATAAAGAAGAAAAGAACAGTAGTGCGGGCCGGTTTGATTGATTTGTGAGGTGCGCCATGGAAATTCGCTGGGAAAAGTTGTACTCGGGCGGATTGGGTCGTTTTTACGACACTTCGGAATCGAGCCGCCGTCGGGCACGGCGTGCGCAGTTGGCATGGTTTGGCGTGGTCATCTCCGTTGGCGTCGCCATCGGGGCCATTGCCATCGCATGGCGCTGGATCTGATGTTCATCACGACAACGCGTCGCTCAGAGATCATAGGAGTACTGGCCGTGCTCGCGGTCATCGCGAGTGCGCCGGTTCACGCGCAGACGCCAGCGATGCCGACGGAGCCGCTCGACGCGGCGGGCAAACCATGCGGGGCGCTACGCGCGCTGCCTGCCGACGTCACGCACTATCGTTACGAAGTGGCGAACCGGTGCGAGCGTCCCGTTACGTTCTTCTGGCGTTGTAGTGCTGCCGACACCGAGCATTCGCTCGATGTCCCCGGCAAGGGGACGCAATCCGCCACCTGCGTGAAGGCGACGGCCGCCGCCGGAGAGATCGTCTTCCGGTTCGATCCGCCGGGCGCGGGCAACTGAGCCTCCGACCGATTGTCGTTTCGGCACCCTTGGGTGCTGTATGCCCATCCATGCCCGGGACGCCGTAGCTTTGCCGGCTCGCGGCACCGGGTGCTCGCGCAGCCTCGATGGCCGACCGGTCGCCACCGCCGCCGGGAATGGCTATCATGACGCCATATGGCCCGCTGGCATCTCCGGCGCGCGCCCGGGACGGATCTGCGCAAAGGCTGGCCCGATCCGTCTCGTCTACCAGAACCCCCCAAGGACTCCCCCATGACCGACACCGTCACCCCGACCCAACCGTCGCTCGACACGGCGGCATTGCGTGAATTCGTCGAACGCAAATGGAACGACGAAATCCTGCACGCGCTGACTGACTACATTGCAATACCCGCCAAGAGCCCCGGTTTCGACGCCGACTGGGCCCGCAACGGTTACATCGATCGCGTGGTGCGCGACGCCGCTCAGTGGGCGGAGCGTCAGCCGGTGAAGGGACTCACGCTCGAAGTGATTCGTCTGGAAGGCCGCACGCCGGTGATCTTCTTCGAAGCGCCGGCCACGCGCTCGGGCAGTACCGAGACGATCGTGCTCTACGGCCACCTCGACAAGCAGCCCGAGTTCGACGGATGGCGCAAGGACCTCGGCCCGTGGACGCCCAAGTTCGAAGACGGCAAGCTCTACGGCCGTGGCGGTGCGGATGACGGCTACGCCATCTATTCGAGCGTGACGGCGCTCGCCGCGCTCGATGCGCAAGGGGTGGAGCGCCCGCGTTGCGTGGGTCTCATCGAGACGTGTGAAGAGTCGGGAAGCTACGATCTGCTGCCGTATGTCGACGCGCTGCGTGAGCGTCTGGGCCGTGTCGGTCTGGTCGTCTGCCTCGATTCGGGTGCGGGAAACTACGACCAGTTGTGGCTGACGACATCGCTGCGCGGTCTGATCTCGGGCAGCCTCGAAGTGCAGGTGCTCGACGAAGGCGTTCACTCGGGCGGTTACGGCGGGATTGCGCCGTCGAGTTTCCGCATCATGCGCCAGTTGTTCGAGCGCCTCGAAGACGCCGGCACCGGCAACGTGCTGCCGCAGGGCTTTCACACTCCGATTCCGTTGCAGCGTCTGAAAGAGGCGGAAGCGACAGCGCACATTCTCGGCGACGACGTCTGGAAGAAGATGCCATGGGCTTGCGGTCAGGACGGTCTGTCGGTGTTGCCCACCACCACCGATCCGAAGGAAGCGCTGCTCAATTCGACGTGGCGTCCGTCGTTGTCGGTGACGGGGGCCGCCGGCCTGCCGGCGCTGGCAGATGCGGGCAACGTGCTGCGTCCGCGCACGGCGTTCAAGCTGTCGCTGCGTCTGCCGCCGCTTGTCGACGCCGCAAAGGCGGTGGCCGAACTCAAGGCACTGCTCGAACTCGACCCGCCGTACAACGCAAAGGTGACGTTCAAGTCCGATGCGGGGGCGGCTTCCGGCTGGAACGCGCCTGACGTCGCGCCCTGGCTCACGTCGGCACTGAATACGGCATCGCAACGCCACTATGGCGCGGATGTCGCGTATATCGGGCAGGGCGGCACGATCCCGCTGATGAATACGCTGCAAGCCGGTTTCCCGACGGCGCAGTTCATGGTGTGCGGTGTGCTCGGTCCGAAGTCGAACGCGCACGGCCCGAACGAATTTCTGCACGTGCCCTACGCGAAGAAGCTGACCGCCGCGGTGGCCGAGGTGATCGCGTTGGCGCCGTAAGTTCGGTCAGTTCGGTAAGGTTGCCAAGACGTCAGGCGCCCTTATGGCGCTTATGGCGCTTGTAGCGCCTACGGTAGTTACTGCTAGAGAAGGATCGGGCCGCCCAAGCGCGGCCCGTCTTTTTTTGTGACGACAGATGGGGCCCCGCTCAGAGCCGATGCGTGGCGGCCTCCATGACCTGTACGCCGCGCAAGAAGTCGTCGAGATCCATGCTCTCCCGCGGATTGTGCGAGCCATTGGCATTGCGCACGAACACCATGCCGCTCGGAATCCCTGCGTTGGCGAAGATGGCCGCGTCGTGTCCGGCGCCGCTCGGCACCCGTTCTTGCGGCAGATCGAGTGCGCGGCAAGCGTCGAGCAGTACCGACGACACGTGCGCATCCATGATGGCCGGGGGCGAGGCGAGGCGCCGGTCGAAGCCGAACTGCACGCCGCGATCGCGTTCGATGGCGCGGCACTCGGTTCGCATCAGTTCGTAGAACACGTCGAGCGTATCGGAGCTCTGGCTGCGTACCTCCAGACTGAAATCCACCTTGCCCGGAATCCGCGAGATGGCGTGCTCGGCGGGATCGGTGCCGACGATACCGGCTGTCACCACCAGATCGATGCCGCGCTCGAGCAGGGCGCGCCAATGCTCATCGAGACGCGTGATGAGATCGGCCACCGCGAACATGGCATCGTGACGCAACCAACGCGGCACGGCGCCCGAGTGGCCCGCTTCTCCCACGCACGTCATGCGGTTGTGCCGCACATTGCCGCGAATGCCGGGCACGATGGCCACGGGCATGTTGCGCGCGATCATCACCGGGCCCTGCTCGATGTGCAGCTCCAGCCACGCCCGGGCGCGTGAGGCGTCGAACAGCACGGCGCCTTCGCGAATCGCGTCGACGTCGGCACCGGCTTGCGCCATACATTGCGCGAGCGTGCGGCCGTGCGTGCGGTGCGGCATGGCCAGATCGGCATCGTTGAGTTTGCCGAACAGCGCACTCGATCCCATGTACGCGCGGCCGAACCACGCGCTTTCCTCGCCGCGCAGCGCGAGCACACGCACCGGCGTGGCGGTATGACGCTGGCTGCGCCGCTGCTCGACAAGGCACAGCAGACCGGCCACGATGCCGGCGAGACCGTCGTAATTGCCCCCTTGCGGCACTGAGTCCAGATGTGACCCGATCCATGTGGCCGGGGCGTCGCCAGTGTCGTCCGGCAGGGTGAAGATCAGGTTGGCCGCGCGGTCGCGCGTGACATTGAGCCCCTGATGCCCGGCCCATTCCGTCAGATACGCCGCTGCGGCGTTCTCGCCTTCGCCATAGCTGTCGCGGGTAATGCCGACGCCGTCGTCGCCAAGACGGCGCAGGTCGGTGAAGAGTTGCTCGGCCATCGGGGCCAGCGCGTTCAGTTCCATGAGTGTGCTTCTTTTCGCGTGAGGCTTTGCGAGGGTTGCGTATAACGTGTAACGGACGTGTGACGGCTTAGCCGGATTGCTGTGCAAAGCGCAGCCAACGGTCGGTCAGTTGGGCGTCGAGGGCGACGGCGCCGGTGAGCGCCGAGAGTCTGTCGACGGCCTGCGCATCGCAGTACGCGGCCAGGCCATCGACGATGTGTGCCATCACGGCCGGATCGCGAAACGATGCCGTGCCGACCTGCACGGCCGACGCGCCCGCGAGCAGGAACTCGACGGCGTCGTCTGCGGTTTCAATACCGCCGCAGCCGATGATCGGGATGCGCACCGCGCGATGGCACTGATGCACGAGCCGAACGGCGAGCGGCTTGATCGCCGGGCCCGACAGTCCGCCCATCACGTTGCCGAGCTTGGGCTTGCGCGTGCGCACGTCGATGGCCATGCCAAGCACGGTGTTGCCCATGACGATGGCGTCGGCGCCGGCGTCTTCCGCCGCTTTGGCAATCAGGGCGATCTGGCCCGCGTTGGGCGTGAGCTTCACCCACAGCGGATGCGAGGTGCGCCGCCGAATGGCGCTCACGGCCTTGTAGGTGCTCTCGGGCTGCATGGCGAAGGCCATGCCGTCGGCTTCGAGGTTCGGGCAGGAGATGTTCGCTTCGATGGCCGCGACTTCCGGCAGCGACAGCGTCTCGCAGGCTTGCCCGAAAGACGCCGCCGTGTCGGCCGACACGGACACCACGACTGGCGTATCGAAGCGTGTGTAAGCGGGCAGGACATCGCGTCGATAGGCGTCGAGCCCCTTGCTCGGAATGCCGATGGAGTTGAGCATGCCGCTGGCGGTCTCGGCCACGCGCGGCGTCGGATTGCCCGCGCGCGTGGTCGGCGAGACGCTCTTGATGACGAGCGCGCCGAGCCGGGTCAGGTCGAGCGCTTCGGCATACTCGATAGCGAAACAGCCGGAGGCCGGCATCACCGGATTGCGCAGCGTGAGCGAACCGATGCGTACGGAAAGATCAGCCAAAGTCCACCTCCCCGACAACGTCGCGAATCGGAAACACCGGGCCTTCGCGGCACACGCGCAGGAATTGCTTGTCGCCGTCGCGATCGAACAGGCGCACGCACGACAGGCAAACGCCCATGCCGCACGCCATGCGTTGCTCCATCGCGACTTCCGCCGTCATGTGCGGGTGCGCGTGCAGCACACGCTGGAGCAACATCAACAGGCGATGCGAGCCGCAGGTGTAGACGGCGTCGTGCGGTGTGGCGTCGAGCAGGGCGCGGATGCGCGGCTCCAGTGCCTCGACGGCCGACGAGCCATCGGTGTCGAACACGCAATGCACGTCGGCCAATGCGCGGGCCTCGGGCGAGCGCAAGAATTCGTCGCGCATCAGATCGGCTTCGCTGCGCGCCGACATGACGACCGTGAGCTTCAGCCCGGCAGCCGCCGAGCGCTGCACGAGCGGCGCCATCGTCGCCAGACCCACACCGCGCGCCACCAGCATTACGCGTTGCCACGGCGTGCCTTGCGTACCCAGCGTGAACGTGTTGCCGAGCGGGCCGACGATATCGAGCGTTGCGCCTTCCTGCAAGGTGGCGAGCGCGCGCGTGCCCACGCCCGTCACGTTGTAGAGAAACTCGAGGGTGTCCGGCTCGGGACCGGTGCCATACACGCTCATCGGGCGCAGCAGAAAAGGGGCGTCGCTGTGCGTGACCGGGCACTTCAGTTGGTAGAACTGGCCGGGCTGTGTCGTGAGCGCGACGGGCGCATCCGCTTGCAGACGCAGATAGCGGTAACGGGCGTTGACGGCGTGATGCGTGAGCACGCGGCAGCGATGCGTTGCGACCGTAGGGGTGCTGCGCGCGGCGTCTTGCGTGTTGCAGGTGTCGGGGTGCACCCGCGCCAATGGGCGGGTGACGTCGGGACACGTCAGAGTGGCAACTGACATGGGGGCTCCGAATGTTGGGGGATGGCGTTGTGAGGTGTTGCGAGGCGGCGCGGCGATGTCGTGATGTCGTAACGTCGTGCGCGTCGTTCACGTCTCGTCTGTCGTTACTCGAGTTCAACGCCTTTGAGTTCGGGGATCAGGAAACGCGTCGCGAGCATGTCGAGCACATACAGGCTCGCGAGCAGCGCGATGGCGATCTGGAACGAGTAGCGCGCGGCGAGTGCGCCGACGACGACCGGCCCCAGCCCGCCAATGGCGCGTCCGATGTTCCACAGCACGTTCTGCGCGGTGGCGCGCGCGGCAGTGGGGTAGGCCTCGGACATGAGCGTGCCGTAGCCGCCGACCATGCCGTTGACGAACATGCCCATCAACGCGCCGGCGAAGAGCATGACCGTCGGGTCGGTCAACCGGGAGTAGACGATCACCATCACGACGGCACCCGCCTGGTACAGCAGGAACGTGGGACGGCGTCCGATGCGGTCCGCCAGTTGCCCGAAGGCCCACACGCCGATCATCATGCCGATCACGGTCGCCGCAGTCCAAAGGCCGGATTTCGTGAGCGAGAAGCCGAGCTTCTGCGAGAGGAACGTCGGCAGCCAGATCATGATGCCGTAGTAGCCGAAGTTCTGAACCGAGCAGAGAATCACGATGCCCAGACTCACACGGGTGGTGCGGGCGTCCTTCACGAGCAGGCGAAAGGCGTTGCTGCCCTGACCCGACTTCGTGGTCTTGTCCGTGCGTCGCACGAAGACTTCGGGCTCGTGCAGCTTGTTACGCAGCACCCAGGCGACGAGCGCAGGCAACACCCCCACGAGGAACATGCCGCGCCAGCCGATGTGCATGAGCAGCAGCGGTGTGAGGAGGGCGGCGGCGAGCACGCCCGTTTGCCATCCGAGCGCAACGTACGACGAAACGCGAGCGCGTTTGGCCGCAGGCCAGGCTTCGGCGGCCAGCGCCATGCCGATGCCGAACTCTCCGCCAAGTCCGATGCCCGCAATCGTGCGATACACGAGCAAGTCCCAGAAACCCTGCGCAAACGCACACAGCCCGGTGAAGACGGCGAACAGCAGGATCGTCCACGTGAGCATGCGCACGCGACCATAGCGATCGGAGAGCGCGCCGAACAGAATGCCGCCCGCAACGGCGCCGATCAGTGTCCACGTCACCAGCGCACCGGCCTGTCCGGGCGAGAGTTGCAGCCCGGCTGTAATCGCCGGCAGCATGAAGCCGAGGATGAGCAGATCGAAACCGTCCATCGCATAGCCGATGGCAGAGCCCGCGAGCGCTTTCCATGCGTAAGGTGTGACGATGTCGTCGGACGAGGCACCCGCGCGCCGCGTACTCGGTGTGTTCAGGTTGGCTTCCATGATCGGTTTCCTGTGGAGCGGCGAATCGACGCAGCGACAATCGCGCCGTGGGTTTCGTCAAATAGTCTAAATTTTTAGACGATCAAGTCAAAAAAATACCGCCGTCGGGTGTGTGCCAAGCCGCCCGTCGTCAAAGGCTCTTGGGCTCACCGGCGCACCGGCTCACGCGTAGACTTCGGTCGTCAACTGCGCGGCGAAGTCGTTCAGCGTGGCGAGGAAGCTGGCATCGGAGGTGGCTGCCGCATCGCGCAACGTTGTGGCATAGGCTCTGCTGCGGGCGAGAAACGCCTGAAACGTCGCGCCATTGGCGGCAATGCCCGACTGACGTTCCGTGAACGTTTGCGCGGCCTGCGCCAGCAACAGCAACGCCGCCGATTCGCGCGTGGCCGTGCGCGACGCATTGAGACAACGTGCGGCGAAGTCCTCGATATCGGACAGTCCGGCCGTGTCGCGTTGTAACCAGACACATGCAAGCTGCAAGTCCATCATGCTCTCCATTGGTCTAAATATTTAGACTAGACGAACCCGGCGGGGCAGGCAAGTCGAAAATAATCGGGTCAAACCCTGATGCTCAAGCCGTGTGACGGTCGCTATTGCCGGGGGACATCGCGTGCCGTCACCGGCTTCGTGAGCGCTGACGATTGTCGCCAGCGCTCATTCAGAACGTCATCTTCAGAACTTCATGCGCAGACCGGCGCCGTACGTCTGGCCGGTCGACAGATCGCTCATGTGGTCATACTTGTACGCGGCGTAAATGTCGGTGCGCTTGGACAGCGGGTAGTCGTAGCCGAGGGCCCAGGTGGTGCGACGCTGGTTGTCGCCCGAACCGTTCGAGCCGGTGTAGGCAACCGAGGCGAGCACGCTGCCGCCGCCGAGCGGCACCGAGGCACCCAACTGCCCGGTGTTCGAGTGGAAGTTGCCGCTCGTGGCCTGACTCGCGATGAGCATGTACTGGGCGAAGACCTTCACCACGGCAAGGTCGTACGAGAGGCCGAGTTGTGCAGTGTTCTGGTTGTTCAGGCCGGTTACGCCCGGCAACTGCGCGCCGAAGTCTCCCGGCGTCGCGCTGAAATTCACGTACTGATAGTTCAAGGCAGCAGCGAACGGCCCGTTGGCGTAGGTGATCGCGGCGGCCCATTTCTTCGCGCTGTGATCGGTCGGGCTGTTGCCGGTGGCGTACAGCAGCGTGCCTGCGAGACCTGCGTAGGTCGGCGAGGTGTACGCGATGGCGTTGTTCCATGCCGAGTCACCCACCACGCCTTGCGTTCCCAGACCCTTGTAGGTGTGGAAGATCATCGGCGAGAAGGTGTACGAGTTGTTGAACGGGTTGAACTGGATCGTGGCGAGATACAACGGGGTGGTGATGCGTCCCAGGCGCACGGTGCCCATCGCGTTGGACAAACCGACGTAGGCGTTGCGCGAGAAGAAGCTGTCGCCGGCGAAGCGCCCGTACGTGCCGTTGTTCGGCTGGAAGTAGCTTTCCAGCACGAACAGCGCGCTGTTGCCGCCGCCGAGATCTTCGGTGCCGGCCATGCCCCAATACGACGTGGTCATGCCGCCGCCTTGCTGCACGACCGCTGCGTTGCCGCCGGGGTTCTTCACCGAGCCGACGTAAGCGTCTGCCAGGCCGTAGAAGCTCACGCTCGATTGCGCGTGAGCCGTGGTTGCGAGCGTCGCGGCGCTCAGTGCGGCGGCGCCAGCCACCTTGTGCCAGGTTTTCATCATTCCCTCTTTGTTGTATAAATTTCTGGACGGCGCGCAGGCTATCACCGCCGGCGCGTGGGGTCATCCCCCAAATCGCGTCGCGCTTGCCCCCGTGGTAGGGCATTCCCACGCAAAGGGGTATCCGTGTTCGGGATCGTGCAGATATCTAAAAAAATAGACAATTGAAAAAATAATCGACGCATCGCTGTGGGGTGTTTGCGACAGTGGAGGACGGTTCGGTGCCGAGAGAGGGGAGACAAACCGGCGGCGTTGGGACGTGCACTCGACCGGTATAATCCCGGCACCGTCATGCGGGCGCGGCGCTATTTACAGGAGTTGCCGGGCTGGGCATTGGCATCCGATCGGACAGGAGGCGATTTGAATCGAGCTGCGACGACATCCCGGGCGCCCAGAGGCGCGCGTTTCAATTTTCGAGCCATCGGCGAACGTTTGCGTGCCTACCGGTTGGCGGCGGAGTTGCGTAGCGAGGATGTGGCGGAGCAACTCGATATCTCACGCGCGGCCATCTACAAACTCGAGCGCGGCGAGATCGTCAAGATCGATACGCTGGAGCGGCTCGCGGCGCTGCTGGGCGTGTCGCTGGCGAATTTGCTGGGGGTGGAAGTCGAATATCACGACTCGGCGGTGAGCTATTTCGAGCGCATGCGTCAGTTGGAGAGCCGCTCGGAGCGCATCGTCGCGCACTTCGATCCGATCTCGTTTCTGCTCACGTCGGAAGACTACGACGTCTGGCTGCGTCACATGCTCGACGAGAGCATTCCGCCTACGCTCGCCGATCGCCACTGGACGAACACGATAGATCGTGTGCTCGGCATCCTGCAAGAGCGCAAGTCGAGCTTCTCGCGCCAGCGGCTGGCGGTCACGAGCCTTATCGGACTGCGCCAGATCGAGCAGTTCCTGCATCACGGACTCGTCGGGCGGCTGGGACTGCCGCCGGGTGTGCAGCTCGAGCGCAAGATGGCGGCACGGCGTGAGGTCGCGCGCATTGTCGAGTTTCTCGAAGCCGACACCACCGGCGTGCAGATCGGCATTGTGAGCGACAACATGCCCAACGAGACGTTTCAGATCTTCGAGGCGCAGGGCGAAGCCTATGTCGCGGTGTCGCCGTTCCGTCTGGGCGAGCTACCCAACTTGCGTACCGGTATCGCCACCATCACCACGTCGCCTGACGGCGTCGGCATGTATCGCGCCATGATCGACCGCTTGTGGGCCGATTCCGCAAAGGGCAAGGAAGGGGCCGCGCTATTGGGACAATTGCTCGCGCGGTTCTGAGCGCCCTGGCGAAGCAGGTGCCACCGCCTCGCCCGCGCCGTCGGGCACATTCGATGCGCGCGGTCGCGCGGGGAGACGGTTCCACAAAACGAAGCCTGCCCACATAATCGACATCCCTGATCGGCAAACCCGACTAGTCTCCTTGCGGCAAAGGACCATTCGGTCTGACTACATGGAGATGATTTATGGGAGCAGTTTTCGGGGCATCGCGCCATTCGCCCGTGCAAATCCTTTTTGCCGATTCGTCGAAGCCGCCAGACGACGGGAATAGCTTCGGCTCGGACTTTCAGCGGCTGGCGTCCGTTTCAACGTCCCCGCTCAGATCGACTGCCAAGTCTTGGCAGACCTATCCCGTGCGGGCAAGAAGTCCCGAAGAGAACAGTGGCATTCCGCTGGGGCAGTGGTGTGCCGAGCGCGCTTCGGAAGCGATACAGGCCGACCGCCTCAAGGCGGATCCGCTGGCGCCCAAGTTCGTCGGGGAAGCACTCGAGCGCTGGCGCACGTCGTTTCATGAGGCAATTAACGCAGATGAGACCTTCGAGCGTGATCGTTCGTCCGAGATGCAGCGAGTGCGTTACGGCATTCCGGTCTGCGCAGGCCCCTTCGTCCGAGCGTTCGATGTTGAGTCGGTGCGTGCCCAACTGGGCGAGATCGTGCTGTTGAACGATGAGATCAGCAGGATGGAGGCGGACGCGCAATCGACGCCGGAGGGCGTGCCGAAGAAGATGCTGATGAAAAATCTTAACGATCTCGCCGCACTCGCAGACGCGATGGGGACGTTGACGATGAATTTACACGGACGGCGGACCAACGCGCTTCGGGCGGAACTCGGCACCCTGATTGCGCTCAACGACATGGCTCGCGAAGCCGAGAGAGAGATGACCAACGGCGGGGCCGACGTGCCACTGCGCCTGGCCGTGCGCAATGGCAACTGGGTACTGAAACCCGCTGTCTCGACATCCTGGTTCTCCCACAACAAGACGCGTGCTGCCAACGATTCGGCCCGACTTGCGCTGCTCCTTGGCTATCCGGCAGATCAACCTGTCACGCTCAAGATGATTCGCGATCGCGGTTTCGGGGTTCATGAGTACACATCGGTGCTCAATGACGCCCGGTTCGCTGGCCCCGAGGCTACGCATTCCTGGCTCGCCGGCAGAGCGTTGGACATCGATGCGTGGAAGACTGGCCACACCGCGCAGCATATCGGCACGCATGCCGCCGAGCGTCGGGCGCTTGACGGCACATCCGTGTCTGCCGATAGCGGCAACATGCCCGACGACGATTGCCTATCAGTCGATAGCTTTGAACTGGTGACGGACCCGGGATACGCCGATATCCCCTTGCCGCCAATGAGAGCGCCAACCTCATCGAAGCCTCGACAGGTGCTGACTTCTGACGAATCGGTATCTGTGCAGGCGCTGGCGAGCCACGAGAAGCGTCAGCGCCATGTTGCCGGGCAGCAGGGGACGTCGGGCGTTCCCCGCTCACCCGCCCCGGACGGCGGTCTGTATTCGCTCGTCACAAGGTCAAAGGTCGCACAAGGAGGGACGCCGGGCTCACGACAGGAACCATTTGCGACGGCGTTTTGCAGCGGGGGTCCGATCCGTACGGTCAGTGCGCATCGATCACGGGAGCCGTTCGAGGGAGTCGACTTGCCTGTGTCCGAGAGCGCCGCGTACGATCGCTCGCGTCATAGCAGCGGGCGTGCCCGGCTATTTCAGTCACCTCCGCCGCTGCCGTCGTCGCCCGCGCCGTCGCTGACGCCCATCCCCGAGTCTGACGCTGACTAAATCACTGCGCTACAGCAGCAAGGCCGCTCACTGGAAACAGAGCGGCCTTTTTCATGGTGTTTCGCGTGCTTCTGACGCTACGTCTGCTCCTCTTGCCACGCAAGATGATTCGCCTCACGAGCAACTTATACATAGCGCGCATACAGAGAGCGCGACTTTGGGCCAGCGACCATTGCGCTCGGCAAAGTGAAGTTTTTGTCCACTATCGATACCCCCCGCAGACCTCCTTCCGTAATCTCTGCACGCCCGAAGGACCACTCGGTCTATTCACACGGAGATGATGATGTCCCTAACTTTAGGAAGGACAACGCTGGCCGCATGGGCGGTGTCTTGTCTTTCACGTGCCAAACCTCAGTCTGACGTCGCCTCTCACCCTTTGGGTTCGGATCTTCGGCATGTCGGAAGCATCGCGAAGTCCGAGTTGACGTCGACCCGGGAGGCTTGGCATTCGTATCCCGCCCGGCGTCTGGCGCCGGAGTACAAGAAGGCATTCTCGCTCTCAGACTCGCTTCGGGAGCTTCGTCTGGATCACCTCGCGGCAGATCGGGCGTTCTCCGCGCTACAGAAACTAAAACCGGCTAACGAGTTTGCCGAAACGTGGCATACGTCATTCATCAACGAAATCGTTGCAGATGCGGGATATCAGGAACGGCGCCTGGCGAGCATGGGGGATGACAGTCCCTCGGGCGTTGGGTCTTTCGGACGACCGTTCGACGGGCTCAGACTGATTCGCATGAGCCATGCGGTGGCATATCTTAGGTTCGAGTGTCCGTCGGCGGCGCATTTGGAAGACCCGGAAAAGTATGGATATTCTGATGCGGAGGAAATACAAGCGCTGCGTGACCAACTGGCGCACGACAACATTACCGGCACCGTGAAGGAGATGCTGAGTTTGACTACGGATTTGCTCGAGAGGAAGCGTGCCGAAGTCAAAGCAGAGACCAGCGCGCTGGCGGCACTCAATGGCATGGCGTGCGACGCTGCGAAAGCGGTGGCTAATGGTGGCGGCAACGTGCCCCTTCGGTTAGCGGTCGTCGATGGTCAATGGGTACTCAAGCCGGCCAAGTCAAAGTCGCTGTTTCGCAGTCGGCAGGTCAGTGCGCGCGCCGATGCTGCAAGGTTGGCGTTGTTGCTGGGCTGTCGGGCAGATACGCCAATCACGTTGGCGACGATGAAATCAAAGGGCGTGGGCGTCAAGGCGTATTCGAAGGTGCTTGACGACGCAAAGTCTGGCCTCGGGAACATAGCGGATTTGCGTCCCATCGATGCGGCGGCGGGGCGCGTTTCAGCACCGTCGACGTCGGCATCCTGGCTTGGCGACAGAGCGTTGACGCTCAACTGGTCGATGCAAGGCATTGAAGCGCAGCTAGCCGATCTGAAAATGCGCAGCGGCGACGCCTTTCCCGGCATTGGCGGTGACGCGAGTGCGCCGGCTCATAACCCGCACTTTGCGCGTGTCCGGCGTGGGGCGAGCGAGTCGAGCGCAACTCACGCTGCGCGTCAGCCGGCTTACGAGCCTTACTATGAGGCCCTCAAAACAGTGAGCGCGGGCAGCGCCGCGCGCACGGTGAACGCGGGCAACACCTTGCGTAAGTCCGATTATGAGTCCTTGGATGAAAGGATCGTGCGTCCGGCGGACGAGGTGAACATGGAGGCCACTGCGGGGATGGCAGTCAATCTCGACGCACGCGTTACGACGCAGGACGGGTTATCCGTGCCTACGCCGACGCCGTCTGGTTTCGCGAATGCGTTCTCGGCAATGAGAACGTCGAAGCTGGCTTTCATGCAGTCGATGCTCGGCCCGGAACAGGCCGCCGTGAACCTGTCGTCGCCAATGTCGGCTCGTCTGAACGATGCGTCAGCCGCTATGCGAAGTCGCTTCGAGGGTTTTGCCTAGCGATCTGACACACCGTCATCGCCCACCCTGCGATGACGGTGTCAACGGCGTCAGATCAGCCTGAGATCAATCCCGCTGCGGCGACCACAAGGGCGCACACTTACGCGGCAAGTTTCCAATCATTGCCGTATCCATCGTGATGGTTGCCGAGTTCCCTCGTGGCGATTCGTCGACCATACACATCGAGCCTCGTTCGATTTCCCCTGGCCGTGTGCGGCGAAGGCGATGATGGGATTGACGGCGCAGTAGAAGACTCATCGTTTTCCTCTTCCTCCGGAATGACGTCGTCGGCCACGCGGTGGTGACGCGGCATGCGCTCCAGTCCGAACGATGTAGGCAGCTTATCGGTGCTGCCTTGCGGAGCCAACGCGCGCGAGCGCTCCGGCTCAGGTGTGGAATGCAAGGAGGCCACGTCGTCGATAGCGGGTTCGCGTTGATACGAGTCGTCGCTGTGAAGCGAAGCTCGCCGCCTGACCGACGTCAGACTCACACTCAGGTCTGCTGATGTCAGGGAGGTCTGCTCGTCAAGATCGTCTCCAACCAGCGCCTGCGCAGCCGAAAGGTCGCGCACCCCGATTTCCCGGTGGCCTGCCATCCGGGCGAGGGTATCGCTGGCGTTCTGCGTGGCAACCTCCATTTCGCGTATCCGATTGAAAAGGAACGAGGCGCAGTCACCGCCCATGACGCAGTCCGACTTTGCGTCGTTGAGAATGACGGTATTTTCGTGACGGCCGAAACCGCGGGCGCGCAGCGTGTCGAGCGTGACAGGCGTTCCCGGCGCAAGACCGATCAGCATGGCCAGATTCGCCGCTTCCCGCCGTGCCCGTTGTGTCGGCGCCGTGAGCCTCGAACGGGATTTTGCGGGCTTGAGTGCACATTTGTCTGCGCGAATCGCCAGCCGCAACGGCACCTGCGCCCCACCGTTGGCGCGCTCCCTTTCGGCTTCCCGCGTCATCTCGTTGAGCAAGAACAGATCACGGCGGTCGTACTTGATTTGCGCAAGCGTATTGCTCAGCGATGTCGCCGTGGCGGCGTACATCGTGTCGCGAAGCTCGGCTGTGCGCTTGCGAATCGCATAGGCTCGGCGGGCATGCGGGCTTTCCGGTGCCGCTTCGCCGGTGTCTGCCCGACGCGACGCCAATTGACTCAGCTCGTCGATGGCTTGCGCCTGCACCCGATAGGTCTGCGTGTCGTATCTGCCAAGACGAGGCGCGTCGCCGAGGGTCTCCCCTCGGCTCGCGCGTAGTAACACGTCGTGACGCTCGTCTTCGAACGCCCGGGTGGCATTGGCACCCGCGAGGTAGGCGCTACGCCACGAATCGAGTGGCTTGCGTGCGTCATCCGAAAATGCCGTCAGACGCTGAAACTGCTGAATATTGTTGCTCATGCTTCTGCGCCAGGTCTCGAACGTGACCCGCGACGTTCCGCAGAGGGTGCCTCGACTGCGTTCAGGATAGGTGCGCCACGCACTGCCAGCCGATCTCGATGTGTTGGGTGCCGCCAGCCCGAGCCGCAGGAAATCGCTGCCGAAGCTGTCACTGGCTTCGGTGGATTTCGGCTGGAAACTCAGTGTAACGACCGGTGTGGACGCTTGCGTGGAAAACAGCCGTGCCAATCTCATAAGAGAAACCTCCTTGTTATCCGATATCAGACAGAATGGTCTTCGAGCGCAAGGAGACTAGAGGTCATGACACTGACGCGATTTCGATTCTGTGCGGGAAGGCTTCGTTTTGAGGCGCATGGGGGGGCTTTTCGAACGCGAAGCGTGTCGGTCACGACGCAGCACAACGGCGCCAGTGTCTTCCTGATCGATACGTGAGCATCGTGCGAGCCTTCGTCGCATTGGCACGGCGCCCTCTCGACTCTTGACGCAATCGGCCCGTGAGAGGTCGATCAGGTCGATCAGGTCGATCGACACGCGATACTTGCCGGCGTCCCCGAGGCGATGTGGTGACGTGGTGACGGTGCCCGTAGCGAAGCGCAGGCCGGGCTGGCGCCGACACATAATGAATATTTTAATTATCTGCAAGCCTTTTCAATCAATATGTTGCGCGAATTTCCGCAACAATCTCTTGCTTTGCCATGTAGGGAACTTGTCAGTAGAATGGCCTCGTTCTATGCGCTACGCGAGGTGAATAGCCTGTCAGGTTTTCTTCACGCACGGCGAGCCAACGCTTGACTGTGATGCGTGATTCGTCCCGTCCCCCACAAAAACGGAGAACTCCATGTCACAGGACAAGGAACCGCGCCGGCGCTTTTTGCGCCAGGTGCTGGCGATCGTGCCTGCCACGACGCTAGCCACTGGCGCGACGCTGACGCAGTCCGCCTGTAGCAGCGACAAGTCTGCTGCCCCCGCCGCTTCGACCACTCCCTACGAACCCAAATACTTCACTGCCGACGAATGGCGTTTCGTGAATGCCGCCGTCGACCGCCTGATTCCTGCCGACGATCTCGGCCCGGGCGCTTTGCAGGCCGATGTGCCGCAGTTCATCGACCGTCAGATGGAAACGCCCTTCGGGCACGGCAAGCTCTGGTACATGCAGGGGCCGTTCCACCCCGATCAGCCGCCCGAGATGGGCTATCAGTTGAGCCTCGTGCCGCGCGACATCTATCGTCACGGCATTGCGGCTTGCGATGCCTACTGCAAGAAGCAGTACAACAAGGCGTTCGCCGACCTCGATCACGCCACGCAGGAGGCCGTGCTCGGCGATATGGAGCATGCGAAGGTCGAGTTCGATAGCGTGCCTGCGCGCACGTTCTTCTCCTATCTGCTGGCCAACACGAAGGAAGGCTTCCTCTCGGATCCCATCCACGGCGGCAACAAGGACATGGTCGGCTGGAAGCTGGTTGGCTTTCCTGGCGCTCGCGCCGACTTCATGGATTGGGTGGATCAGCCCAACGTCAAGTACCCGTACGGGCCCGTGTCGATTTCCGGAAAGCGGGGCTAAGGGGACAACGTTATGGCAATCAAGAAAGATAAGGTCGATGCCGTCATCGTCGGCTTCGGCTGGACCGGGGCTATCCTCGGCCAGGAACTCACCGATGCAGGACTCAACGTGGTGGCGCTCGAGCGCGGCGGCATGCGGGATACGCCCACCGATGCGCAGTACCCCAAGGTCATCGACGAACTCGAATACTCCGTACGCGGCAAGCTCTTTCAGGAACTGGCGCGCGAGACCGTCACCATTCGGCACACGCCGAACGATCTCGCCGTGCCTTACCGTCAGAACGGCTCGTTCCTGCTGGGCAATGGGGTCGGGGGCGCGGGGTTTCACTGGAACGGCATGCACTACCGTGCCCTGCCCGAAGAGCTCAAGCTGCGCAGCCATTACGAAGAGCGCTACGGCAAGAAGTTCATCCCCGATGGCATGACGATTCAGGACTTCGGCGTGAGCTACGAAGAACTGGAGCCGCACTTCGATTTCGCCGAGAAAGTGTTCGGCACGTCGGGCAAGGCCGGGAACCTGAACGGCAAGATCGTGCCGGGTGGCAATCCGCGCGAGGGCGCGCGCTCGAGCGAATTCCCCACGCCGCCGTTGCAGAACACCTACGGCGCCACGCTGTTTGAAAAGGCGGCGCGCGAAGTCGGCTTCAATCCGTATCCGGCGCCTGCCGCAAACACCTCCCAGCCCTATACGAATCCGTATGGCGTGCGTCTCGGGCCGTGCAACTTCTGCGGCTTCTGCGAGAACTACGGCTGCTATATGTATTCGAAGGCGTCGCCGCAGACGACCATCCTGCCGGTATTGCTCAAGAAGACCAATTTCGAGCTGCGCACGAATGCGTACGTCATCAAGGTCAATCTCGACAGCGATGGCAAGAAGGCCACCGGTGTGACGTACATCGACGCCCAAGGTCGTGAAGTCGAGCAACCTGCCGACCTCGTCATCATGGCCGCTTACCAGATGCACAACGTGCGCTTGCTGCTGCTCTCGGGCATTGGCAAGCCTTACGATCCGAAGACGGGCGAAGGCGTCGTCGGCAAGAACTACGCGTATCAGATGAACGGCGCCGTGAACGTGCTGCTGCCCAAGGGCACGCAACTGAACCCGTTCATCGGCACGGGCGCAGGCGGCGTGTCGATGGACGACCTGAACGGCGACCAGTTCGACCACGGACCGCTGGGCTTTATCGGCGGCGCAAGCATTCGTCACATTCGCTATGGCGGACGTCCGATCAAGATGACCCCGACCGTGCCGGGCACGCCGTCGTGGGGCAGCAAGTGGAAGGCGGGCATTGCCGACGCGTATCAGCGCTACATGACCATCGGTATTTCCGGCTCGGTCATGTCGTATCGCGACGCGTGCCTCGACCTCGATCCGACGTACAAGGATGCCTACGGTGTGCCGCTGCTGCGCATGACGTTCGACTGGCACGACAACGAATACGCCATGCTGGGCTACATGGGCGACCGGATGGAAGAGGTCGGCCGGGCGATGAATCCGGAGAAGGTGTTCCGCGCGATTCGCAAGAAGGGCACCCATTACGACACGCGGATCTATCAGAGCACGCACACGACCGGGGGCGCCATCATGGGCACGAATCCGTCGAACAGCGTGGTTAACCGGTACTTGCAGAGCTGGGACGTGTCCAACGTGTTCGTGATGGGCGCATCGGCGTTTCCGCAGAACATGGGTTACAACCCCACGGGCGTGGTGGCGGCGCTGGCGTACTGGTCTGCGAAGGCGATTCGCGAACAGTACCTCAAGAACGCCGGCCCGCTGGTGCAAGCCTGAGGAGCGCAACCATGATCCGCAAAACGATGATGAAACGCTCCGCTGGCATGCTCACGGCCGGGGCGCTGGCGCTCGTGGCCGTTGCCGCGTGGGCGCAGAATGGGACGCAGAACGCGACCGCGCCCTCCGGCGCGGCCGTCTCGCCTGTGCCCACGCCTGCGGTGCCTGCCGCGCCGATGGCGGCTGGCACGCCCCAGATGCCTGCCGCCAACGATCCGCAGGCGCAACTGGTGAAGCAGGGCGAATATCTCGCTCGCGCCGCCGATTGTGCCGCGTGTCATACGGCGCCCAAGGGCAAGCCGTTCGCGGGCGGTCTGCCGATTGCCTCGCCCATCGGCACGATCTACTCGACGAACATCACGCCGGACAAGGACACCGGCATCGGCAGCTACAGCCTCGAAGACTTCGACAAGGCGGTGCGTCACGGTATCGCGAAGAATGGCTCGACGCTGTATCCGGCCATGCCGTATACCTCGTACGCGAAAGTGCGTCCGGCTGACGTGAAGGCGTTGTATGCCTACTTCATGAACGGCGTGCAGCCGGTCGCGCAGGCCAACAAGGCGACCGACATTCCGTGGCCGATGTCGATGCGCTGGCCGCTGTCGTTCTGGCGCAAGATGTTCGCACCGGCGGTCGCGGCCGATGCGGCGTCGACCGACAACGATCCGATCTCGCGCGGACGCTATCTCGTCGAAGGGCTGGGCCATTGCAGCGCCTGTCATACGCCGCGCGGCATCGCCTTGCAGGAGAAGGCGTTGACGGATGACAGCACGGCGTTCCTCTCGGGCGGTGTGGTCGACAACTTCCTCGCGAAGAACCTGCGTGGCGATGTCACCGACGGTCTGGGCAACTGGAGCGAAGGCGATATCACGGCGTTCCTCAAGGGCGGCCGCAACGATCATTCCGCAGCCTTCGGCGGCATGACGGACGTGGTGCAGCACAGCACCCAGTACATGAACGACGACGATCTCGCTGCGGTGGCCAAGTACCTGAAGACGCTCAAGCCCGTCGATCCGAACGCCAAGGCGCTCGCTTACGACGAAACCGCGGCCAAGGCGTTGCGTGCGGGCTCCGACAAGAGCAACGGTGCGCTCACGTTCATCGACAACTGTGCGGCATGTCACCGCAGCACGGGCAAGGGCTACACGCAGACGTTCCCGACGCTTGCGCTCAGCTCGACGGTGAACTCGGCAGACCCGACCTCGCTCATCCATATCGTGTTGCGCGGCGGAGAAATGCCGTGGACGAAGGCGGCACCGACGCATTACGCGATGCCGGGCTTCGACGATCGTCTGACCGATCAGGATGTGGCCGACGTGCTCACGTTCGTGCGTTCGAGCTGGGGCAACAAGGCGCCCGCAGTCACGGCCGCGCAGGTGGCCAAGGTGCGCAAGGACGTTGCCGCGGCGCCGCAGCCGCAGCGGTAAGCCTATCGGGCGACGGGCTCGCGGCGGCCGGTGCGTGCCGGCGCGAGCGCCGCGTCTGTGGTGAAATGAAGCCCCGCCGGGCCGTTCTGCTGGCGGGGCTTTTTGATGTTCGCGAACGTTGGGCGCGAACGGTATTGATGCAGGGAGGCAGGGGTGCCATTCATTCTTCTGGCGCTCGTCGTACTGGCGGGCATTGTGTACGGCGCGGTGCGGTTGTACGCGGCCGTGGCGCTTCGGTTCGGCACGCTCGCGGCTGTTGCGACGATTGCCGTGTGCGTGTTGATCGTCGTGTGGCTCGTGGTGGACGCGGTGCGTCGCTATCGCGCCGTGCACGGCGTACGACGCGCCGGCAAGCGGCTCGTGAGTGTGTCGGGCGAGTGGGGCGAACTCACGCTCGACGCCGATCGCAAGATGGGCAGCATGCGCGTGGACGGTCACGAGACGCGGTTCGTGTTTTCGGATGTGGCGTCGGCGAGCCCGGTCAGCGAGGGCGGACGTTGGTGGCTCGTGCTCGAACTCGCCCATAATGCGCAGGCGAACTGGCGCGTGCCGATGCCCGGGCGCTCGCTGGCGCAGCGCTGGACGAAGATCTTCCGTCTGGCGAACACGCATCGTCTGTAACACCGGAACGCTGGCGTTCATACCGTCGGCACCCGGGTGTTGATGGGCATCGGCTGCCGCACCGGCGGCACCACGCGGTCATCGTTGATCGGGAAGTGCAGGGCTGCCGCCACTGCGCCGAGAATCGCTGTCGCGGCCCAGATGAGGTTGTAAGAGCCGGTGACGTCGAGCACGTAACCGCCAAGCCATGCACCGAGGAACGAGCCGACCTGATGGCTCATGAAGCACAGTCCGAAGAGTGTGCCCAAGTGCTGCGTGCCGAATACCTTCGCCACCAGTCCGCTGGTGAGCGGCACGGTGCCGAGCCACGTCAGCCCCATGACGGCGGCGAAGATCACCACGCTCGTGTCCGACTTGGGCAGCAGGAAGAAGAGCGCGATGGCCGCGCCGCGAATCAGGTACAGCCAGCCGAGCACATGATGCTGCCGATACCGTCCGCCCATCCAGCCGCATGCCCAGCTTCCCACCATGTTGAACAGGCCGATCAGTGCGAGCGCGGTGGCGCCCAGCCCGATGGGCATGTGGCACATCAGCAGATAGCCGGGCAGGTGTGTGGCGATGAACGCCAATTGGAAGCCGCAGGTGAAAAAGCCTAACGAGAGCAACTGAAAGCCGCGATGGGTGCGCGCCTGATGCAGGGCGTCGCGTAGCGAGACGTGTTCACCGTCGGTGTTGGCGGCCGAAGCCGTGGTGGTGCCGGTGGCCCCCGACTGGGTGGCCGCTTTGCCGTGCCGCAGCGTCATGAGCAGGCCGAGCGGGGCGGCGCAGCAGAGAATCGCCGCGAGGACGAAGAGCGACGTGGACACGCCGTATGCCTGACGCAAACCTTGCGCGACGGGTACCAGGGCAACCTGCCCGAGCGAGCCGCCGGCGCTCACGAGGCCCATCGCCATCGAGCGTTTCTCCGGCGCGACGGCGCGGCTGACGGCGGGCAGCACCACGCCGAACGTCGTGCAACTGATCCCGAGTCCGACCAGCAAGCCCAGTCCGATGACAAGCCACACGCCGGACGGCGCCAGCGCTGCCATGGCCAATCCCGCGGCGAAGGCAAGCGCGCCGAACGCGACCACGGGGGCCGGGCCATGACGGTCTGCCATCGCCCCGGCGAACGGCTGGGCGAATCCCCACACGAGGTTGTGAAGTGCGATTGCAAAGGCCACGAGCGTGACGGGCACGCCACGGTCGTACGAAAAGGGATTGATGAAGAGGCCGAACGTCTGGCGGGTGCCCATCGCGGCACTCAACACGAGTGCGCCGGCAATGATGATCAGGGTGATGCGGCTTTGCAGCGAAGGCAACGTGGAAGTCATGGATTTTTGCATGGTGGTGAGTCCTCCTCACGGAAGTCTCGCAACGAAATCCACGTCTGGCAAAGGAGTTGTGTGTCAGTGCGGGTGAATTTTATTCATCTGGCAGGCTGGCTTGTTCGATGACCCAGTCTCGGAACGCGACGCACTCGGGGTGCGGTTCGATGTCGTCTGCGCAGATTAGCCAGTAGGCGCCCTGCGCTGGCGTTGTGATGTCGTGCGCGGGCACGAGGCTGCCGTTTGCGAGATATGCGTCGACAAGCGGCCGGCGTCCGATGACGACGCCAAGGCCGGTCGTCGCCGCCTCGAAGGCCATCTGAATGCTGTCGAAACTCAGCCCGCCTTGCGCGTCGAAGTCATCGATCCCTGCGCCTTCGATCCAGCCCTGCCAGTCTTCGCTCGCGCTGCTCACGTGAATTCGCGTGACGGCGCGCAGATCGATCTTGCCGTGGGCGTCGGCATGGCTCGCGTGATACGCCGGACTGCACACGGGGACGAATCGCTCTCCGAACAGCCGATGCCAGGTATCGCTCGCGACCGGTGTGCGCGACAGGCGGATGGCGAAGTCGAAGCCGTCGGTCGGGAAGCCGACCTGGCGGCGCGACGTGTCGAGCGTGATGTCGACGTTGGGCATGCGTTGCAGGAACGTGTCGAGGCGCGGCAGGAGCCAGCGCGAAGCGAGGGTCGGCGCGCAGGTGATGGCGATGGCGCGTGAGGCGTCCGGCGTGGGCAGGCGTCGGGTGCCGGTGAGCAGTAGCGAGAACGCCTCGGTGACGTAGGCCAGGTAGTCCACACCCTCCGGCGTGAGCGAGAGGCCCTGCGGCGAGCGGGTGAACAGGGCGACGCCCAGCGTTTGCTCCAGCCCGACAATGCCGTGGCTGACGGCGCTCGGCGTGAGATGCAGTTCGGCGGCGGCGCGTTTGAAGCTCTGGTGACGCCCGGCGGCTTCGAACAGGCGCAGGGCGGACAGCGGTGGCAGGCGAGGGGGCATCGGTGAGGTGTCGAGCGGTCGTGAGCGGGGAGCAAGCGCGCCGGTGTCGATGGCTTCGTTCGGATGGCGTCGATTTTCGCACGATGCCGGGCGTTGTGTGGCACCGGGGCGTCAATCGACGCGGCTCGCCCGGGGGGCGGCGGTCGTGCGTCTGAACTGTCATGGCTGGCGGCCGGTACAGGCCTGTCCTGATTCGGTGAACTGTATCGGGATTCGGCCGATGCACGTGCCTATCCTGTGGGTCCGCGAGTCCAGAGGTGACTGCAAGACGCAGCGCCCGCGCGGGTGTTTCAGACTGACGACTATGACGACCGAACAACTGCTGGCCTTCTGCGCTTTCGCCGTGATTACGCTGGTGACGCTGGGGCCGAACAACATGATGATCCTCGCTTCGGGCCTGAACTATGGCTTCGTGCGCACATTGCCGCATCTGGCGGGCATTGCCGTTGGCTTTGCCTTGATGGTGTTCTTGACGGGCGCGGGGCTGCACTCGGTCTTTGTGCGTTTCCCGGCGATTCACACGGTGCTGAAGTATGTGGGCGCGGCCTATCTGCTGTGGCTCGCATGGCATCTTGCACGGTCGGGGCCGATGGATGGCGAGCGTCGTGCACGCGAGCGCCCCATGGGGTTTCTTGGCGCGGCAGCGTTTCAGTGGGTCAATCCGAAGGCGTGGGTGATGGCCGTGGGCGCGATCAGCACATACCTGCCCAACGCCTCGCATCTGCCCGATGTGATGGTGCTCGCGTTGATCTATGGCGTGTTGGGGGCACCGTGCATTGGCCTGTGGGCGGGGTTCGGTGTCGCAATGCGACGCGTGCTCACCGACGCGCGCTCGGTACGGGTCTTCAACGGTTGTGCGGCCGCCTTGCTGGTGGCGTCGCTATATCCGATTCTGATCGATTGATGCGGCGTGGCGTTTGATGCGGAGCGGGGAAGGGCGGGGAAGGGCGGGGAGGGGCGGCGGAGTGCGGCGGCTGAAGTGCGTAAGACTGGCTTAGTTATACTGAGGGTTCTTGCGAATCGCTCCCCCCAACATGAGGTGTCGCCATGTCCCGCATGCTCGTCAGAACGCTGCCTTGTCTGCTCGCTGCTGCAACGCTTGCGTTATCCCCGCTATCGTCATTGGCCTGCACCCGTGTGGTGTATCTCGGCGCGAATGACGACGTCATCACGGCGCGTTCGATGGATTGGAAACTCGACATCGCCACGAATCTCTATGTGTTGCCGCGAGGTATCGCGCGCACGGGGGAAGCGGGGCCGAACTCGATTCGCTGGACGGCCAAGTACGGCAGCGTGGTCGCGACGGGCTACGACGTATCGACGACCGATGGCGTCAACGAGAAGGGGCTCTCAGCGCAGTTGCTGTGGCTGGTGGAGTCGCAATATCCGAAGTTCGACAATGGCGCGAAGCCGGGGCTGACGATTGCGGCCTGGGCGCAATACGTGCTGGACAACTTTGCGACGGTTGACGAAGCGGTGGCGGCGTTGGAGAAGGCGCCGTTCACGATCGTGACGGACAACGTGCCGGGCGAGAACCGGCTCGCGACGCTGCATTTGTCGATGTCGGACAAGTCGGGCGACAGTGCGATCGTCGAATACATCAACGGCCGGCAGGTCATTCATCATGGCCGTCAGTATCAGGTGATGACGAATTCGCCGACGTTCGACGAGCAACTCGCGTTGAACACGTACTGGCAGCAGATCGGGGGCACGACGTTCCTGCCGGGGACGAACCGCGCATCGGATCGCTTTGCGCGGGCGTCGTTCTACATCAACGCGATTCCGAAGAGTGAAGATCCGGTCGAAGCGCTGGCGAGCGTGTTCAGCGTGATCCGCAATGCGTCGGTGCCGTATGGAATCACGACGCCAGGCGAGCCGAACATTTCGTCGACGCGCTGGCGCACGGTCGTCGACCACAAGCGCATGCTCTATTTCTTTGAATCGGCGCTCACGCCCAATACCTTCTGGGTGGATCTGAACAAGGTGGATTTCGCGGCAGGGGCGCCGGTGAAGCGGCTTGATCTTGGCAAGGATCAGCGCAATACGTTCAGTGGCGAGGTGTCCGCCGATTTCAAACCGGCGCCGCCGTTTCCGTTTCTCGGGCTGAATAGCACGAAGGGACGCTGAAAAAGAAAAATGCTGGCGAGGATGGACTCTAGGACGCTTGGATCGCGCGAAGACGTACTACGATCCCAGGCCGTTTCGTCGCAAATAGCACGAAGAGCACAGCCGATATTCATTGGCCAATGTAGCGGTAGAACGGCCCACCGCCATTGGATGGGCCGCAAAAAAGGCTACCGCACCAATCGCGGTTTCTCGCCCCGCTTCGACGCGTGAATAATTACGCGGGGGCCCATCAACATGTCCGTTGCCACCATCGCTTCCGCGAACGTATCGAAGTAAATCGCGTGCTCAGGGTCGGACACGTGCGCTCGCCTGATTTCTCCAGCCGCCTCGTCCCAAGCGTAACCAAGGTACTTCTTGTACTCGTGGAACCAGACCACATGCCCTTCACGCGCCAACGACTTGGGGAGGTTGAGTCCGCCGTGACCGTCGTTTCCTCCATGCTTTCCGCCGTTGTCATTTGAATCGCTCATCAAAGGCTCCTTAGATGTGGATGGATTTAGCCGCGCTAACGACTGAATCCATCATCGCAGGAGTGCCGAGCCTTGCGTTTCAGTAACTTCCGAATATCCCCGCCTATGCGTCGACACTCGAAACGTTTCGACAC
>Ga0181519_10000569_pt1 | contig 33786 bp, 22 predicted proteins | sample PEATcosm2014_Bin_26_FD_121102 | JGI IMG/M metagenome (GOLD analysis project Ga0181519, IMG submission 121102) | Peatland microbial communities from MTU Mesocosm Facility, Houghton, MI, USA - PEATcosm2014_Bin02_10_metaG | ecosystem: Environmental > Terrestrial > Soil > Wetlands > Peat | place...
GCGTGCGCGAGCTGCAGCCCTACGTGGGCAAGGTCATCGAGGCGAAGATCATCGAGCTCGACCGCAACCGGAACAACGTCGTGCTGTCCCGTCGCGCGTGGCTCGAGGAGACCCAGAAGGAGCAGCGCGGGGACTTCCTCGCGAATCTGAAGCCGGGGGAGCGCCGCCACGGCGTCATCTCGTCGGTCGTGAACTTCGGTGCATTCGTCGACCTCGGCGGCATGGACGGCCTGATCCACGTCTCCGAGCTCAGCTGGAAGCACGTGGAGCACCCCTCGTCCGTCGTCGCCGTGGGCGATGAGGTGGATGTCGAGGTCCTCGACGTCGACCTGGAGAAGGAGCGCATCAGCCTCTCGCTCAAGGCCACCCAGATCGACCCGTGGCAGGAGTTCGCCAACACTCACGAGGTGGGCCAGCTCGTCTACGGGCGGATCACGAAGCTCGTGCCGTTCGGGGCGTTCGTCCAGGTCGGCGACGGCATCGAGGGGCTCGTGCACATCTCGGAGATGGCGGCCCACCACGTCGACACCCCCGAGCAGGTTGTGACCCCCGGCGAGGAGCTGTGGGTGAAGATCATCGAGGTCGACACCCAGCGCCGTCGGATCAGCCTCTCGATCAAGCAGGCCCTGGAGGGCGGCGAGGTCTCCGAGGAGTACCGCGAGGCCTTCGGTGCGCACGCGTACGACGAAGAGGGCAACTACATCGGGACCCACGACTACACCGACCTCGAGTTCACGCCCGAGACCGAGGCACAGGCGGCGTGGGCCGACTATGCGGCGGAGGTCGGCGCGGCGCAGCCTGCAGCGAGCGAGGACGAGCCAGCAGCACCGGCTGCCCCCGAGGCGGTCGCCCCGGCGGCAGCGGTCACTGAGGCCGACGCCGCCGAGGTCGCCGCAGCGGACGCACCGGCCGAGTAGCGAAGAGGCGCCTCGGGATCCCTCAGTCGGCGGTCGGGGGCCCGTCGTCCCCGGCGAGCGGGAAGTGGCACGCCACCTCCCGGCCGGGTCCGATCGCGCGGAGCTGCGGCTCCTCCAGAGCGCACCGCTCCGCGGCGCGGGGACACCGCGTGCGGAAGCGGCAGCCCGACGGCGGGTCCAGCGGGCTCGGCGGCTCGCCGTCCAGCGGCGCGTGGCGTCTGGGTGCGTCGGGATCCGGTTCCACGGCCGACGCGAGCAGGGCCGCCGTGTAGGGATGGGCCGGCGACGCGTAGAGGGCGTCGCTCGTCGCGACCTCGCAGAGCCTCCCCAGGTACATGACGGCGACCCGGTCGCTCACGTTCTTCACGACCGCGAGGTCGTGGGCGATGAAGAGCACGGTGAGCGAGTAGTCGCGCTTCAGGTCCTCGAGGAGGTTCAGGATCTGGGCCTGGATCGAGACGTCGAGGGCCGAGACGACCTCGTCGCAGACGAGCACCTCGGGGCGCATGCACAGCGCGCGGGCGATGCTGATGCGCTGGCACTGTCCGCCTGAGAACTGCCGCGGGTAGCGCTGCGCGGTGAGCGCGGGGTCCATCCCGACCGCCTCGAGCATCTCCGACGCGATCCGCGTGCGTTCGGTCCCCGTGGCGGTGCCCCATATGTCGAGCGGCTCGGCCACGATGTCGATGACCCTGCGCCGGGGGTTGAGCGAGGACACCGGATCCTGGAAGATCATCTGCAGCCGGGTGCGCTCCTTGCGCAGCCGCCCCGACCGCAGGGTCGTGAGCTCGACGCCGCCGAGGGTGACGCTGCCCCGCGTCGGCCGGATGATCTGGGCGGTCGCTCGACCGGTCGTGGACTTCCCGCACCCGGACTCACCGACGAGCCCCAGGGTCTCGCCCGCCTGCAGGTCGAACGAGACGCCGGCCACCGCCTGGACCGTGTGGCCCCCCTTCGTGAAGGAGACGTGCAGGTCCCGGACCGAGAGGAGCGGCGCCTCGCGCACGGCATCAGCCATCGCCGGACCTCGATGGGGCCACTGCCCGGACCGGCGTCCCCCTGGGGTGCCAGCACGCGAAGAGATGCGCGGCATCGTGCTCGTCGGCCGTGAGCGGAGGGACCTGCGTGCGGCACTGGTCCGTCGCGTAGTCGCATCGGGGCGCGAAGGCGCAGCCTGGGTCTGGGTCCACCAGGTCGGGCGGCCTGCCCTCGATCGCGCGGAGCCGGGTGTGGCTCGCCTGGTCCAGCCGCGGCGTGGAGTTGAGCAGCGCCTCGGTGTAGGGCATGCGCATGTCGGAGAAGAGGCGTCGGGTTGGCGCGAGCTCCACGACCCTGCCTGCGTACATGACCATGATCCGGTCGGTTCGCGTCGCGACGACGCCGAGGTCGTGGGTGACGAGGATCATGGCCATCCCCCGCGTCGACTGTAGATCCTCGAGGAGGTCAAGGATCTGCGCCTGGATCGTGACGTCCAGGCCGGTGGTCGGCTCGTCCGCGAGGAGCAGCTCCGGGCCGCAGGCGAGCGCGATGGCGATCATGACCCGCTGGCGCATCCCGCCGCTCAGCTGCACCGGGTAGGCGCGCGCGCGTTCGGCGGGCGAGGGAATACCGACCTGCGCGAGCAGCTGCACGGCCTTGGCGCGCGCGTCGCGTCGTCCGAGCCGCTGGTGGACGCGGAGGGTCTCGGTGATCTGGTTTCCCACGCGCTGGACAGGGTTGAGCGACGACATCGGATCCTGGAAGACCATGGAGATCCGCTCTGCCCACAGGGCTCGGAGCGCCTCGCTCGGCGCGCCGACGAGCTCGATCCCGTCGAGCGCCACCGACCCGGTCGTGGTGGTCCCGCGGCCCGGAAGGAGCCCCATGATGGATCGGACGAGCACCGTCTTGCCGGATCCCGACTCGCCGACGACGCCCAGGGTCTCGCCGCGGTCCAGGGAGAAGCTCACCGAATCGACGGCTGTGAGAGGTCCCCGGGCCGTCTCGAAGGTCGTGCGCAGCTGACTGACGTCGAGCAGCGTCGAAGGCCCCCCGGCATCCCCGGACGGGGTTGGCGCGTCGATCATGACCGCGCCTCGGTGCCGTCGAAGTGTTGGCGCAGCCGCTCGCCGACGTAGTTGAGCGCGACCAGGGTGAAGAAGAGGGCGAGCGTGGGCACGAGCATGAGCCAGAGGTTCACCGGCTGGACCGAGGAGGACTCGGCGATCATGTTGCCCCACGAGGACTCGGGGGGCAGGACGCTCAGCCCGATGAACGCGAGGGCGCCCTCGGTCGCGATGATCCCGCCCAGCGTGAAGATCGTGTAGGTCAGGATCGTCGGCGCGACATTGGGGAAGATGTCCCGCGCCAGCACGCGCGCAGACGTCGCACCCTGGGAGCGCGCAGCGGTGACGTACTCCTTGGTCGCCGACGACAGCGTGGCGGCACGCACGAGGCGGAAGATGAGCGGGACGCTGAACAGGCCCAGCACGACGACGAGGTGCGCTTCGGCGTGCCCCCAGAAGTTGAGGATGGCGATCACGGCGATGATCGCGGGGAAGGCGAGGCCCGTGTACATGAGGAGCGACAGCCAGCCGTCGAGCCTGCCGCGCTTGTACGCGGCGAGCATGCCGAGCACGCCCCCGATCCCGATCCCGATCGCCGTGGCGCCGATCCCGATCTCGAGGGACACCTGCGCACCGTGGATCACGCGGCTGAGGATGTCGCGGCCGAGGTCGTCGGTGCCGAGGAGGTGGCTGGCGGACGGCGAGGCGTTCGGCAGCGCGTTCGCCGCGATCTCGGTGGGGTCCTCGAGGGGCAGCACACCCGCGAAGACCGTCACGAGCGCGAGCACGCCGAGCCAGCCGACGCAGATCCAGTAGAACGGGCCGAACCCGCGGCGCGCCCGGCGACGGGGTGCCGGGACGGCCTGCGCGATGGCGGAGTCGGTCGTGCTACGCACGCGCGATCCTCGGGTCGACGAGTGTCGTGATGATGTCGATCGCGAAGTTCACGACCACGACGGTCACTGCGACGACGAGCGCAATGCCCTGGACGGTCAGATAGTCGCTCTGTCCGGTCGCCACGACCAGCTGGTAGCCGATGCCCGGCAGGGCGAGCTTGTACTCGACGACGAACAGGCCGGTGAGCAGGAGCGCGATGTTGTTGCCGGTGCTCGTGAGCAGGGTGACCGACGACGGTCGCAGCGCATGGTGCCAGAGGATGCGCCGGGAGCTCAGGCCCTTGGAGCGAGCCACGGTGATGAACTCCTCTTGGAGGGTGGCGAGCATCTCGCCGCGCAGGAGCCGGTAGTAGAGCGCGATCGTGCCGAGCGCGATCACCGCGGAGGGCAGGAGGAACACGCGGAGGTTCGTCCTGAACTCGGAGACGAAGGACTCGCCTGTCGGGAACACGGGCGCACCCGGACCCGGAAAGAGGTGCCACTTGACGGCGAAGAGCTGGACGAACCAGAGGATCAGGATGAACGAGGGGAGGCAGTAGAAGGCGAACGTCACCGATGTCGCGCCCTGGTCCAGCACGCCGCCCGCGCGGCGGGCCGAGTAGACGGCGAGCGGGATCGCGACGATGTAGGCGATCACCTGGCTGAGCACGATGATGAAGAGGTCGTAGCGGTACGACTGCGCGATGATCGACGAGACGCTCTGACCCTTGGCGAAGGAGTACCCGAGGTTGCCGTGCAGGACGTTGCCGATCCAGGTGAGGTACTGCGACGCGATGTTCCTGTCGAGTCCGAGCTGGCGCATGACGATCGCGCGGTTGTGGGGGGTGTCCGAGGTGCCGAGGATCGCCACGGTCGGATCGCCCGGCAGCAGATGCACGAGTGCGAAGCAGCCGATGGAGATGGCGAACACGATGCCGACGAGGGCAACGAGTCTCGTCACCACGTACCTGGCCATGCCACCCCCCGGCGTCGGAGAGCGAGGTTACTCACCGGGGCTGCGCCCGCAGGAACACCAAGGCGCGCGCACTCTACGATCTGGCGTGTGACTGCGACCGAGACTGCGCCCGAGGAGGCGACTCCCGACAGTCTCGGCGACGTGGCGCCCCCCCAGGACGCCGCGAGGCGCACTGCAGCGGACTGGGCGGTGCTCGCGATCGTCGCCGTGGACGTCGTGGCGGGCGTCGTGTACCGGTTCCACACGACGTCCAAGATGTGGCTCGACGAGGTCCAGACGGTCAACATCTCCTCGCAGCCGCTGCGCCAGATCCCCGCGGCGCTCCGTCGCGACGGCGCGCCGCCCCTCTACTACGCGCTGCTGCACTTCTGGATGGGGATCGCGGGGACTTCCGATGCGGCGATCCGCGCGCTGCCCGGCGTCCTCTCGCTCGTGACGCTGCCGATCATGTGGTTCGTGGTTCGCCGCTGGTTCGGTCGAATCGAGGCGCTCTGCGCACTGGGGCTCCTCGCCGCCTCGCCCTTCGCCGTCTACTTCGCGACCGAGAACCGGATGTACTCGCTCGTGATGCTGCTCGTCACCGCGGGCATCTGGGCGGTCATGGCGCTGTTCGACGCGCCGACGTGGCCGAGGGCGGCAGCCGTCGCCGTCATCGGGGCGCTCCTCCTCTACACGCACTACTGGTCCTTGTACCTGCTCGGGGTCGTCGGGCTCTGGTTCGTGTTCGTCGCGGTGCGCGAGCGCGGACCGAGACAGCGCGCCGCACGCCTCGGGATCGCGGGCCTCGTCGCCTCAGGCATCGCGTTCCTGCCGTGGGTGCCCATCTTCCTCTACCAGAGCAAGCACACGGGAACGCCATGGGCCGCGCCGGCCACGCTCGCAGATGCCTACGGGTGGATCGCCGGATTCACCGTCAACCAGAGCGTCCAGCAGGTCGTGACCTCCCTGCACACCGAGCTGAGCCTCCTCATGCTCATCGTCCTCCTGGTCCTCGGGTTCGCTGCGGCCCCGGCGGGCGGCGACCGCATCGAGCTTCGCCTCACCGGGCAGCCGCGCGCACGGGTCCTCGCGTTCGTGATGGTCGGCACCCTGGGTGTCGGGTGGGCCGCGAGCCTCGTCGCCAACTCCGCCTTCCAGCCTCGGTACTCGTCGGTGATCTTCCCGATCGTCGTCATCCTCATGGCTCTTGGCCTCGCGGCGCTCCCGAACAGGTGGCTCCTGGTGGGCGTGCTCGCCGCCGCCAGCGCGCTCAGCCTCTGGACCGTGCACTGGGGGGCGCAGGTCCAGCGCTCCCAGGCGGGGGTCGTGGCGACAGTCATGCACCAGACGGTCCCGCCCGGCAGCGTCGTCGCGGTGTGCCCCGACCAGCTGGGTCCCTCGCTGCTGCGCTACGCCGGTGCCACGCAGTACGAGTTCCACGGGTATCCGCGGTACGTGGCCCCGGATCTCGTGGACTGGATCGACTACAAGGACGCCGTCGCGGCCGCAGGAGCCAATGCCTTCGCCCGGAGGATCGTCACCGCGGCCGGTCCCGAGCCCTTCTACCTCGTCTGGGCCAAGGGCTACGGGCTCCTCACGAGGTGCGAGGACCTCGCCGAGGCCCTCGCACAGCAGTCGCAGCGGGTCCCGAGGACGGTCGTCGTCGCGAAGAAGCTGGGCTACTACCAGTCGATGAACCTCGTGGAGTACCCGCCCGCCCCGTGACCCTCGCAGGGGGCTGGGAGTCGGCAATACTGGATGCCCCGTGGCCCTCGACCCCTCACACCCAGGCGGAGGCGCGCCAATCGTCGTGATCGGGGCCGGGCCGGCGGGCCTGACGGCCGCCTACGAGCTCGCGAAGCGCGGCCAGCCGGTCATCGTGTTCGAGAGCGACGACGTGGTGGGGGGCATCAGCAGGACCGTCGAGCGCGACGGCTGGCGGTTCGATCTCGGCGGGCACCGCTTCTTCACGAAGGTCAAGCCGGTGGAGGACCTGTGGCACGAGATCCTGCCGGACGAGGACTTCCTCATGCGCCCGCGCATGAGCCGGATCTTCTACGACGGGAAGTACTACGACTACCCGCTCAAGGCCTCGAACGCCCTCAAGAACCTGGGCATCGTGGAGGCCCTCCGCAGCGTCGGGTCGTACGGCTGGGCGAAGGTGCACCCGCCGAAGGACCAGTCGAACTACGAGAACTGGCTGGTGGCGAGGTTCGGATGGCGCCTGTACCGCCGGTTCTTCAAGACCTACACCGAGAAGGTTTGGGGCGTCCCGGTCAACGAGATGCCCGCCGACTGGGCGGCGCAGCGGGTGAAGGGCCTGTCCCTCGGCAATGCCATCAAGAACGCGATCCTGCCGAAGCGCAACCAGCGCGAGATCACGAGCCTCATCGAGGAGTTCCAGTACCCCAAGCTCGGCCCCGGGATGATGTGGGAGCGCTGCGCCGAGCTCGTCGTGTCCCTTGGCGGCGAGGTGCGCATGGAGCACCGCGTCGTCGGCGTCCACGCTCCCGACGGCGAAGTTGTCGCCGTCACGGTCGAGGACCGCGACGGGGTCCGCGAGCGGATCGCCACCACGCAGGTCATCTCGACCATGCCGATGCGCGAGCTCGTGGCCGCGATCGACCCGCCGGTGCCCTCGGAGGTCGAGATTGCCGGCAAGTCGCTGCACTACCGGGACTTCCTGACCGTCGCGCTCGTGGTCCCTGAGGAGAACTCCTTCCCGGACAACTGGATCTACATCCACGCGTCCGAGGTGAAGGTCGGCCGCATCCAGAATTTCGGCTCGTGGTCCCCCTACCTCGTGCAGGACCACAAGACGTGCCTGGGTCTCGAGTACTTCGTCTTCGAGGGCGACGAGGTGTGGTCGATGGCGGACGAGGACCTCATCGCCCAGGGCGCGCGCGAGCTGGCCACGCTCGGGCTCGTGGCCGAGGGTGCCGTCGAGCGGGGGTTCGTCGTGCGGGTCCCCAAGGCGTATCCCTACTACGACACCAACTACAAGGAGAACGTCGCACTCATCGACGGCTTCTTCGCCGACTCCGTGCGCGGCCTGCACCTCGTCGGCCGCAACGGGATGCACAAGTACAACAACCAGGACCACTCGATGTACACGGCCATGCTGACCGTGGAGAACCTGTTCGGTGCCCACCACGACATCTGGTCGGTCAATGTCGAGGAGGAGTACCACGAGGAGTCGCGCACGTCGGGCGGCGGGACCGGGCGCGACGCGCCGATCCTGGCGCCGCGAGCCTCGGGGACGTGAGCGGACGGCTCGGTCACCGGCGGTGGCTGGAACCTGCCGCACTCTTCGCCATCGCTCTGGTCGGCTCGGCCGCAGCCTGGGGTCGCCTGTGGGTCACGTCCCCGGGGACGCGCGGGGTGTGCGGGTGCGGCGATCCGGCCCTCTTCCAGTGGTTCCTCGCATGGCCGGCGCACGCGCTCTCGACGTGGCACTCCCTCGTGTTCTCGAGGGACCTGTTCCACCCCGCCGGCATCAACCTGCTGGCCAACACCTCGGTGCTGGCCCTCGGCGTCCCGCTCGCGCCCGTCACCTGGCTCGGCGGACCAGTGCTCACCGAGAACGTGGCCGCCCTGCTGGCCATCCCGGTGGCCGCGCTCACGATGGACCTCTTCCTGCGTCGCGTGGCGCGATGGGTACCCGGACGCGTCGCGCTCTCGCTGCTCTTCGCGTTCAGCCCCTACGTGCTCGGGAGCCTCGCGATCAGCCACTTCATGACCGGATGGGTGGGCGTGCTGCCGCTCATCGCCCTCGGCGCGTTCGACCTCCTCGGTGACGACGTTCGTCGCGCCCGGCGCGGCTCGGTCCTTCTCGTCTGTGCCATCGTGGTGCAGTTCTTCCTCGGCACCGAGCTCCTCTTCCTCTCGGTGCTGACCGCGCTCGTCGTGGCGCTCGTGGTCGGTGGCACGTGGCTCGCGGCGCACCGCGTGCCCGAGGAGGCGCCCGCTCGCCTCCGGCGCCTCCTTGCGCCCGGGGCGGTCACCGTGCTCCTGCTCGCCGTCCCCGCCGCGTACGCCCTGTGGGGTCCCCGGAGCCTGCGCGGGCACATCTGGGGCTCGGAGCTGAACACGAACAACGGGGGCACGACGTTCGCTCAGCTCCTCGTCCCGCACGCCGTCTCCGGGGGGCTGACCGAGCTCTCCGGCTACAGCGGCGCCGGCCTCGTGCAGATCCAGTATCTCGGCGTCGGACTTCTCCTCGTCGCGGCGATCCTCGCCGTCTGGCGGTGGCGCGACGCCGTCTCGAGGACCGCGGCGATCACCGCTGCGGTCTGCATCCTGCTCTCCCTGACCTCGCACCACCTGGCGTGGGCCCCGTGGCGGTTCATCGGGAGCCTCCCGCTCGCCCAGAACGTCGTCCAGTTCCGGATCGTGATCTTCGTGCTGCTCGCGGCGTGCGTGATCATCGCGCGGGGCGCCGACGACCTCGCGTCGATGCGCCCTGCAGGCGTCTGGGCGGGAGCGGCGGCTCTGGCCGTGGCGATCGTGCCGGTGGCAGCCCCGGTCGTCTCGACACTGCCGCTGCGCACTGCAGCGATCGCGGCGCCCGCCTGGTGGGCCCAGCCCCGCGCATCCGGCGCCGTCGTCGCGTACCCGTACCCGGGCGTCCTGCTGCAGGCACCGCTCTCCTGGCAGGCGAGGTCGAGCTTCAGCGTCTCACTGCTCGGGGGAAGCGGGCCGCAGGGGACGCTGGAGCGATCTGGGCGCGACGCGAGGGCCACAGCGATCCTCGACGCGCTGTCCACCGGCATCGGCGGGAGGCCGACCGCGTCGCCGGAGACCGCGAGGCCCGTCCGGTCGATGCTCGAGCGTGACGGGGCGACCGAGGTCGTCGTGCCGATCGCACTGCGCGGCCCCTTCCTGGTCACCGGCGCCCCCGCCATGCCCGCGGCGTCCTTCTTCGCCCAGGTGCTGGGGACGCCCCCCCTCGTGCAGCGCGGCGCATGGGTGTTCCGGGTCCCGCGCCTGCTCGCGCCGGCACGCTTCGCCCCCTCGTCTGTCGTGCGAACCTGCGAGCGGATGGCAGTGGCGCGGCCGGCTCTCCTCGGCCCGTGCATCCTCCGAGAGGCGGCCCCGTGACCGGTGAGCCTCCCATGGGCGGCGCGACGGACGGAGAATCCGTCGCCCACACGACCCCCTCCACCCGGTCGTCGGTGACCCAGGCGCTGGAGGTCGCCGTCGCGGGCCTCGTCGCCAACGGCATGAACCTCGTGGTGACGGTGATCCTGGCCCGCGTGCTGTCCTCGGCGGACCACAACGCCGCGTACGGGGCGTTCGCCCAGATGGTCGGCGTGTTCATCGTCGTCTCGCTGCCGGGGTCGGCGATCGCCATCGCGATCGTTCGGCGCTCGTCGTGGTGGCTCGCCCGTGGCGGCTTCGTCGAGCTGGAGGCGTGGCGCCGGTGGCTCGCTCGCCAGACGGTCCTTGCGTACGCGGTCTTCGCCGTCGTCGCGGCGATCGCCTCGCCGCTCATCGCGAGCCTCCTCGGCGGCCGCAGCTGGGTCGCGGTGCTGTGCACGGTGCTGGCAGCGGGGTGCTGGGTCGCGATCGCGCTCGACCGGGCGTTCCTCCAGGCGTCGCGCCGGTACCGGCCGCTCGCCGCCAACTTCCTCATCGAGGGCTGCGCGCGCACCGTGGCGGTGCTCACGGGGGCGGCGGTGGCCGGGGTCACCGGGGCGGTCGCCGGCATCCTTGTCGCCGAGCTGGCGACCTGGGCGCACGCCGCATGGGCGGCGAGCCGCTCGATCCCCGCGACCGCGGGCTCGGCGCCGGGCACGCCGCCGCGCGGCGAGCTGGGCGGGGACCTCGCCGCCGCGATCTGCGCGTTCGCGATGCTCGCCCTGCTCCAGTACGCGGACGTCTTCCTCGTCGGGCGGCTCAACGCGTCGGGATCCGGCCGGTACGCGGCGATCGCTGTGGTCGCAAAGACCCTCGTGTACGTCGCGATCGTCCTGTCCTACTACCTGCTGCCCGAGGCATCCCTCGGGCACCGCGCGGGCCAGCACGCGCGTCGTCAGCTGGGCGTGGTGTTCGCCCTGTACGCCGTCCCGTGCGCCGTGCTCTTCGCGGTCTCGGTGATCGCTCCGCACGCCCTCCTGGCCGTCATCTACCCCGAGCGGCTCCTCGGCGCGTCCGGGTCCCTCGCTCCGCTGGTCGCGGCGATGGCGCTGCTCGGGGCCTCCTTCCTGCTCTCGACGTACCTCCTCGCGAGGGGGGTGCGCCTCGTGGCCGTCTGGCTCGTCGCCGGCGCGGTGCTGGCGTTCGTCCTGATCGCGGGCGGCCACGGTGCGTGGCACGCGACCGCGATGAGGGATGTCGTCGCCCAGCTGATCGTGGCGGGCGGGCTCGGCGCGGCGACGGCTGCATCCCTGCTGAGGCGTACTGCACGGTAAGGTCGCGCGTTTCCCCGAGCGGAGTTGGCGTGCGCGACCGAGACGAGACCGACAGCCTTGCAGAGACCGTGGCAGCCTCGTCGATCCGCACCGTCCGCATGGCGGCGTGGCGCGATCTGGAAGACCCGGAGGCCGGGGGCTCCGAGCTGCACGCGGACCGGATCGCGACCGCCTGGGCGGCGGCGGGCCTCGACGTGGAGATGCGCACCTCCACCGTCCCCGGCGCGTCCCTCGAAGCGTCCCGGCACGGCTACCGGGCGATGCGCAAGGGCGGGCGATACGAGGTGTTCGCGCAGGTCGTCGGCGAGGGTCTGTCACGCGCAGCGCGACCCGACGCCGTCGTGGACATCTGGAACGGGATCCCCTTCTTCTCCCCGCTCTGGTTCCGCGGCCCCCGGCTGACGTTCCTGCACCATGTCCACGGCGAGATGTGGGAGATGACCCTCCCGCGCGCGCAGGCGGCCGTGGGGGACCTCGTCGAGCGGCGCCTCGCGCCCCTGGTCTACCGCGCCACACCCATCGCCACCCTCTCGGACTCCTCGCGCGACGAGATCATCTCGCGGCTCGGCCTCCCGGGCGCCCAGGTCCACGTCGTGGAGCCGGGGATCGACCCGCGGTTCTGCCCCGGGGCGCAGCGCAGCGACGTCCCGCTGGTCGTCGCGGTCGGCCGCCTCGTGCCGGTGAAGCGCTACGACCTGCTGTTCGACGCGCTTGCGGCCGCGAAGGCCGCGTTCCCCGAGTTGCGTGCCGTGATCGCGGGCGAAGGGTACGAGCGGGCGTCCCTTGAGGCGAAGCGCCGAACCCTCGATGCGGAGGACTGGATCGAGATGCCCGGACACGTCTCCGACGATCGGCTGCTGGAGCTCTACCGCTCCGCGTGGCTGGTCGCATCCTCGTCGCTGCGCGAGGGGTGGGGGATGACCCTGACCGAGGCCGCCGCCTGCTCGACACCGTCGGTCGCGACCGACATCGCCGGGCAGCGCGACGCCGTCGAGGACCAGGCGACCGGCCTGCTCGTCGCGGATCCCGCGCAGCTGAGCGGCGCGATCATCCGGCTCATCGCCGACGAGGGACTGCGCCGCTCGCTCGGCGAGGGCGCGCGCAAGCGCTCGCAGCGCTACCGGTGGGAGCGTGCGGCCTCGCGGCTGTTCGACCTCCTGGACCCGGGTTCAGCGCTCAGAGCTTCTCGAGCATGACCACGAGGTTCCACGTGGCCAGCTCGCGGATGACCGGGACATGCACGATGAACCGCGCCCAGCGCGGGTAGTAGCGGGGCTCAGCGGACACGACCCGGACGTCCGCGCGGTGGTTGACGAGCCGCAGGACCGTGCCGACGTTGAGCGCGAAGAGGGACTCGCCGAAGACGTTCTTCGGTGGCGCGCCGTGGTCCCTGGTGTACCTGCGCAGGGCGTAGGACCCCGAGACCAGGTGCCACGGGGATGTCTCGTGGCCGCCCCACGGCGAGTACCACGCCGTGAACGACAGGTAGATGAGCCCCCCGCCCGCGGTGATGCGGACCGCCTCGTCGATGAACCGGGCAGGATCCACGACGTGCTCGAGCACGTTGGATGAGAACACGACGTCTGCGGACCCGTCGGCCAGCGGGAGCGCCATGCCGTCCCCGGCGATGGTCTCGCGGGGCAGGAGGCGGCCGGGCCAGACCGTGCGCTCGTGGCGCTCGGCGGCGCTGAGCGCGTCGTCCGGCTGCGCCAGCCGGTCGGGGAGGGGATCCGCCGCCTCCGGCTCGACGAGAACGACGCGCGCACCGGCTTCGCGGAACGCGTCCGCGAAGTACCCCGGCCCGCCGCCGATGTCCACGAGGGTCCGGTTGAACAAGGGCGTCGCTCCGGTCAGGCGGTGCGCGGTGTCGAGGGCGAGGGTCCGGTAGAAGCGCTCCGGGTCGTCCTGCTCGTGGCGGAACGCCTCGAGCAGGGCCAGCGATCGAGCGACGCCGTCCGTTGGCAGCCAGATGACCTCGTCGCCGGCCTCGGCCGCCTCGGTGCGAGCCGCCCGCCCGCGTCGGCTCAGCGCGTACGAGATGGCGGCGAACCCTCCAGGCGCGAGGCGGATCGTCCGCTCCGCGGGTGGCGTGTCGGCCGGAGGGGGAGCGGGCGCGTCATCGCCGGGCCCGGGCGCGGCGGCCGGAGGGGCACCCGTTCGCGGCGTCCCGCCGTCGCCGTATGCCGCGACGTCCACCAGCAGCGCACACAGTGCGACCCACGCGAGGGTGTTGGCCACCCCGAAGTGGCTGGGCCACTGGATGTCGTGCGTCCAGCTGTGGCGCCCCTGCGCCTCGACCATGTACAGCCCGGTGATGGCGAGGAGCACCACGGGTGCGAGGACGAGCACCGCGCGCAGTCTGGGACGCCACACCGCGAGGGCGAGCAGTGGGACCGTCACGAGGGCGACGGCGGGACCCGAGATCACCATCCCGACCAGCACGGCACCGCCAGCCAGGAGGAGGGCGGGCGCCCCTGGGCTCGTCCACGGGAGCGACAGGAGCGGGACGTCATCGAGATCCGGGCCGTGGGTGCGGACCCTCCGGCGCCGTGACACGGTGAAGGCGAGGATGACCAGGACGGCGAGCATCCCGAGCGCGCTCGCGATGAGCGCGATGTCCACCGTGTGCTGGGGCGCCCAGTCGATCGTGAGCGCGGCTGCGCCCGTCGTCGCAGGAAGCCGCCACGCCGTGAACCCGCCGTCGATGAGCGACGGGGATCCGAGATCGTGGCCATCGAGTGTCGCGCGCCATCCGGAGCTGAAGCTCTGGTTGAGCACGAGCCACGAGGGAGTCTTCTGCGCACCGACGGTGGCGCTGAGCGACACGGGGTTGATCCATCGGACGTTCGAGACCACCGCGGTTGGCTGCACGGGTGTCGCGGGCGATGCGGGTGAGCTCGGCGCACCCGGTGCGCTGAGCTCGAGGGTGTTGATGTTGAAGCCCGTGCTGTAGCCCGGCGCCGTCGTCACGACATGGGTGCCCGACCTGAGGGTGACCGGGGCCCCGCACGGCGCGACGGTCATCTCGTCCTGGTCGAGCGCGGCTGCGGTCGAGCCTGACACCGACACGGGGACGGGCCTCGCATCGACATCGACAAGCCCGCGCAGACAGCCGCTCGTGAAGGTTGCCGGGGTGGTGGCCGGAGGGACGCCGGGCAGCGCGATCGTGGCGATGCCGACGGGGAGTTGGGTGGGGCGCCCCGAGATGTGGTCGGTCGTCAGCTCCGACGCGAGTGTCGGGAACGTGAACCGGAAGGTCGTGCCCGTGAGGGGCGCGAAGGAGAGGTGGACGGTCGAGAGCGCGCCCTGGGTGGCGCCGGCGGGCGCAGGGGGCACGACGATCGGGACCGTCACATGCTGGCCCCGCTCCGTCGACACGGTGACCGAGGTCGGCACGCTGTGGCGCTGGTCGTTGAGCACCTGGAGCGTCGCCGACGAGATGGTCGTCGCTGAGGAGAGCGTGGCCGACAGCCACGGGGGGTCGGGAGCCGTGAAGGCGGAGATCCACGACGACGCGGGATCGGCGTCGAAGGCGGACCACGACCCGGCGTTGAGGTCGCCAGCGAGCCGGGAGCTGCTCGATGTCGAGACGATGCGGAGCCCAGATCCCTGCCCCCTGCCGAGCAATGCGTCCAGCTGGCTGTCCGAGATGAGCGTCGAGATCGCCGACGTGCCCGAGACGCTGAAGGTGCGGGCCGACGGCAGCGTGAAGGTGCGTGACATCGCAAGCTCCGGATCGGTCCGCGGCGGGATCGTCGCTGCTCGGAGCCGGTGCATGAGGATGTCGAGCGGGTCCAGGTCGCCCGCCGTTCCCGCACCTGCGAGCAGGTCCGTCGGCATCCGCAGCGTCGAGGTGACCGGTCCCACGCCCGGTACCGAGACCTCGGCGAACCCGACGCCGCTGTAGCCGCTGAGGTCGGTCTTCGACCCGGTCATGTCCGTGATCGTGACCGTCAGCGAGCTGCTCAGTCGGGCGGGGAACCGGACGGTCTGGCCGGTGCTCAGCGAGGAGGGCCCGAGCGCCACGGGGACCTCGGTCCCGTTGGAGAACGTGAGCGTGGCGTGGGTGATCGCGCGGTTGCGCGGTCCCGTCTGGGGCTGGAGCAGGGTCACCTGCGACACGCGGGTCGGCTTGAGGAACTGCACCTTCAGGTACTGGCCGCGCGGATCGGAGAACGCCCCGACGGTCCAGGCGGTGAGCGGGTTCCCGTCGACGGCGTTCAAAGGCTGGTCCTCGGGCGCGTTGGCGACCGCGTTGCCGTAGCCCGAGGCCTGGACGCTCCTGATGCCCTGGACCTGCAGCACGGTCTGCGTCGACGGCGACTGGTTCTCGAAGATCGCCAGCGGCTGCTCGGCCGGGTTGCTCACCAGCGGCTGCTCGCCCGCCTGCTCGACGTAGCCGTAGGTGGTCTGCAGCGTGCCCCACGAGTCGAGCCGCTTGGCGTTGGTGTCCGTCAGGACGAGCAGGGAGCCATGCCGCGCCGCCAGCCCCGCGATCTGCGCCGGCGTCCTCGATGCGGAGTAGACGATCGCACGGGGCGAGCCGTCCAGCAGCCCGAAGCTCGACGCGAGGAGGATGCCCTCGCCGTCACCGGCGAGCACGATGGGCGTGTCGATCGACTCGGTGCGCAACAGCGCTCGTGGATTCGCCACCGCGTAGACGTAGAGCGCCTGGGGATAGCTGGCACCTGGCGGGATCGCCAGCTGGCTCTCGTCGATGATGGGACCGACCTCGGTCCCCTGGGGTGTGTCGGGCCCGAATCCCTTCACGAGGGTCAGGCCGGCGGGCGTCGGCTGGAGCTGGAGCCAGAGCGTCTGGGGGCGGGGGCCGCCGAAGCGCTCGTACTGCTCGTCGGACTGGAGCAGGACGTCCCCGGCGCCCATCAGCCGGGCCATCGGGGCGAGGGTGGATGGGGTGAAGATCCCGTCCTGGATCGACTCGTCGAGGGCGCGAAGGAGGTTCGCGCTCGCAGGCTCGCCCTGCACGACGGCCTGGCGGCTGATGTATGGCCGGGTGAGCAGGCCGGGCCAGACGGAGTCCATCGTGACCCCCCAGCGGTAGTAGCCGAACCCGAGGCCCGGGATCCCGAGCACGGGTGTCGTGCCCGCGCTGTTCAGGTAGTCGGCGGCGGAGGTGACGTAGCCGGGCAGAGCCTCGGGGAACATGAGGTTCGTCGCGACAATCTTCCCCTCGAAGAACGGCGAGAGGTTGAGGCAGGCGAGCACCCCGACGAGGACCGCGGCGAGCACGGGCGCCCATTGCCGCCAGGAGGCGAGAGCGCTCACCGCGGCGCCCGTCAGCAGCGAGAGCCCGAGCACGACGAGCGGGATGACCCGGTTGCTCGAGCGCATGGCGAGCCCGATGGTCGAGTTCTCGCCCGCGGCCTCGATCGCCCGGCCGAGCGGGGAGGGACTCGTCAGCGGGTATGCACCGACGGCGGCCACGACGCCGATGATCGAGACAACCACGGCGAACGCGCGGTAGCGCCAGCGGATGAACGCGGCGCTCAGGAGGCCGATCGCCGGGATCGCGAAGCTGAGCAGCACCGCGAGCGAGTGGAACATGTAGACCGAGGACTCCTGGGTCCAGGGCTGGATCGCGTCGTTGCCGTAGAAGTACCAGTAGCCGAGGCCCCGCAGGACCTCGGAGGAAAGGGATGTCGACGTGACGGTCGGGAACGTCTCGGTGTAGCGGAGCACGTCGATGCCGAAGGCCCCCTCCGCCCAGAGGCCCGCGATCCACCAGAGCGACACGACGAGGGACAGGAATCCCGTCTTGAGCGCCACCGTGCCGATGCGGCCCCACGATGCCTCTCGACGGCAGCCCGCCATGACGAGCCACACGATCGGTGCGAGGCCGACGAGCAGGATCGAGGTGGCGTTGATGCCCCCGACGAGCGCGACGACGAGGGCGAACAGGGCCGGGTAGCGCCAGCCGCCGCGACGGACGGCCAGCACGGTGAAGCCGAGCATCCACCCGAGACCAGCCCAGGGCATGAGGATGGCCGACGTCCGCGCGATGTAGTCGACGATGAAGGGGGAGAGCATGTACGGCAGGGCTGCTGCGAGCTGGCCCCACGGACCGATGCCGAGCAGCCGTGCGAGGTAGCGCACGCCGGTGCCCGCAGCGAACAGCAGGGTGCCCATCCAGAGGCGCTGGGCGATCCAGGTGGGGACGTGCAGGACGTGGAGGAGCCAGTACCACGGTCCCATGGGGAACAGGTAGCCGATGTTCTGGTGGGTGACCGTGCCCATCGCGACGTTCGGGTTCCACATGTACCGCGCCGAGCGCACGAGGGTGGCGGGGTCCAGGTAGAGGTAGGCCTTCGTGTCGGCGGCGATGTAGCCCGGGTGGGTGTAGAGGAACGGGATCCAGGCGACCGCGGCGAGGACGAGGAGGTGCCACCAGGGCGAGCGGCCCCGGTCGACGCCGGCGGCGCCGCTTTCGACAGCGGAATCCTTGGTGCTCGGCGTCAGCAGGGTCACGGGCAGATCGAGTGTACGACAGCGGCCGGGCGGCCTTTTGGCAGTATCCGGGCCCCTCGTGCGCGCCGGATCGGGACGCGGTGTGTCGCAGCGTGCCTCTAGCGTGGCGAGATGCCGACGGTGGCGGTCATCGGGGGGATCGGAAGCGGGAAGACGGCGGTCACCGACCTGCTGGCCGCCCGCGGAGCGGTTGTCGTCGACGCCGATGTGGTCGCGCGCGACGTCGTGGCGCCCGGCGGCGCGCCGCTTGGGCTTCTGCAGGCCGCCTTCGGGGACTCGATCATCGCAGCGGACGGGACGCTCGACCGAGCGGCGCTCGCCGCCGTCGCGTTCGAGGGCCCCGAGGCGACGGCGCGGCTCAACGCGATCCTGCATCCGGCGATCGCCGTGGAGATGGCCCGCCGCGTCGGTGAGGCTCGCGAGCACGCCGGGGTCGTGGTCGTGGCGATCCCGCTGTTCCGCATGGAGCACCGGGGATCCCTGGACGTCGACGCGGTGATCTGCGTGGACTGCCCCGAGGAGGTCGCGCTCGACCGCCTGATGACGCAGCGCGGGTTCACCCGCCGCGACGCGGAGCGCCGTATGGGGGCGCAGATCTCCCGCGAGGAGCGGGTCGCGCTCGCCGACATCGTCATCGACAACTCCGGATCGCCTGCAGACCTCGAGGCCGAGGTCGATGCGCTGTGGCGGCGGCTGGAGGCGACGTGACGGTGGGCCGCGCCTTTCGCGTCCAGTCACCCTTCCAGCCGGCGGGCGACCAGCCGGCTGCCATCGACGCGCTGGCACAGGGCGCGCAGGACGGCCTGCGCTTCCAGACGCTGGAGGGAATCACGGGATCGGGAAAGACCGCGACGATCGCGTGGGTGATCGAGCGACTCCAGCGACCCACGTTGATCCTCGAGCCGAACAAGTCCCTCGCGGCGCAACTTGCGGCGGAACTGCGCGAGATGCTGCCCGACAATCGCGTGGAGTTCTTCGTCTCCTACTACGACTACTACCAGCCCGAGGCGTACATCGCGCGGACCGACACCTTCATCGAGAAGGACTCGTCGATCAACGACGAGATCGACCGGTTGCGCCACGCCGCGACCTCCTCGCTCCTGACGAGGCGCGACACGGTCGTCGTCGCGTCGGTGTCGTGCATCTACGGACTCGGCTCGCCCGACGAGTACCGCGACCGGATGCTTGCCGTCACGAGGGGCGAGGAGTACGACCAGCGCGCGCTGCTGCGACGGCTCGTCGACATGCAGTACTCGCGGAACGACATGACGCTCCTTCGCGGCACGTTCCGCGTCCGAGGGGACACCGTCGAGGTCCACCCGAGCTACGAGCAGGAGGGGGTGCGGCTGTCGTTCTTCGCGGACACCTTGGAGCGCATCGCGCTGTTCGACCCGCTCACCGGCGACGAGCGGGGCACCGTCGAGGACCTGACGATCTTCGCGGCCTCGCACTACGTCGCGGGAGACGAGACGATGGCCCGGGCGATCACATCCATCGAGGCCGAGCTGCAGGAGCGGCTTGCGGAGTTCCAGGCGCAGGGCAAGCTGCTCGAGACGCAGCGGCTCAGGGCACGGACCGAGCACGACCTCGAGATGCTCGCGGAGACGGGGAGCTGCGCAGGGATCGAGAACTACAGCCGGCACCTGGACGGCCGCGCGCCGGGCGAGCGGCCGTACACCCTGCTCGACTACTTCCCCGCCGACTTCCTGATGGTGATCGACGAGTCCCACGTCGCGGTGCCGCAGCTCAACGGGCAGTACGCGGGTGACAAGTCGCGAAAGGACGTCCTCGTCGAGCACGGCTTCCGGCTGCCCTCGGCGCTCGACAACCGCCCGCTGCGCTTCGAGGAGTTCCTCGAACGCGTCCCCCAGGCCGTCTTCGTCTCGGCGACGCCCGGACCCTACGAGCAGGAGGTCTCCGACGCGGTCGTTGAGCAGGTGATCAGGCCGACGGGCCTCGTCGACCCGCCCGTCGAGATCGTCCCGACGAGGGGGCAGATCGACGACCTGCGCGCACGCATCGAGCGGACCGTGGAGGCGGGGGACCGCGTCCTCGTCACGACCCTGACCAAGAAGATGGCGGAGGACCTGACCACCTACCTCGCCGACGCCGGGGTCCGGGTCCAGTACCTGCACTCGGACATCGACACGATCGAGCGGATCGAGATCCTGCGCTCGCTGCGCCTGGGCGAGTTCGACGTCCTCGTGGGGATCAACCTCCTGCGTGAGGGCCTCGACCTTCCTGAGGTGGGCCTGGTCGCGATCCTCGACGCCGACAAGGAGGGCTTCCTGCGCAGCCGCTCCTCGCTGATCCAGACCATCGGTCGCGCGGCCAGGAACGCCCGCGGGCGTGCGGTCCTCTACGCCGACACGATCACCGATTCGATGCGCGCCGCGCTCTCGATCACCGAGCGCAGGCGCGAGGTCCAGCTGGCGCACAACGCGGCGAACGGCATCGATCCCCAGTCGATCACGACCGCGGTGCGCGACATCCTCGGGAGGCTGCGCAGCGCCACGTCTGAGCAGCCGCCATCGCGCCGTCCCCCGCGGCGCAGTCCGGGCCAACCCCACCTTCCCGCCAGGGGTCAGGAGCTGGAGAGCCTGCGAGAGGAGGCGAGCCGGCTCGAGAAGGAGATGCTGGCCGCAGCCGAGCAGCTCAGGTTCGAGGAGGCGGCGGCGCTTCGCGATGAGCTCCACGAGGTGGTCGGGCTCCTCACGGAGGTCGAGCAGGAAGGGCCTGTCACGACCGCCCGGTAACCTCCGCCGGATGGCGGACCAGATTGTCGTTCGGGGTGCGAGGGAGCACAACCTCAAGGACGTCCACCTCGAGATCCCCCGGGACCGGCTCGTCGTCTTCACCGGGCTCTCGGGGTCCGGCAAGTCCTCCCTCGCGTTCGACACGATCTACGCCGAGGGGCAGCGCCGGTACGTCGAGAGCCTCTCCGCCTACGCCCGCCAGTTCCTCGGGCAGATGGACAAGCCCGACGTGGACTTCATCGAGGGGCTGTCGCCCGCGATCTCGATCGACCAGAAATCTGCGTCGAGGAATCCCCGAAGCTCGGTCGGGACCGTCACTGAGGTCTACGACTACCTGCGTCTCCTGTTCGCGCGGATCGGCAGGCCGCACTGCCCCAACTGCGGCAAGGAGGTCGGCCGACAGACCCCCCAGCAGATCGTCGACCAGGTCCTGGCCCTCGGGGAAGGGGCGCGCCTCTTGGTGCTCGGCCCCGTCGTGCGCGGCCGCAAGGGCGAGTACCACACGCTCCTCGACGACCTCGCGAAGCAGGGGTTCTCGAGGGTGCGCGTCGACGACACGGTCCTGGAGCTGACGGACCGCGCCGCGGTGGACCTCGCTCGATATGAGCAGCACACCATCGAGGTGGTGGTGGACCGGCTCGTGGTGCGCGAGGGCATGCGCCAGCGCCTCACGGAGTCCGTCGAGACGGCGCTTCGCCTGGGCTCGGGATCCGCATCGGTTGCGGTGGTCGACGAGGACGGCGCGCCCACCGAGGAGCTGGCATTCTCCGAGCAGCTCGCCTGCGCGGACTGCGGCATCAGCTTCGACGAGCCCGCGCCGAGGGACTTCTCGTTCAACTCGCCCTACGGGGCATGCCCGACCTGCGCCGGGCTCGGAACCCGGTACCAGGTGGACGCGGACCTCGTTGTCCCCGACACGTCGCTCTCGATCAGTGAGGGCGCCGTGGCGCCCTGGGCCGGGGCGCGCACGGGGTTCTTCACCGGCCTGCTCGCGGGAGCCGCCGAGCTCGGGAAGTTCAGCCTCGAGACGCCGTGGCGCAAGCTGCGCGAGAAGGACCGTGCCCTGCTGCTCCACGGCGCAGGCGGGACGCCGGTGCAGGTCCGCTACAAGAACCGATACGGCCGGGTGCGCAGCTACGAGGCGAACTTCGAGGGGATCATCGGCTGGTTGGAGCGCCGGCACGGCGAGGCCGACTCGGACTGGTCGCGCGAGCAGATCGAGGCGTTCATGCGCGAGGTGGAGTGCCCTGCGTGCGGCGGCGCACGACTGAAGCCCTCCTCACTCGCGGTCACCGTCCTCGACCGATCGATCGCGCAGGTCTGCGATCTCTCCATCTCGGAGTTCGTCGAGTTCTTCTCCTCGATCCAGCTGACGGAGCGCGAGGCGATCATCGGCGAGCGGGTGATCAAGGAGATCCTCGAGCGGTCGCAGTTCCTGCTCGACGTCGGGCTCGACTACCTGTCGTTGTCGAGGTCGTCAGCGACCCTGTCGGGCGGCGAGGCCCAGCGGATCCGTCTGGCGAGCCAGATCGGCTCGAGGCTGGTCGGAGTGCTCTACGTCCTCGACGAACCGTCCATCGGGCTGCACCAGCGAGACAACCAGCGGCTCATCGCGACCCTGGAGCGGCTGCGCAACCTCGGCAACACCGTCATCGTCGTCGAGCATGACGAGGAGACGATCCGCGCCGCGGACCACGTTGTGGACATCGGTCCCGGTGCGGGCGAGCACGGAGGGCAGGTGGTGCACTCCGGTCCCGTCGAGGGGCCCAAGGGGATCGAGCGCAACAGGGCGTCGATCACCGGCGACTACCTCTCGGGGCGCCGCGCGATCCCGCTCCCGACGCACCGGCGCCCGCGCGAGGCCGGAGAGCTCACCGTCGTCGGGGCGAGGGCCAACAACCTGAAGGACCTCGACGTCTCGTTCCCCCTGGGGTGCCTCGTCGCGGTCACAGGCGTGTCGGGGTCGGGGAAGTCGACGCTCGTCAACGAGATCCTGCTCAAGTCCCTGCTGCACTCAGTTCATCGTGCGAAGGACCTCCCGGCAGCGCACGACAAGGTGCTCGGGTCCGAGCTCATCGACAAGGTCGTCGCGGTCGACCAGCAGCCGATCGGCCGGACGCCGCGATCCAACCCCGCGACGTACACGGGGGTCTTCGACAAGGTGCGCAAGCTCTTCGCCGAGACTCCCGAGGCGAAGGTCCGCGGCTACCAGCAAGGCCGCTTCTCCTTCAACGTGAAGGGCGGCCGGTGCGAGGCGTGCGCCGGCGACGGGACGATCAAGATCGAGATGCACTTCCTTCCCGACGTCTACGTGCCCTGCGAGGTCTGCGGCGGCGCTCGCTACAACCGCGAGACGCTGGAGGTCCTGTTCCGGGGCCGCTCGATCGCGGACGTGCTCGCCATGCCGGCCCAGGAGGCCGTGGAGTTCTTCGACCGTCAGCCATCGATCCTGCGGCACATCCAGACGCTCGTGGACGTGGGCCTCGGGTACGTGCGGCTCGGCCAGCCCGCGCCGACGCTGTCGGGCGGCGAGGCCCAGCGAGTCAAGCTGGCCACCGAGCTCGCGAGGCGCCCGACGGGCCACACGCTCTATGTGCTCGATGAGCCGACCACCGGCCTGCACTTCGAGGACGTGCGCCGCCTGCTGGAGGTGCTGGAGCGCCTGGTCGACCAGGGAAACACCGTCCTCGTGATCGAGCACAACCTCGACGTCATCAAGACGGCGGACTGGGTCATCGACCTCGGTCCCGAGGGTGGAGCGCGCGGAGGGCTGCTCCTGACGGAAGGGACGCCCGAGGAGGTCTCCGCGCATCCCGAGAGCCACACCGGCGCGGTGCTCCGTCCGCTGCTCGAGAAGGCGCCCGCCGCGGCGAAGAGGGGCGCCCGGACGGCCGCGAAGGCCGCCGGCACGGCTGTGGCCCGCTGAACTCGATGGCGGTCAGCGGCGGTCGGAGGGTGCGGTCAGCTGATCGAGAGCATTCGCTCGAGCGCCACGCGCGCGTCTGCGGCCGTCGCATCGTCGACCGCGATGCGGTGGCGGACCCTGCCTTGGACGAGCTCCTCGAGGACCCAGGCCAGGTGCGGCGCATCGATCCGCGACATCGTCGTGCAGGGGCACACGTCGGGATCCAGGCACTCGATCACGAGCTCCGGGTGCTCGTTGGCGAGGCGCTTGACGAGGTGGATCTCAGTCCCGATGCCGAAGACGGAACCCGGAGGCGCCGCCTCGACCTCGCGGATGATGAAGTCGGTCGACCCCGAGGAGTCCGCGACGGCGACGACCTCCCGCGCGCATTCCGGGTGCACGACCACGCGGCCGGTCGGGTGCGCGGCGCGGAACGCCGCCACGTGCTCGGTGCGGAAGCGCTGGTGCACGGAGCAGTGGCCCTTCCACAGGAGGAAGGTCGCCTCCTTGACGTCCGCGTCCTCGAGCCCGCCGAGGTCGCGCCTCGGATCCCACACCTGCATGGAGGCCGGATCGAATCCCATCGCGATGGCGGTGTTCCGGCCCAGATGCTGATCGGGGAAGAAGAGGACCTTGTCCGCCGCCGGACGGTACGGCTGCTCGGCCAGCGCCCACTCGAGCACGCTCGCGCAGTTCGACGAGGTGCACACGGCGCCGCCGTGGCGCCCGACGAACGCCTTGAGCGCGGCGGTCGAGTTCATGTAGGTGATGGGCACGACTCGGGAGATGTCAGTCACCGCGGCGATCTCGGCCCATGCCTCCTCGACCTGGTCGATGTCCGCCATGTCCGCCATGGAGCAGCCCGCGGCGAGGTCGGGGAGGATGACCTGCTGGTCTGGTCCCGTGAGGATGTCGGCCGACTCGGCCATGAAGTGGACGCCGCAGAACACGACGTAGGCGGCGTCCGCGCGATCTGCAGCGAGCCGCGAGAGTCCGAACGAGTCGCCCCGGGCGTCGGCCCAGTCCATGACCTCGTCCTTCTGGTAGTGGTGCCCGAGGATGAGCAGCCGGTCGCCCAGTGCATCCTTGGCCGCGCGGATGCGCTCGGCCAGGTGCTCGGGCGAGTCTGTGCGGTAGTCCTCCGGCAACGCCGTCGTGATCTGGAGCATGGCAACCCCCGTGCTGATCCCGATCTGGCCGGCGGGGACAGCCTGGTCGCCCATCCGCGGGTATGTCGGCCACGAGATCTATGTGTGGAGCCGGATTCCAGGCCGGCGAAGCCAGTCTAGGTCGCGCATGCGGGTCGTGGACGCCGAATGCGACGATGGGGGCATGCAGCACGTGCCCGTGGCGGCGACGATCCCGGACAAGCCCGGCGTCTACGTGTTCCGCGACGCGGGCGGGACGATCCTCTACGTGGGCAAGGCACGCTCCCTTCGCTCCCGGCTCGCCAACTACTTCGCGGATCCCGCGATGCTGCCCTTCCGCACCGCACAGCTCGTCGCCACCGCAGCCACCGTTGACTGGACCCTGACCGCGAGCGAGGTGGATGCCCTGCTCCTGGAGAACTCGCTCATCAAGATCGAGCAGCCGCGGTACAACATCCGGCTGAAGGACGACAAGAGCTACCCCTACCTGGCGATCGATCTTCGCGAGGCGTGGCCCCGTCCGATCGTGACACGCGGGCAGCGCAGGCGGGGAGTCCGCTACTTCGGCCCGTTCGGGCACGCCAAGTCGCTGCGGTCCACGCTGGACCTCCTCCTCCCGTCGTTCCCCGTGCGCACCTGCGGCGACGCGAAGTACGTCCGCCACGAGCGGCTCGGGCGGCCCTGCCTGCTCGCGGACATCGGACGGTGCAGCGCACCGTGCGTGGGGCGCGTCGACCGGGCGACCTATGAGGGCTATGTCCAGGGCATCCTGCAGTTCTTCAGCGGCGACGTCACGGCTCTCTCGCGGGATCTTGCGTCGAGGATGCAGGTTGCCGCGTCCGAGCGCGACTACGAGACGGCCGCGCGGCTGCGCGACTCGCTCGCCCACGTGGAGCGGGCGAGCGACACCCAGCAGATCCTGCTCTCGGACCGCGACGACCTCGACGCCGTGGGTGTCGCCACCGACGGGCTCCAGGCGTGTGTCGTTCGCCTCGAGGTCCGCCGCGGTCGCGTGGTCGGCCGTGCGTCGCTCAGCGCGGATCTCGTCGAGGAGCTCGACGAGTCGGCCCTTCGCACGCGGTTCCTCGGGGACCTCTACGACGAGGACCACCCGCCACCGAGGGAGGTCGTCATCGACGCGCTGCCCGACGATGCCGCGGCGGTGTCGGCGTGGCTCTCCGCCATCCGCGGGGATCCGGTGCGGATGGCGTCGCCGGCGAGCGGGAAGCGGCGCGGTGTGATCGACCTCGCTTCGACGAACGCGGCGGAGGACCTTCGTCGCCGGGGGCTGCGCCGCGCTGCCGACCACAACGCGCGCTCCAGGGCCCTGGTCGAGCTCCAGCAGGCCCTGAGCCTCGAGCGGCCCCCCTTCCGCATCGAGTGCTACGACATGAGCCACCTGCAGGGCACGAGCTATGTCGGCTCGATGGTGGTGTTCGAAGATGGCCTCCCCGCGAAGCCCGCCTACCGGCATTTCTCCATCAAGACCATCCAGGGCAATGATGACGTCGGGGCGATGCAGGAGGTCCTCGACCGCCGCCTCTCGCACTGGCGCCGCGAGGGCGGCACCGACCGGTTCGGCCGGAACCCCGACCTGCTCCTGATCGACGGCGGACTGGGCCAGCTCCACGCTGTCGAAGCCGTGGTGGAGCGCCATGGCCTGTCGGGATCCGTGGAGATCGCCTCGCTCGCCAAGCGCATGGAGGAGGTCTTCCGACCGGGCTCGAGCACACCCGTCCTGCTGCCCCGGGCGAGCGAGGCCCTCTATCTGCTGCAGCGGATCCGAGACGAGGCCCACCGCTTCGCGATCTCCTTCCACCGGTCGACGCGGGGCCGGGCGATGACCGCGTCGCTCCTCGACGGGGTGGAAGGCCTCGGCGCGGCCCGACGTGAGCGGCTCCTCGAGACCTTCGGCTCCGTGACAGCGATCCGCGAGGCGCCGCTCGACGAGCTCCTGGCGCTGTCATGGCTGCCCGAGGAGGTGGCGAGGAGGGTGCACGCCAGGCTCGCATCGGGCGATCTCGCCGCGTCGGGGAATGCGCGATGATGGACCCGTGAGCGACCTGTTGATCGTTGCGGGCATGTCGGGCGCCGGGCGCTCCACGGCATCGGCGACGCTGGAGGATCTCGGGTGGTTCGTCATCGACAACGTCCCCGCGGCACTGATCCCTCGCGTCGCGGAGCTCGCCGACTCCGCGCCCGCAGACCGCCAGCGTCTCGCGTTCGTGATCGGCAGGAGCGGGACGGCCGAGGTGCCCGAGCTGGTGTCGGTCATCTCGCAGCTGCGCGCAGCCGACATGTCGATTCGGGTCCTCTTCCTCGACGCCGCTGACGAGATGCTGATCCGCAGGTTCGAGGGAACCCGCCGTCGCCACCCGCTGCCCTCGGAGTCCGTCGCAGCATCGATCATCGAGGAGCGCGCCTCGCTCGAGGAGCTGCGCAGCGTCGCAGACATCATCCTCGAGACCGGCGAGCTGACGTCGAACCAGCTCCGCCGCCGGATCGCGGAGCTGTTCGCCTCGTCCTCCCACGACGCGATGATGCGGACCTCGATCACCTCGTTCGGGTACAAGTACGGGATGCCGCGCGACGTCGACCTCGTGTTCGACTGCCGGTTCCTGCCGAACCCCTACTGGGATGAGGCGCTCCGCCCGCTCACGGGGCTTGACGAGCCGGTGCGCGAGTTCGTCCTCGAGCAGGCCGACAGCGAACGGTTCATCGAGGAGGTCACGGCGATGCTCGCCTGGCAGATCCCGGCGTTCCAGCGGGAGGGCAAGTCGTATCTCACGGTGGCCTTCGGGTGCACGGGCGGCCGGCACCGCTCCGTGGCGATCGCCGAGGAGGTCTCCCGGCGGCTGGGCGGCGGCATCGCCGTCTTCCACCGGGACGTCGAGCGGTGAGCGGACCCCGGGTCGTCGCCATCGGCGGCGGCCACGGGACGGCGGTCACGCTGCGCGCCGCGCTCCGCTACGCGGGGGAGGTGGCCGGCGTCGTTTCGGTCGCCGATGACGGCGGATCCTCGGGCCGGCTTCGCGAGCTCCTCGACGTGGTGGCGCTCGGGGACCTGCGCACGTGCCTCGTGGCCGTCGCCGATCCCGCATCCGCGCTCGCCCGCGCGTTCGAGGAGCGGTTCACGGTCGGGGAGCTCGCCGGGCACGCGCTGGGCAACCTCGTGCTCGCCGGGCTGCTCGACACACTCGGTGACCTCGTCGCTGCGGTGGACGAGGCAGGCCGCCTGCTCGGCGCGCGCGGCCGGATCCTGCCCGCGACGACGACGCGAGTGGACCTTCGAGCGACCGGCGGCGAGGGAGCGGTCACCGGCCAGGTCGCCGTGTCCGCCGCCACGTCGATCGAGCGCGTGGAGCTGGTCCCGAACACCGCGCACGCTCCCGGAGAGGTGCTCGAGGTCCTCGCTCGCGCTGACCAGATCGTGATCGGACCCGGATCCCTGTTCACAAGCGTGCTCGCGGCGGCGGTCGTCCCCGGGGTCGCCGAGGCCATCATGGCGTCGAGCGCGCAGCGCGTCTACGTGTGCAACCTTCGCCCCCAGCCGCCCGAGACCGATGGCTTCACCGTCGCGGACCACCTGGCCGCCCTGGAGCGCCACGGCCTCCACGTCGATGTCGTCCTCTACGACCGGGTTTCCTCCATGCCGCTTGGTGCCGTGTCGTCCCGGGTGGTCGAGGCCCCGCTCGCCGGTCGCAACGGTCTCGTCCACGATCCCGAGCTGCTCTGCCGGACCCTGTCCTCGGCTCTGGCAAGATCGTGGTGAACAAGGAGGCACGATGAGCGTGCGAGTCGGCATCAACGGATTCGGTCGGATCGGCAAGGGGTTCCTGCGCGCAGCGATCGCGCAGGGGGCGGACATCGAGATCGTGGCGGTCAACGACCTCACGTCGCCCGAGGTCCACGCCCACCTGCTCAAGTACGACTCGACGCAGGGGACGTTCGAGGGCGAGGTCCGCGCGGAGGGTGACGTGCTGGTCGTCGACGGCCGTCGTATCCGTGTGCTCTCCGAGCGCGAACCCAGCGCGCTGCCGTGGGGCGAGCTCGGCGCCGACGTCGTCGTCGAGTCGACCGGTCGCTTCACGTCGCGCGACGCGGCCGCCGTGCACCTCGACGCCGGTGCGCGCAAGGTCGTGATCTCCGCACCCGGCGCGGGCGCCGACGCGACGATCGTGATGGGCGTGAACGACGACACCTACGACGCGGCGACCCAGCACGTGATCTCCAACGCCTCGTGCACGACGAACTGCTTCGTGCCCATGGTCAAGGTGCTCGATGACGCGTTCACGATCACGAGCGGGCTCATGACCACGGTGCACGCCTACACGAACGATCAGAACGTCCTCGACTTCCCGCACAAGGACCTGCGGCGGGCCAGGGCCGCCGCGATCAACATCATCCCGAGCTCGACGGGCGCGGCGCGCGCGACGGGGATCGTGCTCCAGTCGATGCAAGGCCGCCTCGACGGCGCCTCGCTGCGCGTCCCGGTCCCGACGGGGTCGATCACCGACTTCACCGCCGTGGTCTCGGGCAACCCCACGGTCGCAGAGGTGAACGCCGCCTTCGAGGCTGCTGCGAAGACGGGGCCGCTGCACGGGTACCTCGTGTACACCGAGGAGCCGATCGTCTCGTCCGATGTCGTCGGCAAGCCGGCATCCTGCACGTTCGACTCCGACCTCACGATGGTCCAGGCCATCGACGACGCGAGTTCGCTCGTCAAGGTGTTCGGCTGGTACGACAACGAGTGGGGGTACTCCAACCGGATGGTCGACCTCGTCGTGCTCGTGGGCGGGCGCTGAGTGGGAGTTCCGGGCGCACTGCGGGGCCTGCCCCTCATCGACGACCTGGGTGACCTCAGCGGCAGGCGGGTCCTCGTGCGCGTGGACTTCAACGTGCCCTTGGAGGAGGGACCGGACGGCGCCCCCGTCGTCGCCGACGACTTCAGGATCCGTTCGGCGATCCCGACCCTCGAGCTGCTCCGAAGCCGAGGCGCCGAGATCGTCTGCTGCTCGCATCTCGGGCGTCCGAAGGGGAAGCCGGATCCCCGCTACGCGATGGGCCCCGTGCGCGAACGGCTCGAGGAGCTCTTCCCGGACGCGTCACTGCTCGAGAACCTCCGCTTCGATCCGGGCGAGGAGACCAACGACCCGGCGTTCGTCGACCGCCTCGTGGAGGGGTTCGACGCCTACGTGAACGACGCGTTCGGCGCCTCGCACCGCAGCCATGCGTCGGTCGTTGGGCCGCCCGAGCGCCTCCCGAGCGCGGCGGGTCCGCTGCTTGCCCATGAGGTCGAGGTGCTCGGCGGGCTGCTCGGGAGCCCTGCGAGGCCCTTTGTCGCGATCCTCGGTGGAGCCAAGGTCGCGGACAAGATCGGCGTGGTGGCGTCGATCGCGAGATCGGCGGACACGGTCATCATCGGCGGCGGGATGGCGTACACGTTCCTCGCGGCCCAGGGGCGCCGGATCGGCACCTCGCTGTTCGATGGCTCCCGCGTGGAGGAGTGCGCGGCGCTGCTCGAGGCGAACGCGCACATCGTGGTCACCCAGGACGTCGTCGCACTGGAACCCGGCCACCCGATCGGGCCCGGCCGGACCGAGGGAGAAGTCCGCGTCTTCGACGGCGACCTGCCCGAGGACTGGGAGGGCCTCGACATCGGACCCGAGACGAGGCAGCGGTTCGCAGGGCTGATCGCCGACGCCGCGACCGTCCTGTGGAACGGGCCGATGGGCTTCTTCGAGGACGAGCGGTTCTCCAAGGGAACCGAAGCCGTGGCGCGGGCAATCACGTCCTCGGACGCCTTCAGCGTGGTCGGGGGAGGCGACAGCGCGCTCGCGCTCGAGCGCCTCGGCCTCGCCGGCGCCGTGAGCTTCATGTCCACAGGCGGCGGCGCGTCCCTCGAGCTCCTGGAGTTCGGCGACCTGCCCGCGCTCGCCGCGCTGCGGGCGGCCGTCAACGCGCCCCGCGGCGCATGATGCACCGCGCGCCCATCGTGGCGGGGAACTGGAAGATGAACCTCGACCACGTCGAGGCCGTGCACCTCGTCCAGGAACTCGGTATCCGCCTTCGCACCGTTGACGTCGGCGAGACCGAGGTGCTGCTCGTCCCGCCCTTCACGGATCTCCGCTCCGTATCGAGCGTCATCGAGTCCGAGCGGCTCAGCGTCGCCCTCGGCGCCCAGCACGTGAGCGAGCACGAGTCCGGGCCCTACACCGGGGAAGTCTCCGCGGCGATGCTGGCGCGGCTCGGTGCGCTGACGGTGCTTGTGGGGCACTCGGAGCGCCGGAGACTCTTCGGCATGGACGACGCCGTCGTCGCCCGGACGGCTGCCTCGGCCCTGCGCGGCGGATTGCGCCCCATGGTGTGTGTGGGGGAGACCGAGCAGGAGCGCGCCGACGGACTGACCGAGGCGGTGCTGACGCGCCAGCTTTCCGCCGCGCTCGACGGTCTCGAGGGTGCCGAACCTGACGCATTCCTCCTCGCCTATGAGCCGGTCTGGGCGATCGGCACCGGCCTGGCGGCGACCGTCGCCGACGCCGAGGATGCATGCCGACATCTGCGCATGGGGGCGTCGCAGCGCCTGGGGGAGGGGGTGGAGCGCCTCCGGATCCTCTACGGGGGCTCGGCCAGCCCTGACAACGCCAGTGAGCTCGTCGCCGCTCCCTCGATCGACGGCCTGCTGGTCGGCGGGGCGAGCCTCACGGCTGCGGGTTTCGCTGCCATCGTGGAGGCGGTGGCGGACTGCTACCGTTCTACCGTTCGGAATCCCCGGAGGTAGGGCGTTGCTCACTGCTGTCTATATCGCTATCGAGGTCGTCTCGGCGCTGGGCCTGATCCTGCTCATCCTCATGCACTCCGGCAAGGGCGGGGGACTCTCGGACATGTTCGGCGGATCCATCGGATCCGCCGCCCAGGGCTCGACGGTCGTGGAGAAGAACCTCGACCGGATCACGATCGTCCTGGCCCTCGTGTTCGCATTCACGACGCTGACCCTCGGCCTCCGGCTGCAGTGATCGAGGGCCTGTGGGCAGACGGCTCACCGCCCTCCTGACAGGCGTCGCACTCGTCGGCGCGCTGGTCGCCTCGGGTTCCCGGGCACTGGCGGCGACCCCCAAGGTGCCGGCCCTCGAAGTGGCGATCCCCGGGCCGTTCACCGGGTGCGACCCCGGCTCCCCGACGGCCAGCGCGTCGACGGACGCGATCCTCTCGCTCGTGCTGCCCTCGGCGTTCACGTCCGCGCCGAACGACCTCCAGGTCGGCAACACGACAGTGGTCTCGACGGCGGAGGTTGTCGGCCTCTCGCCCCAGACGGTCGTGTACACGATCTCGAAGCAGGCGGTGTGGGCGAACGGCACGCCGCTCACCGCCGCGGACCTCGTGCGGACCTGGCACCAGCGCCGGGCGGACCGGGTGGTCGCCGACCTCGGGTACCGGACGATCGCGTGGATGCACCCGGGGCCGAAGGGAGCGCAGGTGACGGTGCAGTTCCGGTCCCCGTACTCGGACTGGTTCTCGCTCTTCCACACCATTGTCCCGGCAGGCACCTACGGGGCGCACTGCGCGGCTCCGTCGGCTGCGCTCGACCCCAGCCTCGGGCCCTACGAGATCGAGGCCGCGTCGACCAGCCGGATCGACCTCGTGGCGAACCCGACGTGGCAGGGCAACCCGCCGACCTACACCCACGTCGTGGTCGTCGCCGACCCCACCGCGACGCCCGTTCCAGGCGGCCCGCTTCGCGCCGTCTACGTCCCCTCGGCGTCGCTGCGCGAGATCGAGACGCTGAGCGGCAGGGGCCTGTACGACGCGAGGACGGCGCAGTCCAACACGATCGTGAGCCTCGACTTCGCGGTTCGCGGCACCGATGCGTTGCCGCCCGATGTCCGAGCCGGCATTGCCCACCTTGTAGACCGGCAGGCCATCGTGAACCAGCTGGCAGGGCCGGTGAGCGCGCAGGTCGGCGCCTCCGCTTCGCACCTCGTGGGCCCCGGGCAGTCCTCGTATCCGGGGACGGCTGGGGTCCCGGTCGGCCTCGCAACGGCAGGCCCGCAGGCGGCGGTCCCCGCCGGCAGCACGGGCGGGGCGGCGTACACACCGGGTCCGCAGGTGGCACTGGCAACTCACGAACTCCACGCCGCTCACTACTCGAAGGTCGGGTCCGTCTGGCTATCGCTTGACCACAGGATCCTGTCTGCATGCCTGGCGGTGCCGACGGGCAGCCCCCAGATCGTCGCTGCGGCCGCGATGTTGGAGGACCAGCTCCGTGCCGCCGGCGTGGCCGTCAAGGTGCGGCCCGCGTCGAGTGTCGCGGGTGTCCTCGCCGATCTGCGCAATGGAATCTGCGCGTCGGGACTCGTCTCAAAAGTCGGTGACGGGTATTACACCCACGAAGCGGCGAGCTGGCAGGCGCCTCCAGTGCCGCTCCCCGTGAACCTTGGCTGGACCGGGGTCGACGATGCAGCAGCATCTGCCGCGGCCCAGACGGCAACGTCGATCCTGAACCCAGTCGATGCGGTCCCGTACTGGGACACGATGGACAACAGGCTTTGGACACTCATGGCGGGACTGCCGCTGTTCTCCCCGCCCACGTACCTCGGATGGTCTCCGCAGGTCACCGGAGTCATTCCGACTGATTCGCTCCTGGGTTTCGTCGACCAAGTGCCTGATCTGCTGTACACGGCGACCCCCAACTAGCCCCGAAGACCGGCTGAACTGATGCGCTAGAGTTCACCGTCGCGTCGGAGTGGCGGAATAGGCAGACGCGCCAGCTTGAGGGGCTGGTGCCCGAAAGGGTGTGCGGGTTCAAGTCCCGCCTCCGACACCAACGACCTCCGACTCCCTGAGGCCAAGCTCCCAGTAGGGAACGCCTGGCAGGGGAGCGAATCCTGCAGTTCACAGGTGCTGTGAATCAGCGAGCGCGCCCGCGACGCACACCACGCGTCCTGCTTCGGCGGCGGGAAATTTGAAGAAAGTTCCCAACGTGACCAGCGAACGGGTGGATAGTGTGCGCTGAAGCAGTCGAGATCTCATACAGATGCAGGGAGGGGAGCCGTGCGGGCACTGAGGATGGCAGGTATCGCCGCTGGATCGATCGCCTTGGTCGCCAGTGCGATGGTGGTGGCGAGCGCGACCACCCCACACTCTTCGAGTGCCACGTACTCGGCATGTCTGTCGAGCAAGACCAAGACGCTCTCGAACGTGACGATCGATGCCACGCCGACCTGCCGCGAAGGATCGAAGGTGGTCTCGTGGAACGAGCAGGGGACGCCGGGGATCAACGGTTCGA
>Ga0181519_10000572_pt1 | contig 33749 bp, 19 predicted proteins | sample PEATcosm2014_Bin_26_FD_121102 | JGI IMG/M metagenome (GOLD analysis project Ga0181519, IMG submission 121102) | Peatland microbial communities from MTU Mesocosm Facility, Houghton, MI, USA - PEATcosm2014_Bin02_10_metaG | ecosystem: Environmental > Terrestrial > Soil > Wetlands > Peat | place...
ACCATCCTCGCCAATGTTCCGGCGGAAACTTCGCTATACGTCGACCACAGTCCTGGAATAGTGGCGAGCGCAATCAGGGTCGGAACTACAGCTACGCCCAGGATAGAGAAGGCGAACCATGAATGCTCCCATTGCCACTTCTTATTGATCTTCATGGGAAGCGTGTACGCAGCATTCATGAACGCTGCGCACAAAACCAGCAGGATTGCCTGGAAGATTTGTGAGGTCATGATAATTTCTGCATGGTCTTAAGGTTACTCCGACCCGACCGGGACTAAACGCCCACCAGTTGCGGTGCCGGGGAGCCCAAGCCGAGCGTATTGAAGCATCCGCGCCGCGCTATGTCAACAACATTGATGACGAAAAGGGAGAACGCCGATCATTCCCCTTCCGTCGGTGCGAACTCATCCGTCCATGTGTCGGGAGGAAAGTCAGGGAAAGCAGAGCTTTGCTCGAAGGTGCGGGCATGCAATCCTTCAAAGTATCGTTCCACATCGCTTTCGATTCTATCGAGCGGAGCTTTCAGGGCCATTCGCACATATTGTTCGTGACTATCGCGCCGGTGAGCCAAGGGGATCCGGGAGGAATAGGCGCGGGCGATGATGAAAATGTAAGGATTCATCAGGAGGTTGAGGGTCCGGTAAAGGAGCGGCTGGTTGGCTGCCTTCCAGATCGTGCGGTGCAGTTCCATGTCGGCATTAAAGAACTGTTCTTCGTTATTCTTCGCTGCGGCCGTCTTTAGTTTTTTAAGGGCGCGGTTTAGTAGCGCGGGGCAATCAAGATTGGAATTTTCCCTCATGTAGCGCACACAAAGCCCTTCGAGTTTGGCGCGCATGCGAAAAATCACGCCGATTTCAGCCAGCGAGATATCGCGGATAAACGTGCCGCGCCGCGAAGTAGTGACCACCAGGCCGTCGCGCTCCAGCCGAAGCAAAGCTTCGCGGACCGGCCCGCGGCTGACTTCAAGCTGCCGCGCGAGATCCTCTTCAATGATGCGCTGCCGCGGCCGCAGTTTACCGGCGTGAATGGCGTGGCGCAAATGCGCCTCAACGCGCTTGCTGGCGGAAATGCCGCGATCAGGTTTAGAGGAATGATTTTTCGGGGTCCGCATTTAAGGTAGTCGATCCTTATAGGCTAGATTCGGCCGAAACACAAGGGCGGCGAGCAACACGCGCCCGCCTCCCCACTTCAGCGAAGCATTCCTTTGAAACTCGGCCGATCCCCTCGCCGACACTTTACCACTTTGTCGACAAAGTGAGTAAGAGCTTTGAACTGATGGCCGGAGCCCGAGACCCCCGCGAAACCAAGCAATTCTCGCGTCCGCGCTCTCGGATGTAGCTCCCTCCCATTTTCTGTAGACATTAGTGTTGACAATATTTCCCTTGACACCCGCCTAACATAGAGTTAACTTGCGCGTTGTCCATGAGAGGTTGCCGCGCCACGGTTGGCAGTGCAGTTCAAAAATGCCGCGCTATCAAACTCCATGTGCAAGTGCCTCCCGCCGGGGGCACGTTTACGATCGAAGCGTTGTCGTCCAGGAGGCTCCACGATGAACTCCACCATCTATCGATTTCTGACCCTAATCGCAGTTCTCTCACTGGTAAGCATTGGCTTATTGCACGCCCAAACCGCCGTCACAGGAGGCATCGAGGGCAATGTGACCGACCCTTCGGGCGCCGCCATCTCCGGGGCGACTGTAGAAGCCACGAACATTGGAGACTCCGTAACGCACAAGACCGTCACCAACAATGACGGAGCGTACCGGTTTCCAAGCCTGATCCCGGGAACCTATTCCGTCACAGTCAAGAAGGACGGCTTTGCCCAATTCACCCGGGAAAGTACCCGTATCGATGCCGGTATCGGTGTACGTATCGATGCGAAACTGCCTGTCGGCGGCGCGTCGGCAAAGGTCGAAGTGACCGGTGAGGCGCCACTTCTGCAGACGGATAGCGCGGAGATAAACGAAACCATTCACTCCACGGAAATCAGCAGCTTGCCTACATTGGGTAACAACATCACCCGATTGTCGCTGCTCGCTCCCGGAGTTTCGATGCCGAGCGGCCAGCTCGACCTTCACCCTGAGAATGCAGGCTCCGATTTCAACCTAAACATCAACGGAGCGGCACCCAATGCAAACGGTCACCTGCTCGATGGAGTCGAGAACACAGAGGCAATTCAGGGACTATCGATCATCGTGGCTCCGAATGATTCGGTGCAGGAAGTGAAACTTGCTACCAGCGACTACGACGCCGAGTATGGCAAGGTAGCCGGCGGACTTTGGCAGATCACGACCAAGTCTGGCACCAATGCATTTCACGGAACACTTTTCGAGAACTATCGCACGTCTGGTTTCAACGCCGCCGACCACTTTACAGAACCCAATGGTATTCCCGGCAATCGCTGGAACCAGTTTGGCGGCAGCATCGGCGGCCCGGTTATCAAAGATAAGGTGTTTTTCTTTGGCGACTACCAGGGGATGCGGAATAACCTGCACGCTTCCGGCAACGAAGTTGTTCCGATTGATGCATTCAGGACTGGCGATTTCAGTTCTGTTGCAGCCATCGATCCGATCTACGATCCGGCGACAGGAAACCCTGATGGAACGGGAAGAACCCAATTTGACGGTTGCCCTGGCAGTCCCGAACTCAATGTAATTTGCCCCACCCGGCTCAGCACGGCCGCGAAAAACCTGCTGGCGCTGTTGCCTCAGCCAAACTACATCGGTTCGGGCCCCCAAGGAACGGGGGCAAACTATCAGATCTCCAGTCCGGCCACCTTCGACCAGGACCAGTTCGATACCCGAGCCGATTACTTTGTTACTTCAAAGACCGTTGTATTCGGGAAGTTCAGTTACTTTAAGGCAAACTTCAATACTCCCACTGCCTACGGCGTCGCGGGCGGCGGGCCGCCGCTGGGAGGCATTGGAGTCGCAAACGCCGGGCTCTCCGCCGATCACGATAAGAGCTTAATGTTCGATTATCAACACACCTTTTCTCCGACACTGCTGACTGACGCGCGCTTCGCTTTCTCGCGGCTCATCATTTCGGAGTTGCAACCCGATTACAACACCGACGCGGCGACCGCCGCGGGAATCCCAAATATTAACCTCGGTACGGTGTACACGTCGGGCTTGCCCGAGATCAGCGTCAGCGACCCGTTAACTTCCTTCAGCATGGGAGATTTTGGTTTGCCGTTCTTTGAGCGCGAAGCAAACTTCGAGTTCTACGATAACTGGACCAAGACCGTGGGTCACCACGCGTTCAAGTGGGGTGGGGAAGTCGGAAAGTTTTTCGGCATCCGAACTGACGTCAGTGGACGCGGAGCCTTCAATATCAGTCAATCGCTCACTCAGCTCAACGACCCCTCCTGCACTGGCACCCTAGCACCCGGTAACTATTGCGGATCTGGCCTCGCGGCATTTGAGCTCGGGCTTCTTGGTGGAACACCTTACACCTTTAACCGAGACATAACTCTGGTTCAGCCCCAGGAAAAACTTTGGAAGATAGCATTTTATGGTCAGGATACCTGGCAGGTTACGCCCAGGCTGACCCTGACCTTGGGTCTACGCTGGGACTACATGAGTCCGATTTTCACGCAGAACGGCCAGAGCGACGGAAATATCGATATCGCCACCGACACACTCTTGTTGACCAACCTGGCTGGCAAGTATGCCGGAGTAACAACCCCGAAAACAGAATTCTCACCACGCCTGGGAGTGTCGTTCCGGCTAACCGATCACACAGTTGTTCGCGGCGGGTACGGCCGAAGCTACTACATGAATGCGGACGGAGCAGGATTTGGGACTCAGGGATGTTGCTGGCCCATCAAGCAAAGCCAGACTGATGTCCAGGCCAATCCCTTTGCGCCTCAAGGTTACACGCTCGATCAGGGACCGGGCGCTCCGCCGGCTCTTCCTGCATTTCCAGCAAATGGGAAGATTTCATTTCAAGGCGCACCCGGCGGTAGCGAATACTTCGTCGGAGTTGGAACCTACCCGCATAGTTACAACGACACTTACAACGTAACGTTGGAGCATGCTTTCCCCTATCAGATCACGGCTTCGGTCGCGTATGTGGGGAACATCGGCCGTCACTTGTGGGATAACTATGACGTTAACTTGCCGCCTCCAGGGCCGGGCGCCTACACTTCCCGCGAACCGTTCTTCGCCAGTTATGGTTGGGCGGTTCCGGAATATCAACGAAACAATGCGGATTACAATGAACCGGAGATGAGGAGTAACTACAATTCCCTGCAACTTCACGCAGAAAAGCGTTTTCATCAGGGATTGTATTTGCTGAGCAACTTTACGTGGGCCAAGTCGCTGGACGTTGGAACGTTCGGTCCAGGAGATGGCAACGGAAACCAATTCTGCTTCCACTGCAATTACGGTCCCTCAGGTACCGTCAGACCATGGTCCTGGGTAAGCGCGGCGAACTGGGAACTCCCACTTGGCCATGGCAAGGCTTACGCGAATGGGTTGAACCGTGCTGGGGACGCGGTGGTTGGAGGTTGGGCGCTCAGTGGAATATTCAATTTCGAGGCTGGCCAGTATTTTACACCGTATAACTTAGGCTCCCCCGCCAACCTGAATTCCCCGATTTACGATAGACCGGACCAAATTGGCAATCCGCACGTGTCCCATCCCAACCGCAACGAGTGGTACAACCCGGCGGCCTATACGGAGCCCCCGCAGTACACCTTCGGAGATGCCGGACGCAACAGCCTGTTGGGTCCCGGCCTCGGGTTAGTCGACTTGTCGTTGACTAAATCCATCGCCATCACGGAGAAAACCCACGTCGACTTGAAGTGGGACGCGTTCAACGCGCTTAACCGTGTGAACTTGAATACCCCAACATGCTCCGGTGCCGCATTTGTTGATTATGTAAATGCGGGCCAAATTTGCAGCATTGTGGACTTCAGGCGGCGTATGCAGCTTGGGGCCCATCTCACTTTCTAAGTTGTTTCTCCTGTCGAAAGAGAACTTGCCCTGGCAAACTGCCAGGGCAAGTCTTATTTTTCTTGGGACTGAGTGCAGCTATTTGTGCGGGGTAGAGACCCGCGCAACATCCCCAAGATATGGGTGAGAAAATCTTTGGAGCAGAGCCCCGTCCCATGAGATCGCCCCGCCTCATATTCCTCTCGATCTTTTTCCTCGCGACCTTCGCGGCCGCCGAGGTATCCATCACCAAATCGCCCACTGGTTGGGAGTTGACAAACGGACGCATCCACGTTGAATTAGCTCGCTCAACAGGGGCCATCAATCTGAAGTCCCTGCACCGCGAAGGCGGCACTGAATGGGCACTACCAGGAACGGCTCTCGTCGCATCTCCTGATAAATCGGGCAAGCCGTACCTGTTTGCGGACGCCACGATCACTGAAGTGGACAAAGGCGGCAAGCAACTGACTTTGCGGTTCAAATCCGACGACGGCGGATTGCTCTCTCTCAAGTTGAGTCTGTATCCGAGCGGCGCGGTGATCCGGACATCTATGGAGCTGGAGAATCGGAGCGAGCGCGATCTTATTCTCGACCCTCACATTGATCCGCTATTTCTGACACTCAAGAATCCCGCTGGTGAACTTTCTCCCTACACTTCAGCGAAAGGCAAGCACGGATTTTATGCGGACGGAAATCTGTCCCGCGCGCGCGTGTTTGCTGACTGGCTGGTGCTCGAAAATGAGAGGGCTGGCGAATCGATGCTGGTCGGCGGCGAGCCGGGACTCGGGGTGCTCGGGTGGAAGGCCAAGATTGAATCCACTCCCAGCTCCACCATCGTCCGCGCCGGTACAGTGCTGATAAAGGAAAAGAAGTCCGGTCCCTCGCCCAGCTTCGAACTTGCCCCCGGTGCGACGGTAGAGACGCCGATCAGCTTTTTCGCGCTCGCCAAAGGAGACAGCGACGATGCTGGCAATGAGACATTCCGTTATCTTAAGAAGTACGTATTTCAGGCGCCATTGCCCGATTCTCCCCTAATCACTTATTGCATATGGCTGACCCAGAAGAACAGCGAGGAGTTGCTTCTCAAGGAACTCGACCTAGCCAAACGCGTAGGATTCGATGTGTTCTATCACGATGCAACATGGTACGAAGGGGCGTCTGTTGTTCCCGGGATGAACGATTGGACGCTGGGACTCGGCAGTTATCGGGAGAGCAGAGAGAAATTCCCACACGGCCTCAAGAATCTTTCCGAAACCGTGCATGCCATGGGACTTAAATTCGGCATCTGGGTTGATCCGGGCAACGTCGACGCGGCGCGAGTGGAATCGGGCGAGATTCCGCGGGAATGGCTGGCGATGATTGACGGCAAGGAACTCGGGGTCACGCATCCTTCCCTTGCTCCCACCAAGCAACTATGCCTCGGTGATCCCAAGGTTGTGGCATGGATCGAGAAGGAACTTTCTGAGATCATCGAAAAATGGCATCTGGATTGGATCAAGTGGGATCCGTCCACGACCGTGAGCTATGAATGCAACCGCACCGACCACGGTCATGGGAAGACCGATGGCGCCTATGCCGCCTATCGCGGACGCATGGAGATCATGCGCTACCTGCTTGAGCGCTTTCCGAATCTTTCCGGATTTGAATGCGATCCCTCGCTGCGGTATTCGCGAACTAATCCCGGTCCCCAGGGTCTTTTGCCGGGCGGATACACGAACGAATTCATTACCGGTCCCATGGTGAGTCCCAACGTGTGGGGTTCGCTCGCCGCTGCGGGGAAAGGCGATGCTGGGGGAGAATCCCTGACAGCGCGCTGGTACAGCGCGTCCGCGCTCGATTATTACTTTCGCAAACACTTCACGCATGGCGTGACCTTCGGCAACATCAATGGCATGTCGTCGCAGTTTCTGTCGGCGGCTCCGCCCGGCTTTGTCGAGGCGCTGGAGCGTAATCTGCTTTTCTTTAAACAATACCGCCATCTCTTATTGGAAGATGTCTACCATCCTAAGGTCGTTCCTCCAGGCTGGAGTTCCATCCAGTATGTGAAGGAAGATGCAATCGAGTCGGTGGTTTATATTTTTCGCGACAAGTCCGAGATCGCCGATACGACGATTCGCTTGCGTGGTCTGGACACGAACTCCAAATACCAAGTAACCAGCCTGAATGACCGTCCAGGGCGAGATAAAATCATGACTGGAGCGGCCTTGATGAATGGCATCGCCATCCATCTTCCGAATCAATGGCTGGCAAGCGGGGACGGCGCGATCCCGGAGTTCGCCGACCAGCAAAAGTACGGGTCGGACGTCCTCGTTCTTCGTCGACTTCCGTAAAACAAAATCTCGACTTCTAACTCCAAGCAGACGACTTGATCGATCATCCACCCACGAATCGGCTGACGGTGTCGAAGCCAGTCTTAGCCCGAAAACTTGGCATGTTTGATGCCACCATGCTCGTCATGGGTGGCATTGTGGGCTCCGGAATCTTCATAAATCCTTATGTGGTGGCGCAGCAGGTGCACACGCCGGCCCTGATTCTGGGAGCCTGGATTTTCGGCGGGATTATCGGCACAGCGGGCGCGTTCATCTGGGCTGAGTTGGCGGCCACGCTGCCGGAAGTGGGCGGCCAGTATGCCTATCTCCGCCAGGCCTATCATCCCGCCGTCGCGTTCCTGTACGGATGGGTGTTGCTGCTGGTTATCCAAGCGGGCGGTATGGCGGCAGTGTCCATTACTTTCGCCCGATACTTTCTTGAGCTCACGGGCCTGCACACGCAGGACTGGGTGGTCGCGACAATGGCGCTCGGCACTTTGACGCTCGTCAATTGCCTCGGTGTAAAAACCGGGGGACGGACGCAAAGTGCGCTGATGGTGATGAAAATCGTTGCGATTTCTGCGTTGGTGGTCGTAGGACTGATTCTGGCTGGCAAGCATGTCACCACCACGACCGCATCTGAGCGCGATTGGTCCGTGACCTCGTTTGGAGCAGCCATGGTGCCCGTTCTGTTCGCCTATGGCGGATGGCAAACAGCGAATTTCCTGGCGGCGGAAGTGAAAGAGCCCAAGAAAAACCTGCCGCGAGGACTACTACTCGGCGTGGGCGGTGTGGTCGTTTTGTATCTGGGGGTGAATTCATTGTATTTGCGCGCTCTAGGGCCGCAAACGCTGGCTGCGAGCAGCACTCCCGCCACCGCCGTGATGCGTCTGGCTTTGGGTCCGCGAGGTGCAACTTTCATCGCGGCAGCCATCGCTATTTCTACACTCGGATTTCTAAGCCAGTCAATTCTCACCGCTCCGCGCGTCTACTTTGCGATGGCCGAAGACGGCCTGTTTTTCCGCCAGGTTGCCCGGCTGGACCCTCGCACGCGAGTGCCGGTACTAGCCATCATCTTGCAAAGCGTATGGACGATGGTGATCGCGCTCTCCGGCCGGTATGAGCAAATTCTTAATTACGTCATCTCCATGGACTTTTTATTTTTCGGTCTGACTGCCACGACGATTTTCGTGTTTCGCAGACGCGCCGCGCGCGGCACAATGGCTGCCGCGGAAGGCTACCGCATGCCCGGTCATCCCGTGAGCACTGCGCTATTTGTCGCGATATGCTGGTGGGTGGTGGGAAATACCATTTATCGCTATCCGCAGAACAGTCTCACCGGTTTCGCCATACTGCTGGCCGGTGTGCCGGTGTATTGGCTATGGAGCAATGCGTCCTCGCGATCCGCGAATTTGTAGCATGAAGATCCGCGGGGTCTACCAGGATTAGAGACTAAGAGCATGAACGACATGGAAGCGTTCTCACACTACCTCGCCTGGGCCAAGCTACATTCGAATGCGCGTTACAATCTGGCGTCAAGCGGAGTGCTCGACTATCCCTTGGCCGAACTACCGGTGCGGCTCGAGGATCTGGAGATCGGCGGTACCGATCCGTACGGCTACAGCCCGCTCATGGAACGCCTTGCCGCAAAGGCGAGCGTACCCCGGGAAAATGTCGTTTATACGCTTGGCACATCCATGGCGAACTTTGTCGCCTTAACGGCGCTCGTGCATCGTGGCGACGAAGTGCTGGTTGAGCGGCCCACCTACGATCCCCTGCTGGCTATTCTTGGTCACATTGGGGCAAAGGTAATTCGCTTCGAACGGCGCGCGGAAAAGGGTTTTCGCTTAGGGCTGGGAGAAATCGAGCGCAAACTCACTCTGCAAACGCGACTCGTCATTCTCTGCAATCTGCACAATCCCAGCAGCGCACTCACCGATGACGACACCATGCGCCAGGTCGGGGAAATGGCCGCAAAAATGGGCGCGCGCGTCCTGGTAGACGAAGTGTATCTCGAGGCCCTGTTTGATCAACCTTGGCGTTCAGCCTTTCATTTAGGATCGAATTTTGTCGTGACCAGCAGCCTGACCAAAGCCTACGGCCTGAGCGGCATCCGCTGTGGATGGATCCTGGCGCAACCAGAACTCATTCAGCGGATGTGGCAGATCGTTGATTTCACCTACGGAGTGCCAGCACATCCCGCGGAAATGATCGCAGTCATAACGCTCGACAATCTCGACCGCGTTCGTAACCGCGCCCGCGTTTTGTTGCGGACCAACCGGGCGCTGGTAAACGACTTCATGGCAGCCCATCCGCAACTGGATTGCGAGCTCAGTCGTTTCGGAACTACGATTTTTCCGCGCCTGAAAGCCGGTTCCGTCCCCGAATTTGTCACTTTTCTGCGCGATCAATTCGAGACAAGTGTAGTTCCGGGAGATTTTTTCGAGCAGCCGCAACACTTCAGGATAGGATTTTGTGGAGCGACGGACATAGTTCGCGGCGGACTTGAGCGCTTGAGCGACGCCCTGAAATCGTTCCCTAAATAATCCGGCTAGAAAGCACTCGCCGTCGTCGAAGAGTCCGCAGAATCCCGAATGACGATCGCGGGATCCCAAACAATCGGATCCGCGCGATTCGCACCATTGTGCTTCACGAGAAATCGAACCTTGTCGCCAGCAGACACGCGTAGATTCGCAATGTCGTAGCGCGTAGGAATATCGTATTGCGGAAGAATCTCGGCCCATCCCGCCGCGGGCCATACCTGTCGCTCATTGAGTGTGATTCGCACGAAGCACGAGGCCTGATCTTCCGCGCTTGGATCCTTGCGAATAAGGCCAGCAGTACTCGCTACGCCGGCCGACGGAACGATGAAGGTGCGCGATAGATCGTATTGTGCTGAAGGCTGCATCCAGATTCTTCCGATCACGCCCAGCCCTGACCCTGTCCAGCGGCCTTCATAGCCTCCACTGTTCCAGGTCAGACCACGGTAAGAACCATCCTCGACTTGCTCTTCATAGGCCCATTGATTTCCAAAGTGTGCGGAATGGACACGAGAAAAATCTCCGAGAGCCTCGTAAACTAGGGGTTCGCCCGCTGTCTTCTGCGCCGCACTTGCCGAACTGCGATTGCCGTCTCCATCCACGGCAACAACTTCAAATCTGGCATCTAGATCGCCACGCGCAGAATCGGAGTGATCGAAGAAAAAAGTTCCCGTTGCGGATTTTCCAATGAGCATCCCATTCTTGTGAACTTCGTAGTAGGAAAGCCAATTATCGTCCTGACTTGGAGACCATGTAAGCTCGATCCCTTCAGCCCCAAGATTCGTTCCTAACCTCTTTATCACATTCGTCGGCGTGGCAGGAGGAACGTGGTCGGTCCCCGAGCCAGGATAGTGTGGCAAGTTGAGAAACACCAATTCGCCGGCAGCGATTTTGTCGAGGCTGATTCCCCCCGACATGAGCTGTGCGCCGGTTTCGCGAAGGTGTAGCCCCGAAACGTAAGCCCGGACGTCGTACGTCTCAAATGGCAAAAGTCCGCGCGGATAAATGACCACTGGCTTGCTGGAGGCTTCGAGCAAAATAGGATGACTCAACCGTGCGTACTTGAATCCCAGGGCATCGGGATGGGTTTGGCTCATGTCAAGATCGACGGTCGCCAGCGTCCTTCCATCGTCCGCACGCACCAGCGATAGCGTGTAAGTGCCCCGGTTGTTTCCCGGATCGAATTGCCCCAATTGGGTGACCGTCATGGGCCGATCCAGTTCCAGTTCCATCCCAAAATAACGGTCGGCCACAAGCTCATCTGCTCCGAACCTGGCAATCTTAGTGACTAGCGACTCGTCGGATAAGCCAGCCTCATTGCCGACTTTCTGATACTTCACATTCAGTGGACCGAATTCCTGTCCAGGCACGCCATAGTAGCGGAAGGCTCCGTCCACGGGATCCTCATAAATCCCGGTATTGAGGCTGGCAGCCGAGGTCGTGGCGACGACGTTCATATCCCCGGCAGCCCCGCGATACTTGTCAGTCAAACTCTGCGAATGCATCGAGAGCCGACTTATCACGTAGTAACCCGCACCCTGCTTACTGTGTTTTGTAAGAATGATACCTTTCGAACTATCTCGGTTCATCCTCTGGAAGTACCAGATGGCGTCATCGTGCTCTACCTTGGGGCGAAACACGTGACTCCATCGACCAGCGACGCCCTGCGATACGAGATAGTGATAAATCTCCCAATCCTTGCGGATTGATTCCACATCAGGCCCGTCGCCCGGATCTCGATACCACGTAGGATCCATTGCCAAATGCGTGCGGTCGGTGCTGGGATCATAATATGTGTGATCAAAGTCAACGACGTTGTGGAGCTTGTCGGGTGGAATGAGCAGAGATGAGTAATAAGAGCTGTAAGGTCCGACACCTCCATCTGTGTATTCGCCGGACTCCGCCAGTCGAGCGATGTCGTAGCTGATCCAGCGACCGCCGCCATCACAAGCATCGATCCCGCTTTGGGGGTGATCGGTCTTAAAGCGCTCCAGCAAAGCGCGGAAGTTTTGGTCGGCGGCAAGAGCGTCCGTATCGTTCGCGCTGGCTGCGGGCGCGATGTCGTACCGCCATTGAAAATCTCCCCACTCACTAACGGCGGTGTCAAGAAGCTGCTTTTGCCAGTCAGCGGTCCCCGAAATAGATTGTTCCAGAGTTTCCTGTCCGGGGATCAACCAGGACGGATGTGTTTGCGCGACTTTGGACTCAGATGTTGCCAAAAAAGTCGGATACCACAGCACCCACTTCATGCCGTGTTTTCGCAGGTAATCATTAGTTCGCTTCCAATTCGGGCCGTTCCACGTGCCCCACTTGTCGTACCAGCCAGCATCATCCCATAGAACATCCGTGCCAGTTTCCCGAAGAAGGTCGACGTAGCGCAGGTCAAGCGCCAGTCGCCTTCCCCAATTGTCGGCGCTGGGTGTGCCTCCGTTGCCGACCCATGGACCCGGCCAATCGATGGCCCATCGGGCCTTCGCGAAATATTCCGAATTCGTAAACGTCCATAAGTAAGCGTATTGCCAGTCGAGCAGTTGATTCCCCAATTCATCGACGCCGCCGGAAAACGGCGCAATGAATACTTTGGGAGTTTCAACCTGCTCCCCAGGAGCCAAGTCCTTCGCGAACCCTGCCAGTTCGAGGTCGACGCCTAGCGGGCCGCCATCCTGAGCGCTAATGTCGAAGCGCCAGTGGCCAAGATAGTCCCATCCCACAGCCAAGCCGTCGGTCGCGTCGCGGCTGAGCAGGAAAGTGAGTGGAAGATAACTGCTGTAGTTACCCGGCTGAATCCCACCGTTGGAATCTAACATCCGCTTATATGGCGGGGCCATGGGCTCGCTCTTCAAAAGTTGACTGCCGTTATAGTTGCCTCCACCGGTGAGGTAATTGAATCGCGCATCCCGCGCCGCGGATGACAGAATCTCGATATGCAGGAATTCAACGTGACTTAACTGGACAAGCTGACGGGACACATTCTCGATATTCATCCATTCGCGAATTACTGCCGTTCCGGGATAGATGACGTAGTGCTTTGTGAGGCGGACGCTGTCTGACTCAAGCACAAGATCAAGTTGGAGCTCGCCCTGTGTGCCCTTGCTCATATGCTGGTCATGCAACGTCCACTGCCAGCCCATCGCAGATACATCGCGACCATTTGCAAGAAGCTCGATTTCGGAGGAAGTGCTCGCCCTGTCCTGAAATTCATGGTTCGACAGTTTGTTGCGCAGAGAAACGAGTGAGAACTTTCCGCCGCTCAGCCGAACTCTTCGTTCTACCAGCGACGTGCCAAATATCCATTCGCTTCCTTCGCGGCGTAGATATCCATCGCCGCTCTTGAGATCAGTTTGCGAAAAGAGCAAACCTCTTGCCCCGCACAGGATCAACAAGGCGATCAAGATGGAAACGCAAGTTGAATTCAGGCGGAATAGCCGATGCGATAACAATGGCTGGTTACCTTTCACGAACGAGAGAATGGTCCGGTAGTTCAATGTTCCGTGGCCACGCGGCCAACGGCCATCCAGTCGTTTCCTCGATTTCCAGCAGCCGGTTGTACTTGGCGAGACGTTCAGACTGCCGGATCGAGCCATTCTTGAACTGATCGGCCATCCACCCGACCGCCAGATCCGCCGCCCAGTTATCTTCGGTCTCCCCGCTGCGAACGCTGAGCGTAACCGACCAGCCTGCTGCCCGAGCGAGTCGATAGGCCTCGAGCGCTTCGGTAAGCGTGCCGATCTGATTGACCTTCAGCAGCAAAGCGTCACAAGCGTTGGCTCCCACCGCGCGCCGTATCCGGGCAGGATTTGTGCACAGGAGATCGTCCCCCAAAGTCAGGGCCCGTCCCCCCATCATTCGACATAGCTCCGGCCATGCCGCCCAATCGTCTTCCGCCAATCCATCTTCTACGCTAAGGATCGGGTAACGATTGAGCCACTCCCCAATTGTCTGGATCATTCCACGCCCGTCCAGTACTTGTGAATCGAGGTAATATTTGCCATCCTGGTAAAAATGGGTGGACGCGACATCGATGCCAAGAAAAATATCTTTACCAGGAGCGTAGCCAGCGCTCTTGATCGCGTCCACGGCCAAACTCAACATCTCCTCGGCGGTCCGGCAGGGCGGTGCCAGGCCGCCTTCATCTGCAGTAAGAAGCCTCATGCCGTACTTCCTCAGGATCAACTCGGCCGCCGCCTGGTAGACGTCGAACGCCGCCACGAGCGCCTCATCTGTGCTGCCGGCGGACATCGGAATGATCAGCACATCCTGCACTGAGACTTGCTGACCCGCGTGTTTTCCTCCGCTGAAGAGATTAATTGTCAGTCGGGGCAGTGCATTGACGACCGCACCTCGCATCTCCGCGAAATGCTGGTAGAGAGGAAGACCGCGCGACAGCGCGCACGCCCGTGCGAATGCAACCGAGACCGCGAGGATTGCATTCGCCCCGATCCGCGAAAGAGTCGGTGTCCCATCCAGTGCGATCATCGTCAGGTCCAATGCACTCTGATCCGCAAAAATGTGGCCAGCCAGAGCGCCATTGAGCTCGCCGCCAATATTTGCAGCCGCAAGCCGACAGCCCGATCCACGATATCGCTTGGGGTCGCCATCACGCAATTCAAACGCCTCAGCGGTGCCGGTGGATGCTCCCGAGGGTACGGAAGCGGACGCGCCAACTCCGCCTTCGAGTACGCATGTTGCCAGGACTGTCGGTTTACCGCGGCTATCGAGAATCTCTCGGCCTGAGAGTCGTTCAATTTTCGGCATAGGCTTCGATTTTGTTGACAAACTCAGTGATTAAATCGGAAAGATTGGTTGGAGGCTTAACCATGAGCTCGAGAATGACATTCTTTTGCCGCGCCTGTTCCAGAGGCGTCAAGTATTCGAGCGGCGATTTTCCGGCCACCCGAGCCAACAAGCACGCCAGCGTATGGCGGACAGCCCGAGGTTCCAGTTGCGCGGACCATTCAAGTTGCGCAATCTCTTCGCCGTAGACCTGCCAAAACAATTCTCCGGCGCTGGCCATTCGATCACGTTCTCTTGGCAAGTGATGAGCCTTGCTGAAAAAGTGTGTCAAAGCAAAACCGACATCAAACGCCGGGTCGCCGAAATGAACCACCTCGTAGTCGAGCAGAACCAATTTGCCACGATGTATCAGAGTATTCTTTGGACTGAAATCGCCGTGAACCAGACTGTCTTTGTGTTGCAACGTTTCCTGAATCAACGTGTTAAGAAAGCCGGCGGCAGATGGAACATTCTGGGCGGTGAAAAGATAATACGGTTCTAATCGGAGGCTCTTGAAGTACGTGTCGTCGGCAAACACGCTACCCAGTTCCAGTCCGGACTTCGACGACTCGCGGTGGATTGCGCCAAGAAGCAAACCAAATTGCTCGAAATGGTCTGAGATAATTCGGCCGGAGAGCAAGACGGATTTCCAGTTCTCGTGCGGTTCCGGAACTGCTTCCATCCCCATCAGATAGTTCGCCATGTCTTCGAAGATGAACGCAGGAGTCGTGCCCGGAGGCGCTAAACGGTTCAGATAGCGCAGTGCCTTCGCCTCCACTGCGATTCTCTCCGGATTGCTGAACCAATCTACGGTGACTCGCAGCTTCGCGAGGGCCTGTTTCAAAACCCAGCCGTGACCGTCCGCCCAAGCCACCTTCACCGTCCGATTCGAGACGCCCCCTATCAGGGTTTTGAATGACACCTCATCATTCACCTTCACGGATCCCCGCGCCACGAGGTACTCGCGAAGAGCGTCGAAATTCTCGATGTCAAACTCCATCGCTAACCTGGTCCTGAACCTGAGATTACTGTATTACTGTTGATGGTCGGCTACGTAAGCGTGGTACCCTCTGCATAAAAATACGAATGCTCTTCCAAAAACGGGGTTCTCCAAACCAATCAACTTTTATGTTAACAATAGTGTTGACACGGAGGGATGCCCCAACTAGCCTACCACAGCCGCTGTCGCGAATCACCAACCAAAGACGCGATAGGATTGAGGTTTCCGGTGGGTGATAGTACGCCGGTGTTTCGAAAGTCAGGTCGTCTTAAACTCATTCAGGGAACAGAAACATGAGCGAAAGGCTTGCGGGAAAAATCGCCGTCGTAACAGCGGCAGGACAGGGCATCGGACGGGCCACCGCGTTGGCATTCGCCGATGAGGGAGCGCTTGTATGGGCGACCGACATCAGCGAGCCTTTGCTAATGGCTCTCCGCAAGGAGCGGCCCGGAATTCGAACGCGGCGTATGGACGTCCGCGACACACAGGACATCGCAAATTGTGCGGTCGAAGTTGGCCGGCCTGATGTGTTGTTCAACTGCGCGGGCTATGTTCACCACGGTACGATTCTCGATTGCGCAGAAAAAGACTGGGATTTTTCGTTCGATCTCAACGTCAAGTCCATGTATCGGACCTGCCGCGCGTTTCTGCCCCTGATGTTGGAGGCGGGAAAGGGTAGCATCATTAATATGTCGTCGGCAGCTTCCAGTGTGAAGGCTGCCCCCAATCGTTTTGTCTACGGAAGCACAAAAGCCGCGGTGATTGGGCTCACCAAAGCGATCGCCGTCGATTTCATTCGAGGTGGCATTCGCTGCAATGCGATTTGTCCCGGCACCGTGCAATCGCCTTCACTGGAAGAACGCATCGCCTCGCAGGGCGACGTTGAGAAAGTTCGCTCCGGGTTTGTCGCGAGACAACCGATGGGGCGCATTGGCCGGCCTGAGGAGATTGCAGCGCTCGCGGTTTATTTAGCCTCGGACGAATCCAGCTACACTACGGGACAGGCACACATTATCGACGGTGGCTTCAGTCTCTGATCCACAGCCCTTTGGAGAGAAAATGAAATTACTGCGCTACGGTCCATCCAACCAGGAAAAACCAGGAATGTTGGCGGCGGATGGCCAGGTCTTCGATCTGTCCGGGATAATTCCGGATCTTGCCGGAGAAGCGTTGCTTCCTGAGTCAATGGAAAAACTTCGCAACCTCGATGTCGCGCGTTTGCCCGAAGTTCAGGGAGAGCCGCGGATCGGCCGGTGCGTGGCGGGTGTGGGAAAATTCATCTGCATCGGCTTGAACTATTCCGATCATGCCAAAGAAGCTGGAATGGCGATACCGGCGGAGCCGGTGATTTTCATGAAGGCTCCATCGTCCATCTGCGGTCCGAATGACAATATCGTCACCCCGCGCGGATCGACGAAAATGGACTGGGAGGTTGAACTCGGCGTGGTCATCGGCAAGCCCGGAAAGTACGTGGAAGAAACCGAAGCGCTTTCGCATGTCGCTGGGTACTGCGTGATCAATGACCTTTCCGAACGCGCCTTTCAACTCGATGGGACAGGTCAGTGGGTAAAGGGGAAGAGCGCCGACACGTTCGGCCCAATCGGCCCATGGCTGGTTACCCCAGACGAAGTTCCAGACCCACAGAACCTGGAGATGTGGCTGGAGGTGGATGGTCACCGGTACCAGAACGGATCTACCCGGACCATGATTTTTGGGGTGGCATACCTAATCAGCTATGTGAGCGGTTTTATGAGCCTGCAAACCGGCGATATCATCTCCACCGGCACCCCTCCCGGAGTCGGCTTCGGGTTGAAACCGCCTGTCTACCTGCGCGTCGGCAATCGCATGCAATTGGGAATCAATGGGTTGGGGCAGCAGAGCCAAACAGTCGTCGCCGGCTAAGAAACTTTCTTGTAGATAAAAATCACGGCGCTACGCTTCTCTTTGATGTCCACTCGCAGCCCATGCTGCATAAGATCTTTCCCTAAGAGAATCCTCGGCGTCCTGTTGGCGTCGAGATCTCTCACTTCATACTTCGCCCCTGCATCAAGTTCTCGCAACAGCAGATTCTTCACTGGCTCCCCGTTCTCGTCCCGACGAAACGCTTGAATCATTCCATCGCCTTCTTTCGGACGATTAAATTGCCAGGCCGCCCATTCGAAGGCGGCACTCAGTTCCATGTTCGGGTCCGTCTTGCAATCGGAATTCAAACTGCAAGGCAAGAGAGGATAGTAGTCACCGTAGTAATAGGGACGCGCGATCTTTAGCTGCGCAACCATCTTGCGCATCCACTCAAAAGGAAAATCATCCGGAATAAATTTACCGATTTGATTCGGATATCCGGCGCCGTTGAAAAGCGCGAACCCCAGACCTGGAGCAAATCCACTGCGGAAGTGATACGTATCGCGCGGCCGAATCTGAAGCAGTGTCCCAAAATGTGGGCGCCAATAAGCGAGCCCTTCCGTGCTGACCTGGGCCCCGATCGGATCGGCATCGGGAGACACCGGGTAATCCGCCCGGCTCAAGTCCACTGCGCGTGAAATTGTCTCCAGATCGCCCCGCTGCACAATGTCAAGAATCAGTTGCGGATGATTGCGCCGCAACCCATCCCAGAACTCCAGGAGGCCTTCGGCATAACGAATCTGGGTAATTCCTTGACGATCCGTGCTGTCAGCCTGCGTCCAGAAAGGAGCAAGCGAAAAATTGCAATCTTGCCGGTAAATGTCGATGCCCTCTTTCGTTATGAGGGCTGAAATCCAGTCGATCATGTATTGACGCGCGGTGGGATTGCCGAAATCGAACATCCGAAATTTCACCAGCGGTCGCTCGGTACTGCCCTCAAAGTGAGTGGTCACCTCCCCAATAAACCAGTCGGGGTGCTCAATCGTCAGAGGCGTTCCCACCACTGCTCGCTCCGGCTCAAACCAGAGGAGATACTTCATCCCATGCGCGTGTGCGGCATCGCTAATAGGACGCAGACCTCCGTCTGGGTGCGGAACCCGATTGACCCGCCAGTTACCGGCGTGAAGGAACCAGTCTTCTCTTCCAAATACCTGAAACTCTTCCACTGGACGATCCGTCCCATACCATCCGGCGTCCATCCAGAAATTCTCAAACCCAAGATTCTCCTTTGTGATCTGATCAATCAGCCGCAGGCTGGTAGATGTCTTCATTCCGCCCCATCCGGTGAATGAAATTGGCAGAACGACCGGCTTCCCGTCGTATTGAGGCGTGTGATATTTCAGGATGTGCCGGCGGAGGACATTATGTGCGTCGATATCGTCCCCTCGCCACGGCAGCAGGAGAACCTCCGGAGTACGAATCTCCTCCCCGGGATGTAGTGAGACATGTGTCCCACCCATACCTGCCGAAACCGAAATCGCCCCTTCGCTCGGTCGCGAAAAATTGATCGACCAAGTCCCCGGCCATCCCAGGGCGCCGATCAGACCGCCGTCATGGGTCTGGATGTCGAAGAAAGGTATCGCCTCAACCGTCTTGCCGCCGCTTTCACTGGAGATCTGAAATGAGTCAAGTTGATTCAGCGGCTTTTTCTGCAAGGCATAGGTGTCCATCCCCCCGCATCCCGTGGAGTAAAGAAGGGTCGGAATACCTTCGCCCGCGACCGGAAACCCAACGTCAAGCGCCTGAACGTACTCGAGGAGCGGAGTGTCGACCTGCCCCCCGTTCTTGAAATATGCCGTCCACTCCACTACTGGCGAATTCGCAAACTCCAGCGCGTCTATCCGGACCTGCAAACCCGTCTTCGGATCGGTCCAGAGCACCGTGTATTCGGTGCGGTTACCGTCGAGCTGCGTGGCCTTCGTCTTCTTTGGCCAAGCTTTCAGCAGTTCGTTTGACCCCTGCCTGTCATAAGCGAATGAGATTGGCGGCTGCGCCGCATCGTTCAGCAGATGTTCCTTGAGCCAGGGGTTGTTTGGAGGGAGCGCATTGTTCTCGTCCAAACCAGCCGCCAGAGCGCAATTCGCTGTCAGGACAAACCCAACGACGACCACTGCAATATTCAAATAGGCAACCAGCACTGTTTTCCGAGATCCATGCCTCCAACGTAAACCGTTCATGCGCTTGCACCCTTGCTTCAATTCGCTCAAATTGCTCCCTGCAGATTGCCGACCTCTGCCACGCGTCAGACTATTCGCGCCTTTGCTGCTATGTCAACACGCTTGTTAACATTATTGGACGTTTTACGACCCCCGACTCGCTCCACATCATCGGATTTTCATCCGACTTGCGGATGATGTCGCATAGGAAGGTTCCCGCCGTAAAACTCGAGTACCATCAAAGCTCGCGATAACCAGAGGGGGTAGCTAGACCATGTCTGACAAGAAGCCCAAGTATCGTTCAGCCGCCTGGTTTGCGAAGACCGACAAGGACGGTTTCGCTCACCGCAGTTGGATGCGCAATCAGGGTCTTCCGGACCACGTGTTCGACGGCCGGCCGGTGATCGGTATCTGCAACACCTGGTCAGAACTCACCCCTTGCAACGCGCATTTTCGCCAGATCGCGGAGCATATCAAGCGCGGCGTCTGGGAGGCCGGAGGGTTCCCGCTGGAATTTCCCGTAATGTCGCTTGGGGAAACCAACATGCGCCCTACCGCCATGCTCTTCCGCAACCTGGTGAGCATGGACGTCGAGGAGTCGATCCGCGCGAACCCCATCGACGGCGTCGTGTTGCTATGCGGGTGCGACAAGACCACTCCTTCCCTCGTCATGGGAGCGGCAAGCTGCAATGTCCCCGCGCTGGTGGTTTCTGGCGGTCCCATGCTGAATGGGAAGTATCGGGGGCAGGACATCGGCTCGGGAACCGGAGTCTGGCGCTTTAATGAGGAACTGAAAGCCGGCACTCTAAGCCAGGAGGCTTTCATGGAAGCCGAAGCCTGCATGTCGCGCTCCGCGGGACACTGCATGACGATGGGAACGGCATCCACTATGGCTTGCATGGTGGAGGCTCTCGGTATCGCACTACCGCACAATGCGGCCATCCCCGCTGTCGATTCACGCCGCTATGTTCTTGCCCACACAGCCGGCCGTCGCATCGTTGCAATGGTTCGCGACAATCTGCGAATGTCGCAGATTCTGACACGGCCGGCATTCGAGAATGCGATTGTTGTTAACGGCGCAGTGGGCGGGTCGACCAACGCTGTGATTCATCTTCTGGCTATCGCGGGGCGCGTTGGCCTAAAAGTGACTCTGGATGATTGGGACCGCTTGGGCCGTAAAGTCCCGACGCTCGTGAATCTGATGCCGTCTGGACGCTTCCTGATGGAAGATTTTTATTATGCCGGCGGCTTACCTGCTGTCATTCGCGCGCTTGATGAACGCAACCTGATTCATCGCGATGCCCTGACCGTGAATGGGAAGACGATCTGGGAGAACTGCGAGACTGCACCTAACTGGAACTCTGAAGTAATTCGCCCCTTGGGCGAGCCGCTCGTAGAGCAAGGAGGTATCGCCGTGCTGCGCGGTAATTTGGCTCCTGACGGTGCGGTGCTCAAACCTTCGGCGGCGTCCCCACGCCTCATGCGCCATCGCGGCCGCGCCGTCGTATTCGAGAACATCGAACACTATAAAGAGCGAATCGACGATCCCGGTTTAGGAGTCGATGAGAACTGCATCCTGGTATTGAAGAACTGCGGACCGAAAGGCTATCCCGGAATGGCGGAAGTCGGCAATATGAGCTTGCCGGCAAAGTTGCTGCAACGCGGGATCACCGACATGGTGCGCATCTCAGATGCGCGCATGAGTGGGACAGCCTATGGGACGGTCGTTCTCCACGTTTGCCCTGAAGCCGCAGTCGGCGGGAACCTCGCACTGGTGCTGGACGGCGACTTTATAGAATTAAACGTGGAAGGGCGCACCCTGAACCTGGAAGTTTCGCAAGCCGACTTGGATCGGCGTCGCGCCCACTGGCAGGCTCCAACGAGTCCCATGAAAGGTGGATATCAGCAACTCTACGTCGAGCGTGTGATGCAAGCTAATACAGGAGCAGATCTGGACTTTCTAACGGGATGTCGCGGCGACGATGTCCCGCGCGAATCGCATTAGGTCCCTTCAGCGCGCGATCCTTGCCGCTCCACCTCGCATCACAGCCTCGACTTCGGGAAGGGTAACCATGCTCGTGTCTCCCGGAGTAGTCATGGCGAGCGCGCCATGAGCAACTCCGCACTGAACGGACCATGTAGGGTCTTTGCCCGTGAGCAACCCATAGATCAGCCCAGATGCGAACGAGTCGCCGCCACCCACCCGGTCCAGAATTTCTAAGGGCCGCTGTGGAACATGCAGGATCTTTCCCTCATGGAGAGCGATCGCTCCCCAGTCGTTCATGGTTGCGCTGTGTGCCGTACGCAGCGAGGTCGCAATAACCTTGAGATTGGGATAGAGTTTGGCAACGCGACGCAACATCACCTCGTAGCTCGCCACCGGCAAATGGCTGAAGTCGTCCCCGACGCCTTCAATCGCGATCCCAAGCGTAGCGGAAAAATCCTCCTCGTTCCCGAAGAGAACATCCACCGAGGAAACCAGTTCGCGGTTGACCTCTTGAGCTTTTGCCTTCCCACCGATGCCTTTCCAGAGCGATTCGCGATAATTGAGGTCATAAGAAATGACGGTGCCCGACGCGCGCGCGGCTTGAATGGCGGCTTTAGCCACCGAAGCGGACGAGCCAGAGAGCGCGGCAAAAATGCCCCCAGTATGCAGCCAACGAGTTCCACACTTCTCGAAGATGTACTCCCAATCAAAGTCACTCGGCTGGCAGTTCGCGATCGCCGTGTTTCCACGGTCCGAACAGCCCACGGCTGACCGGACACCGAACCCGCGCTCGGTAAAATTCAGACCGTTGCGCACTGTTCTGCCAATCCCGTCATAGGGCAACCAGCGGAGGAGCGCAGTGTCGACGCCTCCCTGCATGATCAAGTCCTCAAGCAACAGCCCAATCGGATTTCTCGCAAACGCCGTGATCACGGCTGTGCGCATTCCGAAGCACCGCCGCAGCCCGCGCGCAACGTTATATTCGCCACCACCCTCCCAGACGCGAAAAGTTCGAGCCGTATGGATGCGCTCCTCCCCCGGATCGAGGCGCAGCATTACTTCACCAAGGCTGACACAATCCCATTTGCAACCATCGACCTCTTTTACAATGACCGGGTTCATGGCGTCATTTTAGATGTTCGCGGCGCACGCTGCTCAATTTCCCGTGTCACGTGCTGCGTATCGATAGCGTCAGCGTATAATCCACCGAAGAAAATTCATGTATGTCATTCAAGAAAATTGAAGTCCTCGGAAAAATTGTCTCTTCCGGGCTGGTTGCTGTCATTCGGGCGGAAAGCGCGGATCAAGCCGCGCACATCGCCGAAGCCTGTGGTCTGGGAGGAGTTGCCGCTCTTGAAATTACCTTCACAGTCCCTGGGGCCACCAGGGTCATCGAGCACCTGGCGAAACGGCCGACTGGCTCGATTTTGCTCGGGGCAGGAACGGTTCTTGATCCGGAAACCGCCCGCATTGCAATTCTTGCTGGCGCCCAGTTCATAGTCAGCCCTGCCTTCAACCCCCATACCGCACGTCTCTGTAATCGCTATCAAGTGCCTTACCTGCCAGGCGCCGCAACCATTCGTGAAGTCGTCGAGGCAATGGAGAGCGGTGCCGATATAGTGAAGGTCTTTCCCGGCGAGATACTGGGCCCAGAATTCGTGAAGGCGGTGAAAGGGCCTCTGCCACAGGCGCAACTCATGCCAACAGGCGGAGTCAGCATCGACAATGTAGACGAGTGGATCAAAGCCGGCGCAGTTGCGGTGGGAGTCGGAGGCAGCCTTACGGCCGGGGCAAAGACGGGTGACTTCGCGACCATAACCAAGCTGGCTCGGCAGTTCGTGGAAAAGATCAAGCACACGCGCGGCCGATGAACACGCTGCATACCCGATCCGGTTACTGGTTCAGACAGTTCACGCAGGAAGTCTTGGGAGAGAACTATTTCTGTTCCGCCAAGCTACTGCGCGCTGTGCGTCTGGGCGGCAAGTGCATTGTTGAGATTGAATTGCGCGTTGGCGAGTCCGGGCTTGATGCGCAGGGCCGTATTACAGTGGGCGATGGCTTCGTCTGTGCGACCCAGGTGCACAAGCGCGAAGCAGAGGTTACTTTCATTGTCCGCGTCGCCGGGTGCGAGCGCCAAGGAGCGTTCGATATGCCGCCGCGCTGCGTCAAAATCGCCGCGCGCCGACATAAGCACACCCATGTCAGCCTGTGGAAGTGGCATATTGGGGTTGAGCTCGAGCGCCTTTGCAAGACTCGCCTGCGCCTCATCCAGCTTTCCCCCGCGCAGCAACTCATGCCCGAGGTTGGCCTGAGCCTCGGCGTAATCGGGACTGGTAGACAGCGCCGCTCGGTACAAGTTGATCGCCTCGCCGTAGTTTCCTTCTCCGGCGATCACTACTCCCAGATTATTTTGGATTACGGAATTGTCGCTGGTGACGCTGAGGGTGTGCTCGAACAGTGTGCGGCTGGATTTCCAATACGCCGCCTGCCGGTATGACGCAACCGCCAGCACCGCGAGCGCCCCGACAGCCGCGACAGAGGCAGCGATGCGCAACGCCGGTCGATGCTCGACCAGGTCACCCAGCGTCCAGACCAGCGCAATCGAGAATCCCACCATCGGAACATAAGTGTAGCGATCAGCCATCGCCTGACTGCCAACCTGCACTAAGCCAATGACCGGCACCAACATGCCCAGGTACCAGAACCATCCGACCGCAAGGTACGGACGCTGCTTCACCCACAGCCATGCAGTTGCCGTCACACCTGACAGGACGACTACAGAGAATATCGCGCTGCTGAGTTCAGGCCCTTTCGCCGGATAAAGCACCCCCAGATCAGCGGGCCAAAATGTCTTTCCTATGTATGCAACATAAGCGATAGCCGCGTTGGCGAGTCGGGCGGGAAACGGAAAGCGGGTGAGGGATACCACGGCACCATAGCCACGCTGCGCCAGAAAGGTGAGCACCGAGGTGACCGCCGCCATGGCCAGAAGCGGCACCTTTTCCATGACGACCCTACGGATTGCGGTGGCGTTGGGAGGCCAATCAAGCCGGCCAAGGGGCCAGTAATCCAGCAGCAAGAGGACAAACGGAAAGGTGACCGCCATGGGCTTTGCAAGCAGGCTCAGCCCGAACGCCGCGGCCACCGCAAAGTAACGCCGGATGCCAGGCTTTGCGGCATAACGCACATAGAACCAAAGCGTGAGCATCTCGAAGAATGTCGAGAGGACGTCTTTGCGCTCCGAGATCCACGCCACCGACTCAACATGCAGCGGATGCACGGCGAAGATCGCAGCCACCACGGCGCAACGCCACGGCTGGCGCGTCATACGGACAAGAGTGAGAAAAAGGAGCAACGCGGACGCTAAATGCAACGCCACGTTCACCAGGTGTTGAGCACCCGGGCTCGAGCCGAACAAGCTGAAATCCAGCATGTACGAGATCCAGGTGAGCGGATGCCAGTTGGAGTAAAAGAAGGTAGTGAACGCCCATCCTATGTTGCTGGCAGTGAGGCCCGCCTGCACCCATGGATTCTTGTAGACATACTGATCGTCGTCGTAGGCGACGTATCCGTGGTTAGCCGTTTGAGAGTAAATCGCCAGAATCGCCAATGCCAGCAGAAGGCAGATGACAACAGAGATAGTCCGCGATGAGGCACCCCGCGGATGTTCGCCATCGGATCCGGCCAGTACCTCTCCACCCCAACTGGATGCGCCCTGTGCACCATGACACTTCTTGTATTTCCGGCCACTCCCGCACGGGCATGGTTCGTTACGGGTGGGCTTGGGTCCGTAGGACATGAAGGGTTCGATCAGTACGCTTGCATTTTACTCTGCATGCTCGTTGACCGAGATTCAGATGACCAGGGGCCTGAAACCTACCACTCGCGCATGCCCCCAACGCTAGTGCTGGAACCAGTCCAGAGTCGGATCGCTATTTCCGTTGTAGCTTCCCACTGGGATGAACAATACCGAGGTCGGACTGACGATGTACATGATGCCAACCTCCGTGCTCCCCTGCGAGACTACCGTCCGGCCATTGCCAGTGACGGAGTAAGTGCTCGTGAGTGGGTTCTCCTGTGGTCCGCGCGCGCTGTCATTCTGAGTAGAACCCGTAAGGCTACCCGCTCCGTCAGCCGTCAGCGAGTCGACTTCGGCACCCGAGTTCCCATCTTCGGGGTAATCGCTGCCGCCCGTGTACGTGCCGCTGATCGACGCGTTGGTAAAGTTGCTCCCCGTTTGCGGATAGATCTGCCCAAAAGCAACGGCATTGTCTGTCCCCAGGACGAAGCCGCGGTTCGGCGAAATCATGTAGAAGACCGGTGGATTAATGCCCAGTCCAGTCAAGGCGACGCGCCCGTCCACAGCAACACTATACGTCGGGGTACCGGTCTCGGTAGAAAGCTTGCCTCCATCGTTGCCGTCAAAGCTGTAGCTAGCCGAGCCGCTGCCGCTCGACGTGAACATCCCACCAAGGACGTTCCCAACCGGAGAGCCGCTGCTGTTATCGACCGACTGCACGCCCACAATCGCGTTCCCGCTGAGCGCGGAGTCGGTGAAGCTTCCTCCACCGGTTTGCTGCAGAACATCACCGGCCAGCAGTGGGTTCCCCACTGGATCGTATTCCATGAATAGCATCTCGGTCGCGTTCACCACGTAGAAGATGAACATGTTGGTCTGTCCGCCCCCGACGTTGAACGTCATCGTCACCGAGCCGCGACCGGTGCTTGTCGACAGAATTGTGAAATTGCTGGCGGTCAGGCTGGCCTGGGGGGTCACCGTGCCAAAATCATCCGCATCGGCGATACCGTTGAAGTGACCCTTACCGTCGGAATTGAATTCCCCGGCCAACCCGGATCGGTGTCCAGAAGCGTCCGAGCCGATGAACCCGAACGCGTAGTCGCCGCTCAATTTTCCGATCGAGAACGCCGAGGTGGTCTGTTTCCGCAATGGCCCGGAAGCGACGATGTTGGAATTGTCGTAGTACATGATTCTGCCGCTGCTGCCCCCGGTGTTCAATGTGATCGCGAAGGTTCTGGCGGTCGAGTTTCCGTTGACGGTCTCATTCAAGGTCATGAGTCCAAGATTGTTCGAACCCATGCAATAAATTCCCGCGAGTTTGCCGCTCTGCGGGCCGTTGAACTGGTCGTTGCTGTCAAATTTGCCACTCGTGATGTTGCCGGAGCCATCCGCCACAAAACTTCGAACAGACGCGGCCTGCACGGTCGACGTACCCGGCTGGGTGGACCAGCCTTCGGTCAATGCCGCGTAACCACCGGAGAATGCGGAGTTATTGCCGCACGTCATCACCGTAATGCTCAGGTTCGCAGTTACGTGGGTTGAGGCCGAGTCGGTCACTTCCACCGTAAAGCTGAAGGCTCCCGTGGCCGTGGGAGTTCCGGTGATGGCGCCCGTGCTGCCGCTCAGCGTAAGTCCACCCGGCAAGTTCCCAGTGCTGATGCTCCAGGTGTAGGGTTGCACGCCGCCTCTAGCGGACAACGTGGCCGCATACATCGTTACTTCACTTCCAGCAGGCAATCCCGTCGTTTGGATCTGTAACGGGCTACCGGGGTTAATCGTGATGCTCAGGTTCGCCGAGGCCTGCGCAGCCGGGGTTTCCGAGTCCATCACCGTTATGGTGAAGCCGGAGGTTCCGACTGCTGTCGGTGTTCCGTAAATCTGTCCGGTTATGCTGTTCAGATTCAATCCGGCGGGCAGACTTCCTTTCGTGATGCTCCAACTGTAGACTGGCACACCGCCGCTGGCCAGCACCGTCTGGTTATAGTTCGCGCCTGCGTTGCCGGATGCCAGCGAAGTCGTGGTGACGGTGAGCGCTGCGTTGATGGTAATGCTCAGATTCGCCATCGCCACCTGCGCCGGGCTGCTGGAGTCGATCACCTTGGCTGTGAAATTGAACACCCCCGTTTGCGTCGGAGTTCCGGAAATCTGACCCGTAGCGGACGCCAGCAAAAGTCCGGGAGGCAGACTACCCACGCTGATACTCCATGCATATGGGAAGTTTCCGCCGGAGGCTGACAAGGCGTCTCCGTATGCCGTGTTGATCACACCTATCGACAGACCGCTGGTGATCACCTGCAACGGAGTGCTGACCGTGATGCTCAGGTTCGCTGTTGTGCCCTGCGCGGAGGGTGTTTCGGAGTCCGTGACCTTGACTGTGAAGTTTGCCGTTCCATTAGTTGTCGGTGTCCCGGAGATTTGTCCGCTGCTGTTCATGCTCAAGCCCGAAGGCAGGCTGCCTGCCGCGATACTCCAGATGTACGGCGTGACACCGCCCGTGGCTGCAAGCGTCTGACTGTAAACAACTCCCATTACGCCGCCTGGGAGTGTTTGTGTAGTCACGACTAGTGGCGGAGCGCTGATCGAGATGCTCAGATTCGAGCTCGCCGTCATAGCTGACTTTTCCGCGTCCGCTACCGTCACAGTGAAGCTCATCGTTCCCACCATCGGTCCGGTCGGCGTGCCGGTAATTGCGCCGGTCGCAGAGTTCAGTGCGAGGCCGGCGGGCAGGCTCCCGGTTGTTATCGCCCATGAATACGGAGTGATGCCGCCTACTGCCTGCAAGGTCTGGCTGTAGGGCGTTCCGACTACACCCGCTACGAGACTGGTGGTTGTAACACTAAGCGGTGCCGCACTGACTGTGATACTCAGGTTCGCGTTCGCGGTCTTGGCCGGAATCTCCGAGTCGGTCACGGTCGCGGTAAAGCTGGTCGGCCCAGCTACGTTGCCCGTGGGCGTTCCGGAAATGATCCCTGTGCTTGAATTCAAGCTCAGTCCAACCGGCAGAGCGCCCGCAGTAATGCTCCACACATACGGAGTAATGCCGCCCGTGGCCGCGAGCGTCTGACTATAAGCGCTTCCCAGCGTTCCCCCGCCCAACGTCTGTGTGGTCACACTAAGTGGCGGAGCACTGATAGAGATGCTCAGATTCGCGCTCGCCGTTGCGGCCGGCTTTTCCGAGTCCGTCACGGTCACCGTGAAGCTGATTGTTCCGACCTGCGGACCGGTCGGAGTCCCCGTTATCGCGCCCGTCGCGGGGTTCAGTACCAGACCGGCGGGCATGCTGCCCGTTGTGACTGCCCATGAATAAGGAGCAGTACCGCCGGTCGCCTGTAAGGTCTGGCTATAGCCTGTGCCCACGACCCCCGCCGGCAGACCTGTAGTCACGATGGTCAGGGGCGTGCCCGTCGTAGTTCCCGTACCTATGGCGGCGATCATTTGCGGACTGGTTGGATCCGTGTCAGCCACGCTGATGGTCGCGGATCTTGCTCCAGTCGCAGTCGGCTTGAAAGTCACGTTGATCACGCATTGACCGTCCCCGGCCAGCGAGGAACCGCAGTTGTTCGTCTGAGAAAAATCTCCTGGATTGGTGCCTCCGATCGTGATGCCGCTGATGCTGAGCGCCGTGCTACCTGCATTGGACATCGTCACAACCTTCGGCTTGCTGCTCTGGCCGACATTTACAGAACCGAAGTTCAATGATGTGGTCGACAGTTTCACGGCGGTTCCCGTACCCATCACGCCGATGACATTCGGGCTTGCCGGATCGGAATCGGTGATGGTGATCGTCCCATAGCGCGTTCCGACAGCGGTTGGAGTGAAATCGAAGCCTAAGTTGCAAACAGATGACGGAGGAACCGTGCCACTGCTGGGACATTGATTTGTAGTACTCGTAAGCGCAAAATCGCCGCTTACAGTGATCGCGCTTATGTTCAGAGCGGTTGTGCTGCTGGAGTTGGTCAGAGTCACCGTCTTCGCGGTGCTGGCCGTATTCAGCAATTGCGTGGCAAATACAATGTCAGTCGACGACAATATCACCGAGCTGACAACTCCATTGCCGATAAGGCTAACTGCCTGTGGACTCCCGGCGGCGTTGTCGTTGATAGTGATGCTGCCTGTTCTGGTCCCCACGGCACTCGGCGTGAAGCGCACGGAAATCACGCAACTTGTGCCCGCAGGCAACGTGCTCGGGCTGATCGGACAATTGGTGCTCTGCGAATAATTGTTGCTCGTGCTCGCAATCGAGTTGATCGTGAGCGCTCCGCTTCCTGTGTTCGACAGTGTGATGTATTGCGGAGCGCTGATCTTGTGAAATGCCTGGTTCCCAAAACTAAGACTCGTCGCCGACAGGCTCACGACGGGAGCCTGCAACCCTTTGTCGATGCCGGCTCCATCATAAGCAGCCGTGGGATTGGATTGAGCCAATATTAAGCGGCCGCCAAACATGGCAAATAACGCGACGAAGCTTGTGAGAAGAAAAGCTCGATAGCAGCGCATAGGTTCTTGTCCAAAGGGGTCAACAGGGGAGCCGACAAACACCCCACCCTAATTCGAGGAATGGGGCTTATCGTCGAACAGTTCGTCCCGAGAGCTGTTCACCCATAGCCTAATGGCTTGGTACGCGCCCCTGAATAGCTCGGATGGGCCATAGGGGAGGAAGAAGGCTCCATGGAGCTTGCAATTGAATAAGATAAAGCGGAAGCACAGGTCTTTAACTATCTCTGACGTTGCTTGGGAATGTTGGCCAAGCCGAGCAGATCTCGCAAGTCCCAGGATTTTCGATTCGTCAAATCGAAAATATTGATCGGATTCCTCCCGAAGTTGTATTGACCGCAGGAGGCGCTCGCTCTAGAATGCAGTCGATGTCGAGGAAGTCTCTTTCCGCGCTGTGTATGTGCACTTGTTGTTGTTGCGCATGCGTGTGTTCTGGCGCGGGGAGGTTGCCGATCTAAGTAGCTAATTAAAATACCGGCACTTATAACCCCACCGCCCAGATCGATCTGGCGGTGGGGTTTTTATTTTCCGGAACAAAACAGTCTGGGGCGAAACGGGCTATGACAAACATCACAAAGGAAACCAAGGCTCAAAGGGTCGAGCGCATTAAGCGCTCCAAGAATCCCTGGGAAGGCCTGGACGAAATCCGGCGCTTTGCCCGCGAAGGGTTCTCGTCTATTCCTCCCGAGTGGATTGGAACCTACTTCCGCTGGTGGGGTGTGTACACCCAGGGTGACGGCGCGGGAGTAACCGGCGGCCAAAACGGAGAAGGCAAGTCCCTGCAATGCTTCATGGTGAGAATCCGCATTCCCAATGGCCTACTCAGCTCTCAGCAATTGCGAACCATTGCCGAAATCACCCACCGTTACGCTCACGGCATTGCCGACATCACGGTACGCCAGAACATTCAGTTGCACTGGGTCACGATCGAAGCCCTCCCCGAAGTCCTCGAAGCACTCGCAAGAGTCGGCCTCAACACAATCAGTGCCTGCGGCGATGTCACCCGCAACGTTACCGGCTGCCCCGTCGCCGGTGTAGATGCAGACGAAATTTGTGACGCTTCGCCCCTGGCGCTCGAAGCGTCGCGAATGCTTGCGGGGAATGGCGATTTTTATAACCTTCCCCGCAAGTTCAAGATTTCGATCACCGGATGCCCCGTTTGGTGCCCCTACCCGGAGATCAACGATGTCGGCCTCACCGCCACGCGGCGCACATCGCGCGGTGCCGAGGAAATCGGGTTCTCCCTGCGAGTTGCAGGTGGCCTCTCCACTGAGCCCTACCTCGGAGTGCGTCTGAACGCTTTCGTGCATTGGGATCAGGTCCTGCCCACAATTAAGGGAATTGCAGAGCTGTTTCGGGACTCGGATGTTCTCCGCGAACACCGCGAGCGTGCGCGCATGAAGTTTCTCTTCCTGCGGCACGGCTGTACCGCAGAGAGTTTCCTTGACGAACTCGAGCGCCGCATTGGATTCCACTTCGAACCCGCCGTCGAAGAACACCCGCCTGCCGACGTTTACCGAGACCACGTGGGCATTCATCCGCAAAAGCAGCCGGGCCTCTCCTACGTGGGGGCCGCAGTCCTGCGTGGTCGAATTACCGCCGAGCAGATGCAGGCGGCCGCCGATCTGGCGGATCGCTACGCCGGTGGCGAACTGCGCACCACTAACATGCAGAACCTCCTTATAGTGAATGTCCCCCAACTGAAGACCGCCGACCTCGCCCGGGAACTGGAAGGGATTGGACTGCCCGTCGGCGGCTCGTCCTTCTGGCGCGGCACCGTTGCCTGCAGCGGCACCGAATTCTGCAAGCTCGCGATCACCGAAACAAAAAGCTTTTCCCGCTGGCTGGTGCAGGAGTTGGAAGACCGCCTTCCTGGCTTCGATCAGCACTTGAAGCTGCATGTCACCGGCTGTCCGAATAGTTGCGGCCAGCACTGGATTGCCGACATCGGCATCGACGGCAAGAAGATAAAGATCGATGGCAAAATGGTCGATGCCTATTACTTTTGCCTGGGGGGTGCGCTCGGTCTGCATCAGACCACGGCCCGCCCCGTTGGATACCGCTGCCCCGCCACCGAAGTGCCGGAATCAATCGAGCGATTGCTGCGGCAATATCTGGCCGAGCGTCAGGCAGACGAGAACTTACGCCAGTTCTTTTCCCGGCACACGGATACCGAGTTGCGGGAATTCCTCGCGGGCGCTGCCGTGTCCTCCGTCCCTCGCGATCTGCCGCCCGTGAGCATTGGGCATTCCGCGACATCCCCTGGAGGCGACGGTGACTAGCCTGTTCCCCATGTTTCTGAAGTTGGCGGGAAAGCATTGCCTTGTCGTCGGGGCCGGCAAGATAGGCGAACCCAAGATTGGCGGCCTGATCGACACCGGCGCGCGCATCCACGTCGTTGCCGTCGATGCCAGCGACACGGTTCGCGATTGGGCCGCGGCCGGGAAGATCCAACTGGATCTGCGAGCTTTCTCTCCCGAAGACCTCGAGGGTAAATCCCTCGCTGTCATAGCTACCGCTTCAAACACCCTCAACGAGTTGATCTACCGCGAGGCGAGTCGCCGAGGCGTGCTGTGCAACGTAGTCGATGTTCCGGAATATTGTGATTTCTTCTACCCCGCCGTGGTGCGGCGCGGCGACTTGCAGATCGCGATCTCCACTGCCGGCAAGAGTCCATCGCTGGCCCAGAAGCTGCGGCAGCAACTGGAACGACAGTTCGGCCCCGGATATGCCGAGTGGCTTGACCAACTCGGCGAGACCAGGCGTCTGATCCTCGCCAGCGACCTCGACAAAGAGCGCAAGTTGGACTTGCTGCACTCGCTCGCGAGCCAGGAAGCATTCGAGGCGGTACTGGCGGAGAGCACCGCAGAACGAGCCCAAGAGATCGTCGAGGAAAACACCGCAGAACTTTCAGCGCATGCTTTGAGGGCCAGCGCTCCGGAGGAAGCAGCATGATAGGAAAAATTTATCTGGTAGGCGCGGGTCCGGGTGATCCCGAACTTCTCACGTTGAAGGCTCTCCGCCTGCTTCAAACTGCCGGAGCCGTCTTGCACGACGACCTCGTCGCGCCCGAGATACTGAAACTCATTCCGCCCACCGCCCAGATCTTTAACGTCGGCAAGCGCTTTGGAAAAAAGAAAGTCCTCCAATGGGAGATCAACTGGCTGATGGTCGGCCTGGCGACCTCCGGTCTGAGTGTTGTTCGTCTCAAGAGCGGCGATCCGCTGATCTTCGGGCGCGCTGGTGAAGAGATTGAGGTCCTGCGCGGGAACAACATCCCGTTCGAGATCGTTCCCGGCGTGACCTCGGCTCTAGGCGCAGCCGCGGCGGCCCAGATTCCGCTCACCCATCGTCGAGCCTCATCGGCGGTCGTATTCATGACCGCCCATCGCGCTTCTCAGCAGGACGACGATTGGAGCAAGTTGGCGGCAAGCGGAGCAACTCTCGTGATTTATATGCCTGGACAAAACTACTCGGCGATGGGAGACAAGCTCGCGTCGGCTGGCCTCACGGGCGCAACGCCCTGCGCCATCATCTCGCGCGCCTCCACGAAATACCAGCAGACGCATCACACCACGATTGCCGATCTGCATCGCGCTCCGCAACTTCCATCTCCAACCCTGCTGCTGGTGGGCGAAGCCGTCGGTCTGGCCGATCCAGCCGCTGCGGTAAGCGAGTTTGTACGACCCGGAGTTTTCCCCGTCAGCGACGCCTTTCTTCCTGCAGTGCCGCTGTTCCATTCGCAAGCGCCTCGACTGGGCGCGGAGGAGGAGCCGACATGGTGAAAGACATGATTGCGGAGCTGCAGTTGAACGCCGAAAACTGGAGCCCGGAGCGTGTTCTGGCCTGGGCATTC
>Ga0181519_10000574_pt1 | contig 33736 bp, 30 predicted proteins | sample PEATcosm2014_Bin_26_FD_121102 | JGI IMG/M metagenome (GOLD analysis project Ga0181519, IMG submission 121102) | Peatland microbial communities from MTU Mesocosm Facility, Houghton, MI, USA - PEATcosm2014_Bin02_10_metaG | ecosystem: Environmental > Terrestrial > Soil > Wetlands > Peat | place...
GAGCAGCTTGATCGGCTGAGCCGGTTCCGTCCGAGTGGGATCTGCTCTTGTTGATCGACGTGGTTGCTCACCCCTTCGACGCCGCCTTCGCCCGTTCCTCATCCACCAGCGGCTTCTTCCACAGCTTGCCCACGGCCGTCTTCGGCAGCACGTTGCGGAACTCCAGCGCCGCCGGCAGCTCGTAGCGCGCCAGCTTGTCGTTCAGGAACTCGCGCAGCTCCTCCAAGGTGAAGGGCGCGGTTGCCGGCCGGAGCGTGATGAAGGCCTTGGCGCTTTCGCCGCGATAGGTGTCGGGGATGCCGATCACGATCACCTCCTCGACATCGGGGTGCTCGTAGATCGCCTCTTCGATGTTGCGCGGATAAACGTTGAAGCCGCCCGACAGGATCATGTCCTTCTTGCGGTCGACGATGTAAAGGAAGCCGCCTTCGTCGAAATAGCCGATATCGCCGGTCCGGAACAACCCGTCGACGAAGGATTCGGCGGTCGCCTCCGGCTGCTTGTAATATCCGGCGAATATATTCGGGCCCGTGATGCAGATCTCGCCGCGCTCGCCGGGGGGCATCCGCTTGTGCGGGTCGTCGAGGTCGCGGATCTCCAGCACGATGCCGGGCAGCGGCAATCCCGCCGAAGCAATCCGCCCGCTCGCCGGCGGGTTGGCGGTGCCGGCCGGCGCCGTCTCGGTCATGCCCCAGCCTTCGAGGATTTCGAGCCCGGTCAGGCGCCGCCACTCCTCCTTGAGTTCAGCTGGAAGCGGGGCGCCGCCGGATGCGCAATAGCGCAGCGAGGAGAGATCCGTGCTCGGGGCCTGCGGGCTCGACGCCATGGCGCGGTACATGGTGGGCACGCCCGAGAATGTGGCGGGCTTGGACCGCTCGATCGTCGTCAGAATGTCGTCCGTGTCCCAGCGCGGCTTCAGGATCAGCGTGTGGCCGTGCCGAACCGCGCGCAGCATGATCGTGCCCAGCGCATAGATGTGGAACAGCGGCAGCGCCATGATGACCCGCTCGTCGCCATCCACGATCGCCACGTTCGGCTGGTTGAACCAGACATCGTAGATCGAGACGGCGGCGGTCAGATTGGCATGGGTCAGCATCGCCGCCTTGGGCAGGCCGGTGGTCCCGCCGGTGAATTGCAGGAGCGCCAGATCGTGCGGCCGCGGCACCGGCCAGGGCTCCGCCGGCTCGGCGCTCGGCGCCAGCAGGCAGCCGAACGGCACGGGGTCGGCAAGGGAGTCGGGAAGGCTCGGCGATGGGGTCGGCATCAGGTCGGCCGGCGTGCAGGAGACGATCCGCAAGCCAGGGCCGGGGGTCGGCAGCTTGCCGATGAAATCGGCGAAACTGATAACCACGCTTACTTCTGCCGTAGCGATCTTGTGGGCCAGCTCGCGCTCCGCATCGAGCGGCGAGAGGTTGGTGACCACGCCGCCGGCGCGCAGGGTGGCGTAAAAGGCTAGCGGGTAATGCGGAATGTTGGGCAAATGCAGCGCGACATGGACGCCGGGCTTGACGCCGAGACCGCGCAAGCCGCGCGCGACCCGCTCGACCAGCGCGCCGAAGCGCTGGTAATCGATGCTGAAGCCGGCGATTTCCAGGAACGGCACGGCGCCGAAACGGTCAATCGCGGTGTCCAGCTCCGCGGTCAGGGTCGAGACCGGCAGCGGCGCCCGCCAATCGACGCCTTCCGGGTAGCTCCGCTCCCATGCATGCGGTATCATCATCCTGCTCCCACTTCTCCGAACTCGGCTTCTTCCGGCCTGTTTCGTATGCGTAACGATCTACTGCTCTGGCGGAATGATGGTCAGTGGCCCATCATTCCGCCGCCCATTCCGCCCATATTGTTACTCATGGAACTGGCCATGCTGGCGCGCGCCTGCTGTTGCTGCTGGAATTGCTGGAGCATCGCCTGCCAATTGGGGTTGTCGAGAGTGCCGCTGTGGGCGTTCAGCGTCGCGAACGCCTTGTCCGTCGCCCCGCCGCAGGGGGCCTTTTTCCACTGGGTCAGATCGACCTTGGCGGCGGCGGCGCTCATCTCGCGTTCGAACGCCGGGAATACCTTGTCGCGCCACAATGCGGAGACCTTCTCCGTCAAGGGTTTGCGCGCTTCGTCCTGACTCGGTCCGATGCTCGTGCCGAGCGCCGCAACCTCCGCGGCGAAGGTCTGCGACAACGCCGCACCGACGCGCATGAGCGCGTCGTCATCGCTCCTGACGAGCGGACTCTCGATATCGGCGACGGTATCTACGACGCAGGAATCATTGGCCAATTCCTGGGCTACATAGATTTTGCGCTTGATCCCGATCTTGAATTCGATCTCGTGCACCGCGGCGCATACGGTGCCGTCGGGCAGCTTGGCGAGCGACAGGCGCTGTGCGGCGGCGCCGGAGAGCGCGCGGGTATAGCCGCCGGGCATCGGCTTGTCGGCCGAGATCGCCTTGCCCAGATCCTTCGCGCTCAGGCTGGTGTCGCGCTCGATTTCCGGCGGCATCGCGGTGAATTTGATGGCTGCTGGAGGAAATGCCGGGCATTCCGCAGCTCCGGCACCGCCGGCGCCGAGCGCCCCGGCGGCGAGCGCCAGCGCAAAGACCGCAGATCGGGGTCGGGGGAGACGGCCCCACCCGATCGTTTCGGAGACGTTCCGTTTCGATTGCCATGGCATCTTCGGTAACCCTCCCTGTTCGCCGATGCCGGCCGAATTGGCCGGCGCCGATTCTGCTTTAGTATCTCCCGCTGCCGCCGTAGCTGCCGCCCGCCCGCTGTTGCTGTTGCTGCTGTTGCGCCGCGCGGGCCGTGTTGTTGGTCAGGTCGCCGGCGCTGGCGTTGATCGCCGCGAAGGCCTTGTCGGTGGCACCGTTGCACGGCGCTTTCTGCCACTTCGACAGATCGACCTTGGCCTCGGCATCCTGCACGTGCTGGGCAAAGGCCGGGAAGATCTTGTCCTTGAAAACGCTTGATATTTTATCGAGCAGCGGCTTCTGCGCCTCGTCGTCGGTCTTGCCCATGCCGGTGCCGATCGCATTGATGTCCGCGGCGTAGGTCTGCGGGATCGATTCGCCGAAGGCGGCCAGCGCGGCATCGTCGCTCTTGATCACCGGCGTTTCGAAATCCGCGACCGTGTCGGCGACGCAGCCATCGGCGGCGAATTCCTGCGCGATAAAGACCTTGTGCTTGATGCCCAGCTTGAAGTCGACTTCATGGACGGCGGCGCACACCGTGCCGTCCGGCAGCTTCTGAACCGTCAAGCTGCGTGCGGCCGAACTCTGCAATTGCGGCTGGTAGCTCGCCGGTTGCGGCTTCGCATGCGGGCCGTTGTCGCCCAATTCCTTCGCGGTCTTGCTCGTGTCACGCTCGATTTCGCTCGGCAGCGGCACGAATTTGATGACCGGTGGTGCGAAAGCCGGGCAGGTCGCGGCTTGCGCGCCGCCGGCGAGGACCATGGCGCCGAGTGCGGCGAGGAGAGGGCGGTACATGATCAGCGAAGCTCCGAGCGTTGTCATGCCGACTAGGAAAGCCGGGACGCGGCGACAAGTAAAGCGACTTTCGCGGCGCGGACATGCCTACCGGGCGAGCCGGTCGCGCAGCCGATCGGTTGCCGCCCTGACGGCGGCGGTCATGGCCGGTTCGAGCTCCGCATGGTTGCCTTCGGTCACCATGGCCAGGCGCGACCCTGGCCAGGCGCGATGGACCGCCCAGGCCGTGGCGGCAGGCGTTACGACATCGTAACGGCCCTGGACGATCTCGCAGGGCAGATGGGCAATACGGTCGAGCCGGTCCAGGATCTGGTTGTCGTCGAGGAAAAACCCGTGGCTGCAGAAATGCGTGAAGAACCGGGCGAGCGGCAGCGCTTCGTGCAGATCCGCGGCGGCGTCGACCAGCGCCGGGTCCGGCCGGAACGTCGAGGTCCGGGCCGAGAATCGCTTCAGCGCCTGCACGGCCGGAGCGTGGATGGCGGGCGCGGGATCCGCCGTCCGGCGCGCATACGCCGCCAGGAGGTTGCCGCGCTCGGCCGCCGGAACGGCGCCGGTCAGCTCCTCAAAGGCATCCGGAAACAAGGCCTTGGTGCTTTGCCACCACCAGGCGATCTCTTCCGCCCGGCCGGTGAACACGCCGCGCAGGCGAAAGCCCAGGCAGCGCTCCGGGTGCGTCTCGCCGTAGAGCAGCGCCAGGCAGCTGCCCCACGATCCGCCGGCGATCGCCCAGCGCTCGACCCCCAAGTGCCGGCGCAACCTCTCCAGATCGCCGACCAGGCCGGCCGCATCATTGCCGGCGAGGCTGCCCCAGGGTTCCGATCGGCCGCAGCCGCGCTGGTCGAGCAGGATGATGCGGAAAAAGCCGGGATCGAAGAAGCGGCGATGCACCGGCCGGCTGCCGCCGCCCGGCCCGCCATGCAGGAACACGACCGGGACGCCGGCCGGATTGCCCGAGATTTCCCAATAGATCCGGTGCCCGTCGCCGACCGGCAGCAGGCCGTGGTCATGGGGTTCGATCTCCGGGTAAAGCACCGTTGCTGCCATCCGTCCCGTCCTTGCGATTCGATCGGTCAGAGTTATCATAACGTGCGCAATTCTAATGCCATACGGGACTGAAAGGGCGGAGAAAGTGACGGCCGAGATCGAGGCGCCTGCGGCCGATCGTTACGCTCTTGATCCGATCGAGCCGCCGGTTCCGCCGGTCACCAGTTTCCCGCATCGCCGCGACGCGCTCATCGGCCGCGACGTCGGTCTGGCCGAATTGCGGCGCCGCTCTCTTTCGATATTCTGAGAAATATTTGCCGTCTGCTTAAGGACGTCGGGGCGCCGTTACCGGCAGCATCGAACCGTGAGGCTCAGGAGTTCGGCAATGGCAGGGGCTCTCCCGTCTCGACGACGCCTGAATTGCAATCGACCTCGCTTCAGGTCTGCAGAAATCCGATCTCCTCTCCCTGCAGCACCAGGCAGGTGAGCCGGCCGGTGTAAAATGCGCCGGTGTCGATGCCGATGCGGTTCGGCCGAATCTCCGGATAAAGGGCGATGGTATGTCCGTGGACGACCACGACGCCGAAATTGGCATCGCAGCCGAGGAATGGCTCACGGATCCAGAGGAGATCGCCCTCGGTCTGCGCGTCGAGCGGCACGTCGGGCCGCAAGCCGGCATGGACCATCAGATAATCGCCTTCGAGATGGCCCAGGCGCAGCTGCTTGTAGAAGCGCAGATGGTCCTCAGGCAGACCCGCGCGCAACGCCGTCTGGGCCGTCAGCAGCGCTTCGGCATCGAAGATATTGTCGGGCGGCGTCAGCCCGTAGCTGGCGAAGGTCGCAATCCCGCCGAAGCTGAACCAGTCCGGCCCGATGGTGATATCGTCAAGGAAATCCAGCAGCGCCTGCTCGTGATTGCCCTTGAGGTGGATGGCTTCGAACCCGGCTAGCGGCGACCGGATCAGCAGATCGACGACGCCCTTGGAATCCGGCCCGCGGTCGATGTAGTCGCCGAGATAGACGATGACCCGGCGGGTCGCCGTCGCACGCGCCGCATCGGCCAGGATCAGCCGATGCATCATCGCCAGCAGCTCGACGCAGCCATGCACATCGCCGACGACATAGAGCCGGGTTCCGTCGGGCACGGTCGGCGAGACAGAGTCTCGCGCCGGGAGGTCGGTGTCGGGCGCCTCTGCCGCGGCCTCGGAAATCGCCATACGCCTCCGTTAGCTCCTTTGGAAAGTTCTGCGGCCGCTCAGTTGCGCGGCGCATGTTTGGACAGGATGCGCTGCAGCGTGCGGCGATGCATCTTCAGGCGCCGCGCCGTCTCCGACACATTCCGTTCGCATTGTTCGAACACGCGCTGAATGTGCTCCCAGCGAACCCGGTCGGCCGACATCGGGTCTTCAGGCGGCGGCGGCAGGGCGGCGCCCTTCATCAGCAAGGCGCGCTCGACCGCATCGGCATCGGCCGGCTTCGGCAGGTAATCGATGGCGCCCGCCTTCACCGCCGCGACCGCGGTCGCGATATTGCCATAGCCGGTCAGCATCACGATGCGGGCGTTCGGCCGGGCGCCGCGGATGGCGCTCACGACATCGAGCCCGTTGCCGTCGCCGAGGCGCAGATCGACGAGGGCGAAGGCCGGCGGCGCCGCATCCGCGGCGGCGATGCCGGCGGCGACGCTTTCGGCCGTCGTGACGATGAAGCCCCGGCGCTCCATCGCCCGGGCCAGGCGCGTGCAGAGCGGACCGTCATCATCGACGATCAGCAGGCTGCGTTCGCTGTCCGGCAAGCCGTCGAGGACGAATTGATCGGGTTCGGGCGTGAACTGGCGTTCAGCGGATGTGGGTTCTATCTGGTTCATGTCGACAGCCTATCCTCAAACTTGAGCGGAGCGACGGTGATTCCGTCTTCCGCGTGCCGCGTCCGTCGCCGCCATGTCACGCGGACGACGGCGCCGCCGTCGGGTGCGTTGATGAAGGTGAGTGTCGCGCCGGTGCGGCGCAACAGGGTCTCGGCGATGAAGATGCCGAGCCCCATATGCTCGGCCGCGTCACGCCTTCCACTTAGATAGGGTTCGCCAAGCCGTGACAAAACCGTCGGCGGAAAACCCGGACCGTCATCCGCGACTTCTATGGTAATGCAATTTTCATCCCAGGAGGTCGTGACTTCAACGCGCTCGTCGGCGAATTGCACGGCATTCTGGATGATATTGCCCAGCCCATGCATGATTTCGGGGCTGCGCGCGATCGCCGGCTGGTCGACGAGCGATCCTTCCGTCTCGTAAGTCGTCTCGACGCTCTTGCGATGATAGGGCTCGCCGGCTGCCTGCACCAGCACGCTGATCGGCAGCCTTGCGTAAGGCGCGCCGCCATCGGCTTCGCGCTGATGGGCCAGCTCGGCGAGGATGGTGCGACAGCGGGCAGTTTGCGAGAGCAGCAGCTGGGCGTCTTCGGCATAGGGGCTGTCGGGCGGCAGGTCCCGGGCGAGTTCCTTGGCGATGACCGCGATCGTGGCGAGCGGGCTGCCCAGCTCATGCGCGGCGGCGGCGGCCAGCGCGCCGACGGCCGAGACCCGCTGCTCGCGCGCCAGCGCCAGCTGCGCCGCCGACAGCGCATCGCTCATCCGCCGCCCTTCCTCCGTGACGCTGAAGGTGTAGGCGGCGATGAAGGCCGTCGACAGCGTCATCGCCGTCCACACGGCCATGATGAACAGCGAAGGCAGGGTCAGCAGATCCTCGTCCCAGGGCAGCGGCAGGTGCCAGATCGCCAACACCGTGATCGCGGCGACCGTGATGGCGGCGAGCGCCGTGGTCGAGCCGCGCGACAGGATCGATGCGCCGACCGTCATCGGCGCCAGGATCAGCAGGGTGAAGGGGTTCTGCAGCCCGCCGGTCAGATACAGCAGGGCGCCCAGCTGGACGACGTCGTAAGCCAGATACATCATGGCGTCGCGGTCGCCGAGGCGGACTGTGCCGGGGCGCTGAAACGTGTTCGCGATGTTGATCAGGGCGGAGACGCCGACGACGCACAGCGCGATTTCGAGCGGCAGCACGAAGCCCAGGGCGAAATGCACGGTCAATAAGGTGACGACCTGGCCGATCACCGCGACCCAGCGGATCAGGATCAGCGTGCGCAGGCTGACCCGGCCGTTCTCGATCCCGTCATCGTCGTCGCTGCGGCGGCTCAGATCCAGTGCTTCCTGCGGCATTGGCCTCCTCTCATGGCCTCATCCGACCGTATGCACGCTGCACAGGGACAGATCATTCTGGCAGAATTATGGGCATCGCCTTCGCCGATATTCCAGGCAAAACGCTTTTTTGAGCAGAAATGCCAAGATTTCGTCGGAAACGGTGCGGCTGCTTGCGCTTTTGGCCGTGCCCCGGTCAGCCGGACTTGCCGCTGACGGCGGCTTCGGCGAAGGTCGCCATGCCGGTGTGACACGCGGCGGCGGCCTTCAGCACGGCGATCGCGAGCGTGGCGCCGGAGCCTTCGCCGAGCCTGAGGCCGAGATCGAAGAGCGGTTCCTTGCCCAAGGCGGCGAGCAGGCGGGTGTGGCCGGGCTCGCTCGACCGATGGGCGACGACGCAATGATCGAGCGCTCTGCGATCGGCGGCATGGAGCACGGCGGCGGCGGCGGTGCAGACATAACCGTCGAGCAGCACCGGCACGCGGGCCAGCCGCGCCGCCAGGATCGCACCCGCGATCGCCGCCAGTTCGAGCCCGCCGACATGGCGCAGCGCCTCGAACGGATCGGTCATGGCGGGACGGTGGAGCGCCACGGCGCGCTCGACCACGAGGGTCTTATGCGCCAGCCTCTCGCCGGCGACCCCGGTGCCGGGTCCGACCCAGTCCGCCGCCGTGCCGCCGAAGAGGGCGAGGCACAAGGCCGCCGCCGCCGTGGTGTTGCCGATGCCCATTTCGCCGAGCGCTATGACGTCGAGGCCGGGCTCGATCGCCATCATGCCGTAGGCCATGGCGCGGGCACATTCGAATTCGGTCATTGCCGGTGCCACCGAGAAATCGGCGGTCGGCTGGTCGAGCGCCATTTCATAGACGCGCAGATCGGCATCGACGCTCGCACACAGCTGGTTCACCGCCGCACCGCCATCGATGAAATTCCGCACCATCTGTGCGGTCACTTCGGCGGGGTAGGCCGAAACGCCTTGCGCCGCGACACCGTGATTGGCGGCGAAGACCGCGGTCCGCGGATGGTCGACGCTCGGCGGGTGCTTGGCCTGCCAGGTCGCGAGCCAGAACGCCAGCTCTTCCAGCCGGCCGAGGGCGCCGGCCGGCTTGGTCAATTGCCGCTCGCGAAGTGCGGCGGCGGTGCCGGCCTCGAGATCCGGGCCGGGCAGCGCCGCCAGCAGCGCGCGGATCTCGGCGAAATTGGCGACAGGCTCCGGCGTGTTCGCCATGGTTCGATTCCTTTCGGTTGCGCGGCCTTCCCGTTTCTCGGTGCCGCCCTTAACATGGCGTCTGCCTTCCGTCCAAGCTCGGAGAGTCATGTCCGCTCCTTCTTTCGGCCGCCTCGACCAGCTGGTCGTCGGAATCCTGTTCCTGACCCGGTTCCGGCTGCCGGCCCGGGCCGACTGGCCGGACGACGCGGTGGCGCGCGCGGCCTGGGCGTTTCCGCTGGTCGGCTGGGCTTTGGGCGTCATCGGCGGGACCGTGGCGCTGCTCGCGCATCGACTTGGACTGCCGGCGCCGGCGCCGGCTCTGCTCGGTCTCGGCGCGATCATGCTGGCGACCGGGGCGCTGCATGAAGACGGGCTGGCGGACACGGTCGACGGGCTGGGCGGCGGGCGCGACCGCGCGCACAAGCTGGAGATCATGCGCGACAGCCGGATCGGCAGTTACGGCGCGCTGGCATTGCTGGTCAGCGTCGGCCTGCGCGTCGCCGCCCTGTCGGCATTGTGCGAGGCGGCGCCCAACCTCCTGCCGGGCACGGTGCTGGGCGCGCTGGCGGCGGCGCATGCGGTATCACGGGCGGGCTTGCCGGTGATCATGCGCGGGCTCGATCCGGCGCGGCCGGGCGGGATCGCCGCAGGCGCCGGCCGGCCCGGTGCGGACGTCACGCTGGCGGCGGCTCTCCTCGGCGTCGGATCGGCGCTGTTCGGGCTCGGCTGGTGGCGCGGCATCGCCGCCATCGCCGCGGCGGCGGCGGCGATGGCGGCGGCGGCGGCGCTTGCCCGCCGCCAGATCGGCGGCTACACCGGTGACGTCCTGGGCGCCGCGCAGCAGGCGGCGGAGACGATCGTGCTGCTGGCCGCCGCCGCCCAGCCGTGAAACCGGGCGAAGGGGAATAAGGATGCCGAGACGGACCGACCTGGACAAGATGCCGCCGACGCGCTGGTGGTGGATCCGCCATGCACCCGTGACCGTGAATGACGGCCGCTGCTACGGCCAGAACGATCTGCCCTGCGCGGTCGACGACGCGGCGCGCTTCCGGCCGCTCGCCGCCTGCCTGCCGCGGGACGCCGTCTGGGTGGTCAGCAATTTGATGCGCACGCACCAGACGGCGGCGGCCATCGTCGCCGCCGGCCTGCCGGGCCCCGATCCGATCCCCGGGCCCGGCGTGCTGGTCGAGCGCGATCTCGCCGAGCAGCATTTCGGCGAATGGCAAGGGCAGACCTATGCCAGCCTGGCCGAGCAGCAGGGCGAGGCCTATCACCGCTTCTGGTTCGCGCCGGCGCGCGAGCGGGCGCCGGGCGGCGAGAGCTTCGTCGACCTGATAGAGCGCGTCGCACCGGTGATCCAGCGGATGAACCAGGACTATGCCGGGCGCGACATCATCGCCGTCACCCATGGCGGTACGATCCGCGCGGCGCTCGGCGTGGCGCTCGATGCCGAGCCGGAGACGGCGTTGAGTTTCACGGTCGACAATCTTTCGCTCACGCGGCTCGATCATTTCGACGATCCGACCGCTCGCCACGGCCATCGGTGGCGCGTCGCCGGGGTCAACCTCACGGCGGTGTGATGGCATTTCCCCAGTTCGATGCGGATTTCCAGGCAAATTTCCGGGCATTGCTGGCCTGGCGTCGCGATGTGCGCGAATTTCGCACCGATCAATTGCCCGACGGCCTGTTTGAATCGCTTGTCGAGATGGCTTGTCTGGCGCCGTCGGTCGGTCTCAGCCAGCCCTGGCGTTTCGTGCGCGTCGACGATCTCGCGCGGCGGGCGGCGGTGCGCGACGATTTCGCCCGCTGCAATGCGGACGCTTTGTCCGCTCAGCCGGCAGACCGGTCCGGACTCTATGCCCGGCTCAAGCTGGCCGGCTTCGATCAGGCGCCGGTGCAATTTGCCGTTTTCTGCGATCGATTGACCGAACAGGGCAATTTCCTCGGCCGGCGGACCATGCCGGAGATGGCCGAATACTCCACGGTTGCCGCGATCCACACGCTGTGGCTGGCCGCGCGGCTCTACGGCATCGGCCTCGGCTGGATCTCGATCCTCGATCCCGCGGTTGTCGCGCACGTCCTCGATGTTCCGGCCGACTGGCGCTTTATCGGGTATTTTTGCCTGGGCTATCCGGCGCAGTTCGATGACGTGCCGGCGCTTGAGCGGCTCGACTGGGAACACCGCAAGAACGTCAGCTGTTTTATCGTGCAGCGCTGACCTTCATTGCGGCTCGGTCGGTGCCGCCTGCGCCGAACGCCAGGTGGTGATAATCGTTCACCGGAATCTGGCGCGAGAATTGCGTATCCCTCAAGCGACGAAGAGTCGATATGCCTGCGCCGCACAGAGCGATCGAGGCATGCCTTGGGGAGTGCATCGAGATGAGCATGGTCATTGGGCCGATTTTGAAGCGCGCCGGCGGTTATGTCTTCGATACCTGGAACGCGCGGGAGGGCCTCAATCAGGGTTACCCGTATCGCCGGATCGAAGATGCCGCCTACGCGCGCAACGCGGTGATCCGGAATAATCAGGCTGGCGTCAGCTTGGGCGCGATCGCGTGTCATACCCTCGACGAGTTCCTGGCGCAAACTGCCGACGGCGCAGTCCTCACCGCCGCTTGAGCGGGGTTGATCGCCGACGCCCGATGACGGCTTGATGGTGCGGCAAGGGGCAGCACCGGACGGGTGAGCGGTCGTCGTGGCAAGTGCGCGGTCGAAACAGGAGCAAGTGGCGGAGTTGCTGGCCGCGCTCGACCGTTCGGTCCGGGCGGTGGCGGCGTCGGCGGCGCGGACGCAGAGCGGCATCGGGCATCATTCCTTTGCGCCCTATCACGCCTATCGCGCCAGTATCGATGAGTATCATGCGCTCGTCGCCGTCATCGAAAGCCTCGTGCGGGGCGACGGATCGGGCGAGGCGGACCGCATCAGAGAGCGGCTGCTGAACCGTGAGCGGCAATTGCTGACCGTGATGATCCGGTCGGCATTGGAATTCTTTTTCGCGTTATCCGCGATCCCGAACCTACCCTATGGCATCCGCGAATGTTTCGCTCAGGAGTTGAAATCCATGAGCGCGGCCCATGAACGGCTGCACGCGCCGGAGCACAAGGAAAAGTTGCCGCCGGAGCTCGAACAGGATCTCGAAGTCGCCGAGGAGATCCTGGCCGAGGTGATGCGCAAGGCGCCGAGCCTGATGAATTTCGACGGCGCCGATTGAGAGAAGACCCGCTTCCATCCTTCCCGCACGAGGCAGGGTCTGCAGGCGCCGATCGGTGCGCATGCAGACCGGCCGATCAGTGCGCATGCAGGTCCGCCGGTTGCCGATAGGACGACAGCTCGGCCAGGGCATGCTTTAACAGTTTCAGCTCCGCGCGGTCTTCACGATCGGTGATGTCCAGGTAGCTGAGCTTGATCTCGACGAGGTCGATGAGGGTCTGAACCGTGCGAGGCGAGAACACAGGCATGTCAATCTCCATATACAAGGTTGAGAAACGTTAACCGAACCAGTCTTTTTGGCCGTGCCTTGCAAATTGCCTGGGAGCTTGCCAGGTTTGCAACCTGACTTCCGTCAGGCGACGGCCGCCTGAACGTTGCGCGAGCAATTGCGGCTGGGGAAGGGCTGGCCGTGCCGGGCCGCCTCGATGATCGCCGCGTGATGCGCGACGCTCTGCGGCAACTCCGTGATTCCATTGACATATCGCGCGATCGTCGCGCGCTTGCGGCCGAGTTGCTCGGCAGCGGCGGTCAGCGACAGGTTCATGCGCTTCATCCAGGCCGCCAGGTCTTCGGCGTTGCTGATATCGTTGAGGGCCATGTGCAACTCCATCTATATCCGATGAGCGGGGCATCCGATCCCGGCTCCTGCAACCCATAGCGCAAGCGCGATGCCAACCTTGTGGTGCGGCGCTGCCATCGCCGCACGCGAAATAAGGGATTTGTCGCGCATTTTAATTTTTCTACTAAAATGCGATTTTCCATTCACCATGATCAGCGCCGGCCGGGCGGTTCAGCGTCTTGAAAAATGCCTGATGCGAGGCCGCCGCCGACATCCGCGTCGCCGATTTGCACCCCCAGAATCGCGGTTCCAGGAAACCCTCGCTTCCGCTGCGCGGGGCGTGCTAGCGTCGGCGCCGGATACGAGACAGGGAAGTCCGGTGCGGCGGGGTCACCCGCCTAGGCCGGCGCTGCCCCCGCAACTGTCAGCGGCGAGATCGCGGCTATGTTCCAGCCACTGGGTTCGACCCCGGGAAGGCGGCACGCGATCGACGACCCCGAGCCAGGAGACCTCCTCGCGATCCGGTACGGAACCGAATCCATCCTCGGGCGGAGGAAGGGGAGGGCGCATGGTGGAGCTTCGTTTGGCGCCGCGCGGTTCGTGCGGTGGTCCCGGAATTGCCCGCTCGCTGCTGGTACTGGGCGGTGCGCGCTCGGGCAAGAGCGCCTATGCCGAACGCGTCGTCGAGGCATCGGCCAAAGCTGCCGTCTATCTGGCGACCGCGGCGGCGGGCGACGCCGAAATGGCCGAGCGCATCCGCCGCCACCAAAGCCGCCGGGGTGCCGGCTGGCTGACGGTCGAGGAGCCGCTCGATCTGGCCGGCGCGCTTGCCGAATTGGCGCGCGCCGATCGGCCGGTCCTGGTCGATTGCCTGACGCTGTGGCTGTCCAATCTCATGCATCACGGCGCGGATATTGCGGCCGAGACCGAGCGGCTGATCGATGCGCTTGGGCAGGTGGCCGGGCCGGTCGCATTCGTGTCCAACGAAGTCGGGCTCGGCATCGTGCCGGACAATGCGCTGGCCCGCGCCTTTCGCGACCATGCCGGGCGGCTGAACCAGGCCGTCGCCGCCGCGGTCGACACGGTCGTCTTCCTCGCCGCCGGCCTCCCCTTGATCCTGAAACCACGCTGAACGGAACCGGCAGATGCCCAAGATTCCCGCCACCATCATCACCGGCTTTCTCGGTGCCGGAAAGACCAGCCTGGTCCGCCACCTGGTCGAAACCGCCGGCGGAAGGCGCCTGGCGCTGGTCATCAACGAATTCGGCGAACTCGGCATCGATCGCGAGCTGTTGCTCGGCTGCGGGCTCGATAATTGCCGCGAGGAAGATGTCGTCGAATTGGCCAATGGCTGCATCTGCTGCACGGTCGCCGATGATTTCCTGCCGACCCTGGCAAAGCTCCTCGACCGCGCGGAACCGCCCGACCACATCGTGATCGAGACCTCGGGCCTGGCGCTGCCGAAGCCGCTGGTCCAGGCTTTCAACTGGCCGGAAATCAGCAGCCGGGTCACGGTCGACGGCGTGGTCACGGTGATCGACGCGGCCGCCGTCGCTGCCGGCCGCTTTGCCGACGATCCGGACGCCGTGGCGGCGCAGCGCGCGGCCGATCCGTCGCTCGATCACGACAACCCGCTGGAAGAGGTGTTCGGCGATCAGCTCGCCTGCGCCGATCTGGTCGTGCTGAACAAGCGCGATCTGCTCGATCCGGCGGCGCTGGCGACCGTACAGGCGGCGCTTCGGTCGGGCCTGCGGCCGGCCGTGCAGATCGTCGAGGCCAGCCATGGCGCAGTGCCGGCCGCGGTGCTGCTCGGCCTGGGGGCCGCGGCGGAAGGCGACATCGAAAGCCGGCCTTCGTGCCACGATGACGAGCCGGGCCACGACCATGATGATTTCGACAGTTTCCAGATCGCGCTCGATCCCGTCGCCGATCCGGCCGGTTTCGCCCGGCGCATCGAGGCGGCCATGGCGGCGCACGACATCTTGCGGGTCAAAGGCTTCCTCGACGTGACCGGCAAGCCGTTCCGCTCGGTCGTGCAGGGCGTCGGCGGCCGGGTCCAGCATTATTTCGACCGGCCTTGGGCGGCGGGCGAGGCGCGGGCGAGCCGGCTGGTCGTGATCGGCCGCAAGGGCATCGACCGGCGGGCGATCGAAGCGGATCTGGCTGCCTGACACGATGCATCTGCTGGTCGCCAAGCCGGGTACGGTGCTCGACGGGACCGAGGCGGTCGATCTCGGCCAGAGCCCGGGCGACATCGTCGTGCTCTCGGCCGCCGATAGCGAGATCGCCTGCCTCGCTGCCGCCCAACGCGCGCTGGCCGGGCGCGATCCGACCGTGCCGAGCCTGCGCCTCGCCTCGCTGCTGGCGCTCAGACACAATCTTTCGGTCGATCTCTATGCCGACGCGGTGGCGGCGGGCGCGAAGCTGGTCGTCGTCCGGTTGCTCGGCGGGATCTCCTATTGGCCCTACGGCGTCGAGCGCCTGGCGCAGCTGTGCCGGCAGCGGGCGATCCCGATCGCCTTCCTGCCCGGCGACGACAAGCCCGATCCGGTGCTGGAAGGCTGGTCGACGCTCGATTCCGGCATCGCCGCGACGCTGTGGCGCTACCTGGCCGAAGGCGGGCTCGACAATGCCGAAGGCTTCCTGCGCCTGGCGGCGACCGTGCTGGGCCGGAACGATGCGCCGGCGCCGCCGGCGCCGCTGCTGCACGCCGGGATCTACTGGCCGGGCGCCGCCAATATCGGCCTCGCCGACCTTGCCCGGCAGTGGCGACGCGGCGCGCCGATCGTCGCTCTCGTCTTTTATCGGGCTCTGGTGCAGGCCGGCAATCTGGCGCCGGTCGATGCCTTGTTCGCCGCATTGCAGGAGCGCGGCCTCAACCCGCTGCCGCTCTGGGCGCAAAGCCTGAAGGACCCGCAATCGATCTCCCTGCTCGGCCGGCTCCTCGCCCAGGCGCCGCCCGATCTCGTGCTCAACGCCACCGCCTTCGCCGTCGGGACTCCGGGCACGGCGCGGGCGGGCACGGTGTTCGACGATGCCGACTGCCCGGTCATCCAGATCGTCTTCGCCGGCGGCGGCGAAGCGGCTTGGCGTGCCGGCACGCGCGGCCTCGATGCGCGCGACTTGGCGATGAATGTGGCGCTGCCGGAAATCGACGGCCGGATCATCGGCCGCGCCGTGTCGTTCAAGGAGACCGTGGCCCGCGATCCGCTCACTGAAGCGGACCTCGTTCTCTACCGCCCGGTCCCGGATCGGATCGCGTTCATCGCCGAACTGGCGCAGGCCTGGACGCGGCTGCGGCGCTGCGCGGCCGCGGATCGGCGGATCGGCTTCGTCCTGGCCAATTATCCGAACAAGGACGGCCGGATCGGCAACGGCGTCGGCCTCGACACGCCGAACGGTCTGATCGCGGTGCTGCAGGCGCTCGACAGCGCGGGATACCGGGTCGGGGCCGTACCGAGCGACGGCGACGCACTGATCCGCGCGCTCGGCGCTGGTCCAACCAATCGCGACAAGGGACGGAGCGGCGGCGTCGTGCTCGAGCTCGCCGAGTATCGGGCCGCTTTCGCCGCCTTGCCCGGGGCGGTGCGCGACGCGATCGAGTCCCGCTGGGGTCGGCCCGATGACGATCCGTTCTTCGATCCTTCGGTCGGGTTCCGCCTGCCGCTGCTCGTGCTCGGCAACATCGCGATCGGCGTGCAGCCCTCGCGCGGCTACGACATCGATCCGGCAAGTTCCTACCATGCGCCGGATCTCGTCCCGCCGCACGGCTATCTGGCATTCTATATCTGGCTGCGTCGCCGCTTCGGTGCCCATGCGCTGGTCCATATGGGCAAGCACGGCACCTTGGAATGGCTGCCCGGCAAGGCGGTTTCGCTGTCCGAGACGTGTTTCCCCGAAGCGGTGTTCGCGCCGGTGCCGCATCTCTACCCGTTCATCGTCAATGATCCGGGGGAAGGCAGCCAGGCCAAGCGCCGGGCGCAGGCGGTGATCATCGATCACCTGACGCCGCCGCTGACGCGCGCCGAAAGCTACGGCGTCGCGGCGCGGCTGGAGGGGTTGGTCGACGAATATTACGCGGCTTCCGGGCTCGACCCGCGCCGGCTCGGCCATCTCGGGCGCGAGATCCTGGAGCTTGCGGCATCCGCCGGGCTCGACCGGGATTGCGGCGTCACCCGCGCCATGGATGCCGAGACGGCGTTGACCAGGCTCGACGCGCATCTGTGCGACCTGAAGGAGCTGCAGATCCGCGACGGGCTGCATGTCTTCGGCCGGTCGCCCGAGGGGCGGCAGCGGCGCGACCTGATCGTGGCCTTGGCGCGGGCGCCGCGCGGCGCGGCGGCGCATCAGGCGTCGCTGATCCGGGCCTTGGCCCAGGATCTGGGGCTGGATTTCGACCCGCTCCTGGCCGCACCTGCGGAGCCGTGGGCCGGGCCGCGGCCGGCGCTTCTCGATCAGGCCCGCGGCGTTGCGGCGCAAGAAGCCTGGCGCACCACCGGCGACACGATCGAACGCCTCGAAATCCTGGCGGCGCGGCTGGTCGACGGGGCGGCGGCAGCGCCCGGCGCGGCCAGCGCCGCCGTGCTCGACTGGATCGTCCGCGACCTGGCGCCGGCGATCGATGCCTGCGGGCCGGCCGAACTCGCGGGATTGCTGCGCGGCCTCGACGGCCGTTTCGTGCCGCCCGGCCCGTCGGGCGCACCCAGCCGCGGCCGGCCGGAAGTCCTGCCGACCGGGCGGAACTTCTATTCGCTGGACACAAGGTCCGTGCCGACGCCGGCCGCCTGGCAGCTCGGCTGGAAATCCGCGCAGCTGCTGGTCGAGCGCCATGTCCAGGAACACGGCGCCTATCCGGCGGCGGTGGCGCTCTCGGCCTGGGGCACGGCCAATATGCGCACGGGCGGCGACGACATCGCGCAAGCCCTGGCGCTGCTCGGCGCGCGGCCGGTGTGGGAGCCGGCGACCGGGCGGGTCGCGGGCTTCGAGATCCTGCCGCACGGTATTCTCGACCGGCCGCGCATCGACGTCACCCTGCGCGTCTCGGGCTTTTTCCGCGATGCTTTCCCCAACCTGATCGACCTGTTCGATTCCGCCGCGCGCGCCGTCGCCGAACTCGATGAGCCCATCGAAATCAACCCCCTGGCGGCGCGGGTGCGCGACGAGACACAGCGCCTCGCTGCTTCCGGTTTGGATCCGGCACAAGCGCGGCACCGCGCCGGCTATCGCGTCTTCGGCTCGAAGCCGGGCGCCTACGGCGCCGGACTCCAGGCGCTGATCGACGAAGGCGGCTGGACGGACCGGCGCGATCTGGCCGAAGCCTATCTCGCCTGGGGCGGTTGGGCCTATGGCGGCGGGCGGGAGGGCGATGCCGCAACGGATGACTTTCGCGAGCGACTGGGTCGCGTCGAGGCGGTGCTGCACAATCAGGACAATCGCGAACACGATCTGCTCGACAGCGACGATTATTATCAATTCGAAGGCGGCCTTGCCGCCGCGGTCGAGCATCTCTCGGGCGCGGCGCCCGCGGTCTATCACAATGATCACTCCCGGCCGGAGCTGCCCCGCATCCGCACGCTCGAGGAAGAGATCGCGCGCATCGTGCGCGGCCGCGCCGTCAACCCGAAATGGCTCGCCGGCATCATGCGCCACGGCTACAAGGGCGGCTTCGAGATCGCCGCGACGGTCGATTACCTGTTCGCCTTCGCGGCTACGACCGATGCCGTCAAGGACCATCATTTCGACGCAATTTTTGACGCGTATCTGGGCGATCCGGCGGTCCTCGAATTCCTCGACCGGCACAATCCGGCGGCGCGCGCCGAGATCGCCGCGCGCCTGGCCGAGGCGATCGATCGGCAGATCTGGCGGCCGCGGCTGAATTCGGTGCGTGATCGCCTGACGGAACTGGCGGCGGGAGCGGGCGCATGAGCGAGACGGAGATCGGCGAAGACGAGATCAACGCGCGCCATGCCGAGAAGATGGCCAAGCGCAAGGCGGCACGCGAGCGGATGCTGGCGACCAAGACCGAGGAGCGCGGGTTGCTGATCGTCCATACCGGGCTCGGCAAGGGCAAGTCGACGGCGGCCTTCGGCATGGTCATGCGCTGCATCGGCCACGGTTTCCGCACCGGCATCGTGCAATTCACCAAAGGCAAATGGGCGACCGGGGAGCGGGCCGTGCTCGACCGCTTTCCGGATCTCGTGACCTGCCGGGCGATGGGCGAAGGCTTCACCTGGGACACGCAGGACCGCGTCCGCGACATCGCCGCCGCGCACGCCGCCTGGGACATGGCCAAGGCGATGATGGCGGATCCGAGCTACAAGCTCGTTCTGCTGGATGAGCTGAACATCGTGCTACGGTATGATTACCTGCCGCTCGGCGAGATCGTCGCGGCGCTGGCGGCCAAGCCGCGCGACCTCCATGTCGTCGTCACCGGGCGGAACGCCAAGCCGGAGTTGATCGACATCGCCGATCTGGTCACGGAAATGACCATGGTCAAGCATCCGTTCCGCGCCGGGGTCAAGGCGCAGGCGGGCATCGAGTTCTAGACGGGTTCAATCCATTCCAGGAGGGCGGGCATGTTCCGGATCAGACATACCATCGCAGCCGCAATCATGGCGCTCGGATTCATTTCGGCACCGCTGGCCATGGCCGGTACGGACCAGCAGAATCTGGTCGACCGCGCCCGCATCGCCGTCGACGATCTGCGCAAGGACCAGGAATTCGGCAATGCGCGCCAGCTGCTGCGCAGCGCCAAGGGTGTCCTGATCGTGCCCTCGCTGGTCAAGGGCGGGTTCTTCTTCGGCGGCGAAGGCGGCGAGGGCGTGCTGCTGACGCGCGACCCGCAGAACGAGTGGAGCCATCCGGCCTTCTACACCTTGGCCTCGGCGTCCTTCGGCCTGCAGATCGGCCTCGAGGAGTCCGAACTCGTGCTGATCGTCATGACGGAGCGCGCGCTCGCCGATTTCATGGCCGACGAGTTCAAGATCGGTGCTCAGGCCGGCCTCGCCATCGTGACCTTGGGCAGCGAGGCGGAGGCTTCCGTCACCTCGAACTTCAAGCCGGACATCATCGTCTGGTCGTCGGCGACCGGTGCCTATGCCGGGTTGACGCTCAACGGCTCGCTGATCAAGCCGCGCGACACCTGGAACGAGGCCTATTACGGGCAGCCGGAATCGGTGCCGAACATCGTCTCGAGGCGTGCGGTTCAGAATCCGGGCGCCGCAGCATTGCGCCAGGAACTGGCGTCGATCAGCCGGTGACGGCAACGGCCGGCGACTCACGCGGTCTGGTGCCGGCCGTGATGCTGCAAGGCACCGGTTCCGATGTCGGCAAATCGCTGATCACGGCGGGCCTCTGCCGCGCCTTCACGCGGCGCGGCTTCAAAGTCCGGCCGTTCAAGCCGCAGAACATGTCGAACAATGCGGCAGTTACCGCGGATGGCGGCGAGATCGGCCGCGCCCAGGCGCTGCAGGCGCGCGCCTGCGGGGTGGTGCCGGCGGCCGACATGAATCCGGTGCTGCTGAAGCCGCAATCCGCGACCGGCGCTCAGATCGTGCTGCAGGGGCGCGTCTTCGGCACTGCCGGTGCCCGCGACTATCACGCGCTGAAGCCGCAACTCCTGCCGCGCGTCCTCGAGAGCTATGCGCGGCTCGCGGCGGCGGCCGATCTCATGCTGATCGAAGGCGCCGGCTCGCCTGCCGAAATCAATCTGCGCGACGGCGACATCGCCAATATGGGCTTCGCCGAAGCCGCGGATATCCCCGTGGTGCTGATCGGCGATATCGACCGCGGCGGCGTGCTCGCCGCTCTCGCGGGGACCATGACGCTCCTGCCGGAACCGGAGCGGCGCCGGATCAAGGCCTATATCATCAACAAATTCCGCGGCGATGTCGGCCTGTTCACGCCGGCCCTCGATATCCTGGCCCGGCACACCGGCCTGTCGTGCCTCGGCATCGTCCCGCATTTCGCCGGGGCTGTGCGATTGCCGGCCGAAGATGCGGTCGTGCTCGACCGGGCGCGTCCGGCGGCGCAACGCGACGCGCTGCAGGTCGCGGTGCCGCGCCTGCCCAATATCGCGAATTTCGACGATCTCGACCCGCTCCTGGCCGAGACCGGCGTCGCGGTCACCATCGTCCGGCCCGGCACGCCGCTGCCGCGCAACGCCGATCTGGTCCTGCTGCCGGGCTCGAAGGCGACGATCGCCGATCTCGCAGCGTTCCGGGCGGAGGGCTGGGACATCGATCTGCGGGCGCATCGCCGTGCCGGCGGACGGGTGCTGGGCCTGTGCGGCGGCTATCAGATGCTGGGCAGCCGCATTGCCGATCCCGAGGGTATCGAAGGACCGCCGGGCGCGGTGGCGGGCCTCGGCCTGCTCGATGTCGAGACAATTATCGCGGGCGACAAGCGCCTGACCGAGCGGCAGGGATCGGACCGGATCAGCGGGTTGCCGGTTTCCGGCTACGAGATCCATATCGGCCGGACCGCGGGCCCCGGGACCGAGCGGCCCTTGCTGATCCTCGACGGCCGCAACGAAGGCGCCGTCTCGCCCGACGGCCTGGTCGCCGGCTGCTATCTGCACGGGCTGTTCGGCGCCGATGCCTGGCGCCGGCATTATCTCGCAGGACTGGGCGGTGTGCCCGACCCGCTGCTCGACCACGCCGCCACCGTCGAGGCGGCGCTGGACGGCCTCGCCGCCCATCTCGAAGCGCATCTCGATCTCGACCGGCTGCTGGAGATCGCCAATGGCAGGTGACGACAGGTTAGCGCGGTTTCAACAGCGCCAGCGCCGCCAGGATCAGCAACTGGATCAGGCAGGCGACGACGAACACCATCAAGGCGCGCCGCATATCGGCCGGGGTGGCCCGTGCGCGCCCGTCGCCCAGCCAGGGATCGTCGACGACGAGATCGCCATAGCGCCGCGGCCCGGCCAGCGCCAGGTCGAGCGCCCCGGCCATCGCCGCCTCCGGCCAGCCGGCATTGGGCGAGCGGTGCTTGCGCGCATCGCGCAGCATGGTCCGCAGCGCCGCGACCGGCCGGCCGCGCGAGACGAAGGTCGCGGCGAGCGCGATCAGCAGCCCGGCCAGCCGCGCCGGGATCAGATTCAAGAGATCGTCGAAGCGTGCCGAGGCCCAGCCGAACGCCAGATAGCGCGGGCTGCGATGCCCGATCATGCTGTCCAGCGTGTTCACCGTCTTGTAGAGCAGGATGCCGGGCAGGCCGGCCACGGCATAGAAGAAGATCGGACCGACCACGCCGTCGCCGAAATTCTCCGCCAGGGATTCGATGCCGGCGCGGGCCACGCCGAAGCCGTCCAGCGTCTCGGGATCGCGGCCGACGATCCGGCTGACCGCGGCGCGCCCGGCGGTGACGCCGCCGCGCTGCAGCGCCAGCACGACCTGCAGTACATGGTCATAGAGGCTGCGCTGCGCGACCAGGATGGCGACGACCACGGTTTCCAGGATCCAGCCGCGCCGGGAGGCGGCGGCGAGCAGGCTGAGCGCGAGGCCGATGCCGAGCGCGGCCAGGCTCAACACGATCAGCGTGATGACGCCGCGCGCACGGCGGGCGCCGGCGCTGCGCGTCTCGCGGTTGAGCCGGCGATCGAACACGGCTATGGCTCTGCCGATCAGCGCGACCGGATGCGGCAGGACGGCATAGAGCGCCGGCGGATCGCCGATCAGCGCGTCGAGGCACAGCGCCAGGACCAGCACGATCATCCGGTCCGCCGCATGGCTCGGCAGCGCCAGCATGTTTGCGAGGCTCGGCATGATGGCGCACCATGCGGGCGCCGTTCCGTCCGGTCAATGATTTTGCGTGATGGGTCAGTAGGTTGGGGGTAATCTGGGGATGAGTGAACTGGCGCCGCTGTTGAAGGCGGAGTATCGGGACGGGATGACCGGCATCATGGTATGCGGCCATGGCAGCCGGGACGAAGGCGCCATGGTCGAGTTCCAACTGGTCGCCGCCGGGCTGCAGGCGCGTCTGCCCGATTACCCGATCGAGACCGGCTATCTCGAATTCGCCCGGCCGGTCATCCGCGAAGGTCTGGCGGCGCTGGTCGGGCGCGGCGTCCGGCAGATCCTGGCGGTGCCCGGCATGCTCTTCGCCGCTTCCCATGTGAAGAACGATCTGCCTTGGGAACTCAACACCTTCATGGCTGAGCACCCGGAGGTCGAGATCCGCTTCGGCCGGGATCTGGGGCTCGACGCCAGGCTGCTCGACGCCGCCGCGGCCCGGATCGCCGAGGCCGAGGCGACGTCATCCAAGGTCGAGCGCGTCGACACCCTGCTGGTTGTGGTCGGCCGCGGCACCAACGATCCGGACGCCAATTCGAACATCGCCAAGGTCGCGCGGCTGCTGTGGGAAGGCATGGGCTTCGGCTGGGCCGAGATCGCCTTTTCCGGCGTGGCCTTTCCGCGCGTCGACCAGGCGCTGGAACGGGCCGCGCGCCTCGGCTTCAAGCGCATCATCGTGTTCCCGTATTTCCTCTTCACCGGCATTCTGGTCAACCGCATCTACGAGCAGACGCGCGAGGTCGCGGCGCGGCACCCCGAAACCGAGTTCCTGACCGCGCCTTACTTGCGCGACCATCCGCAGGTGCTCGACGCCTTCGTCGAGCGCGTCCTCGAAATCCGCGACGGCTCGCCGGCGATGAATTGCCAGCTTTGCAAATACCGGACGCGGATCATCGGCCACGAAACTTCGGTCGGTTCGGTGCAGGCCGGGCATCACCATCACGTTGTCGGCGCCAATCACGCACATCATCATCACGATCATGGCCACAGCCACGGCGTGCGCCCCTTCGTCGCCCGCCCGGACGGGGTCGAAGAAGGCTGATGGCGGTGGGGCCGCTGTTCGATACCTATGCGATGGTCGATTGGAGCGCTTCCGCCGTTCCGAAGACCGGCGCAGACAGCATCTGGCTGGCGATCGCCCGGCGCGACCACGCCGAGGCTGCGCCGGTCAATCTGCCGACACGGGCGGCGGCGGCGCTGGCGATCGAGCAACTGCTCGACGAAGAATGTGCTTCCGGCCGGCGGGTCCTGATCGGCTTCGATTTCCCGCTGGGCTATGCGCAGGGATTCGCCGCGCGGCTGAGCCTCGCCGGCCCGCCATGGCGGGCCGTTTGGCAGGAGATCGCCGGTTTGCTGACCGATGGCGCGGACAATGACAATAACCGCTTCGACGTCGCCGATACGCTGAACCGGCGCGTCTCGGGCGGCGCGTTTCCGTTCTGGGGCCGGCCGGCCGCCGCAAGCTTTGCCGCGCTGGAGCCGCGTCATCATCGCCGCCATGCGCTGGAGGGGCTGGCCGAGCGCCGCTTGGTCGATTGCCGGGTGCCGCGGTCGCAGCCGGGCTGGAAACTTCTCGGCGCGGGGGCGGCCGGCGGCCAGGCGCTGACCGGCATCCCCGTGCTCGAGCGGCTGAAGCGCCGCTTCGGGCCGGCCCTGCTGGTCTGGCCGTTCGAAACCGGCCTCGACGTGCCCGGCGGCACCGCCGCGATCACCGTCACCGAGATCTATCCGTCGTTGTTTCCCGTCGCCCCGGCGCCCGGCGAAGTCAAGGATTCGGCCCAGACCCGCACCACCGCCCGGCATTTCGCCGCGCTGGACCAGGCAGGCTCGCTGGCCGCGCTTTTCGCCGGCGATCCGGCGCTCACAGAGGCCGAGCGTGCCGTCGTCATTGCCGAAGAGGGCTGGGTGCTGGGCGTGACCGGGCCGGTGATGCGCGACCGCGGCGATGCGGCTTCGGTTCCATGGCAGCGTGGCCGCCGCCCTGCGGTTGACGAAACGGCACCAGCGGGGCGGGCGTCTCGCCCGCCGGTGGGCGAGGCGCCCGCCCCTCCGTTTGGTTTGCGCCCAGTCGCTGCTGCTGCGCACGGCGATTACCTCCGCGATCCGGCCGCGATCTACGCCAAGAGCTTCGCCATCGCACGGGCCGAGACCGATCTCACCGGCATCCCGCCCGATCTCCACGCGCTGGCGCTGCGGGTCGTCCATGCGGCGGCCGATCCGGGGCTGGTCCGCGACCTCGTCTGGTCGCCGGGCGCGGCCGAAGCCGGTCGGCAGGCACTGGCCGCCGGCGCCCCGGTGCTGGCCGATGTCGAGATGGTGGCGCGCGGCGTCACGCGGGCGCTGCTGCCGGCCGGCAACGAGGTGATCTGCACCTTGCGCGATCCGGCGGTCGCCGCGCTCGCGGCGCGCCTCGGCACGACCCGATCGGCGGCGGCGCTCGAATTGTGGCGCGGGCGGATGGAGGGCGCCGTGGTCGCGATCGGCAATGCGCCGACCGCGCTGTTCCATCTGCTGGAGATGGTCGCGGCCGGCGCGCCGCGACCGGCTTTGGTGCTGGGGTTCCCGGTCGGTTTCGTCGGCGCGGCCGAGGCCAAGGCGGCGCTCGCCGCCAACCGGCTCGGCCTCGCCTATGTCGCACTTTCCGGCCGCCGCGGCGGCAGCGCGCTGGCGGCGGCGGCGGTCAATGCGCTGGCCGGGGCGCGATCGGCATGATCGACGCCCTCGATGCGCGGCTTGCCGCGGTGCGCGCGCGCTATGCCGAGCCGCATCGGCAGTACCACGGCCTCTCCCATCTCGATGCCCTGCTGGCATTGTTCGGGGATATCCGGCCGTGGCTGGCCGATCCGGATGCGGTGCGGCTGGCGATCTTTTTTCACGACGCGATCTATCGGCCGAACCGCTCCGATAACGAGGCGGCAAGCGCCCGGCTGATGCGCGCCGATCTGGCGGGCTTGGTCGAGGAAACCGTGCTGGCGCGGGCCGAGACGCTCATCCTGGCGACGGCGCAGCACGCGCTTCCGGCCGGCTGCGCTGCCGATCTGGCCAAGGATTGCGCGATCTTCCTCGATATGGACATGTCGATCCTCGGCGCGACGCTGGCGGACTACGATCGCTACGAAGCCGGCATCGCGGCGGAGTATTTGCCGTTCTACGGTGCGGCCGCCTATCGCCGCGGCCGTGCCGCGGTCCTCGAAAGCTTCCTGGCGCGGCAGCACTTGTTCCTGTCGGAACAATTCGCCGGCCTGGAGGCGCCGGCCCGCGCCAATCTCGCGCGCGCCCTGGCGGCGTTGCGCGACGGCGCGCCGGAGGTGGCGGCAACCAGGCGCTGGCTGACGATCCTCGGCGTCGGCGAGGATGGGCTCGACGGGCTCGGCGCTGCGGCCAGGGCGGCGATCGCGGCGGCCGAGGTCCTGGTCGGCGGTGCCCGCCACCTGGCCATGATCCCGCCCGGGCCTGAAGAGCGGATCGCCTGGGGCCGGCCGATGGAGGCGACGATCGAGACGCTGTTGGCGCAGCGCGGGCGTCGTGTGGCGGTGCTGGCGAGCGGCGACCCGATGTACTACGGCATCGGCGCCACGCTTGCCCGCTCGGTGCCGATCGACGAAATGACGGTGCTGCCGGCGCCCGGCGCTTTTTCCTTGGCGGCCGCCCGGCTCGGCTGGCCGCTTCAGTCGGTCGCGACGTTGAGCCTGCATGGCCGGCCGCTCGACCGGCTGGCCTGGTACCTCGCGCCGGGGACGCGGCTGCTGGCCTTGACCGAAAACGGGGCGGCGCCGGGCCGGATCGCGCGCTGGCTCGCCGAGCGCGGCTGGGGGCCGAGCCGCGTATTCGTGCTGGAAAGCCTCGGCGCCGCCGCCGAACGCCGCACGGCAGCAACCGCCGAGGCTTTCCCGGAGACGGGCTTTGCCGATCTCAACACCTTGGCGATCGAGTGCCGGCCCGGCCCCGTGGCGCGCTGGTGGCCGCGCCTGGCCGGCCTGCCCGACGAGGCCTTCCGCCACGATGGGCAGCTCACCAAGCGGGCGGTGCGCGCGGCGACCCTGGCCGCACTGGCGCCCTGCGGCGCCGAGCGGCTCTGGGATGTCGGCGCGGGCTGCGGGTCGATCGCGATCGAATGGTTGCGGGCGCTGGAGCATGGGCGGGCGGTCGCGATCGAACGCGATCCGGCGCGCTGCGCCTTGATCCGGGCCAATGCCGCCGATCTCGGCGTGCCGGATCTCGATATCGTCGAAGGGGCGGCACCGGCGGCGCTGACCGGCTTGCCGGCACCGGACGCCGTGTTCATCGGCGGCGGCGTCGACGAGGCCCTGCTCGACCGGTGCCTTGACGCGCTCGCTCCCGGCGGGCGGCTTGTCGCCAATGCCGTGACGGTCGAAGGCGAGGCGAGCCTGTTCGCCTTCCATCGCCGCTGCGGCGGCACGCTCAGCCGTCTCTCGGTCGCGCAGGTGGAGCCCCTGGGCGCGCACCAGGCCTGGCGGGCGGCGGCGCCGGTGACGCAGCTGGCGTACAGGAAGGAGGCGCCGGCGCCATGAGAGACACGGTGCTCACCGGAGAACGCCTCGATTACCTGGCTGAAGGAAGCCGGCCCTGGCTGCTGCTCTTCCTCCTGTCGCTGGCGTTGTTCCTGCCCGGGATCACGAATATCCCGGCGGTCGACCGCGACGAGGCGCGCTATATCCAGTCGACGCGCCAGATGCTGGAAAGCGGCGATCTGGTGCAGATCCGCTATCGCGACGAGGCGCGCAACAAGAAGCCGGCCGGCATCTACTGGCTGCAGGCGGCGCTGGTCGAGGGACTGTCGAATGCCGAGGCGACCGCAGTCTGGCCGTACCGCCTGGCGTCGGTGCTCGGCGGCACCGCCGCGGTCCTGCTGACCTTTCTGTTCGGGGCCGAGATCTTCGACCGGCGGACCGCGCTGATCGGCGCGGGCTTGCTCGCCGTGACCGCGAACCTGGTCTACACAGCCCATATCGCAACCACCGATGCCGTCCAGTTGGCCTGCATCGTCGGCGTCCAGGGGGCGCTCGGTTCAGCCTATCTGGCCGCCCGGCGCAGCGAGAAACTGAAGCCGCGCACGGCCGCGATCTTCTGGGTGGCGCTCGGGCTGGGCATCCTGGTCAAGGGGCCGATTGCGCCGGCGCTCGCCGCGCTGACCGCCGCGGCGCTGATGATCGCCGACCGGCGCGCGCGCTGGGTCCTGGCGCTGCAGCCGCTTTGGGGCCTGCCGCTGGCCTTGGCGATCTTTCTGCCCTGGCTGGTGTTGGTCCAGCGGGAGACCGGCGGCGCCTTCCTCGCCGAATCGGTCGGTCATGATTTCCTCGGCAAGGTCGCAGGCGCCCAGGAGGCGCATGGCGCGCTGCCCGGCTATTATCTGGCGTTGACGCCGATCACCTTCTGGCCGGCCTCGCTGTTCCTCGGCGCCGGGGCGGTCTGGGCGTGGCGGTCGCGGCGGCTGCCGGCGGCGCGGCTCCTGATGGCCTGGCTCGTGCCGTTCTGGCTCGTGCTCGAATTGGTGCCGACCAAGCTGCCGCATTACGTCCTGCCGCTCTACCCGGCGCTGGCGCTGCTCTCCGCCAAGGCGCTGCTGGCGATCGGCGAGGACGGCATGGCGCCGGCGCCCAGATGGTTCCGGCCGCTCTTCCCGGCCCTATGGGCGATCGTCGGCATCGCGCTCGGCCTCAACCTGCTCTTCCTGCCCCTGGTGCTGGGACCGATCCTCGGCATGCAAGGCGATGGCAGGCTGCATGCCGAGCCGGCCGGCGGCATTGCCGCGGCGGCGGCGCTGGTCGCCGCCTGGCAGGTCTTCGTGCGCGATCGGCTGCGCTTTACGGCCGCCAGCGCGCCGATCGCGATCCTGACCGGCATGCTGATTCTCGTGCCCGGCCTCGCCGGGGTATTGCCGCAGCTCGACCCGCTCTGGCTGAGCCGCTCGGCCGCCCGCCTCGTCGCGACCGAGCGGGCGCCGGGCGAGCGGATCGCCAGCAGCGGCTATACCGAGGCGAGCCTGGTCTTCCTGCTCGGCACCGACACCGCATTCCTGTCGCCGGAAGGGGCGGCGTCCGAACTGGCCCGGCACAATATCGCGCTGGCCTTGGTCGAGCGGCAGGGCGAGGCCGCGTTCCGCACCGCGCTGGCGGCGCGCGGCCTGGCGCCGCACGCCTATGGCAGTGTCGAAGGACTCGATTATTCCAACGGCAAGCGCCTGGCGCTGACGCTCTACCGGGCGGAGCCGCTATGATGCCGGGCACCGTCTGGGGGCTGGGCGTCGGGCCGGGCGATCCGGAGCTGATCACCGTCAAGGCCCTGCGCCTGCTGCAGGCGGCGCCGGTCGTGGCCTATCCGGCGCCGCTCGGCGGCGACAGTTTCGCCCGCGGCATCGTCGGGCGCTGGCTCGATCGCGGCCAGGCGGAGATTGTCATCGAAGTGCCGATGTCGACCGACCCGGAGCCGGCGCAGGCGGCCTATGACGCCGCTGCCGCCAGGATTGCCGCCGAACTCGACAAGGGACGCGATGTCGCCGTGCTGTGTCAGGGCGACCCCTTCTTCTACGGCTCCTTCATGTATCTGTTCGGCCGCTTGGCCCGGCGCTATCGGGTCGAGATCGTGCCCGGCGTCTCGTCGCTGACCGCGGCGGCGGCGGCGCTGCAGACGCCGCTGGCGGCCCGCAACGACGTCCTGGCGGTCCTGCCCGGTCCGCTGCCCGAGGACGAGCTGGCGCGGCGGCTCGCCGATACCGAGGCGGCGGCGATCATCAAGCTCGGCCGGCATTTCGCCAAGGTGCGCCGCGTGCTCGTCCGGCTCGGCCTTGAAGCCAATGCCCGCTATGTCGAGCGGGCGACGCTCGCCCAGCAGCGCCTGCTGCCGCTCGCGGCGGTCGATCCGGCCGAGGTGCCGTATTTCTCGATGATTCTCGTGCATCGGCGCGGCGAGGCCTGGCGATGAACGCCTGGCCGGGCGGCACCGCCATCCTCGCCTTGACCCGCGACGGGCTGGACCTGGCCCGGCGCCTCGCCGCCGATCTGCCCGGCGCCGTTTGCCACGACGCGCGCGGACCGGGGGCGGCGGCGCGCATCGCCCGCTGTTTTGCCGACGGCCAGGCGGTGATCGGCATCTGCGCCGCCGGGATTCTCATCCGCGCCGTCGCGCCGCTGCTGGCCGACAAGCGGGCCGAGCCCCCGGTCGTGGCGGTGGCCGAAGACGGATCCGCCGTGGTGCCGCTCATCGGCGGCCATCACGGCGGCAATGCTCTGGCGCGGCACCTGGCGGCGCGGCTGGGGATCGCGCCGGCAATTACGACCGCAGGCGATCTCCGCCTCGGCATCGCGCTCGACGAGCCGCCGCCGGGCTGGCGGCTGGCCGATCTTGCGCGCGCCAAGCAAGCGGCGGCGCGGCTGCTGGCCGGTGCCGGTGCGCACATCGACGGCGACGCGCCCTGGCTCGCCGGCTTGCCGGCGCCCGGCGCCGATCCGGTGGAGATCCGCGTCACAACCCGGCGCGCGTCGCCCGATGATCCGGCGCTGGTCTATCATCCCGCGGCGCTGGCGCTCGGCGTCGGCTGCGAACGCGGCTGCCCGCCGGAAGCGCTGATCGACCTCGCCCGGACCGTGTTGTCGGACGCCGGGCTGGCGCCGGCGGCGCTCGCCTGCGTCGCCTCGATCGATCTCAAATCCGACGAGCCGGCGGTCCATGCCGTGGCGGCGCATTTCGGCGTGCCGGCGCGTTTCTTTCCGGCGACCCGCCTGGCGCAGGAAACGCCGCGCCTGGCGACGCCGTCCGAGGCCGTGTTCCGCGCGACCGGCTGTTGGGGCGTCGCCGAAGCGGCGGCGCTGGCGGCGGCCGGGGCCGATGCGGTGCTGGTCCGGCCCAAGCGGAAATCGGCGCGGGCGACTTGCGCCGTCGCCGAAGCCTCGATGCCGTTCGACGGCGCGGCAATCGGTACCCCGCGCGGGCGGTTGACCATCGTCGGCATCGGCCCCGGCGCGGCCGAGTGGCGCACGCCGGAGGCCGGCGCGGCGCTGGCGGCGGCCGAACATCTGGTCGGCTACGGCCTCTACCTCGACCTGCTGGGACCGCTGGCCGACGGCAAGATCCGGCACGAGACCGGTCTTGGCGACGAGACCGGGCGGGCGCGCCGGGCGCTCGATCTCGCGGCCGAGGGCGCCGCAGTGGCGCTGGTATCGTCGGGCGATGCCGGGATCTATGGCCTGGCATCTCTGGTCTTCGAGCTGCTCGACCGCGAGGACCGGCCGGATTGGCGGCGGATCGATCTGGCCGTGGCGCCCGGGCTGTCGGCGCTCCAGGCCGCAGCCGCGCGCGCCGGGGCGCCGCTCGGCCATGATTTCTGCGCGATCTCGCTCTCCGATCTGCTGACGCCCTGGGCAGCGATCGAAGCGCGTCTGCAAGCCGCGGCCGCGGCCGATTTCGTCGTGGCGCTCTATAACCCGCGCTCGCAACGCCGCTCGCACCAGCTCGACCGCGCCAAGGCGATCTTCCTGGCGCATCGGCCGCCGGAGACGCCGGTGCTGCTGGCGCGCAATCTCGGCCGGGCAGAGGAAAGCGTGACCGTCATCGACCTCGCGGCGCTCGACCCCGCTGCCGTCGATATGCTGACGCTCGTGCTGATCGGCGCATCGACGACACGGCGCGTCGCGGGCATGCGCTGGATCTACACGCCGCGCGGCTATGCAGGGAAATCGCGCTCATGACCGTGCATTTCATCGGCGCCGGGCCGGGCGCGCCGGACCTCATCACGGTGCGCGGCCTGCGGCTGATCCAGACTTGCCCCGTGTGCCTCTATGCCGGCTCGCTGGTGCCGGCCGAACTCGTGGCCGCGGCACCTGCCGGCGCGCGCGTGATCGACACGGCGCCCCTCGATCTCGACCGGATCATCGCCGAGATCGCCGCCGCCGATGCGGCCGGCCGGGATGTTGCGCGCGTCCATTCCGGCGACCCCTCGCTCTACGGCGCCATCGCCGAGCAGACGCGGCGGCTCGATGCGCTCGGCATCCCATGGGACATCACGCCCGGCGTGCCCGCCTTCGCCGCGGCGGCGGCGGCGCTGGGCGCGGAGCTGACCTTGCCCGATCTGGCGCAGACGGTGATCCTGACCCGCACCGCGGTGCGCGCCTCCGCCATGCCGGCGGGCGAAGATCTGGCGACGCTGGGCGCCAGCGGCGCCACATTGGCGATCCATCTGTCGGTGAACAATCTGGCCAAGATCGTGCGCGAACTCGAACCGCTCTACGGCGCCGATTGTCCTGCCATCGTGGCCTATCGCGTGAGCTGGCCGGATCAGCAGATCCTGCGCGGGACGCTGGCGACGATCCGCGACGCGGTCAAGGCGGCCGGCATCACGCGGACGGCGCTCATCCTGGTCGGGCGCGTCTTCGGCGAGGCCGGCTTCAGCGACAGCCGGCTCTACGCTGCCGACCATCACCATGTGCTGCGCCCGCGCATCGCCGTCGACAAACCCTGAGCCGTCGATTCGACCCAGGCCTGCGCGGCTTCGACGCTGTCGGTGATCGGTCCCGGCGGCGGCGGCGGGCGGCGGATCATGATGACCGGCAGATCGGCCTCGCGCGCCGCGATCAGCTTGGCCTCCGTCGCGGCCCCGCCGCTCGCCTTGGTGACCAGGATCGTGATGCGGTGGCGCTGCAGCAGCAGGCGCTCTTCCGCGAGGTTGAAGGGGCCGCGGCTGAGAATGACCTGATGCGGCCCGAGATCGAGCCCCGCCGGCGGTCGGGCGATCAGCCGGATCAGCAGCCAGACGCCGTGCAGCCGCTGGAAGGCCGCCAATTCCTGCACGCCGATCGTCACGAAGGCGCGGCCGCCGAGCCTTTCGAGCGCCCGCGCCGCGGCCTCGGCGGTCTCGAGCTCGGCCCAGCGGTCGCGCGGATCGCGCCGCCAGGCCGGGCGCTGCAGCCGCAGCCGCGGCAGGCCGAGCCGCGTGCATGCCGATGCGGCATTGGCCGAAATGACCGCGGCGAAAGGGTGGGTCGCGTCGATGACGAGGTCGACTTCATTCTTTTCGAGCCAATCGGCCAGGCCATCGGCGCCGCCGAAGCCGCCGATGCGCACGGCGCCGGGCAGGGGTGCCGGATGCTCGGTCCGCCCGGCCAGCGCGGTCGTGACCTGAAGCCGCCCGGCCAAGGCGCGGGCGAGCGCGGCGGCCTCGGCCGTGCCGCCCAGAATCAGCAGATGCCGCGAGGTCACGGTCCGGCCCGGCCGATCAACGCGCCGGCGCGGTCGAAGACGGCGACCTCGATCGCGGCGGCGCCGGCCGCGGCGGCGAGCGCCACGTCGCGCGCCTGGGCGGCGATGCGCCGGGTCAGCGCCGCTTCGAAGCCGCCGCCGAGCGCAGTGGCGATCGCCAGGATTTCGCCGGCCCCGGCGGCGGCTTGGGCGTCGCGCACGGCGTCATGCGGGGCGCCCAGCTCGTGCAGCAGCCGGGCGAGGGCGGATGTGTCGACGCGGCTGCGGCTCGAATGCAGATCGAGATGGCCGGCGGCCAGCTTGGCGATCTTGGCGAAGCCGCCGGCCAGGGTCAGCTTCGCCACCGGGTGCGACTTCAGATATTTCAGCGTGCCGCCGACGAAATCGCCCATGTCGATCAGCGCCTGGTCGGGCAGGCCGTAGAGCCGGCGCACCGCCGCTTCCGAGGTCGAACCGGTCGCGGCCGCGAGATGGTCGAGGCCGGCGGCGCGGGCGACATCGATGCCGCGCTGAATCGAATGAATCCAGGACGCGCAGGAATAGGGCACGACGATGCCGGTCGTGCCGAGCACGGAGAGGCCGCCGAGGATGCCGAGCCGGGCGTTCAGAGTCTGCCGCGCGAGATCGGCGCCGCCCGGGATCGACACGGTGACGATGAGGTCCGGCACCGCCGGGCCGCCGCATTCGGCAGCGGCGTCGTCCAGCGCCCAGCCGATATAGCGGCGCGGGCCGGGATTGATCGCCGCCTCGCCCGGCGAGAGCTGCAGCCCCGGCCGCGTCACCGTGCCGACGCCGGTGCCGGCGCGAAACAGCAGGCCGGTGCCGGAAGGCGCCGCCTCGACCCGGGTCAGGATCAGCGCGCCATGGGTGACGTCGGGATCGTCGCCGGCATCCTTGACGATGCCGGCCTCGGCCCAGGTTTCGCCCAAGGTGCCGCGCTCGATCGGGAAGCGCGGCGCGTCGCCCTTCGGCAGGCGGATCTTGACCTCGGTCGGGAAGCTTCCGGTCAGCAGCGCCTGATAGGCGGCGCGGGCAGCGGCGGCGGCGCAGGCGCCGGTCGTCCAGCCGCGGCGCAGGAGGCCCGGCGGTCGGCGGGGGTCGGGGGTCGC